>JACCDQ010846703.1_pt1 | contig 11947 bp, 15 predicted proteins | sample 7446031 | NCBI WGS metagenome assembly JACCDQ01 (sample SAMN15323442, study PRJNA562643) | freshwater metagenome | isolation source: river surface water | place: USA:Blue River Watershed | collected 2017-08-17
GAAGGGGAGACCCTAAAAAGTAAAGTCGATTTAAATGGCATCTATCCACCGATGGTGCTAGTGATGTTAGCGCATGAAACGTTAAGATCCGAGATCGTACTAACACGAACTGTGATGACTAATCTGGATAAATGGTGCCGCCTCGGTCGTTCCGATAAACACCACACAGTAAAAGCTCTACTCGAAGAAATAGACCCAGGAAAAGATAACTACGTGATCGTTAATCAGGAACACTATCATGTACCGAGTTAAAGAACTTCCCTATAAAGCACTAGTCGCTATAGATTTCTATAAAACCTTATTAGAAGAACGCCCTAGCGTGATAGCATATATTGCGCTCGATGGCCATGAAACGGTAGGTATTATGGTAATTGATGGCAAACGACTGCTTCATTTATATGTAGTACCAGAGGCTCGGCGGGCTGGTGTTGCCACGGAATTGATCAATCATTTTAGATCAATTACTCCTGCTGAAATCTACGTTCCGGTGAGTGTAGCTAATCGTGAGATGCAGGCATTTTTAGTGATGTCGGGTTTGACACTAAGTGGTCGCCATAAACTGGACGATTCCGAAGGTTTACTTTATATTGATCGTAAACTACCAGATAGTCCAGCGCATACCAATTTAGAGTCTAACTATAATGATAATGCTAAAATGCTATTAGAACGCGCTTACGTTGTAGAAGCACTCCCTGTTTATTTAACGGAGTAGTATATGAAATTAAATGAGATCACTGCTGCGTGGTGTATTTCACGCACGCTCGGTGTGGAAAAGGGTTACGTAAACGACCCGAGTGATAGCGGTGGTGAAACAATGTGTGGTGTGACTAAAGCCGTAGCTTTAGAAAATGCTGCACTATTAAAGAGTATGGGCTGGTCTGGTAATATGCGGGACATCACCCCAGCAATGGCAACTGCTATATTCAAAGTTAAATACTGGGATAAAGTTCGCGGGGATGACCTGCTTAAAATTCACCCACTGATCGCTCAGCGTTTATTTGACTTTGGTGTTAATGCGGGTACTGGTAGTGCTGGTCTTTATATTCAGCAGGTACTGAACGTGTTAAACCGTGGTGGTAATGACTATAAAGATATTACCGAGGACGGTTCTATCGGCGGCGGTACGATTACAGCACTCCAAGCTTTTGCTAAACGTAATGGACCTGAAGGTGTGCTCTATTTCTTATCTACGTTATGTGGCGAACATAGCCATCACTACGTTAAAATTAGTCAAAGTAATGAGAAGAATGAACGGTTTACCAATGGCTGGGAAATTCGACTATTCCAAGACTACGTACTTTATGCAAAACTACTTTTAGGCGTAGCATAAAGCGACTACTTTTTATTAGAATAGGTGGGTTTCTATCCTATGACCCATCCTAGCTAGGAGTGATTACTTTGAAAATATTTAACCGCCGCGAAGACGAGATCCTATTCGATCTTATTGCACGCGATAACCCTGATTTAACGCCGGCATTGTCACCTGACAACTGCTACATTGGACCAGCTTATCCTAACACGGATACTGATGCTGCACAATACAACACCGTAGCAACGATCATCCCACGTTTCGGTTCAGGTTTGTTTGGTCGTATCAAAATCAAATATAACCGTATTGACTTGGCGGATCTATTCCGTGGTATTCAGCCGGTGGTGGTTTCTGGTAACTCAGCTGACCAGACTCGTGCAACACGCGATGAAATCCCAGCGATGTTCGGTTTGACTTACGGTTTGCCAATTCGTGAAGGTGATGTGGATACAGCATCCTCCTCTAACTTCTACGCTAAGCCGTCTGCGTCTTACGGTCATGGCATTTTTAAAATTGCCAATAACAAATGCTTTATCGGTCAGGTACCTGTTGGTTTCTCGTACGATACATCATCGTCACTGGCTACCTATTTTGGTGGTCGTTTAGATAACGTACTGCAATTGCCTGCGGGTGTTGGTACGATTGATGATCACGAAGATTGGCCACTCACCATCGGTTATTTTGCTGATGTGGATTTCTCAGAAGTTTCTGATGCAATCAATCATGATGGTAACCTAACGTTAGATCAGGCTAACCGTATTGGCGCATTCATGGGGATTACGTTCGTAGGTACTAAGAGTGGTCCATATAACCCAGCAGTCGATTACGACCAAGATTTCCCTTATGGTTGTTTTGCAGTTTGGAATACTCACGTGGCGCGTGGTACCACGATCGGATTGCAAGGTCAGTTCCCATGGATCAATACGAAATATAACTACGTTAAGATCTTAAGACTGACGATGAATCCAGCCACAGGCGGTGCACTTTCAAAACCTTATTACTTTGCACTTCATTATAACCGTAATCCAAGGGATTAATTATGCAACCATTTGTTAGTCCACAAACGCAGCTAGCAGCTGCACTCGGTAATGCGAATCCTGCGTTGATCGGTAAATTTAACTCGATCAATAACGTTCAGTTGTCTACCCAAGGTACGCTCCACTATAGCCGTGGTTTTAACTCATTTGGTTTAGTAAGTGCAAATGGTTTCCGTGGTCAAGTAGAAGGTGGTTATAACCGAATCAATATTACCAAACTGATGGGTGCACCGGGTAAGAAAGATACTGTTATCCGTTCTCGTAGCAAGCCTACCTCTACGCACGCCGCGATGGATTTGATGCTACGTAAGTGGAAATTTGAGTTTAATAAAGACTCAATCTTAGATTTACCGGTCGTGTACGATGGCCAAGGCGTTGGTACTGTTACAGTTACCTTTAAAGACGGTGCAATCGAAGCCTACGGTACTTTCCAATTTAAGATTGCGCCGGGCCCAGACAGTATTGCCGATCTACAGATCAATACGAATTTAGGTGATGGCTTATACCCATCTGGTCGTACCGATAAAGGTCAGGCTCAATTCTTGTCTTATCCAGCCGATGCCTCCGGCGAATCTGCTTATTTCGGATCTATCTTTACAGGCTACCCAATCGATCAGTTATTGATTGATAAAGTCAGTGCAATTACTGGCATTGGTTGGATTATGTCACCCGGTCAGTACTCTTTGGCTGGCGCTAAAGTCACTTACGTAGGTCCGGTTCGTCCAGGTTTAGATCTAGTGAAAGATCCTTATTCACAAATTTGTACGATCTTACTCAGCGACTCATGCGAAAACTTTGCTGGCGAACTGGTGTTCTATTACAACCCAAATTGAGGTAGCGTATGGCTCTAACAAATACTTGGCTACAGCGGATGATGAGAAATTATCTCATCCGTGCACAGTTAAAGCCAAATTTGAAAGACACGCTATCGGTTGGTTCTGGTTGGTATGGTTATGATAATGGCTCTAAGGATTTTCCTACTCGAAATATGAGTACGATTTTACTCTTAGGGGATACGGACGGGGTGTATCGTGGTAGTGCAATCTTAAACTACACGACGCTCCGTCTGGATTTTCTATTTAGAAATTTCCAGCCAGTGGTTCATTTGTATAACCCAACATCTACAATGCAGGTTGCAAAAGCCCTCATTAAGAAATATGGGTTGGGTATTACAGAAGAATCATTTATTGATGAACCAATCGATGGTAAGTTATTACCTGTAGTTATACCGCTAAGATGCCGCGCTACCGAATGGTTGGAGGCTACGACCGTTAACGTTCGTATTGAGCGTGCTACGGTAGACTTAAATGACATCTTAACAAAATCCACTACGTTGGAATCGCCTAAGTTACCGACTACAATCGAAACAGGACGTACGCCAGCTGAGTATTCGTACTCAATGGACTTTACGCCTGATTTACCAGAAATATTCTACGCTATCCAGAACTACCCAACTGAACAATTTGAAGTAGCTAATAAAGATACGTTAATGGCAATGCCGATCATGACCTGGTTGCTAGCAGCTATTAAAGACCGTATGGAGATAGAAGCGGATTGGGAAGTAACTGGGGCCGATGGATACGCGTTTAACAAATCAATCTTAGTGTACAATGGGCCTGTTAGTGCTTATGCGCCAGCAGTATTAAATCCATGGACACCGAGAGGTGATGATGTTTACGATAACCTGCTGGTAATTCAGTTCAGTAATGAAATTCCTGGCCGTAGCGGTTTAGGCTATTTCCATTATAACACCGTCGGCCGATAAGGAACTAAGCGATGTATGAGAACCAATTCGTAGCTCGGCTAGCTCAAGTTTTTAGTCAAGCCGGCGCTAAAATGGATGGTAATGAGCAATCCGTTTTTGGTTATGTGTTAAACGAAAACGATGCTTGGGCTACTGAAGCCCATATAGGTTGGAAAAGTACCAACCAGACCATCCGAGGAACCAAGATCTTTAAATTCAATCGATTGAATTTATTGTATTTATTTAAGAATGTGCAACCAGTCCTTTACATTTATAATGCCCATAAACTATCAGAGATTATCGATGCGCTGATTAAAAAATATCAGCTACCGGTAATTCCTTTTTGGTTTGAAAATTATAATGATAATGTAGATGGTAACCACCTAGAGTATTCAGTTCAGTTGGACTTTGCTAATAATGTCTGGACACGACCATCGGTTTATGGACAGCAGCGTTATTGGTTAACTGTAAAAGTTATCCAGCCTAATATGAATATCGGTGAGTTGTTTTTAAACAACAAACTGTCTGCCCCTACACTCCCTTACGTTATTCGTGCAGGTTACACCAATACTGAGTTATTAACTATCGGTGTTGACTTTACACCACGCGAAGACGATGATTACCGTAAGTTGATTTCAATTAAGAACACTGCGGATATGACTGATGATCAATCAACGGATACTGCACCTAAAGTAGCAGCACTCATTAAAATCATCACCGATCGTTTAGGGATCGAAGTTACCACAACTCCGGATGTAGATGGTGCACTTTCATTAGCAGGCGCTAAATTTGTTTATAATGGTGATGCCGGTGGTATTTCACAAGCAGATACATCGTACGATCGTATTTTGGTATTTGATACCGATACCGATCCTGCTTCTACAAAAGCACGTACGTATCGCGGTCGTGTATTTATCCACTACAACAACACCATTTAATCGAGGATTAAACAATGGCATTATTTCGCCCACTGGAACAACAGTGGATTGATGAGTTAAACGTTCTGAATGATGCTGTTATGAAAATCAGTGATGTGGAGTTTGGACCCGGTGAAGCTACGACGGAAGAAGAAGCCTCTACCAAAGGTAAAAAATCTAAGTGTTTACTGACTGGGATTAACAGTCTTTATTACGGTAGTCTTTACGTCTACTACGATCGTATTAACTTAGCAACCGCGTTTGCTAACCAGATGATCAAAGTTAAGCTTTATCCACCAATTGATACGTTTTATGGTCAGTTGGAAAACTTCAACTCATACTTCTCATCAATCTTTACTCAGAATGATCTAGAAGATTTTGTGTTGGATGCAGGTGTTACCGAAGGGTTCATTACGATTACTGCTAAACCAACTGCGCGTGGTTGGTACGGTTCGGTACAGATCGCTTATGAAATATTGGAACCTGAAAAGATTCTGGTACCTGACGTGAATTTGGATGGTGTTATGACACCAAACGATTCCACATTATTGGAGCAGGCCTCTTTGCGTTATTCAGCAAAAGACTTTATTGATGACGCTGCCACACTTCAAGCTTTCCCATTGGGCCCAATGGTATCTGCCGATATCACCACGTTGAAAACCGTGTTAGCGAAATATGACAATGCTGCATGGGTGGAGACAGGTGTTGCACCTTACTCACTAGAAGGTGCCGAGGTTCTTTATAGCGGAATGGGTGATGAAGCGCGTGCTGGTGGCTGGATGATTAACTGGAATATGGTTGGTGATCCTGCACTTCAAGGTGTAGTCGTTATTAAGCTGTCTGCATCGTCTACCACGTCTGTTGGTTCACTCTATTTACACTTCCATAAGGAATCAGCATAATGTCTCCTATTGCGCGTTTGTGTAAGACCATTTACACAGTCACTGGGAAGAAGATCTCTCCAGCGGATTTACAAGTAGAGTCTATTGGCGTTAATACGAATCTGGATGTTGCTCGCAATACCCAAGCACTTTTGATCGCTCGTGAAAACGGTCGTTTAAAAGGCGGTATGACTTTCTACTATAATCGGTTAGATTTATCCACTTTATTTAGTGGTGCTAAAGTTGTACTGACGCTACCATTTGGTAGTCGTATTACTACCCAGTCTTTAGCTAAACTAGTGGGCGAACGTTTTGGTTTGGATTTATTGCCTGAAGATGTATTACCATCAGGTGAGTATTACCTAAGTTCATTCCCATTCGAATTGAAACTCGTGGCTGACCCACAGTCTTTAGCTGTCGTTAATGAATTAACGGTGGAAATTAAAGATGCTGGTTTAGAAACGTCGATCGCTGTAGGTATTCCTACACTGGATGGTTTGAATGCACCGTCAGGCCGCTTAGATCGCATTCAGGCGGTTCTTTACAGCTGGCATTGGCAACCGGACCCAGCAATGGTAGCGATGCTTAAAACGAAGTACGTAGGCGATTTAGTGGATAGCGATATTCTACCATTCTTACCACAAGTAACTACAGATACTTGGGTGAATGAAGAAACGCCATCTGCGTTTAACGTAAACGGTGCCAGTGTGACATATCGTGGTAATCGTGATGATCATCCATCGTATTCTTTAGAAGCACGACATGATGAAATCATCGTTATCACACTGACTGATAAATGCGATAATATGGCGGGTGACTGGGTCATCAGTCTCTCCTAACTAGGGGTACATTATGGCGCTATCAGGAGGCAAGGAACTTGTCAAGCTGATAAACCGTGATAATACACTGGATATACAATCTGACGGGGTGACATTTGCTCGCCCCTTGGATACTAATACCGGTAAAACTCAGGTATTGGTAAGCGGTGTAAAAGGCTCTGGTTATAAACTCAGAGTAACGGTTGAATATCAGCGCCTTGGCTTAAGCACGATCTTTAAAGGTTTTAAACCTAGAGTTCGATTAACGCCCTTTATCGATGATGAATACACAGAGCTACTAGAGGCGATCCGTTTAACCTACGGCGTTAAATTAGATCTGAATGAAACATCGATTACGACACGTGAAGATGATGACGGTTTTAATTATACTGTTATTACGAACGATAGTTCACTACAATTTAGTGAATCAGTAGAAGTACAAGCGCTCTATAACCCTGTGGAGATGAGCGAGGTATTAAATAATACAGGTAGTCAATACCAGTACCCTACGGATAACTTTCGTTTACCCTTTGCACGTGTTTATTCCGGTGGGTGGTTCGTACCTGAAGTACGTGAGCACCTATTAGAGTATGTATCTGGGCGTTCTTCGGATGCCGATCTTGCGTGGTTAGCTAAAACACTTTCTGGTGATGAATGGGTATGGGATGGTTTAATGCAACATCAGTATAATCTGTACAGTGCATTTATTCCGTACAATGGACCTATTTTAGAATGGGCCGACTTTCACCCAGTTACTGGTAAAACACTATTAGTACCTCCTGAAGGTACTGAACGTGTACTAGTCCTTAGTTTAAATTCTTATTTATGCACTGGCTTAGCCGGTAGCTTAACTATATTTTACTAAGGAGTGACATATGACTGCACAGGAACGGCTACTGGCTCTGTTAAATAGTCAAATAACAGGGAAAGCGCTTCGGCCAAGCGATGTCACTTTTGGTACCCCAACAGCAATAGAACCTATCGAGGGTCGTAATACTGAGGTTATCATTTATGGTAATGGTGTCTCAGGATATAAAGGTCAGCATCGGTTGTTATACCGCCGTATAGACCTCGCTACGATCACCCATCATCCACTCTCAGTTGTACTCCCAGCTGGTAGTAGATATTCATCATACGACGTTGTAGACCGTTTAAATGTAGCATTTAATTTAGATTTGGACCACAGCGATATACAGTATGAAGATACGTTAGGGTCAGGTTCTTACGAACTTAAAGCTGTTGTAGGTGGTTTACGGTGGGTAGGCTCTGGTCGTGTTGAAATAACACGTGTGGTAGAGAGCATTCAACCGCCACTAACTGTAACTGAATTAGGTGAGTTTACGTATTAGGTGGAGGGGGTGACCCCTCCCCTTATTCATTTATGCAATAATAGCCTGGAGTTCTATGTTTACAGCCAGCAATCTACTTACGTGGATTAACTCAAAAACTGGCAAGAAATACTCAACTAGAGCAGTCACCGTATCAGCAGTTAAAGTAACAACTGGTACATACAAAACTTCGGTAACACTTACCGCGAACGATCAAGCCTTCGGTTTTAAAGGCACGATGATTTATAAATACAATCGTGCTAGTTTAAGCAGTGTGGTTTTTTCAGCAAGTCGGGTATTAAGTATACCGAGTGGTAGCTCTAGTAGAGAAATCGTCAAGCAACTGGTAGCCGCAGGGCTTGCAATCGATGCAGATGAAGTCGTGGATGAAATTATTACAAAAGCGATTTTAACCAGTTACAAGACAGCGAGTGCCACTGGCACCTACTCATTGAAGGCGAAGTCTGGATCTTACTTATATGTTAACAATCTCTCACTGACTGTTAAACTAACGTAAGTGCTAAACTATCGGTGTGGTTGAGTAATTTACTTGCCCTTTGCGTACGATGTACGACGTGTAATTGTAGCCTCCTTAAGTGGAGGCTAATCTATAGGAGTATTTATGTACAATAAAGAAGATATTTTAGCACAAGTTAATGCAGCGAATGGTACGAATTATGATGATAATGATATTATCATCGGACCACCTGAAGCGATTACAGGCACTCATAACACGCGAGTGCTTTTAGATGGCGATGAAAAACAAGGTTATACTGGTCTTAAATACGTAACGTATAATCGAATCGTTTTATCCGATGTCATACCACCGAATACATTTTATTGCTATGGCACAGGTACAGGACCTGCCTCAGCAATCCTAGATCAGTTAAAAGCCCACGGGGTGGATTTAACTGATCGTGATACCGTTAATGATACAGTTAATTACGCATCAGGTACTTATACATTACAGTTAATAAGTACTGATTATAAGTGGACAGGCTCAACAACGATATTGCTACAAGCAGCACCTACGACGATGACAGGGACTGTTAATGCAGGGTCTATGACTGCCCCAGTTTTAGCCTAAAAGTATCATTTTTTATCACAAACCCTTGTAGAATAAGGGTCGGTATTTTTTTAGTAACCTTTTTAATTCTTCTATCCTATGTAGTGACCGCTACTCATCATTAATAACATTGGAGACTTCTCTATGTCATCTAAATCTGAACTGCTTGCGCTGATCAACTCTGCTAACGGTACTTCTTACGCTGAAGCAGACATGACTTTCGACGCTCCTGCGGTTATCGAAGGCGCTGCTGCTGGTGCATCAGACACTAACGTGACTGTACACGGCGTTGCTGCTCAAGGTTACACTGGTCAACAGACTTTCTCTTACAAACGTCTGGATATGGAAACCGTATTCGGCTCAGTAACTCTGGTTGCTCACGGTCCACGTGCTAACGCCGGTTCTGCTGACATCATCGACGACATCGCGACTCAAACTGGCGTTGTTATCCCGATGGAAGACGTACAGGACGAAGTTGTTGACTTCCTGCAATCTGCATTCATTCTGAAAGCTGCTGCAACTTCTCTGAAATGGAAAGGTCAGGTGTTGGTAAGCCTGGTTGTAGACTTGGTCGACATCGAACCAACTCTGCAAACTACCGAACAGGCTGGCTTCACTGCTCCAGTATTGGCGTAATTTTAGTTCTGACTGCCCTTCGGGGCAGTCAGGATTATTTTATGCCTTTGGCTAACAAATCTTATGTTAGACAACTTTGAGAGGACCCGCGATGGAATTTATCACGTGGGCTGGAATTCGATCTAATCGGGTTAACCAGCTTGAACCGGTCCCCGCTGATGTGCAATACGCGGGATCCGCTTTCTATAATGGTGACGGTACCGTTGGGTTTATTTACGGTTATAAAGATACTGGCGGTAGTTACCGCGGTACTGCGCTTTATAACGCTGAAAGACCTGACTTAACTACGCTATTTAAAAATGTTAGCCCAGATGTACCTATCTGGAAACTTGATACAGTTTATAAAATTGTATTAGCACTTAATAACTATTATGGGCTAGGACTTGAGCCTACCGATTTTGTAGACGTATTAGCGCCATTTGACTATACGGTACTACCACAACCTTTAAAAATAACAGCCAAGCCCGATGCTATGTCATGTACAGGCGAAATCGTGCTGAATGTGATTCAGACACTGATGACCTTAAGTGATATTGTCGTGGATCGCGATGCCGATGGTGTCACAGATGACTACCCATTATCATCGAGTGTATTGGTATTAGAAAAGCGTTATTACAATTTTGATTTTACGCCGTATCGTGCAGTACTCCAGTCAATTGCTGACCCACTCGATATACCCACGCTCGTTAATCTTTTAAACTCCAATGATGTTAAAGACGAATGTGGTAATCTAAGCTGGGACGGTGGTGTATTGGAATCATCTACATTTACTTATGTATATAACGGTACTACAGCGGATTACTCGCTCAGTAATCCTAGCTATAAATACGTGCTAGCTATTTCATGCAAATCACCTAATACAAACGGTGGTATTATTTTAATGCATTACGATGCGTGAGGTGTCCCATGGCAATTTTTGCCCAAAGTGGTATAAACACCATCCTTGAGTTAATTAGAAAAGAAAATCCATGGTTACCTAACACTTTAGATGCTACGAATGTACATATCACCGGTGGTGCTATTTTACCGGATGGTCGAGCTGAAGTATTGCTAGTCGGTGTTTATGGGTCTGGTTATCGTGGATCTAAACTCATTCGGTATGGTAGAATAGATTTATCTAAACTATTAGGTCCTGCTAAACTTAAAGTGCCTGTAGATGCCCCTAAAACGCTCTATAGCGCATTTGGGGATATCTATAGCGCTACTGGTATTACTTTCGGCCAAGGAGACGTCCAAGACGTTCCTATTCCGTTAAACGCTAAACTACCATATACGGTTACTTTAAAACCTCAGCCTGATTCAGCACTTTATTACGGTGAAATAGAATTAGAGTTTGTAGAGCGTCCACCGAAACTAACGGAAGCGCTAACCGAGCGTAATCTAGAGGTCGTATTTGGTCCTGTATCAAAATCAGGTTTATTAGCGAGAGCTGAATTACTAACGTTTGGTTATGATTACTCAGAAGCGTATTTAGCATTAAGTGATAACTTCTTAGAAGGAACCATTTTAAATGCTGAAAAGGCAGGTAATTTAGCTGCTATTTTAAACGCTGTGGATAATCTCAGTTGGAATAACTCAGGTAATCAGTTTAATTTAACCGGTACGTATATACGTTATCATGGTGCTACTAAAGACTATTCTTCTTTAGTAGATATTAGAACACCTAACACGTATTACGATCGTGTGTTGATTATCGATTTCGTAGTGGATTTAGATGGTTGGGATTTCTATGGATCTTCCCTATATATCCATTATAATACTTTAAGTTAAGGAGTATACCGATGCCAATCCTAGACCTACGTCAAGGACAAAAGCAGCGGTTTATCGAGCAGGTTGTTAGCGAGAATCTAGACTTAAAAGATTTACCAAATAGTTTCTTTACACCCACTGCGCACAGTGGTCAAGTAAAATTAGTTGGTAAACAAGGTCGTATCGCTGAAGGTATTACGGGTAAAGCACTTATTAACTATGCTCAGTACGATTTAGATGTTTACTTTAAGAACATCGCAATCGTATTACCAATATACCGTCCTACCACCACACTCGATTTACTGCCCGTACTCAGTCGCCGTTACGGTTTAACGATCGATCCTACCTATGTGGAAAACGATCCTGTTACAGAAATAAGTGGCTATGTCGACATTCGTTTTAAAGAAGGTGCACTATTCTTTAAACAGCCACTCTTACGTGTGTGGATGGAGATCGTAAAAC
>JACCDQ010318284.1_pt1 | contig 11946 bp, 14 predicted proteins | sample 7446031 | NCBI WGS metagenome assembly JACCDQ01 (sample SAMN15323442, study PRJNA562643) | freshwater metagenome | isolation source: river surface water | place: USA:Blue River Watershed | collected 2017-08-17
GAAAGATTGGCGCCACGGAGGGTTTCGAGCAGCGGACCGGGCATTCGATCTGTCCAATCTTCTAAAATAGATTCTTTTGAATCTGGTTGATGGATTCTGTTGGGCTGTGGATAGCGGGGATGGCGCGCCTCTGCCCGATTTGTGCCGGGCTCTCCACAAAAACTTCAGCGTGCGACTCTGTGTTGAATCGGGGGCAAGCAAAAGTTCTCACGGATTCCCACAGGCTGTGGGTAACGCTTTCGACATGTCCACAAAGCGCGGTGCGAAGGACTCATGACGGGGCTGAATCCCGCCCTCGAACTTGTCCCCGATCCTCTCCCGTGGTTTATCGGCCCTCTTTCCACAACCTTGTCCCGGCTCCGGGCCGGGATGGCTGAAATCGGGGGTTCATGAAGCGGCTGCACCTGCATCTCCTGTCGGATTCCACCGGCGAGACGCTCGAAATGATCGCGAAGGCGGCGCTCGCGCAGTTCGACGATACCGACATCGTGCGCCACTTCTGGCCGATGGTGCGTTCGATGCAGCATCTCGACCGGATCATGGGGGAAATCGCCAACAATCCCGGTCTCGTGCTCTACACGCTGGTCAATACCGAGACGCGCGAACGGCTCGAACAGCGCTGCGCGACGCTCGGCTTGCCGGGCGTCGCGGCGCTGGATGCGGTGACCGACGCGCTGGAGCAGCAACTGGGCATGGAAGCTAAGGGCCGCCCCGGCCGCCAGCACATCATGGACGATGCCTATTTCCGCCGCGTCGATGCGATCCAGTTCACGATCGCGCATGACGACGGCGTGGGCTGGGAGAACTGGGAGGAAGCCGACATCGTGCTGGCGGGCGTTTCGCGCAGTTCGAAGACGCCGACCTCGATCTACCTCGCCAATCGCGGGTACAAGGTGGCGAACATCCCGATCGTGGTGGAAAGTCCGCCGCCGCCCATGCTGTTTTCACTGCGTCGACCGATGATCGTCGGCCTGACGACCAGTCCCGAACGGCTGATCCAGGTGCGGCGCAACCGCCTGCTGTCCTTGAACCAGGCGCCCGAGACTGCCTATGTCGACAACGACCACGTGACGCGCGAAGTGCAGTTCGCGCGGCGCATGTTCGCCGACAACGGCTGGCCGGTGATCGACGTTTCGCGCCGTTCGATCGAGGAAACCGCCGCCGCCGTGATCAATCTCTACAACGAGCGCCGCGCATCAGGCGGTGACACCACGCCCGGAGTGAAGCCGATATGACTCTTGTTCTCGCCAGCCAGAGCGCATCGCGCAAGGCCATGCTGGAAGCGGCGGGCGTGCCGTTCGATGCCATGAGCGCCGATGTCGACGAAGGCGAGATCAAGCGCGAGCTGATCGGGGTGCCCGCGTGCGAAATCGCCAAGATCCTTGCCGAAGCCAAGGCATTGGCCGTGTCGATCGGCGCGCCGGGGCGGCTGGTGCTGGGCGGGGATTCGCTGGTCGAATGCTGCGGGCGCCTGTTCGACAAGCCGAAAAGCCGCGAACAGGCGATCGAGCATCTCGAATACTTTTCCGGCAAGGAGATGCACCTCCATTCCGCAGCGGTGCTGATCCGTGACGGGGTGACGGTGTGGAAAACCTGCGAGCTTGCAAAACTGCGGGTTCGCACGCTTTCTCCCCAGTTTATCGACAGCTATCTCGACAGGGAGTGGCCTGAAGTTTCGGGCTGCGTCGGGGTGTTCCGGATGGAGGCGCTGGGGGTGCAACTGTTCGAGAGCGTGGAGGGCAATCACTTCACGATCCTGGGAATGCCGCTGCTGGCCGTGCTGGGCGCCTTGCGTGCGCAGGGTGAGTTGCAGGCATGAGCAGGCCCTATGCCGAAGTGATCGGCGATCCGATCGTGCAGTCGAAGTCGCCCGCGATCCACAATTTCTGGCTCGAAAAGCTGAAAATCGAGGCCGAATACCGCGCGACGCACGTGCTGGCGGATGGCCTTGCCGACTTCCTCGCGGCGCGGCGCGGCGATCCCGACTGGCGCGGGTGCAACGTGACCATGCCGCACAAGCAGGCGGTCATTCCCCTGATCGATCGGCTCGATCCGCTGGCGGCCAAGGTCGGCGCGGTGAACACGATCGTGCCCGAAGGGGGCGATCTGGTCGGTTACAACACCGACGTTCCGGGTTTTCTCGAACCCTTGCAGCCGCTGCTGGGCGAAACGCACTATTTCCGCATGGCCCGCGTGCTGGGCACGGGCGGCGCGGCGCGGGCGATCATCGTCGGCCTTGCCGGCCAAGGGCTGGTGCTGGTGCTGGCGGGGCGCAATCCGGACAAGGCGCGCGCGCTGCTGGACGAACTGGACCCGGCGGGCGAACATCACGTCGCGCCGCTCGATCATTTCGCCGATGCGACCGATTTTGCCTTCGATGATCGCGAGGGGTGCCTCGACCTGGTGGTGAATGCTTCGGCGCTGGGCATGACGGGGCAGCCGCCGCTGCGCTTTGACACGAGCCACGCGCCGCCGGGATCGGTGTTCTACGACATCGTCACCAGCCCGCTCGATACCGATTTCCTGAAGGCGGCGCGCGCGGCGGGATTCCGCACGGTCGATGGCCTGTCGATGCTGATCGGGCAGGCCGACCATGCGTTCCGACGCTTCTTCGGCGCGCTGCCGCCGCGCGGCGAGGCCGACATCGAATTGCGCGAAAGGCTGGGAGCATGAGCCGTCCCTTCATTCTCGGGCTGACCGGCTCGATCGGCATGGGCAAGTCGGCGGTTGCGCTGATGCTGCGCGAACAGGGCGTGCCGGTATTCGATGCCGATGCCGCCGTGCACCAGTTGCAGGGTCCGGGCGGGCCGCTGCTGCCCGCGATCGAGGCGGCCTTTCCCGGCACGACCGGCCCGGAAGGCGTGAAGCGGGCCGAACTCGGCGCGCAGGTTTTCGGCGACCCCGAGGCGCTGAAGCGACTCGAAGCGATCGTCCACCCGGCGGTGGCACGGATGCGCGAGGCGTTCATGATCGAGCACGCAGGCCAGCCGCTGGTCGTGTTCGATATCCCGCTTCTTTACGAAAAGGGCCACGGGCAGGGGCTCGATGCCGTGGCGGTGGTGTCCGCTTCGGCCGAAATGCAGCGCGAGCGCGTGCTGGCGCGGCCCGGCATGACGCCCGAAAAGTTCGCGCAGATCCTGGGGTTGCAGGTGCCCGACGCCGAAAAGCGCGCCCGGGCCGACTATGTGATCGACACCGGCGTGAGCCTGGCCGAGACCGAGATGGAGGTTAAGGAACTCGTCCGGACCATAAGGCAAAAAAACCCGCGAAAGTGAGCGCGACTCCCCTTGCCAGTGCTTCGGTGCGGGTCCAGATTGACTCCAATGCGTGAGATCGTTTTCGATACAGAAACGACCGGACTGGACCCGCGGGGCGGTGACCGGCTTGTGGAAATCGGCTGCATCGAGATGGTCAACCGCGTGCCCACGGGCGCGGTCTACCACTGCTACTTCAATCCCGAACGCGACATGCCGGCCGAGGCCGAGGCCGTGCACGGCCTGTCGATCGCGTTCCTGTCGGACAAGCCGAAATTCGCCGAAAAGGCGGGCGAGCTGATCGACTTCCTGGGCGATGCGCCGCTGGTGGCGCATAATGCCGGGTTCGACTTCGGCTTCGTCAACGCCGAACTGACCATGCTGGGCATGGCCGAGATCGACCGTGCGCGCATGGTCGATACGGTGGCCATCGCCCGGCGCAAGCACCCCGGTGCCAAGCTCAGCCTCGATGCGCTGTGCTCGCGCTATGGCATCGATCGCAGCCACCGTACCAAGCACGGCGCGCTGCTCGACGCGGAACTGCTGGCGCAGCTCTACGTCGAACTGATGGGAGGACGGCAGATCGGCCTTGAATTGGCCGCCGATGCCGTCGTGGTGAGCAGCAGCGTCGAGACCGTCACGGTCGCCGCTGTATCGCCCGCCGCATCCCGACCCTTCCGCGCGCCCCGGCCGCATGCGGCCAGCGCGGCGGAACTCGCCCGCCATGCCGAATTCATGGCGGGTTTCGGCGAGGCGATCTGGTCGCGTTGAGCGGCCCGGTATCCTCGCCCCCAAGTGGAGGAGAACTGAATATGGACATTCGCGTTTCTGGCCACCAGGTCGACACCGGCGCCGCCTTCGAGGCGCACGCCACGGATCGTCTGTCGGGAATCGTCGACAAGTACTTCTCCCGCGCGCTGTCCAGCCACGTCACGTTGGGCAAGGCGCCACATGGCGGTTTTCGCTGCGATATCGTCACCCACGTCACGCAGGGGCTGATCCTCAAGGGCAGCGCCGAGGCGCAGGAGCCGCATATCGCGCTCGACCAGTCGGCGGAGAAGATCGACAAGCAGTTGCGCCGCTACAAGCGCCGCGTGAAGGCGCGCGCCGATGGGGCCGACCACGCGCGCAGGACCGATGAAGCCGCGTTCGCGATGGATGCCAGCTACATCGTCTTCGCCGGCGACGAGCACGCGGAAGAACCTGCCGATGCGCCGCTGGTGATTGCCGAAACGCGGGTCGATGTGCCCGAGGCAACCGTATCGGACGCGGTGATGATGCTTGACCTGCGCAACACCAACGCGCTGCTGTTCAAGAACGCGGGCACCGGCGCACACAACATGGTCTACCGCCGTGGCGATGGCTCGATCGGCTGGGTGGAACCGGCGCACGCCTGACTTCAACCTGCAACATCAACCCATCGCGCCCCTGATGACGAATCGCCGTCCGGGGCGCGAATAGGTGCTTGCACCGCTTTCAATTCAGGCGCATGGCGCCCGCAACTTGAGCGACGCCGCTTTCGCGCGCCGCCTGCGGCATCATCATTTCCATGACGGCACTCTTTTCGATCGACCCCCTGGCAGTGCGCATCGTGCACGCCGAGACGAAGCAGCAGATCCTCGGGCAACTGGCCGAGCGGTTCGCGGCGGTCTATGCGCTCGATCCTGTCGACGTGCTGGAACGCATCGAGGAGCGCGAAAAGCTCGGCAGCACCGGCTTCGGGCGGGGCGTGGCGATTCCGCACGCGCGCATCGCGGGGTTGGCGCGCCCGGTGGCGGCCTTCTTCCGCCTGGAAAAGCCGGTGGATTTCGATGCAGCCGACGGCATGCCGGTCGATGTCGTGTTCGGCCTGCTTTCGCCCGAACAGGCAGGCGCCACGCATCTTCAGGCGCTCGCGGCGATCTCGCGGCTGATGCGCGACGAACGCATGCACGAAAAGCTGGTCGCGGCGACCGACGTCGATGCGCTCTATGGGCTGCTCGTCAATGTCATCGATCGTGACGCTGCCTGACGCCGCGCAGGCGGGCGGCGACGGCGCGCAGTTCCACTGGCGCGCGCTGGAAGGTCTCTACGCCTCGGCGCCGGTCAACCAGTTGTTCGAAAGCCGCCTGGAAGTGCTGGGCGAAGGCCATGCGCGGATCGTGTTCGACGTGACGCCCCAGGTGTTCCATGCCGCCGGCGCGGCGCATGGCACGATCTATTTCAAGATGCTCGACGATGCAGCGTTCTATGCCGCCAACACGCTCGTCACCGACCGCTTCCTGCTGACCACGTCGTTCAACCTGCATTTCACGCGGCCGATCCACGGGGGCAAGGTGATCGCCGAAGGGCGCTGGCTGTCGGGCCGGCGGCGCGTGCTGGTGGCTGAAGCGCGGCTGCTCGACGAGGAAGGCGAGGAAGTGGGACGGGGCACCGGCACCTTCCAGCGCTCGCGCATCGCGCTGTCCTCGCTGCCCGGTTACGCCCCCGCGATTCCGGCCTGAGCGACGCATTCTTGGACGATTCCCGCCTTCCTGCCCGAGTCGAAGTGGCGGGCCTGATCCGCGCGACTCAGGCTGCGGGCGGCTTTGCCGCCGTGCTGCACAAGGGCGAGGCCGATGGCGGTACGATTCTTGTGGTCCTTGTGGATAATCAAGGACTTGGCGCTCTGCATGAACGCATGCCGCAACTGGACGGAAGCCGAAAATGGACCCGTACAAAAGAGCAAGATATTGAAAATAAAACGGAATTTTGGGACTATCTGGACCGGCGCGGCCAGCAGGATCCCGATGTATGGATTGTTGAACTGACCATCGCGGATGGCGAACGATTCATCCTGAACGGTGGATGACTTCGGCCCGCGCAGGTTGACTCTGCCGCATTGCAAAATAAAGGCACCCCACCGCAGTCGCGCAGGCGGCAGGTCCGGCATCACGGTTCGGCCCTGCTAGCACGCAGACGGGGGGCAGAAGGCACGGCCTTTCGGCTCGGACGGTTCCAGACGGGCTTGCCCGGATGAACGCCGCTCGCGTCGCGCCGTGTTCCGACGTCCACCGCCCAGTATTGACGTTGGATGAGCAAGCAGTTCCGTATCGCCAGTGCCCTGAGCATTGCAGCGACCTTGATCACAACCCTGTTCAGCACCGCCAGTTCCGGTGCCGCCGCGCAGGATCCCGTGTCGACCCGCCATGCGGTCGAAACCATGATCCCGGCCAAGGAAGCCCCAGGGTCTTCCGCTGTTACCAGCATTTCCGCCGACGCGGTGTTCCCCGTCGATGAGCGCGTCCTGCCCCAGGATGAAGCCACTGCCGCTTCGCTGGATGAGATCGCGCCTCCGGCCGCCACGTCGCTCGCCGCGCTTGTCGAGGCGACGCCCGCTCCCGAACAGCTTTCGGACGAGCTGCGCTGCCTTGCCGGCGCCATCTATTTCGAAGCCAAGAGCGAGACGATGGCCGGCCAGCTTGCCGTGGGCCGCGTGATCGTGGCGCGCGCGCGTTCGGGCCGCTTCCCGTCCTCCTATTGCGGCGTCGTGCTGCAGCCGTCGCAGTTCTCGTTCGTGCGCGGCCGCTCCATCCCCGCGGTGAACTCGGGCAGCCGCGACTGGATCGAAGCGACCAAGATCGCCATGATCGCCGATCACGGAAGCTGGAAAAGCCCGGTCGAGGGCGCAATGTTCTTCCACGCCGCGCGCGTTTCGCCCAGCTGGGGCAAAGTGCGCATGGCGCGGATCGACAACCACGTCTTCTATCGTTGACCGTTTCTGCGGGAGGTTGGCGCGTTCCGAACCTCCCGCATCCGGGCCTCAGGGCCGGGTGACGAAGATCCAGCCGTCGCCGATCCGCTCCAGCTCTCCGCCGTTTGCGCCAACCGCCGCCGCGACTTGTGCGGGCGAGGGGTGCTGCGCAGCGACATGCTCGGCCCAGTAAACCACCGGGCAGGCGCCGCTCGCGCGCGCTGACGATGCGAGCGCGAAACGATGGCGCGCGGCCACCTGGGCATAGGCCCAGGGCACGACCTTGCGATTTTCCGCCGGGGGCAACGCCAGGACATCGGCGTTCCAGCGCAGATCCGCGATGACCTGTGTCTGCGGACAGCGCGCGACGATGTCTTCGATGCGCCGGCCCGTGCCATCCCAGCCGGGCCGCGCTGTCGTGCGGGCGAGGTTGTGGGACAGCGCCACCAGCGCGCCGGCGACAAGGCACAGGTCGAGCAGGAGCCGCCCTTGCGCGATCTTCTCCGCCAGCGCCGCCGCGCCCAGCGCGAAAATCATGACCACGATCGGGTGCAGCGTGACGAGGTAGCGGTCGATCACGAACGGGCGCCGGAGATGGATCGCGACCAGAACCGCCAGCGCAAGCACGAGGCCGCCGGCCAACGTCGCGACGAGCCCGCTTTCGATGGAAAGACGCCGCGTGCGCAGGTCGCGCATGGCGAGCAGGACGAGGCCCGCCGAACCGGCCAGCGTCAGCGCCGGATTGGCGGCGAGCGCGGCGAGAAGCTGGTTCTCGATCGCCCAGCGTGCGGGCGCAAGGCCGCCCGGAATCCAGAAGTGACGGGTGTTGGCCGCGATGGCGCCGGCCTGCGCGGCCATGCTGGCGGCAAAGGGCAGCGCGGCAAGGGCAGCAACGCCGGCCAGGCGCAGCGCGGCCTGCCGCTCGCCCATCAGCAGCAGGCGCAGGCCGAAAGCGAGCGTCAACGTGCCAAGGATCGCCGTCGCGGCAAGGTGCACCGACCATGCCAAGGCCAGCGCGCCGCCCAGCGCCAATGCCCCGCGGCGGGAGAGCTGGCAGGGCCGGGCCAGTGCCACCAGCGCGGCAACCGCGACCGTCCCTGCGGCCAATGCGAGGAAATTGCTGCGCAGTTCGGCCACGCGGTCGATCAGCGGCGTGCTGGCGGCCATCCCCGTCGCAAAAGCGAACAGCGTGGTGCGCAGCGCCGGGCGGCGCGCAGCCAAGGCGGCCAAGGCAAGCGCCGCGCCCAGCGCGATTGCGAAATTGAGGAGGCGCCGCGGTTCGGCCCCGGCGCCGAGTCCGTTGCTGAGCCAGGACAGCGCATAGAACAGCGGTGGATGGTTGTCGGCCAACCACATCGGCCAGGCCTCGCCCCAGGGCAGGCCGGGGCGCGTGACGTAGAGCGTGTAGTATTCATCGTACCATGGGCTGCGGTGCGCCATGGCAAGCAGCATCGCGACGGTCGTCGCGGCGGCGAGCAGTCCCGCCATGACCGATCTTGTCCGATGGGCCTGCATTTCCGCTGGATAGGGCAAATGCGGCACTGCGCAAACGCCCCTCAGGACGCGGCGGAAAGCCGCTGGCGCAGGCGATCCATGGCGCTGGCGGCAGGTTCGCCTAGCGGACCGCGCCATGCCCGTTCCAGCCGCATGACCCGTTCGTAGAGCCGCTCGCTTTGATGGACCAGCACGCGCGCCTCGGGCGGGAGCAGCACCAGCGCGGCGGCATCGCTGGCGGGGAAGTTGACGACCAGCCGGCCATGACGGCGCAATTGCTGTTCGGTCAGTTCGCCTGCGAAGTGGGCGCGATGGTTCAGCAGCCAGGCAAGGCAGTGCATGATGCGCGTGGTGGTGCGCAGCGCTTCGCAACTGAACTGGACCCGGACGAGATCATCGTCCGGCGCGACCAGATCCGAATCCTGCGCGAGATCCTGCGCGCGCAGGCGTTCGAATCGCGCGCGCACCTCGTCTGCGAGGACCAGCGCCTCGGCATAGAGGGCTTCCACGATGCGGGGATTGATGCTCGGCGTCCGCTCCATGGGGGCAGATAGGACGGGGAGCGTGGCATGCTCAACACGTGCGCGGGCAGGCGGTGCGATCATTCCGGCAATGTCTCGTTACGGCACGAGACGCGCGCGCGGAGGCGTTCGATCAAGCCGCTGGCATCAGGCGATAATGTCGGGGATCAGGTAATCCTCGAGCATCGAGATCTGGTCCTTGAGCCGCAACTTGCGCTTCTTCAGCCGGGCGATCTGGATCTGGTCGTGCGCGCCGGCATTGGTCAGGGCATCGATCGCGGCGTCCAGATCGCGGTGTTCAAGGCGCAGCGTTTCGAGTCGCTTGCGCATTTCATCTTCGGTCACACCAATACTCCCAGACGGCGAAGCGAGGGCCTGGGCCGATACACGGCACAACCCGGAGCCGCCGCGCCCCGACGCGGTTTGGCTTGCAAGATACGGCGAATATGGGAGCATGACAACGCGCCCGCACAGGATCGAACCGAGTCGAGTTCGAGTCGCGTTCGAAAAGGGCGGACGCCAAGCGATCTCCGCGCGCGGAATGCGTTCCGCGTGCGGGAACAATGGACGGGAACTACCCAACCAGGAGGTATCCGCATGGAAACATCGCACGTCAGCGCCCTGCAGACCAAGCACGCCGGCCTCGAACGCCGCATTGCCGAAGAAATGGCGCGACCTGTCCCCGACGATAGCCTCGTGATGGAACTGAAGAAGCGCAAGTTGCGCATCAAGGAAGAACTGATCCTGCGACATTGACGCACCGTCGATGCGCGAGCGGCCGGCCCCACAGGGGCCGGTCTTTGCGTATCTGGCCCGCAGGAGCCGGTCCTTGCATATCTGGCACCCGCGCCTGGCGGCATATCTGCCGGGCATACGAATTTTCCCTCGGCAACGCGCATGACGACGATTGCACCGCATCCGGCGGTGCTTGCCGTTTGCAAGCGCGCGGCGCTAGGCTAGGCCATGGCCATGCTCTCTGCCGTCGCATCCTCTCGCGCCATCCTGACTTCGCTGCACGAGGTCATGGCCTCGCGCGCGGGCGCTCAGGCCAAACTCAACCAGATCGTCGAGGTGATCGGCGAAAACCTCGATAGCGAGGTCTGCTCGATCTACCTGCTGCGCGAAGGCATGCTCGAACTGTTCGCCACGCGCGGGCTCAACCAGGCGGCGGTCCACGTCACCCGGCTGGCGGTGGGCGAAGGTCTGGTCGGCACGATTGCCGCCAATATCGAGACGTTGAACCTCGCCGAAGCAGCCGCGCATCCCGACTTCGCCTTCCGCCCCGAAACGGGCGAAGAACGCTTCCACTCCTTTGCCGGCGTGCCGATCGTGCGGCGCGAGCGCGCTGTCGGCGTGGTCGCGGTTCAGCATGTCGAGCCGCGCCGCTACGAGGAAGTGGAGATCGAGGCGTTGCAGACGGTGGCGATGGTGCTGTCCGAACTCATCGCCAATGCCGAGCTGATCGACGAGGAGGACGCGCTGGGCGTGCCTGCGCACCTCACCGGGCCGGACCGGCTCAAGGGGCTGACGCTGGTCAAGGGCCTCGCCAGCGGCGTGGCCGTGTTCCACCAGCCGCGCGTCACGATCGAGCACGTCGTGGCCGAGGACACCGAGGCCGAGCGCCAGCGCGTCTACCTTGCCTTCGACAAGATGCGCGAGCAGATCGACCGCATGGCGAGCCAGGCCGAATTCGGCGTGGGTGGCGAGCACGAGGAAGTGCTCGAGACCTATCGCATGTTCGCCTACGACGAAGGCTGGACGCGCAGGATCAACGAGGCGATTGATTCCGGCCTGACCGCCGAAGCTGCGATCGAGCGGGTGCAGCAGCGCACCCGGATGCGCATGCGTCAGATCGACGACGCGCTGCTGGCCGACCGGATGCACGATCTGGAAGACCTGTCGAACCGCCTGCTGCGGATCGTGTCAGGCCAGCTCGGCACGGCGGCGTCGATGGGCCTGAAGGGCGATGCGATCCTGATCGCGCGCAACCTCGGGCCTGCCGAACTGCTCGAATACGACCGGCGGCGGCTGAAGGGCGTGATCCTGGAAGAAGGCTCGCTGACGGCGCACGTGGTGATCGTGGCGCGGGCAATGGGCATTCCGGTGGTGGGCCGCGTCAAGAGCCTGCGCGGCAAAGTGCGCGATGGCGACCAGTTGCTGCTCGACGGCGACCAGGGCGTGGTCGACGTGCGCCCCGCGCCGACGCTGCTCGAAGCGTTCGATACCCGCTTTGCCAAGAACCGCGAGCGGCAGGCGCACTATGCCACGCTGCGCGAGGTCGAGCCGGTGACGCGCGATGGCACCCGCGTGGCGGTGATGATGAACGCAGGCCTGCGCGATGACATGCCCGCGCTCGCCATGACGGGCGCGGACGGCATCGGCCTGTTCCGCACCGAGTTCCAGTTCCTCGTTTCCGCGACGCTGCCCGCGCGCGAGCGCCAGACCCGGCTTTATCGCGACGTGCTCGATGCCGCGGGCGACAAGCCGGTGGTGTTCCGCACCGTCGACATCGGCGGCGACAAGGTGCTGCCCTACCTGCGCCACAACGACGGCGAGACCGAGGAAAACCCGGCGATGGGCTGGCGCGCGCTGCGCGTCGCGCTCGAACGCGACGGGTTGCTGAAGGTACAGGCGCGCGCGCTGCTGGAGGCGGCGGGCGGGCGCACGCTCAACGTGATGTTCCCGATGGTGACAGAGCCGTGGGAGTTCGATGCCGCCAAGGCGGTGTTCGACAGCCAGCTCGCGTTTCTCAAGCGGCAGAAGAAGCTGCTGCCCGAAGCGATCCGCTTCGGCGCGATGCTCGAAGTGCCCGCGCTGGCCGAATGCCTCGATATCCTGGCGCCGCGCCTGTCGTTCCTGTCGGTGGGCACCAACGACCTGACGCAGTTCCTGTTCGCGGCCGATCGCGCCAATCCCAAGCTTGCCGAACGCTACGACTGGATCAGCCCGGCCATCCTGCGCTTCC
>JACCDQ010386774.1_pt1 | contig 11946 bp, 8 predicted proteins | sample 7446031 | NCBI WGS metagenome assembly JACCDQ01 (sample SAMN15323442, study PRJNA562643) | freshwater metagenome | isolation source: river surface water | place: USA:Blue River Watershed | collected 2017-08-17
AAGTTCATGCTGACCGAGGAAGCGCACCACATGTTCGTGGGCGAGTCGGGCGTGGGCCGCGTCATCACCCGCACCTGCGAGATGATGAACCAGCTCAAGACCGACGACGTGGCCAAGCTGCGCGCCGCCGGCGTGATCGACCTGCAGACGATCCAGCGCTACATCAACTTCCACTTCTCGGTGACGATCGACCTGTTCGGCGCCGACCAGTCGTCCAACGCCGCCACCTTCTACAGCTCGGGCCTGAAAGGCCGCTACGAAGAAGGCAAGCGCACCGACGACCACGTGCTCAAGGGCAACACCTACAAGATCCTGGCCGTTGAAGACGGCAAGCTGGTCGAAAAAGAAGTGCCGATGCTCAACGCGCTCAACGAAGTGCTGCGCGACGACTACATCACCGACTCCAAGGGCGGTGTGGACCGTTGGAACCGCATCATCGAGAAGGCCGGTATCGACTACCGCCTGACCGTGCCGCACAAGGCTTTCCATCGCAACATCGGCACGCTCGCTGGCGTCAAGGTCAGCCCGGACGGCCGTGTGGTGTCGGATGCCGAGTGGAACGCCAAGTCCAGCGAGTGGCTGCCTTCCGAGCAGGACCGCGCCTACGTGGCCAGCCTGATGGGCCGCGTGGTCGAGCCGGGCAAGTTCGCCAACTGGATCGCACCGCCGGTCATGGGCATCAACCGTCAGCCGGTGGACTTCGAATACGTCCGCTTCAACTGATGCGTTGATTCTTTGAGACTGCTGCCCTCTTGTCGTGGGCGGCAGTTGGCAAAGGGAGGGGCCGGGTTCCTCATGCTGCGGTACCAGAAATCGTCACCCGGCCCCTCCCTTTGCCAACTGCATGGGGTCTGCGAGCGTCGTAGACTTGCAAGGCAGATGCAGGCACTGAGCGTCGGTCTGGCTGGGGGCGGGGTGACGATTTACGGTACCCCGTCATGAGGAGCCCCGCCCCCAGCCAGACCGATGCGGCGCATGACCATCAGCAACGCCAAAGCACACAAAGACAAGAACCCGAGGAGCCCGCATGAGCACCGAATCGACCCTGATCAAGCAGCACGTGATCGACCCCGAGATCTGTATCCGTTGCAACACCTGCGAAGCCATCTGCCCCGTCGGCGCCATCACCCACGACTCGCGCAACTACGTCGTCAAGGCCGATATCTGCAACCTCTGCATGGACTGCATCTCGCCGTGCCCCACCGGCTCCATCGACAACTGGCGCATGATGCCCAAGGCCAAGGCCTACAGCATCGAAGAACAACTCAAGTGGGACGAACTGCCCGCTGAACTCAGCGACGAAGAACTTGCCGGTGCAGGTGGTGATGCGGGCGCAGCCCAACAAGAAGCCCAGGCGGTTGTGCAGGCTGCTGCCAGCTCTTCGGCATCGGCCGTGAGCACCGCCAGTGCTTCTGGCTTCAACTCGGCCGCTTATGGCGCGACCATTCCGCCTTGGTCGGCTGCCCATGCCTACACCAACCTCTATGGCCCCAAGGCCGCTGCCAAAACCATCACCGCCACCGTCACCGGCAATGTGCGCGTGACCGAAGTCGGCAAGGATTACGACACCCACCATGTGGTGCTGGACTTCGGCAACATGCCCTTCCCGGTGCTTGAGGGTCAGTCGATCGGCATCGTGCCGCCCGGCGTGGACGCCAGCGGCAAGCCGCACCATGCCCGCCAGTATTCGATCGCCAGCCCCCGCAACGGCGAGCGTCCGGGCTACAACAACCTGTCGCTGACCATCAAGCGCGTGCTCGAAGACCACGACGGCAAGCCGGTGCGCGGCGTCGGCTCTAACTACATGTGCGATCTGCAGGTGGGCGACAAAGTCGAAGTCATTGGCCCCTTCGGTGCCAGCTTCCTGATGCCCAACCATCCGAAGTCCAACATCGTGATGATCTGCACCGGCACCGGCAGCGCTCCCATGCGGGCCATGACCGAATGGCGCCGTCGTCTGCGCGCCAGCGGCAAATTTGAAGGCGGCAAGCTCATGCTCTTCTTCGGCGCCCGCACCCCGGCCGAGCTGCCGTACTTTGGCCCCCTCAACAAGCTGCCCAAGGACTTCATCGACATCGAATTTGCCTTCTCACGCGAAGAAGGCAAGACCAAGCGCTATGTGCAGGATGCGATGCGCGAGCGCGCGGCCGACATTGCGGCCCTGCTCAAGGATGGCAACACCTGTTTCTATGTCTGTGGCCTCAAGAGCATGGAAGAGGGCGTCGTCATGGCCCTGCGTGACATTGCCCAGGGTGCAGGTCTGGACTGGGAAGCCATTGGTGCCGAGCTCAAGAAGCAAGGCCGTCTGCACCTCGAGACCTACTGATGTCCGAAACCCGCATCGGTCTGGGCCAGGTGCGTGAACAACTGCGCCAGCCACGCAGCCTGCTCAAAGGACGGCAGGCCACCGATGAGGCCCGTGCAGAGGTCCGTGCCCTGATCGGTGCAGCGCCTGCCCAAGGTCATCGGCGCGACCTGTTGATCGAGCACCTGCATGCCGTCCATGACCACTACCGCGCCCTCTTCGAGCGCCACATCGTGGCCCTGGCCGCCGAGATGCGCCTGCCCGTGGTCGAGGTGTTCGAGGTCGCGAGCTTCTACCACCACTTCCAGATCCTGAAAGATGAGCAGCCAGCTCCCGCCATCACCGTGCGGGTGTGTGACAGTCTGAGCTGTCAGCTGGCCGGCAGCAACCAGCTGCTGACCCAATTGCAGCGTGATCTGGGAGGTGACGTGCAGGTCATCCCTGCGCCCTGTCTGGGACGTTGCGAGCAGGCACCAGCCGTGCAGGTCGGGCAAAAAGCCGTGGCCTGTGCCAGTGCACAGCAGGTACAGACGCTGGTGACTTCGCAGACCGTGGCACCCAACCCGCTGCCCGCTGCGATCGGTTTGCAGGCTTACCGTGCCGCGGGGGGCTACGCACTGGCACAGCAGATCGCACATGGTGACCGCAATGCCGAATCCATCATCGAGGTGCTCGAACACGCCGGTTTGCGTGGCCTGGGTGGCGCTGGGTTTCCTGCCGGGCGCAAATGGCGCATCGTGCGCAGCCAGCCGGCGCCGCGGCTGATGGCCGTCAACATCGACGAGGGTGAGCCTGGCACCTTCAAGGACCGCACCCTGCTCGAATCTGACCCGCACCGTTTTCTGGAGGGCTTGCTGATTGCCGCCCAGGTGGTCGGTTGCGAGGCCGTCTACATCTACCTGCGCGACGAATACCACGAGGCGCGCCAGCTGCTCACACGCGAACTGGCCGCGCTGCAGGCCGATCCGCCATGCCCGCTGCCGCGCATCGAGCTGCGCCGTGGCGCGGGCGCCTACATCTGCGGCGAAGAATCCGCGATGATCGAGAGCATCGAAGGCAAACGTGGCGAACCTCGCCTGCGCCCGCCCTACATTGCCGAAGTTGGCCTGTTCGGCAGACCCACACTGGAGCACAACTTCGAAACTCTGTACTGGGTGCGTGAACTGGTCGAGCAAGGCGCTGAGGCGTTTGCTGCGCAAGGCCGCCATGGCCGCAAAGGCCTGCGCCGCTATTCGGTCAGTGGCCGTGTCAAACACCCCGGCGTCAAACTGGCGCCCGCAGGCATCACGCTGCGTGAGCTGGTGGATGAATACTGCGGCGGCATGGCCGAAGGTCACGACTTGTATGCCTATCTGCCGGGAGGCGCCAGCGGCGGCATCCTGCCCGCGCGCTTGGCCGATGCGCCGCTGGATTTCGACACCCTGCAGACCTACGGTTGCTTCATTGGCTCGGCCGCCGTCGTGGTGCTCAGCCAGCAGGACAAAGCGCGCGATGCAGCACTGAACGCGATGCGTTTTTTTGCGCACGAAAGCTGCGGCCAGTGCACGCCCTGCCGTGTGGGCACCGACAAGGCCGCGCAATTGATGGAACGTGAGGTCTGGGACTGCGAGACGCTGGAAGATCTGGCGCAGGTCATGGGTGATGCGTCCATCTGCGGCCTGGGTCAGGCCGCGCCGAACCCGATCCGCTGTGTGCTGGCGTATTTTCCGCATGAAGTGGGAGTTGCGTCATGAGCACGATGGAATTCACCCTCAACGGCCAGCCGGTCAAGGCGCCTGCAGGTCAGAGCATCTTCCATATTGCCAAAGACCTGGGCATCGCCATTCCGCACCTGTGCCACAAAGAGGGCCTCGCGCCCGACGGCAACTGCCGTGCCTGCGTGGTCGAGATCGAAGGTGAGCGCACGCTCGCGCCCAGCTGCTGTCGCAGCGCCACACCAGGCATGAAGGTGCAGACGGCCAGCGACCGCGCCGTCAAAAGCCAGAAGATGGTGCTGGAGATGCTGCTGGCCGACCTGCCCGAGCAGGGCCACAAATGGCTGGACGACCGTGCCCAGGCGCCGCACGGTGAACTGAGCCATTGGGCCGAGCACCACGGCGTGCAGGTGCGCCCGCAACTGGCCGAGCTGCGTCGCGAGGCCGTGCCGGCCGACCTGTCGCACCCGGCCATGGCCGTGAATCTGGACGCTTGCATCCAGTGCAACCGCTGCGAACGCGCTTGCCGCGATCTGCAGGTCAACGATGTGATCGGGCTGGCCCACCGTGGCGTCCACACGCAGGTCGTGTTCGACCTGGCCGACCCGATGGGGGGCAGCAGCTGCGTGGCCTGTGGCGAATGCGTGCAAGCCTGCCCGACGGGTGCGCTCATGCCCAAGAGCCACATCGGGCCGCAAAAGGTCGACCGCGAAGTCGATTCGGTCTGTCCCTTCTGCGGCGTGGGTTGTCTGGTCACTCTCAAGGTCAAGGACGAAAAGATTGTCAGCGTCGAAGGCCGCGATGGCCCTGCCAACGAAGGCCGGCTGTGCGTCAAGGGCCGCTTTGGTATGGACTATGTCCACAGCCCGGACCGTCTCACGAAGCCCCTGATCCGCAAGGCGGGTGTGGCCAAGGATGTGTCGCTGCTGGACGGCCACACCGATTGGCGTGAGGTCTTTCGCGAAGCCAGCTGGGAAGAAGCGTTGGGCGTTGCCGCCCGGCCTCTGCGCGAATTGAAAGACGCTTTTGGTTTGAAAGCCCTGGCCGGTTTCGGTTCGGCCAAGGGCAGCAACGAAGAGGCCTACCTGTTCCAGAAGCTGGTGCGCACCGGCTTTGGCAGCAACAACGTGGACCACTGCACGCGCCTGTGCCACGCGTCCAGCGTGTCGGCCCTGCTCGAAGGGGTGGGCTCGGGTGCGGTCAGCAACCCGGTGCGCGATGTCGAGCATTCGGACCTGATCATCGTGATCGGCTCCAACCCCACCAACAACCACCCGGTGGCCGCCACCTGGATGAAGAACGCGGCCCAGCGCGGCACGCGCATCGTGCTGATGGACCCGCGTGTCACCGACATCGGCCGCTATGCCTGGCGTGTGTTGCCCTTCAAGGCCGATACCGACGTGGCCTTGCTCAACGCCATGCTGCATGTGATCGTGAGCGAGGGCCTGTGCGACGAGGCTTTCCTGCGCGAGCGTGCCGACAATGTGGCCGAGCTCAAGGCCCATGTGAAGGACTACACGCCCGAAGCCATGGCGCCGGTCTGTGGCATCCCGGCAGAGACCATCCGTGAAGTGGCAAGGGCCTATGCGATCAGCAAGGCGTCGATGATTCTGTGGGGCATGGGCGTGAGCCAGCACGTGCATGGCACCGACAACGTGCGCTGCCTGATCGCCATGGCCAGCCTCACCGGCCAGATCGGCCGCCCGGGCACCGGCCTGCATCCGCTGCGGGGCCAGAACAATGTGCAGGGTGCCAGCGACGCGGGCCTGATCCCGATGATGTACCCCAACTACCAGCGCGTGAGCAACGCACAGGCGCACGACTGGTTTGAAAAGTTCTGGGGCACGAAGCTGGACGACCAGCCCGGCTACACCGTGGTCGAAATCATGCACAAGGCGCTGGCTGACGACAGCGATCCGCACAAGGTGCACGGCATGTACATCATGGGCGAGAACCCGGCCATGAGCGACCCGGACCTCAACCACGCCCGCCACGCCCTGGCCAGCCTCAAGCACCTGGTGGTGCAGGACATCTTCTTGACCGAAACCGCCTGGCTGGCCGATGTGGTGCTGCCTGCCAGCGCCTGGCCCGAGAAGACCGGCACCGTCAGCAACACCGACCGCACGGTACAGATGGGCCACCAGGCCCTGCAGCCGCCGGGCGATGCGAAACCCGACCTCTGGATCGTGCAGCAGATCGCGCAACGCATGGGTCTGGACTGGCACTACGACGGCGAACACGCCGGCGTGGCCGCGGTCTACGAGGAAATGCGCCAGGCCATGGCGGGCGCGATTGCCGGCATCGACTGGGCCCGGCTGAACGCCGGCTCGGTCACCTACCCCTGCCTGAGTGCGGATGACCCGGGCCAGCCCATCGTCTTCCATGACCGTTTCCCCACACCCGATGGCCGGGTCAAACTGGTGCCTGCGGACCTGATCACGGCCAACGAGCGGCCTGATGCCGACTACCCGATGGTGCTCATCACGGGTCGGCAGCTGGAGCATTGGCACACCGGGGCGATGACACGACGCGCCAGCGTGCTGGATGCCCTTGAACCTGCCCCTACGGTGTCCATGTGCGGCGCCGACTTGCAACGTCTGAAGTTGGTTCCGGGAGACCGGGTGCAAGTGGCTTCGCGCCGCGGCGAGGTGGCGCTGACCGTGCGTCGAGACGATGGCACACCCGATGGCGTGGTCTACATCCCGTTTGCCTACCGCGAAGCGGCGGCCAATCTGTTGACGAATGCGGCACTCGACCCTTTCGGCAAGATTCCCGAATTCAAATACTGCGCCGTGCGTGTGGAGAAGGCGCTCGCCGTATCATCCGGCGCATGACCAATTCCCAAGCTTCGACCCGCCGCCCACAATGGCGCGTGGCGGTGACCATGCGACGTGAGCTTGTGCAGGGCGCGATGTCGCGCTGGCAGCCCTGGCGCTGGACCCTGGCGGAAGTGGTGCCGCACGAGCCCGGCTTTGGCCAGCAGCCCCGTTGCCTGCGTCAGAGCGACGACGATTCCTTGTGGCTCTATCCCGACTGGGTGGTCGAGCTGTTCAGCGATGATGCCGAAGGCTACTGGCTCAACGCGACCTCGCCCACGCCGGCCTATTTTGTGATGTGGCGCATGAGCGAACCTGAAGATGGCTCCGATCCCGTGGCAGTGCCGCAGGCCGTGAGCCTGAGTTACCACGATGCCGGGCGTTGGCTGGACGCTCAGGAAACTGTCGAAACCGTGCCGGCCTCCGCCGATGTGGTGCAGTCGGTGCGTGAATTCGCCGAGCTGCATTTCATTCCCGAACCCAAACGGCGCCAGCGCCCCCAGAGCTTTGAACGCCTGACCGACCGTTTTGGTCAACCCGTGAGCATCAGCACCGAGGGTAAGCGCAAGGGCGGCGATCGGGGGGGGGCTGCGTGAGCGAGAATTTTTTCAGCCGCTGGTCTCGCCGCAAACAGGCGGTGGCGGCGCAGGACGCAGACAGGGTGACCGAGTCATCAAGGTCAGAACCAGAGACAGTCACTGCGATCGCCAAAGCCGGAGACACAGCGCACGCCACAGCCCATGCCCAGGACCTTAGAGCTTCCTCCGAACTGCCCACGTTGGAGGATGTGCGTCAGCTGACCCCGGAATCCGACTTTCAGCCCTTCATGCAAAGTGGCGTGGGCACCGAGGTGCGCAATGCGGCCATGAAAAAACTCTTTGCCGATCCGCACTTCAACGTCATGGACGGGCTGGACATCTACATTGACGACTACAGCCAGCCCGATCCGATGCCCGCCGGCATGCTGCGCAAAATGGCCAGCGCCCAATTCCTCAAGCTGGTTCCCGAAGCCGAGGAAGATTCGGAACGTCCCGCACAAGACCCCGCTGACCGTGGGGAGCCGCAGCTGGGTGAGCAAGTTGTGGCACAGTCGCCGGATTCTTTGGTGAAGGTTGAGCCCCCCCGACATGACCACTCTGATCTGCAATTGCAACCAGACCCTGCCGCTACAGACCGCCAAGCTGGGCCAGGCCCTCGGTGAGGACCTGAAAGAGCACAGTACCCTGTGCCGGCGTGAGGTCGGGGTCTTCCAGCGCGCCGTGCAAAGTTCAGACACCGTGGTGGTGGCCTGCACCCAGGAGCAAAAACTGTTTGCCGAACTCGGCCTGCAGACCGAAGGCGCGGTGGCGCCGATCCGCTTTGTCAACCTCCGCGAGTCTGCAGGCTGGAGCCGTGAAGGTGAGCAGGCCACTCCCAAAATGGCGGCCTTGCTGGCGGCTGCTCGGCTACCCGATCCCGAGCCCGTGCCCACAGTCACCTACAAAAGCGAGGGGCGCTTGCTGATCCTGGGGCCACTGGATGCTGCCGAACGTGCAGCTGACTTGCTGGCCGATGCGCTGCAGGTCACCCTCTGGGCCGATGGCCCCGGCGAGGGCGGGGGTGGCCAGACACGGCGCTATCCGGTCATGGCCGGTGCGCTGCAGAGTCTGAAGGGTTGGCTCGGCGCCTTTAACGTCACCTGGTCTGCCAACAACCCGATCGACCTGGACCTGTGCACCCGATGTAACGCTTGTGTTGCCGCGTGCCCCGAACAGGCGATTGGCTTGGATTACCAGATTGATCTGACGCGCTGTACAGGCCACCGCGATTGCGTCAAAGCCTGCGGTGCAGCCGGCGCCATCGATTTTTCGCGCAGTCTCAGCGAACAGAGCGAGCGTTTTGACCTGGTGCTGGACCTGCGCGGCGCACAGGCTTCGCCCACCTTCATGCAGCATGCCTTGCCGCAGGGTTATTTCCGTTGGGACGGCCATGACCTGCAGACTTTGCTCAAACTGCGCGAGCTGGTGGGTGAGTTCGAGAAGCCACGCTTCTTCCAATACAAACAGAAACTCTGCGCCCACAGCCGCAACGAAAAAACCGGCTGCAACGCCTGCGTGGACATCTGTTCGGCCGAGGCCATCCAATCGGACAAGGCCCGCCAGCAGATCGTGGTCAACCCCAACCTGTGCGTGGGCTGTGGCGCTTGTACCACCGCCTGCCCGACCGGGGCCTTGACCTACGCCTACCCGCGCGCCAGCGAGCAGGGCGAGAAGATCCGCACGCTGTTGCAGACCTATCAGAGCGCCGGTGGCCGCGATGCGGCGCTGCTGTTGCACAGCCAGGCCCAAGGACAGCGCCTGATCGACGAGCTGGGGCGCGGTGCCCAGCTCAAGGTGATGCAGGGGCTCCCCGCGCGTGTAATTCCTCTGGGGCTTTGGCACACCGCCAGCCTGGGGCTGGAAGTCTGGTTGTCGGCTGCGGCTTACGGAGCGCGCCAGGTCCTGGTGCTGCTGACCGAGGAAGAGGCCCCGCAGTACAGGACGGCCCTGGCCGAGCAGATGGCCGTGGCGCAAGCCATCCTGAATGGCCTGGGTTACAGCGGCACGCATTTCACGCTGATTGAAGCTGGCCACCCGCAGGCGCTGGACGACGAATTGCAGCGCCTGAGTGGTCGCGGTGTGGGGGTGCCGCACAGTCCGGCTGTGGCCGCACGGCATGCGGTACAGAACGAAAAGCGCAGCACACTGGAGCTGGCGCTGGACCATCTGATGGTCCACGCACCGGCCTTGCAGACCGCAGCGAAGCCCGAGGCCATTGCCTTGCCGGCCAGCGGCTCGCTGCTGGGCAGCATTGCGGTCAATGCCGAGCGCTGCACCCTGTGCATGAGCTGTGTGGGGGCTTGCCCATCGGCCGCCTTGCAGGACAATCCTCAGCAGCCCGAACTCAAATTCATCGAGAAAAACTGCGTGCAGTGTGGCCTGTGTGCCAAGACCTGCCCAGAGCAAGCCATCACATTGCAGCCGCGTCTGCTGCTCTCGCCCGAACGCGGCCAGGCGCGTCGCCTGCACCACAGCCCGCCCTATGCCTGCGTGCGTTGCAGCAAACCATTCGGTACGCTCAAGGCCATTGAAGCCATGCTGGGACGCTTGTCTGGCCACAGCATGTTCCAGGGTGCTGCGCTGGAGCGGTTGAAGATGTGCGGCGACTGCCGGGTGGTGGACATTTTCACCGCCGAAAACGAAGTACGCATTGCCCCCACATCTGATGAACCCAAGCACTGAGTTTTTCAAAGTCCCATGAGCAACGAACTCCAACGATCCAGCGCCCTCGACGAGGAAGTCGCGCGTGCCGAAATGTATGGCCTCCTGGCCACGCTGTACTACCAGCCGCCCCAGGCGGAACTTTTGAGTCAGCTGCAGGCTGCCGTCACTGAGGCGCCAGAGCAGGGCGCTTTTCTGGAAGAGCCTTGGCAGGCGCTGGTGGCCCAGGCTCGCAACCTGTCGGCCCGGCAGATTGCCCTAGAGCACGATGCCTTGTTCGGCGGGGTGGGCAAGCCCGAGGTTTACCTGTTCGGATCGCATTACCTCAGTGGTTTTCTCAACGAGAAGCCGCTGGTTCAGTTGCGGGATGACTTGGCCACGCTGGGTTTAGCGCGCGGTCCGAACATGCCCGAGACAGAAGACCATGTGGCTTACCTGTTCGAAGTCATGCGCTACCTGATTGCGGGTGACGATGTGGCTGTGTGCAACCTCACACGACAGGCGGAGTTTTTCAGTCGCCATTTGCAGCCCTGGGTGTCGCAGATGTGTCAGGCCATTGCCGGCCATCCTAAAGCTGCGCTTTATGGACGCCTGGCCCGCCTGACGGAGGCCTTTGTCGGGGTGGAGGCACAGGGTTTTGATCTTCTGGCGTGAGTTGGGGTGGCCAGTGGGGGCGCTGCCGCCGGTGGATGCCTGTACCCCGGTGGGTCATGTGGTTTTCACCCTGTTGACAGTTTCATAACCAGGGTAATATCAGCCACCTATGCAACCTATGTCATAGGTGGATGGTTCTAAACCCGAGCATGTTTTGAGAGCGAGACTCACCATGAATCAATCGAAAACCGCAAAGCATTCACGCCGCAGCCTGTTTGCGGGTGCAGCCACGGTCGGTGCCGTGGCGGCCGTGAGCAGTGTGCTTCCTAAGGTCGTTTCATCGTCTGTTGCGCCTGCGGTCGCGCCTTTGCCCAAGCCTGAGCGGGGTGGGGGCTACAGCCTCAGCGAACACGTTCAGCGCTATTACCAGACCACCCGCGTCTGATCCTCTCTCCTTCCTTTCATCCAACTGGAGTCCTCCATGTTGCTGACCAAAAAACAAGGTGTGTCTGCGGGCGCTGCCTCTTCTTCATTTGTTCACAGTTTGCGTCGAGGCTTGTCCAACGCCTTGCCCACACTGGACCGACGCAGTTTCCTGCGGCGTTCTGGCCTGGGTGTGGGGGTCGGTCTGGCCGCCAGCCAGCTGAGCCTGGTGCAAAAAGCGCACGCAGCTGCTGGCATCGACAAGATCGGCAAAGGCAAGGTCGAAGTCAAACGCACCGTTTGCACCCACTGCTCGGTGGGTTGTGCGGTGGATGCCGTGGTCGAGAACGGCGTCTGGGTGCGTCAGGAAGCGGTCTTTGACTCGCCCATCAACCTGGGGGCGCATTGCGCCAAGGGCGCTGCACTGCGCGAGCACGGTCACGGTGAATACCGACTGCGCTACCCGATGAAGCTGGTCAACGGCAAATACGAGCGCATCAGCTGGGACACGGCACTGACCGAGATCAGCGCCAAGATGATGGAGCTGCGCAAGGCCAGTGGCCCTGACAGCGTCTACTTCATCGGTTCATCCAAGCACAACAACGAGCAGGCCTACCTGCTGCGCAAGTTTGTGAGCTTCTGGGGCTCCAACAACTGCGACCACCAGGCGCGCATCTGCCACTCCACCACGGTGGCTGGCGTGGCCAACACCTGGGGTTATGGTGCCATGACCAACTCGTACAACGACATGCAAAACAGCAAGGTCGCTCTGTACATCGGATCCAACGCGGCCGAAGCCCACCCGGTGAGCCTGCTGCACATGCTGCACGCCAAGGAAAACGGCTGCAAGATGATCGTGGTTGATCCGCGCTTCA
>JACCDQ010218963.1_pt1 | contig 11944 bp, 12 predicted proteins | sample 7446031 | NCBI WGS metagenome assembly JACCDQ01 (sample SAMN15323442, study PRJNA562643) | freshwater metagenome | isolation source: river surface water | place: USA:Blue River Watershed | collected 2017-08-17
GATCCTTTGAATATTCACCTTCAAGGCCACCAGTAATTGAAGTCTGCTGAACAACAATGTCATTAAGCCCAAACTGCAAACGTTTACCTTTAAATTCTAAATTCAAACCTACAGAGTCAATAATTTCAATTTCGCGACTGCCACGGTTTGAAAATATCAATTGCGTCTTTTGTAGATCACCATCAAATGTCCAATGCTGTCGATCCTCATACTTAAAAAGTCCGTTGACCACCCCAAGACTTTCAACACTTTGAAAATCGTATTGATCCGACAGAGCCAATTTCAACGGATTCAATGGGATTTGATTAAGGCTAACTTGAAAAGGGCGCAATATCGTTTGACCATTAGCCAACTCTAGATTGATCTCAGGAAACTCAATCTTCATATTTTCGCCAGTAGCTTCAAAATTTTTAAATTTAAAAATACCTTTTAATTCTTCAACTTGCTGGGCTTCTCCAACCATGTAAAAACTAGTGCTCAAAGGCCATTTATCAAGCGGAGTTGACTTATTGCCCCGATTAAATAGCGGAGCATACGCCTTCAATGAAACGTTCTTTGTAGTAACTTCGTAAGTTGCTTTTTTGTTTTGAGTTGAAACCTGCAGAAAAGCTTGAATATCGCCATCAAGCAATCGGCCTTTCAACTGCAAAGTTATACCCGCATTATTTTCAATATCTGGCCGAATTCGACCCACAATATCAGAAATCAGAAAATAAATATCTGACCGGCTGTCTTTAATAAAATAAAAACGAGACTTCAAATCTACCTGAGAAACTTTAGAATTTTCATATTCTAAAAAAACTTTAAATTGTCTAAAAACCAATGGCTGGTCAAAATTCTTTGCAGACAAAACCTTAAGTTCATCAATGGCGATCTCTTTCAGCTTTGCCCCGGTTTTGTGAGCAAAAAGCCCAGACTTAGACACAGCATTTTTCACATCATCGGACACGCCCTGGACCGAATCTTCTTTTGTTGAGGCCGTTTCACGCGATGATTCTGAATTTTTAAGTGATAAGCATGAATCCGTTTCAGACAAACGAACTTCCACATTTTTGGCCCGAACAAGATCGATTGATCTTTCAGTAGAAAAAATGCTTTTTAATGTCAGAGGAACTTCAAGCTCATCAATATAAACTTGCGAATTTTGACATTTTTGTTCTTTAGGAGAAATTCGAAGCTTAGTAATTATCAAATGAGGTAAAGGCAGCCCCCATTTACTCAATCTAACTTCAGCCATTTCAAAATCGACCAGAAAATCTTTTTCTAAAATATGTACAGATTTTTGCAAAGACTTTTCAACTTGTTGAGTTGAAATCTGAGTTCGCAAACCAAAACCAAAAACCAACGCCAAGAATAGACCGAATCCTAAGACTCGTAAACCTGGTTGATCAATTACAGCTCGACTCATGCTTTAAGCGTTACACAAATTTGAAAGAAAGTATCTCGTATTCTTTGTCGCCCTTAGGACTTTGTACGGTAATCAAATCACCAACTTTTTTACCAATCATCGCACGAGCAATAGGAGAGATTATTGAAATCATACCCTTTTTAACATCAGCTTCATCAACACCAACGATTTGGTAAGTGATTGACTCTTCTGTTTCAGTATCTTGAATCTGTACGGTTGCTCCGAAAACGATCTTATCAGATTTGATAGTCTTTGGGTCGATGGCTTCTACACCAGCAAGCTTACCTTGAATTTCACCGATACGCCCTTCGATCATACCTTGACGTTCTTTAGCAGCATCGTATTCGGCATTTTCACTGATATCGCCTTGGGCCCGAGCCTCTTCGATGTCTTTAATCACTTGAGGACGTTCTTCTAGCATCAATTTTTTAAGTTCGGTTTCCAAAAGGTGTTTTCCACGCATTGTAATTGGTAAAGTATCTTGAGCCATCTTGAAGCCTTTCTGGTCCGTATGCTTATAATATAAGCTTAAATGGTGGATTAACTAGTACCCACACTCTACAAAAGCCCTACTTTATACCAAAAAAACAAAACTGGCACAATCACATGAGGACAGACTATAGCGCGTCAAAATAGACTTTTAGAAGGAGAGTGAAACACGTTCATGGATATCTATCAAAAAATTAAATCTGCTCGAAAAATTTGGCTCTCGACACATAAGAACGCAGATGGTGATGGATTAGGAAGCGAAATGGCCTTCTTTCATGCACTTCGATCACTTTCTAAAGAAGTTGCTATTGTTCACAACGATAAAACTCCTGAACGTTATTCTTTTTTGATTGAAGAAAGCACAATTCACCTACCTGACGAAAATTTAGATCTAAATGAAAAAGATTTAGCCATCATATTTGACACCCATGATCCTCAATTATGTGCCCCGTTTTATGAGCTGCTCGAAAAAAACAATGTGACCGTGCTCTTCATAGACCACCATGTTCCGATTCGCCAAAAAGTTGAAAATGTCATTGATATCATAGATGAAAATGCTTGCTGCACCGGCGAAATTGTTTTCGGTATTATTCAAAATTTACAAATCAAACTAACCCCTAAAATCGCGACGTCTTTGTACGCAAGCCTATTGTTTGATACGCAGAACTTCAAATTTATTCGCAACTCTTCAAAACCACATGACCTTGCAAGCATTTTACTTAAAAACGGAGCCGATCACCTATTGATCCAAAAAAATATTTTCGACAATTGGTCAATTAACAAAATGAACTTTTTATCTTTATTAATCCGAAATGTTCAATACTTAGATAATCATAAAATTGCATTGATTCGAATAGGCAGACAACAACTGGTCGATTTTAATTTAAATTCAGACGACGTAAGCGATTTTGTGGATCTATTTATGTCAATTCAAAGCCTTGATGTATCGATAGTTATTCGTGAAGAAAAGACAAATGATTTTAAGTTGAGTTTTCGAAGCCGAACGCATGAAGTACTAAGCTGGGCTCAAAATTTTAACGGTGGAGGCCACCTTTATTCATCGGGCGCCTGGGTCAAAGACACTGAAGATAATATTCTAAATAAAATCGATAGGTTAATCAAAGGCCGAAATTTAAATAGCCTCAGCGGCTAATCTATACCGATATTTTTAGGTTTTAAGAGCGCCAATGACAGTTTCAATATCTTTTCGACACGAACCACAACCCGTTCCGGCCAAAGTTGTTCTAGAAACATCTGCTATCGAATGACACCCTTGTTTAATCGCATTTTTAACTTTTTCTGTAGACACCATTCTACAGTGACAAAGCTCGTCGTGATTGAAAATAAAAACTTCACCTTTACTTTTTTGAATAAATTCATTGATAAGAATCTCTTCAGATGTTTTCGCCGAAGAAAATAAAGGCCATTTTTGTGGATCGCTTCCATGTTCTACTTTTAAATCTGCAATTTTTTGAAGTAGGTCGCGCGAACCGACCACTTCAAATCGACCATTTTCAAAAATAATTTGCGACTGATATGGAATAGAAACTTCGGTTCTCATGTCTTAAAAATAATTTCATTTAGACCCGAGGGCAACTTGAAAAAGTAGAACTCAATGATCGTCTTGGAACTTGATTTCAATTGAGTGTGACTCACCCGAAATTTTGCAGAACATTGCAAATGAGCTCAACAATTAAATGTGCAGAACTATTTCAAAGCTCTTTTAAATTCTTCGAGAGCGCGATCTCTAGCAAAAGTGTGATCAACCATAGGACGAACATACTGATTGGTACCGAATTCAGGAACCCACTTTTTAACATATCTGGCTTCGGGATCAAACTTCTCAAACTGAGCTGTCGGATTAAAAATTCGAAAGTAAGGGGCCGCATCGCAACCGGTACCCGCAGCCCATTGCCAATTTCCATTGTTGGCTGACATATCGTAATCAAGCAACTTTTGCGCAAAATATTTTTCGCCCAGACTCCAGTGCATAAAAAGATGCTTTGTTAAAAAACTAGCCACAACCATACGAACTCGATTGTGCATATGCCCTGTTTGATTTAGTTCGCGCATGCCTGCATCAACCATTGGATAACCAGTTTGCCCCGCACACCATCTTTCGAACTCAGAGACATTCGTACGCCAAGCCACTTTTTCAAACTGCGGCTTAAAACTTGAATGCTCAACATGAGGGTGATGCCAAAGAACTTGCATAAAAAAATCTCGCCAGATTAATTCACTGACCCAAACCGGAGATTTTTGAAGAGTTTCTTTGACTGCTTTACGCGGACTTATAGTTCCAAACCGAAAGTGAATACCTAACCTCGAAGTCGCATCTTCAAGAAAAGGGAAATCTCTTTTCAAAGCATACTCAGAAAGCATCTTCGCAGTAATTTTTTTCTCGGGAAAAGTAAAGTCTTGACGAGAAAAACCAATGTCTTTCAACGAAATCAAATTCGTTGAAAGTCGAAACTTAAGATAATTTGATTCATACTTTTCGTTCGGATAGGCTTTCAAATAAAAAGGCGCTAACGAAGCCAACCATTTCTTTTTGTAAGGAGTGAAAACGGTGTAATTCTTTTGCTGATCAGTTAAGATTTCTTTTTTCTCAAAGATACTCTGGTCTTTATAGGTCAAAAATTGAATCTGGTTTGCTTCACAGAGATCTTTAATCTGCTGATCTCGCCGAATTGCAGCAGGCTCATAATCATGGTTGGCATAGACCGCCTGAATTTTATATTCTTTGATGAGTTTTTTATAAACATCTATCGGTTGACCGTATTCAACTAAAAGATCTGATCCTTTTTGCTGAAGTTCAGATTTTATTTTTTCAACTGTTTCATAAATGAACTGAACCCGTAGGTCGCTTTCGGGCAACCCTTGCAAAATGCTTTGGTCAAATATAAAGACAGGAAGTACGTTCTGATGATTTTTAAGGGCGTGATAAAGCCCCGCATTATCGCGCAATCGCAAGTCTCTTCGAAACCAAAAAAGTGTCACGGGTTGTAAAACTGCATTCATCCTTTTATATCCTCGCCGCCTATGGTATTTTAAATTAAATTTTATGTCACACTCGAAATTGAAAGACATTGGTTTTCAACATGAGCTCACAAGACAACAAGCCTAAAAAATTAAATCAGATAAAAAGTTCTTTATTTTCTCGCGGACTCAGCGTCGCCAAGCTTGGGCTTAATGCCGGAATTAAATACGCCGGAACAAAGATTGCTAATAAGTCTTTTGACGATTTTGTGACTTCACAGGCCGGGGTTTTCACTAAAGAATTTGGCGAACTTAAAGGCAGCCTCATGAAAGCAGGACAGATGCTTTCGATGTATGGAGAATACTTTTTTCCTCCGCAAGCCAATCAAATTTTAAAAACACTTCAATCAGATTCTCCGGCCATTGAATGGCCCGTCATGAGATCTTACCTTGAAAAGTATTTCACAGATGAACAAATTGACTCACTTGAAATTGACCCAGAACCAATTGGAACAGCCTCGATGGGGCAAGTTCACAAAGCTCGAATTAAAGCGACCAATCAGTTTATTGCTTTAAAAATTCAATATCCAGACGTAGATAAGGCGATCGACTCTGATGTGGCTGCATTAAAAACTTTATTAAAAGTATCTAAAATACTTCCAGACGGAATTGACTTAACTGCCGTTTTTGAAGAAATCAAAATTATGTTGCGCCAAGAGCTCGATTACGTCCAAGAGGCCGAACTGACGCGCAAGTATTACAATCAACTTTTAAATGACTCTCGATACGTTGTCCCGCAAGTGATCGAATCTTTTTCGAACAAAAAAGTATTAGCCACGGAATATATCGAAGGTCTCCGAGCTGATCACCCCATGGTGCAAGCCTTAAGTCAGCAACGACTCAATCAACTTTCAGAAAATTTTTTATCGCTCTATTTTAACGAAATTTTCGATTGGAATTTAGTACAGACAGATCCCCACCTCGGAAATTACAAAATTCAAATCGATCCCCACGGGAAAGATCGCTTAGTACTTTTAGACTTTGGAGCTTCTCGAGTCTTCAGTACAGATTTTATTCGAAGTTACCGCAATATGATTCGGGGATCTGTTTTAAATGACGAAACTCTATTTTTACAGGCCAGCCGAGAACTTGGCTTTGTCAAAGATTCAGATTCTATAGAATATATTCGAGCTTATACTGAATTTTGTTACGAAACTGTTGAACCTTTCTGGACGCACGATGATCCCCGCAACAAGCAAAAAAAAATAGCACCCGATGGAACTTATCCCTGGAAGCAATCTGATCTTCCTGGTCGCGTTGTCAAAAAAGCGATGCAATTTAAAAATTTTGACTTGAGAACACCTCCGCGAGAGATCATTTTTTTAGATCGAAAAACAGGTGGGGTCTTTATATTTCTTTCTGTTCTTAAGGCCGAAATTAACGCAAGAAAAATCATTGAACCTTACTTGAGGCCAGAATAAAACAAACACTTCATGAATGAATTATCTTTTAATCAAAAAAAATGGTCGCGCATATTATATTATTTTTGGTGCTACACTCTTTTAGTTATTCTATGGGGGGCATGGGTTCGAATTTCTCACTCAGGAAACGGATGTGGAGATCATTGGCCATTATGTGAAGGTTCATTGATTCCGACAGATGGAAATCATAAAACTTGGACTGAATACTTTCATCGCCTAATGAGCGGATCTTACGGACTGATCGTAATTTATTTTTTCTTTCGTTTTCGCCAATTTAAATTAGGAACTAACTTTCAGAAAGCAAATTGGGCTTTATTAATACTAATGATCTTAGAAGCCTTGCTTGGGGCCTTACTTGTAAAAGGCCAACTTGTTACTGAAAATGATTCTGTTCTGAGATTGGTTGCGATGAGCTTTCACCAATTGAACAGTTTTTTACTGACTGGAGTAACCTATCTATTGTTCGCTTTTGTTTCAAGCGCTGATCCTCGTAAAAATTTATCAATTTCCCGGGGGGCTTTAATGGCCTTTTTAGCTTTACCAATCACAGGAGCCATAGCTGCCCTTTCGTCGACGCTGTTCCCAACGATATCAGTTTGGCAAGGTATCGTAGACGACTTTTCGCACGATCAGCATTTGTTTATTCGTTTGCGCGTCTTACACCCCATTTTTGCGATCATTATCGCATCTGGTTTCATCTATTATTTAAATGTAAAAAATCAAACTCGCTTGGCGCTTGAATTTTTAGTAGCAATTGCAATTGGTGTTATCACTTTACTTACTTTGTCACCAGTGTATCTAAAATTGACTCATTTGCTGATCGCACACTACCTGTGGTCTCGACTGATTCAAATGTTTGTCAGCTTGCCAGATTCAAGCAATCGATAAAGAAATAAAATTTGATTGTTTAATGAATCGATTTCCATCATTTCGTATTGTAAATCGTAATCAAGAATCAGATACGCCGCAAAAGCTCCGATGACCTCCTGCGGTCCGGTTAAGCCACGGATGAATATTTCGCGCTGCTGAGGATCTGGGATGTGAGTTCTAACCCAACGTATCAAAGCTTCGCTTAAGGCCATGTATTTTGGTTTTAATTTTTCATCAAGGACTAAGTTCTCAACGACAATTTCACCTTCTGCGATCGATAAACCATCTTCAACACTAATGCTTTCCATGTTCAATCGAACTTTTCCCTGACCGCTCATAAAAACTAACATCGTTCCATCAGGTCTTTGTTCGATCACTTGTGGAATTGCAAACCCCGCAACCGGACGAATTTCATTCGTACCTTCTGGAACAAAGCAAATTGCAATTGGAATCCCCTGATTTATAGATTCGTTAACCATACGTAAATAGCGAGGTTCAAAAATATTCAAAGGCTTTGTCGTTCTAGGAAACAAAGTCACATTCGTCAGCGGAAATAAATAATAACTGTTCTTAAATTCTGACAAAAGAAAATCCTTTCATGCCCGATCAGTTTAATTCATTTGCAAGGCAAAGGGAAAGTCTTCTCATATTGTCGACGATCGTCGAGCTTAGCGAACAAGATATAAAGTATCTGGTTAAGACACTCTGTCGAGAATAAGCTCAAAAAAAGGTTCATTCTTGTCGAGAAAAACAGACAACTTCTAAAATCAAAGCAATGAAATAAAAGCCTGGTCTCCAGAGCTTAATGCGAAAGTTTGAATTTGGTCTTTACTCATCCATTGCTGCTGGTCATGTTCGGTCAAAACGATTGACGGCACGGAATCGATCACCATTTTCCATAAATAGATATGTACGCTTTTTTGCGGATAATGTTCAATATGGTCTCCCAAAAATAGTAACTTTTTTTCTATAAGTTCTATCGATAGCTCTTCTTTAATTTCTCGGACAAGAGCCTGGGTCTGAGTTTCACCAATTTCAACTTTGCCCCCTGGGAATTCCCATTCGCCAGCACCGCTTTGCCCTGGACCTCGTCGCGTGATAAGATATTTTTGATCAGTTGAGCGCTGTAAGGCTAAAGCAACAACTTCAATCGCTTTTTTGTTTTTCTCAGTAGCATCCATTCTATTACTTTGTTAAAATATACGAGTAATTGCAACAGATTAAGGACTACCCTTCATGCTCGATTTTCAAAATTCTTACCTAGTGATTCTAATGGCCGGAGTGTGCCTATTTCTTTATGGCGCGGCCATGGTATCAACCAGCCTAGAAAAAATAATGGCGGCCCGAATCACGTCGTTAATGAATAAAATTTCTTCTTCACAGTTTTTATCAATCACGGTCGGAATTGGCCTAACAACAATCATGCAAAGCTCGGGGGCCGTGACTTCAATGCTTGTGGGGTTAGGACGAGCACGCGTCATTAATCTTCAGCAGGTCATGGGCGTAATTATTGGTACAGCCATTGGATCAACCTTAACTGTTCAGTTAATTTCATTTGATCTTGGTCAATTTGCTTTACCACTTTTCGTCTTGGGCTTCATTCTGCACTTTACCGCACGCAAGGCGACCGTAAAAAATGTGGCCACCGTCTTGATGGGTTTTGCTTTGCTTTTTATGGGGCTTAAGATGATATCAATAGCCTCGCACTTTTTTTCTAAACTTGAAATTCTTTCCGAGCTCTTTCAAACATTGCGTGAAAATCAATTTTACTCGTTTTTGATTGCCACTATATTTTGTGTGATGGTTCAAAGTAGCACAATTACTATTGGTCTAGCGATGAGTTTGAGTACCGCCAATGTTATTTCTGTTCACGATGCAATGATTTGGGTTTACGGAGCCAACATAGGCACAACTTCAACGGCATTAATCGCTTCGGCCGGAAGTAATTTCATAGGCAAACAGGTGGCGTGGGCCCACTTTTTTTACAAGACCGTCAGCGTATTTATTTTTTATCCGGTTACGGGATATTTTTTAGAATTTGTAGAGCAGTTCCAAGGAACTCCGGCACGTATGATTGCGAATTCTCATTTCTTTTTCAATATTGGATCGGCCCTAGTTTTTTACCCCTTTATTAAAAAAGGGGCCGAGTTGATTGAAAAAATGTTTCCCAAAACCGCTGCCGACGAGTTTGGAACAGAATTTTTAACCATGGATAATTACCAAAGCGCGGCTTTAGCCATTTCTTATGCCCAGCGTGAAATTATGAGAATGGCCGATATCGTTCTGAGTATGATTAAAGATTCTGTTCACTTATTTGAAATTGAAGATCCGGTCTTAATTCAGTCAATTAAAGACCGAGATAATCAAGTCGACTTTTTATACCGTGAAATTAAAATGTTTCTACTTCATCACGCAAATAAAAGCTCAACAGCGGTTCAACAAAATATAATGAACATGATCATGTTCATTAGTGATCTTGAACGCTCGGCCGATTCGATTGACATCAATATTCGGGCACTTGCTATTAAAAAACATGCTTTGAAACTTGAATTCTCGCATGAAGGACTTCATGAAATTCAAGCTATGCACGCCCAGGTCGTAAAAGTAGCTTCAATGGGAATTAACGCTTACGACAACTCGCAAATGTGTGAATACGCCATTCAATTAAAACGCGAGCTTGCAAAACTTGAAATTACCTATCGCGAAAATCACATTTTGCGCCTCAATCGCGGCTTGAAAGAAACAATTAATACGAGTTCTATTCACTTAGATTTACTCAGTGAATATCGTCGTATAGCAAGTCTTCTATGCAATCATGCTTACTCGACAACAAAACAAAAAGGAAATAAAGCCCCTTCGTCGACGGAAGATCTGTCATGAATTCAGCGGCATGGCCTTTAATACTTCTAGCAATTTCTAATGTTTTTATGACTTTTGCTTGGTACGGACATATAAAATCTTTGAAAGACTCACCACTTTGGATGGTTATATTAATAAGCTGGGGTGTGGCTTTTTTAGAGTACTGCTTTCAAGTTCCCGCTAATCGCTTAGGTTCAAACTACTTCACACTACCACAGCTCAAAATTATTCAAGAAGTCTTAACGATGTTGGTCTTTGCTGGATTTTCCGTATGGTATTTAAAAATGCCTTTGAAGCTAGACTACCTTTGGGCTTCTTTTTGTTTACTAGGTGCAGTTTATTTCATTTTTCGGAGTTAATCCGTTAGCAATCTTTCTGTTTTCGTAATCATTAATTTAAAGGATGTACTTTTTGAGTCGCCCCAACAATTGATACATATTCTTCACTAAACTTATTCATAAGCTCAATCGCGAATGTTTTTGCATCAACTCCAAGATCTTGCAATGAACATGTAGGCACGGGGGTACCATCATTTTTTACATTCAAACCCAAATGAATCATTGCTGAAACAGCCGATACCGACGCAATCGACACACTTAACTTGAAAGAACCTTTTGTATTATCTAAATAGAGATCATCTCCATCTCGACGAAGTTTTTGTGGTAAAATATTTTGAGCGATTGAAACTAACAATCTTTGTAAACTAACGGCCGTCATTAAATTCTGCCCGAATATCTCAACGATAAAATGAAGCATGAGGTCAGATTTGATTTTTGCACTGACCACAAAATCTTCAGCATCAATCATATTTTCAAGACTGACATCACAAGAACCAATAAAAGACACAATCGAATCTCCGTGTATTTTGTGGTTGAGATACGCAAATAGCGGGCACAAAGCAGACCCATCATAATCAAGTTTTTTATCACTAAAAAATGTTTTCATGACTGTTCCTTAAATTTTTTCAAAGTAACCTAATATATCAACGTGATTTGCACGAAAAGCACGAATAGCCCGTTTACAAGATTCACATTGCCCACACCAGTTCTCATGATCTTGATAACAAACCCACATACGATGAAAGGGAACCTCTAAAGATTGACCTAATTTTACAATTTCATTTTTTGTTTTATTGATCGTGAAACACTGAACATCAACATGGTTCGCTGTCGAAAAAGTAAAAGCTCGCCGCGTTTCACGAATAAAGTCGTAGCTATTGTCAGGAAACGTTACGGCCTCTTCTGCGTTGAATCCTGGAATGATCATGTGAGCTTTCAAACTTTCAGCATAGGCCGCTGCAATATTCAAAAATATTCCATTTCGATTCGGAATCCAAACAGACTTGGCCGTTTTTTCAGAAACCTGCATATCATCAATCGAAACACTTCCGCCCAATGGCAAAGCCACAGTCTTTGGCTTCGTTAAAGCAGAATGACCTAGTTCTTTCAACCAGGGTAAATCTAAAACCACGTGCTTCACACGATGAAGCGCACAAAGTTCGGCAGAACGTTCAATTTCTTTAGCGGCGGCAGTTTGTCCGTAATTAAAAGTCAGCGCAAGTTTCACATGTGTTTTTTGCAAAGCCACGTGAAAATTAACGGTCGAATCAAGACCAGAAGACAACAAAACAACAGAAAGTGAGTTGGGTGTAATCGTATTGGTACTCATAAGGGTTTCAAATCTTTCACTAACAACTGAATGGTTTTTTGACCATTAAAATAGTTCCATTGCAGTTCACTAAGCAAATTAAACCTTTTTCCAATGGCAATTTTTGCTTTAATTGAATCCGTAGGTGAAAATAGTAAGGCATCTATTCTGTTTCCACTTTCATGATCTGTCAGCTGAAGTTTAAGATGAC
>JACCDQ011108290.1_pt1 | contig 11943 bp, 12 predicted proteins | sample 7446031 | NCBI WGS metagenome assembly JACCDQ01 (sample SAMN15323442, study PRJNA562643) | freshwater metagenome | isolation source: river surface water | place: USA:Blue River Watershed | collected 2017-08-17
ATGGGCGGGTCTCTACCACCACAAAACTGGCGGCGTAATCGGATTCATCGGTGATGCTGACGTGGGCTTGCAAGCCCCGGTCTTCGAACCAGGCTTTGAGCGCACGGTGCAACACCACCGTGGGCTGGCCGCTGGGCAGGTTGACGATTTCGCAATCGCGCCAGGTCATGGGCATGCGCATGCCCAAACCGATGGCCTTGCTGAACGACTCTTTGGCCGAAAAACGGGTGGCCAAGTAGCGCACGCCGCGATCGGGCCAGCGGGCCCCACGCTGACGCCACACCACCAGTTCCTGATCGCCCAGCACCTTTTCGGCAAAGCGGTCGCCGTGGCGCTCCAGGCTGGAGCGGATGCGGCGCACATCGCAGATATCGTTGCCTATGCCATAAATCATGCGCGGCCTTTGGCAATGCAACTCAAGTAAGCCTGCACCGTGGCGGTGTAGCCCAGTTCGAGCGCGTCGGCGATGAGCGCATGCCCAATCGACACCTCGGCCACGCTGGGCACGGCTTGCAAAAACGCTGGCAAGTTGTCGCGATTGAGGTCGTGTCCGGCATTGACTTGCAAGCCCACGGCCTGGGCAGCCCGGGCGGCTTTGGCAAAACGGTCCTGCTGCAGGCGCAACGCGGCTTCGGTGGCTGCGTTCGGTTGCGCCAACCAAGCCGCATGCGCAGCCGCATAAGGTTCGGTATACAACTCCACACGATCGGCCCCCACGGCTCGTGCAGCAGCCATGTGCGACGCATCGGCGTCCATGAACAGGCTCACTCGCGCGCCCAAGGCGTGGGCTAGCTCGATCAGGGGCTGTAGGGCTTGCGCGTCCTGGGGGAACAGCCAACCGTGATCGCTGGTGAACTGCCCCACGCTATCGGGCACAAACGTCAATTGGTGCAAGGGCAAACCCCGGTCGCGCAGGCCTTGGGCCACCTCCATGAGGTTGTGAAGCGGGTTGCCTTCGATGTTGAATTCGACATCTGGCCAAGCCAGCATCAGTTGGCCCAAATCCCAGACGTCGTTGGTGCGGATGTGGCGCTCATCTGGCCTGGGGTGCACCGTGATGCCCTGACAGCCCGCTTGCAAACACAGCGTGGCAGCGCGCACCACACTGGGTATGCCCAAATGACGCGTGTTGCGCACCCAAGCCACCTTGTTGACGTTGACGGAGAGGGCAGTGGGGGCGTTGGAATTCATGGTGAAGTAGGCTGAGGCGAGGTGACGGAACGGACCGAGAGACCAGCATGAGCAGCGGCCAGGCGCTGGGCATCCACCATCAGCTGCCGGGTCTGGAACACGCGCACCCCACTATGGTAGTGCAGCAACTGGCGCAAAGGTTCGCGCAACAGGCCAGCACAGTCAGCACAAGCGTGCAACAGGTCATTGAATGCATCGGGCCCATCCAGGGCCTGCTGCAAGGGCTGCCACATACGCCCCGGCAAACCCGATGCGCCCGGCTGGCCCTCCTGGCCACTGGGGTGCAAACCTGCCTCGGGCTTGAGGCGGTAGCAGGTACCGGGCTCCAACGGGGCCAGGCTGGCCCCCTCCACGTCCAGTTGCGGCAAATAGCCCAATTCACGCAGCAACAACAATTCAAACACACGCAACACGCGGTTGGCTGGCTCTATGCCCCATGCCAAAGACTGCACAGCCTGCGCGTACAGGTCAAACAAGGGCGGATGTGGGTCGTCACGCGCCAGTAAGCGCAACAGCAATTCGTTGAGGTAGGTGCCCGCCAGCAACGCATGGCCCGTGGGCATGACATGACCGCCCGCCCAGGTGGCCGATTTGAGGGTGCGCACCTCAGCATCGCCCCCCCAAGACAAGCGCAACCCCTGCAAGGGCAGCAACACGGGCCGAAACTGGGACGACGGCCGTTTGACGCCTTTGGCCACCAGCGCCAGCCGCCCATGTGTACGGCTGAACACTTCCAGTATCAAACTGGCCTCACTCCAGTCGTGGCGGTGCAGCACGTAAGCGGGCTGGTCCTGCACCCGCGGCTGCCGGGGTGTGGCCGCAGGCATGGCTTATTCGTAACCGAAGGAGCGGACACGGGCCTCGTCATCGGCCCAGCCCGAACGCACCTTGACCCACAGCTCCAAGAACACCTTGCCACCCCACAACTTTTCCAATTCTTGCCGGGCTTCGGTGCCTATGCGCTTGAGCTTTTCGCCCTTTTCGCCAATGACCATGCCTTTGTGGCCATCTCGCTCCACCACAATGGTGGCGGCAATGCGGCGCAGCTTTCCGTCCTCTTCAAACTTGTCGATGATGACGGTGGAGGTGTACGGCAACTCATCGCCCGTGAGGCGGAACAGTTTTTCACGCACCATTTCGGCGGCCATGAAGCGTTCGCTGCGGTCGGTCAACTCGTCGGCGTCGAACATCCAGGGTTGTTCGGGCAGGTATTTTTCGCAAATGCCATAAAAACGTGCCACGTCTTTGGCATTTTTGGCCGACATAGGCACAAATTCGGCAAAGGCATGGCGCTCTTGCATGCTGCGCAGCCATGGGGCCAATTCGGCACGGCGGTGCACCATGTCGAGTTTGTTGGCCAGCAAAATCACCGGGATATTGGGCGGCAGCAGGGCCAGCACTTTGGCATCGGCCAAGTTGAAGTTGCCGGCCTCGACCACGAACACCACCACGTCCACATCGGCCACCGCACCCAACACGGTCTTGTTGAGCGAGCGGTTGAGCGCGTTGCCGTGCCTGGTTTGGAAACCTGGGGTGTCCACAAACACAAACTGGGTGGCCCCCAAGGTGCGCAACCCCGTGATGCGGTGGCGCGTGGTTTGCGCCTTGCTGGAGGTGATGCTGACCTTCTGCCCCACGAGCGCATTGAGCAAGGTGGACTTGCCCACGTTGGGCTTGCCCACGATGGCCACATAGCCACAACGCAGTGGCCCGGTGGGCTCGACCGGCGCTTCGGGTTCGGACAGGGCATCGTCGACCGGTGGCGATTTGTTCAGAGCCTGGGCCAGCATGGCCTCCAAATCGGCGTCCACAGCCGGTGCGGACGAGTCACGGGTTTTGCGTGTGGTCATGCTTTTTTGTTTTTCAAATGCTGCAACATTGCAGCGGCAGCGGCTTGTTCAGCCGCCCGGCGAGACCCGCCCGTGCCCTTTTGCAAATCGCCCCACTCCTGCACCTCGCAAGCCACCTCAAAGGTTTGGCGGTGGGCTTCACCGTTGGTGGCCACCACGGAATAGACGGGCAACTTCATTTTGCGGCCTTGCAACCACTCTTGCAATTCGGTTTTGGGGTCTTTGCCGAGTGCCCGGGTGCCGGGGTTCACGTCCACATTGCGGTAGAGGCGCAACACCAAATCCCGGGCCGCGTTGAAACCGGCATCCAGGTACACAGCGCCAATGATGGCCTCGAGCGTGTCGGCCAAAATCGAAGGCCGCTTGGCACCACCAGAACGCACCTCACCTTCGCCCAAGCGCAACACCGCCGAAAGCCCCAAGCCTTGGGCCAATTCAAACAGGGTGTCCTGCTTGACCAGGTTGGCCCGGGTTCGTGACAAATCGCCTTCGGGGTAATCTTTCAGGCGCAGGTAGAGCAAACCCGAGATCGCCAAATTCAAAACCGAATCGCCCAAAAACTCCAAGCGTTCGTAATGATCGGCCGAAAAACTGCGGTGCGTGAGCGCACGCTCCAGCAGGGCGGCATCAGTGAAACGGTAATCCAGACGCTGCTGAAGCGCCAACAAATCGGCAGTCAAAACCCGGGAAGCCTCAAAAAAGAATCACCAAAGCAAGGCGTCACTTGGAACGACCGGCGTATTTCAGAACCAGATAGGCCGGCCCGGCCAAGTGGATTTCACGCTCATAAGCAAATTCAACCACCACACGGTCGTTCTCTTTGCTGATCACCAGATCGCGCGACTTCATCGAAGAAATGTCATCAATTTGCGCGGTTTTGTCGTAAAGGCTGCGCACTTCGGCCACGGTGGTGCCTTCGGCTGCGCGGTTAACCGCCTTTTGAATGGCCTGGTATTCAATGACTGTGGGGGCCACCTGAGCGCCCACCACCGCAAGCACTGCGACCACCACGGCCACCATCAACAGGCCTATAAAAGTAATACCGCGTTGTGGGCGCTTCATGTGCTGGACTCCAAAAAGTGCATTTGTGGACGCATCTTAAACAATCAGGCGCGCCTGTGGGTCACTCAAACGACCCAATGCGCTTGAAATCGCCAAAATTCATCCAGACGAAAAAGGCTTTGCCCACGATGTTGGCTTCGGGCACAAAACCCCAATAACGCGAGTCGAGCGAGTTGTCGCGGTTGTCGCCCATCAGGAAGTAATGGCCTGGTGGCACCGTGCACACCACACCTTCGACGGAATAGCGGCATTGTTCGTTGAACGGAAATTCAGACGCGCCAGGGATGAAAGCGGGGCGATCGTTGTCGTTCAGGGTGTTGTAGGTTTTTCCGCCTTGTTGCTCCTGGAACTGCTTGGCGTAGCGCATGGAATCGCTGTCAAAAAACTCGGGCTGCGCCACCGTGGGCACCGCTTGACCGTTGATGAACAGCTTTTTGTTCAGGTAAGCCACTTCATCCCCAGGCAGCCCCACCACCCGCTTGATGTAGTCCAGGCTGGGCTGTGGTGGGTAGCGAAACACCATCACCTCGCCGCGCTGGGGTTCGTTGTTGGCCAAAATTTTCTGGTTGATGACTGGCAGGCGAACCCCATAGTGGAATTTGTTCACCAAAATCAAGTCACCCACGCGCAGGGTCGGAATCATAGACCCAGAAGGGATTTTGAACGGCTCGAACAAAAAGGAGCGCAACACAAACACCACCAGAATGACCGGGAACAACCCAGCGGTCCAGTCCAACCACCAGGGCTGCATGAGCAATTTCTGCTGCGCGGCGTCCATGTCCACGGTGTCGCCTTTGATGCCCTGGGCTGCCCACTGCGCCTGACGACGTGTGTGCTCTTCGGCCAAGCGCGACGCTGCGGCACGCCGGCGCGGCAAAAACACAGCCCGCTCCAGCCCCCAATAAACGCCTGTCACCACCACCGCCAAAAACAGCAACAACGCAAAGTTGCCTTGCACCATGCCGAAATACCAAGCCGCCCCATACCCGCCAAAGGCCGCCAGCACCACGCCGGTCATGGCACTCATTTTTTGATCGTCCATCATTCTTCCACCTGCAAAATGGCCAGAAAGGCCTCCTGGGGCACTTCCACCGAACCGATTTGCTTCATGCGCTTTTTGCCCGCCTTTTGTTTTTCCAGCAACTTGCGCTTGCGGCTGATGTCGCCACCGTAGCACTTGGCCAGCACGTTTTTGCGCAAGGCCTTGACCGTTTCACGGGCGATGATGTTGGCGCCAATGGCCGCCTGGATGGCCACGTCGAACTGCTGGCGGCTGATGATTTCGCGCATCTTGGCCACCACGGCACGCGCCCGGTAGGCCGACTGGCTGCGGTGCACGATGATGGACAGGGCATCGACCTTGTCACCGTTCAGCAAAATATCGACCTTCACCACGTCAGACGGGCGGTACTCTTTGAACTCGTAGTCCATGGAGGCATAACCCCGGCTCACTGACTTGAGCTTGTCGAAAAAGTCGAGCACGATTTCGCCCAACGGCAATTCATACGTCAACATGACCTGTTTGCCGTGGTAGGCCATGTTGAGCTGCACGCCGCGCTTCTGGTTGGCCAGCGTCATCACCGCGCCCACGTATTCCTGCGGCATGTACAGGTGCACCGTCACGATGGGCTCGCGGATTTCCTCGATCCGGCCTTGTTCCGGCATCTTGGACGGGTTTTCCACCATCACAATTTCACCGTCACCTTTGACCACTTCGTACACCACGCTGGGCGCGGTGGTGATGAGGTCCTGGTCAAACTCGCGCTCCAAGCGCTCCTGCACAATTTCCATGTGCAGCAGGCCCAAAAAGCCGCAGCGAAAGCCAAAACCCAAGGCCTGCGACACCTCGGGTTCATAACGCAGCGCCGCGTCATTCAATTGCAATTTTTCCAGCGCATCGCGCAGCTGGTCGTACTCACTGGCTTCGGTGGGGTACAGCCCGGCAAACACCTGGGGCTGCACCTCTTTGAAGCCGGGCAAGGCCTCGGTGGCAAAGTCCAGGTTGGCGCCGCTGCTGGTTTTCACTGCCGTGATGGTGTCGCCTACCTTGGCGGCTTTCAGCTCCTTGATGCCCGCGATGATGTAGCCCACCTCGCCCGCGTTCAGGGACGGGCGCGCTTCGTTGTGGGGCGTGAACACACCCAACTTTTCGGCGTTGTAAAAGGTTTCCGTGGCCATCAACTTGATCTTGTCGCCCCGGTTCAAGCTGCCGTCAACCACGCGGACCAGCATCACCACACCCACATAGGTGTCGAACCAGCTGTCAATGATCATGGCACGCAGCGGGCCATTGGGGTTGCCTTTGGGCGGCGGCACCTGGGCCACCACCAGCTCCAGGATGTCATCAATGCCCATGCCCGTTTTGGCCGAGCAGGGAATGGCGTCGGTGGCGTCAATGCCGATCACGTCTTCGATTTCGGCCTTGGCGTTGTCGGGGTCGGCCTGCGGCAAATCCATTTTATTGAGCACGGGCAGCACGTGCACACCCAAGTCCAGTGCGGTGTAGCAGTTGGCCACGGTCTGCGCTTCCACGCCCTGGCTGGCGTCCACCACCAGCAAAGCGCCCTCGCACGCGCTCAAAGAACGGCTCACCTCGTACGAGAAGTCCACGTGACCGGGCGTGTCGATCAAATTCAGGTTGTAGGTGTTGCCGTCTTTGGCCTTGTACTGCAGGGCTGCCGTTTGGGCCTTGATGGTGATGCCCCGTTCTTTTTCCAGGTCCATCGAATCAAGCACCTGCTCGCTCATTTCGCGATCGCTCAAGCCACCGCAGCGCGAAATCAAACGATCGGCCAAGGTGGACTTGCCGTGGTCGATGTGGGCAATGATGGAAAAATTACGGATGTGGTTCATCGCTAACGGTCAAACTCGTGTCGCTGCAAGGCGCTGCAGCGCGCACTTACGAAAAAAGGCGCGTCAGAGAATGACGCGCCTGAGGGCCACCTGCAGCGGGTGCTGGGCTGGCAAACAAGCCTCGATTGTAGGCAAAATCAAAAATCACCCCGCACCGCGCCAGCAAGGGCTTATCGGGCACCGGGTCGAATGATCAAATAGCGCGCTTCGCCACCCCGATACACCAGCACAGCCAGGGGCCGAGCCTTGTCTGAACGGGCCACGGCGGATTCAAAATCCTTCAAGGCTTGCACGTCTTGGTTGCCCACCGCAAGAATCACGTCGCCTTCTTGCAGACCCGCGCGTTCGGCCGGGCCCTCAGCCGCCTCCACACGAACACCGCCTTTCACCTTGAGTTCCTCGCGCTGCCCAGCGGTCAATTCGGCCAACGTCAAGCCCAGCCCCTTGGACTGCACGGTGGCTTTGGGCTTGTCGGCCGGCGCGGGGGGTTTTGCAGCCACTTCTTCGGGCTCTACCTGGCCCACAGTGACGCGCAAGTCCTGCACTTTGCCGCGCCGCCAGACCGACACCACCGCGCGACTGCCTGGCGTCGTGTTGCCCACAATGCGCGGCAAATCCGCTGACTTTTCAATCGGCTTGCCATCGAACTTGACGATGATGTCGCCTGGCTCCAAGCCTGCTTTAGCAGCGGGCGAGCCAGATTCCACCCCCCTGACCAAAGCGCCCTCAGGCTTGGCCAACCCCAGGGACTCCGCCAACTCTTTGCTCACCTGGTCGATCGACACCCCAATGCGACCCCGCGTCACACGGCCCGTGGCTTTGAGCTGATCTGACACCCGCACCGCTTCGTCGATGGGAATGGCGAACGAAATGCCCTGAAACCCGCCCGAGCGTGAGTAGATTTGGCTGTTGATACCCACCACCTCGCCCCGCATGTTGATGAGCGGGCCGCCGGAGTTGCCTGGGTTGATGGCCACGTCGGTTTGGATGAAGGGCAAATAGTCCCCCGTGTCGCGCTGTTTGGCGCTCACAATACCCGCCGTGACCGTGTTTTCCAGACCAAACGGGGACCCGATGGCCATGACCCATTCGCCCACCCTCAGTCGGTTCACGTCACCCGTGCGAACCGGACTCAAGCCCTGGGCTTCAATTTTGACCAAGGCCACGTCGGTGCGTTTGTCCGACCCCACCACGCGGGCCTTGAACTCGCGCTTGTCGGTCAGGGTCACCACCACCTCATCGGCGCCGTCCACCACGTGGGCATTCGTCATGATGAACCCGTCCGCGCTCACCACAAACCCGGAACCCACCCCGCGCGGTCGCTCTTCATCGCGGCCCCTGTCTTGGCGCGGGTTGCGTGGGTTGTTGTTGCCCATGCCGGGCGGCACAGGGATACCAAAACGCCGGAAAAACTCCAGCATTTGTTCTTCTTGGTTGTTACCGGTTGGGCTCTGGCGCACTTTCTCAGCTGTGCGTATGTTCACCACCGAGGGCCCCACCAAGTCCACCAAATCGGTGAAATCGGGCAAGCCCTTGACCAGCACCGGTGCGTTTGCAACCGGTGGCGCTGCTGCGGTTTGGGCCCCCACCGAAGTGTGGTTGATTCCCCAGATGCCAGCGGTGAGCCCCAGGGCAAACAGGCTGCCCAAGGCCACTCGGCTCCAAGGTCGAACAGTGCTAGAACGGGTGTGCATACGTTACTCCAACAAGTGGTGCCATCTGTGCCCCCAGATGGCGGCTACAGGCACAAAATCAAGACCTTAAGCACAGACACCCAGTCAGCGCGTGGGTTCCATCGCTTGTACAAATCGTTGCAAAGTGTCAGCTGGCACCTCGCCCACAGCCGTCACCCAGTGTGTGCCCAGGCGGCGGGTCATGGATTGCGTGGCACCGCGCGTGGCTGAAACCTCTTGAGCGTGCCGTTTTGCATCAAACACCTCCACGAACAGCGACACAGAAGCCAGACCGTCTGAAAACACCCACTGCATGGCTGGGCTTCGGTTCATGTCTGCCCGCACTTGGCAACCCACCGATTGGAAGCCTGGAACCCCTTGCTTTAAACGCCAACCCTGCGCTTCGGGTGTGGTTTTCTCTAGGGGCGCTGCCACCACTTGGTAACCTTGGGGCGACTTCATTTGCTTGATCAACGCGTCCATGCGCACCGGCGCGTCCAGTTGCAGTTCGGTAAACGCCATCTGCTCCAGCACCTGTTGTTTGGCATCGCGGGTTTGCAGCTTGACCACCAGGCCGGTCTTTTTCTCGGTCCAGACCCGGTAACCAAAGCGCAGTGCATCGCGGGGCACAAAATCCACCACGGTGGCTTCAAAGCCCGCCACGCGGTCCACCCCAGCGGGGCGAACAAAGTACCACTGCGCCAAGGCGCTGGCCTGTGACGGCAGCATGTCAGGGAAAACACCCAATCCATCACGCCTTTCCTTGACCGCCGTTTTCACATCGGGCAGCAAGGTCAACACCTCGTCGTTGCGGCGCAGTGTGGTGCGCGGCGTGCCTGTCAGGGTGTCAATGCGCTCCATTTGCTGAACGCCATCGCACACGTGCCATATTTTGGACGACAACACCTCGTCACCCGAGGACACCACAAACGTGCCCACGTAGCTGCGTCTGCGCGATGCTTCGTGCAGGCGTTCAATCCACTGTTCAATCGAGGCTTCTGCTGCCGGGCTTGTTGCCATGGCAACTTTGGGGTCTTTTGCCCAAGCAGGGCCCGCACCCAGCACCCAACACCACCCCACCAGCCACCAACAAGCCACCCTAAGCATCATGCCCCTGCCGTTACCGCTGAGAGACTTCATAGGTGGCGTTGCGCATAAAGCCTGCGGGCTTTTGCAAGGCATTCATACCGCCTTGCCCGCGATGGGCGGCCAAGAAGGCTTCCAACTGGGGGTCCCTGAGCACCACCACACCCGCATCAGGCATTGCCCCAGGGGGTTGGATCGACGCCATCTGTGCTGCATTGACGCCCACAGACGATGCCCCCAACTGCCAAGCCAAGGCCACGGCGGCAGCCAAGCCGGCGGCACCTGCCGCCATCTGCCACCGAAACCAAGGTTGGTTGGCGGCTTCTTTTTGTTTAGGCGCCTTCAATGTCACCTCTTCGGCCGGTTCTGCGATGGCTGGCTCCAATCGCAAGCGGTTCATGACAGAGGCCGCAAAAGCGGGGTCAGCGCGCCCCGGGGCGTTGCTGCCTTCACGCAGCACCTCACCCACACAAAGGTAGGTGGCCCACGCTTCGCGTGCCTCTTCGCTGTGCGCATAAGCACGCAAGGCTTGCTCCGCATCGGCACAGGCAGCAGCACGCTCGGGGCCATCGACCCACGCAGACACCCATTCGCATGCACCCAGTGGAGCCACTGCACCTTGTGCCCGGTTCGATTCGCTAGTGTTCATGTGCTCGCCTGTTGTGTGTGCCTGATTTTTCAGTGCCCGGCCCGGTCACCAACGTTTGCCCGTTTGACGGTCCAGCATGGGCTTGATCCGCGCTGATATGGCCTCGCGGGCGCGAAAAATGCGCGAACGCACCGTGCCAATCGGGCAGTCCAGCGCCTGGGCAATCTCTTCATAGCTCAATCCTTCGATCTCCCTCAAAGTCAAGGCTTGCGCCAACTCGGTGGGCAAGGCGTCCAGGGCCGCATGCACCGCTTGCGCGATTTCTTTGCTCGCCAAAACGGCTTCGGGGGTTTCCGTGCTGGCCGTATGGGGGTTTAGTGCCTCGTGAACTTCAAAAGTTTCATCGTCTTCGTCTGATTTCAAAGCACTCATGGTGACTACAGGGTCTCGCTTGAGCACCATCAGCTGCTTTTTGGCGGTATTGACCGCAATGCGGTACAACCAGGTGTAAAACTGCGCCTCGCCACGGAAGCTGGCCAAAGCCCGGTAGGCCCGGATGAAGGTTTCCTGGGCGATGTCGGGCACCAAGTCCACATCTCGCACCATGCGGCCAATCAGGCGTTCAACCCGCTTTTGGTATTTGATGACCAGCATTTCAAACGCACGCTGGTCGCCAGCCAAGGTGCGCTCAACCAACAGGGTGTCACTGTCAGGCAGGGGGTCTGTTTTTGGGGTGGGAGCGGTCATAAGCAAGGGTGCTGGGGCAATATACCCGAAACACCCAGCCCTCCGGGCGTCTAAGGGGCACGGCTCGCGGCCCGGCCTTCAAGCTGGCGTGTCGCATACACCGCACGACGCAAGGCGGCCCACTCCTGGGGCGCAGAACCAGCGGGTGGCTCGAGCCACACCCACCACCTCACACCAGCGGCATTTTCTACACGCAACAACATCACACGTTGAAAATCCAACGCACAAAACACTTTGTTCAAAGGTGTGCCGCGCCGATACGCCTGGCTGAACCACATCCAATCGGCACCCGTCCAGCGCAGCAAGGCATCAACGGGCTGCCGCTTGCGCCAGCGCTGCCAAGCGACCAGCAAAGACGCCACCACCACACTCAGCCACCAAGCGGCCGGCAGGGCCGCCGCGTACCACCACCAAACGGCTTGTGACAACGACCACACGCCCCATGCCAACCAGGCGCAGCGCTGCTCAAAAACAGAAGGCCCCACCGGGCATTCCACCGATGGGGCCATGTTCATGTCTTTGGTGATCCGAACACCCAAATGTTCAAATACGCTTGAACACCAAGGTGCCGTTGGTTCCACCGAACCCAAAGTTGTTTTTCACCGCCACGTCAATTTTCATGTCGCGCGCAGTGTTGGCGCAATAGTCCAAATCGCACTCGGGGTCTTGGTTGACAATGTTGATGGTGGGCGGGCTCTTTTGATGATGCACCGCCAGCACGGTGAACACGCTTTCAATGCCGCCCGCGCCACCCAGCAAGTGCCCGGTCATGGACTTGGTGGAGTTCACCACCACTTTTTTGGCATGCTCGCCCAAAGCCGCTTTGATGGCGTTGGTTTCGTTCACGTCACCCAGCGGCGTGGAAGTGCCGTGGGCATTCAAATAGTCCACC
>JACCDQ010108443.1_pt1 | contig 11942 bp, 8 predicted proteins | sample 7446031 | NCBI WGS metagenome assembly JACCDQ01 (sample SAMN15323442, study PRJNA562643) | freshwater metagenome | isolation source: river surface water | place: USA:Blue River Watershed | collected 2017-08-17
AAATAGTCCTGAAAAAGGCCAGAGGTAAAAACAGCGGCTGAGTTTACTCAAAGCCGCTGTCGGAATGCTTGCAGGAAGCGATGGCTTATTTGATGGTCAACACCCAAGCAGCCAGCTTCTTAGCTTCAGCGTCATTGACTTGGGTATTCGCCGGCATCGGCACGGGGCCCCAGACGCCAGCACCGCCTTTTTGGATTTTGGTAGCGAGTTTGTCAGCGGCTGTTTTGTCGCCTGCGTATTTGGCGGCCACATCTTTGTAGGCTGGGCCCACCAGTTTTTTGTCTGTGGCGTGGCAGGCCATGCAGTTTTTGGATGTCGCCAAGGCCAAGTCAGCCCATGCGGGCATGCACAGCGAAGAGGCGGCAAGTGTGGCGAGCGTGAATAGTGGCTTGTGCATGGCAATACCTCGTCAAAGTTGGTGAAATGCCTAGCCAGTTTAGCGCGCGTGCAGGGGGTATTTGTTTTTTACGCATGGCGCTGGCGCTATGCACTTGCGAGACATGTGGCTGTTTGGCTGTGGGCGATAATCTGCGCACTTTTTTAGCTGCTTTATTGACCGGAGCTCACACATGCCTGCTTATCGTTCCAAAACATCCACCGCTGGCCGCAACATGGCGGGTGCCCGCTCTTTGTGGCGTGCCACAGGCATGAAGGATGACGACTTCAGCAAACCCATCATCGCCATTGCCAACTCGTTCACGCAGTTTGTGCCCGGCCATGTGCATTTGAAAGACTTGGGCCAATTGGTGGCGCGTGAAATTGAAGCCGCAGGCGGCGTGGCCAAAGAGTTCAACACCATCGCGGTGGACGACGGCATTGCCATGGGCCACGACGGCATGTTGTATTCGCTGCCCAGCCGCGACATCATTGCCGACTCGGTTGAGTACATGGTCAATGCCCACTGCGCAGACGCCATTGTGTGTATTTCCAACTGCGACAAGATCACTCCCGGCATGTTGATGGCTGCGATGCGCCTGAACATCCCAGTCATTTTTGTGTCGGGCGGCCCGATGGAAGCGGGCAAGGTGCGTTTGGCCAATCCGCAAACCCAAGTGATGGAGTTCAAAAAGCTCGACTTGATCGATGCCATGGTGATGGCTGCTGACGACAAAGTGAGCGACGCCGATTTGGCCGAAGTGGAGCGCTCGGCTTGCCCCACCTGCGGTTCATGCTCGGGCATGTTCACCGCCAACTCCATGAACTGTTTGGCCGAAGCCTTGGGCTTGGCCTTGCCTGGCAACGGTACGGTGGTGGCCACGCATGCTGACCGCGAGCAACTGTTCAAGCAAGCTGGCCGCACAATTGTCGAGTTGTGCAAACGCTATTACGAGCAGGGTGACGAGTCGGTGTTGCCACGTTCAATGGGTTTCAAATCCTTTGAGAACGCCATCGCCTTGGACATTGCCATGGGCGGCTCGACCAACACCATCCTGCACATCTTGGCAATTGCGCAAGAAGCGGAAATTGAATTCACCATGGCCGACATCGACCGCATGTCGAAGATCGTGCCTCAGTTGTGCAAGGTCGCACCCAATACCAACAAGTACCACATTGAAGACGTGCACCGCGCAGGCGGCATCATGGGCATCTTGGGTGAGCTCGACCGCGCAGGCAAACTGCACACCGATGTGGGTACCGTGCTGGGCAAGACCATGAAAGAAGTCTTGGACGAGTGGGACATTGCGCGCAACCCATCCGATGCCGTGAAGACGTTCTACATGGCCGGCCCTGCTGGCATTCCTACACAAGTGGCGTTCAGCCAAAACACGCGTTGGCCTAGCCTGGATACCGACCGTGCCGAAGGTTGCATTCGCTCTGTGGACAACGCCTTTAGCCAGCAAGGTGGCTTGGCAGTGTTGACGGGCAACATCGCTTTGGACGGTTGTGTGGTTAAGACCGCCGGCGTGGACGACAGCTTGTTGGTGTTTGAAGGCCCAGCCCATGTGGTCGAGTCACAAGACGAAGCCGTGGAACATATCCTGAACGATCAGGTCAAAGCCGGCGACATCGTGGTGGTGCGCTACGAAGGCCCTAAGGGCGGCCCTGGCATGCAAGAAATGCTGTACCCCACCAGCTACATCAAATCCAAAGGTTTGGGCAAGGCATGCGCTTTGTTGACCGATGGTCGTTTCTCTGGCGGTACATCTGGCTTGTCGATTGGCCACTGCTCGCCCGAAGCGGCAGCAGGCGGCACGATTGGTTTGGTCAAAAATGGCGACCGCATTCGCATCGACATTCCCAACCGCAGCATCAATGTGTTGGTGAGCGACGACGAGTTGGTCAAGCGCCGTGTGGAACAAGACAAGCTCGGTTGGAAGCCTGTGTTACCCCGTCCTCGCAAAATCTCTGCGGCGCTCAAGGCCTACGCCTTGTTGGCCACCTCGGCTGACAAAGGCGCTGTGCGCGACTTGTCATTGCTTGACTGATTGATGGTGGACTAGGTACGCATGCTGATTCACCCGCAAATTGACCCCGTCGCCATCGCGCTGGGGCCCATCGCCATTCATTGGTACGGCCTGACTTACTTGGCTGCGTTTGCCTTGTTTGTGGGCTTGGGCCACTTGCGTTTGAAGCATGAGCCTTACGCTGCGCAAGTGGTGCTGGGTTCATGGTCCAAGCAAGATGTTGAAGACATCTTGTTTTACGGTGTGATGGGCGTGGTCTTGGGCGGGCGAATTGGTTACTGTGTGTTCTACAACCCTAGCTACTACGTGGAGCATCCGCTCGAAGTGTTTGCCGTGTGGCAAGGCGGTATGAGTTTTCACGGTGGCATGTTGGGTGTGTTTGTGGCCACGGCCGTGTTTGCATGGCAGCGCCATCGCCCATGGCTGTGGGTGACTGACTTCATTGCGCCTTGTGTGCCAACGGGCTTGGCAGCAGGTCGTGTGGGCAACTTCATCAACGGCGAGTTGTGGGGCAGGGCGGCTGACCCGACGCTAGCTTGGGCCATGGTGTTTCCACAAAGCGGGAGCTTGATACCTCGCCATCCCTCGCAGATTTACCAGTTCTTGGGCGAAGGCATTTTGTTGTTCATCGTCTTGTGGCTCTATGCGCGCAAGCCACGCGCCATTGGCGCAGTGTCAGGCGTGTTCATGATGGGCTATGGCAGCTTGCGTTTCATGGCCGAATACTTTCGCGAGCCCGATGCGCATCTGGGCTTGTTGGCCTTGGGTATGAGCATGGGCCAGTGGCTGTGCGTGCCCATGGTGTTGGTGGGCCTGGCCTTGTGGCTGCGCGCCACACGCAAAACTCAGCCTGTTTAATCTTTTGAATTAAGGGTTAGTCCTTGCGGGTAAGTCCCCGCAATTTGGGGCTGCTGAATTGCCTTTTTAATCTCATAATTACGCGTAATTACAGAGAATTCAGCAGCACCCAACTCAATGCGTTCGCTTCCCAGCTCCCTGCACGACGACGTGGCCTCGCAGCTACGCAGCTACATCTTTGATGGCCAGCTCAGTCCTGGTAGTTTCATTGATGAAGTGACCTTGTGCGAGTTGTGGTCCATCTCTCGCACGCCTTTGCGTGAAGCACTCAAGGTGCTCACCGCAGAGGGCTTGGTGCGGCACGAGCCGCGTCGCGGTTGCTTTGTGAATGAAGTCACTGAGCAAGACCTAGACGATATTTTTCCCGTCATCGCCATGCTCGAAGGTCGTTGTGCCTTCGATGCTACACAGCGTGCCACGCCTGCTGATGTGCAAGCGCTTGAAGTTTGGCATACCCGTTTGCAAGAACATGCAGAAGCGGGCCGCATCAACGATTACTACGAAGCCAATTTCGCCATTCATGAGGCCATCATTCAGTTGGCTAACAACAAGTGGTTGGCGCAAACGATTGCTGATCTGCGCAAAATTTTGAAGCTCGCTAGGCTGCAACAGCTGCATGCACCTGGGCGATTGAAACAAAGTCTGAAAGAACACATGGCGGTCTTTGCTGCGCTCAAAGCAAAAGATGCTGCAGGGGCAGATGTCGCCATGCGTGACCATTTGTTGAAACAGCGTGAGGCCTTGCGTGAGTTGGTCTCCGCGAAACGCACGGTGTTGACCGCTTAAAACTAGAAAGAGGGATGGGATGAACGCGACAACTTGGCTCAGCAGCAAACTCAATTTGCTTCGCAACTCAGCGTCAGCAGCGGCACAAGCGCCTAAGCAAGAAGATCGTTCCACGCGTGAACGCTTGGATGCCACCTTGCGCCAGAAGAAAGAAGCGTTATCACCGCGAACCTTGCGCCGCACGCTCACGCTCTTGCAAGCAGTAGTTGATCCGCGCGTGAGTGAAGTGGAGGGCGGTCGCCGTGCCAAAGCATTGGCTGATTGGTATGCCAAAGCAGAGCCTGCCGAGCGTCAAGATTTGTGGTTGCTCATCAGTGAACAGTTTGGTCCAGATGCTCTCAAAGTGCGCGCGGCGCGTGATGACTACGATGCCGCTTTAGGAACCGTAGACGAAGGCCCTGCAGAGATTCGCTTACGTCGTGCTTTGGTGTCACCCCGCACGCGCCTGCTTCAGCGCTTTGCCGCATCTGCGGGCGGTATGCGTTTCTTGGTCGATTTGCGTGCCGAGTTGTTGCCACACCTCAAAGGCAATAAGCGTTTGCAAGCTTTGGATGCAGAGTTAGAAAACCTGTTCTCCACTTGGTTTGATGTGGCCTTCTTAGAGCTACGCAGCATCAGCTGGGATTCGCCCGCATCCTTGATTGAAAAGCTCATCAAGTACGAAGCGGTGCACGACATTCGCAGTTGGGCCGACTTGAAAAATCGTTTGGATAGTGACCGACGCTGCTATGGATTTTTCCATCCTAGCTTGCCCAACGAGCCTTTGATTTTTGTGGAGGTCGCGTTGTTGGATGAGATGGCTGACAACATCATGCCGCTGCTGGACGAATCAGCGGCGCCAGAGGATTTGCAAAAGTCCACTGTGGCGATCTTTTATTCCATTAGCAACACACAGGGTGGACTGAAGGGGGTGAGCTTTGGTGACTCACTCATCAAGCGCGTGGTGGAAACACTCAAAGACGAATTCCCCAAACTCAAAACCTTTGCTACCTTGTCGCCCATTCCAGGCTTGCGTCCGTGGCTGTCAAAGAATGCAGCAGAGCTACTTGGGCAACTCAATGAGAAAGAGCTGTCTGCTTTGGGGCGTGAAATCAGTTTTGAGCCACCTACTGCGAGCCACGTGTTGGCCGCGATCGAACAACCCCAAGTCTTAGAAGCCTTGTCTGTCAAATCGCCATTGCGTCAGTTCCTCACACGTGCAGGTGCGCATTATTTGGGTCAGGCTAAACAAGGCGAGCAAGTGCTTGACCCTGTGGCGCGTTTCCATCTGGGCAATGGCGCTCGCATTGAGCGCATCAATTGGTTTGCCGATCCATCTGCAAAAGGCATCAAGCAGTCACATGGCTTGATGGTCAATTACCTCTACGACCTTAAGCGTTTAGATAAGAACCGCCAGTTGCTAGACAAGGGCACAGCCCCAGCGTCTGGTGATGTAGAAGACATGTATTTCAAGTGAGTCGCGTTAGTTTTAAAACCCAAAAAGGAGACAGACATGAACCCAATTAAATCCAGCACAAGCCGCCGACAGTGGATGGCCTTGAGTGTTGCCGCGTGTGCCGCTATGAGCTTTGGCGTGCAAGCGCAAAGCACGTGGCCCACGAAACCCGTCACCTTGGTGGTGCCTTTCCCAGCTGGCGGCGGCACTGACACATTTGCGCGTCCATTTTCTGCACAGTTCTCTAAGCAAAGCGGTAAAACTTTGGTGATCGACAACCGTGGTGGCGCAGGGGGTAACTTAGGCGCAGGCGTTGCTGCCAAAGCGGCCCCCGATGGCTACACCTTATTTATGGGGGCGGTGCACCACTCGATTGCACCCGCGATGTATCCCAAGTTGGATTACGACTTAGAGCGTGACTTTGTGCCTCTCGCCATGGTGGCCAGCGTCCCGCACGTGTTGGTGGTGAACCCAAAAAACGTGCCTGGCGACTTCAAAGCCTTCATGGAAATGGTGCGTAGCAAGCCCGGCAAATTCAACTACGGCTCAGCTGGTGGCGGCACATCGCACCACTTGGCTGGTGAGTTATTCAAGCTCCAAAGCAAAACCTTTATTACGCACATTCCATACCGTGGTGCAGGTCCTGCCTTGCAAGACTTGATTGCTGGCAACGTGGACATGATGTTTGATGGTTTGGGCTCTTCTGCGCAACACATCAAAGGTGGCCGTATCAAAGCCTTGATGGTGTCGGGCAACAAACGTAACCCCGCATTTCCAGATGTGCCATGCGCTGCTGAGCTTGGCATGCCCGATTACAACGTGACAACTTGGTACGGTCTGTGGGCACCCAAGGGAACGCCCGCTGACGTGCAAGCACGTGCCATTGAAGAAGTACGCAAAGCTGCAGCTTCAGATGAAATCAAAACCAGCTGGGCTAACAGCGGCGCTGAGTTTCCAAACCTGACGGGCGCTCAATTTGGTAACTTTGTGAGCGGTGAAATTAAAAAGTGGGCCAGCGTGGTGAAAGCCTCGGGTGCCAAGCTTGATTAACTGAAAAAAAGACGATGAATCACAACCTTTATGCGGCCTTGCGTGCCGCATTTCCCAAAGACTTGAAAGCAACAGCCATTGAGACAGATGATGGCTTGTATTACAGCTGGTCCGACCTAGAGCGGGCCAGCGCGATGATGGCCAATTTGCTGGATTCGCTGCACATCCCAAAAGGATCACGCGTCGCCGTGCAAGTGGAAAAGTCGGTCGAGGCCGTTATGCTCTACCTCGCCACTTTGCGTGCAGGTTATGTGTTCTTGCCCTTGAACACGGCGTACCAAAGCGCTGAGATCGAATACTTCATCGGCAACGCCGAACCCGCCGTGGTGGTGTGCAGCAGCAAAAACTTTGGTTGGGTCAGCAAGATCGCTTTCAAGGCCGGCACGCAAAACGTGTTCACCTTGGACGATAACCGCACCGGCAGTTTGCTCGAGCGTGCAGCGCATTGCTCGGACAAACACCAAGTGGTGCAAAACAAGGCCAATGACTTGGCTGCCATTTTGTACACCAGTGGCACCACAGGACGCAGCAAAGGCGCGATGCTCTCGCACGGCAATATGCTGAGCAACGCACAGACCTTGAAGCAGTACTGGGGCTGGAAGCAGGGCGATGTACTCATTCATGCCTTGCCCATCTTCCATGTGCACGGTTTGTTTGTGGCCATCCACGGTGCTTTACTCAACGGCAGCAAGATGATTTGGATGTCTAAGTTCGACCCCAAGCTTGTGATTGCCAAAATGCCTGAAGCCACCGTGTTCATGGGTGTTCCTACGCTCTATGTGCGCATGTTGGCCGAGCCAAGCCTCACCAAAGCCCAAGCCTCGAACATGCGTTTGTTTGTCGCAGGTTCTGCGCCGCTGTTGTTGGAAACTTTCAACGAGTGGCAAGAGCGTGTAGGCCAGCCAATTCTCGAGCGCTACGGCATGAGCGAAACCGTCATGCTGACCTCTAACCCGTATGCAGCCGATGCGCGCTACCCCGGTCAAACCGAACGCCGTGGCGGCACGGTGGGTTTCCCGTTACCCGGCGTTTCTCTGCGCGTGCAAGACGACGAAGGCAAGTCTTTACCCGTGGGTGAAATTGGCGGCATTCAAGTCAAAGGCCCCAATGTATTTGGCGGCTACTGGCGCATGCCCGAGAAAACCAAAGAAGAGTTCACGGCAGACGGCTATTTCAAAACTGGTGACGTGGGCAAGGTCGACGAGCGCGGCTACGTGGTCATCGTGGGCCGCAGCAAAGACCTCATCATCAGCGGTGGCTACAACGTTTACCCCGCAGAGATTGAGGGCTACATCAATGACATGCCAGGCGTCGCCGAAAGCGCCCTGATTGGTGTCCCGCATCCTGACTTTGGTGAAGTAGGCGTGGCGGTGGTCATTGCCAAATCTGGTGCCAAGGTCGATGCAGATGCCATCATTGCTGCACTCAAGTCACAACTTGCCAATTTCAAAATTCCGAAGAAGTGTTTCGTGGTCGCTGAGCTACCTCGCAACACCATGGGTAAAGTACAAAAGAACTTGCTGCGCGATCAGTACAAAGGTTTGTTCTAAGTTTTTTCGCACGCTGCGCCCAGACGATCAGCCGGTATCCGCTGCGACTCCTTCGCTTCGCTCTTGATGTCGCCGCAGCGGACACCGACTACTCGCCTTGACTTCGAGTGTGAACAGCAATCACTCGGATGCTGATGGGGCTGTGCAGCGGCTGACGATATTCTGGTACCCCAGTGAGGCAGCCGCCGCACAGCCCCTTCAGCATCAGCGAGAGAAGAAACAGAAGCACAAACAAAAAAGCCACTCAGCAACAGAGTGGCTTTTTCATTGAGCAGGAAAAACTTAGCCAGCCAAAGCCGCCGAGTTCACCCGTTGCGTGATGTGCGCCAAAGCCTCATCCACTTGGTCAATCAAGATCAAGCACAAATCGCCTTTTTGCAAACGCTCCATCGCACGGTCGATCGCCAAGAATTCACCATGAATCTCGTCGATGTGCGTGGTGCGCTTCGCGCCATCCAAACCCTGACGCAAGAGCTTCAATACCTCGCCATCCACACGTCCACGTTGGCATGCGTCTTGGTACAACACCACGTCGTCAAACGCCTCGCCAATGATGCGCGTTTGCTCGCGGATATCCTCGTCACGACGGTCACCCGCGCCACTGATCACCACGCTGCGTCGTTGCGCTGGTAGGTTCGTCACAGCTTGCACCAAGGCTTTGATGGCATCTGGGTTGTGGCCGTAGTCGGCAATCACAGTCGCGCCTTTGTAGTCGAACACGTTGAAGCGGCCAGGTACGGCATTGCTGTCGCTCACAAACGTGGCCAAGCCCTTACAGATGGTCTGCCAAGGCACACCCACCGCCCAAGCTGCACCGATTGATGCCATGGCGTTTTCAATCTGGAAGCTGATCGCGCCGCCGCGTGTGACCGGGATTTCCGAAAGTGGAATGCGCACCGAGTGGTTGCCTTGCATGGCCACAATTTGGTCATCTTCTACAAACAACACGCGCTTGCCTTGTGCACGGTGTGTGGCAATGACGGGGTGGTGTGAGTCCAAGCCAAAGAAGGTCACTTGGCCCGGGCACTTATTGGCCATAGCTACCACCATAGGATCAGTGGCATTCAGCACGGCAGTGCCTGATTCGGCCACGTTTTGCACGATGACGCGTTTCAACACGGCGAGGTCTTCGACCGTGGTGATGTAGTTCAAACCTAAGTGGTCGCCCATGCCAATGTTGGTCACCACAGCCACTTGGCAACGGTCAAAGGCCAAGCCTTCGCGCAACATGCCGCCGCGTGCGGTTTCGAGCACGGCCGCATCCACGTCAGGGTGGGCCAAGACGTTGCGGCCACTGCGTGGACCGCTGCAGTCGCCGCTGTCGGTTTGGCGGCCATTCACATACACGCCATCGGTGTTGGTCATGCCCACGCGCAATCCATTGGCGCGCAACAGGTGAGAGGTCAAACGCACCGTGGTGGTTTTGCCGTTGGTGCCTGTCACGGCGATCACAGGAATACGACCGTCGCCGCCATCGGGGAACATGGTGGCCATGACGGCTTCGCCTACATCACGGCCTTTGCCAAATGAAGGGCTCAAGTGCATGCGCAATCCGGGGGCTGCGTTGACCTCGACGACGCCGCCGCTTTGTTCTTCAAGCGGGCGCAAGACAGATTCGCACACCACGTCTACACCGCAAATGTCGAGGCCTACCATTTGTGCCGCTGCAATGGCACGCAGGGCAACTTCGGGGTGCACGTCATCGGTCACGTCGGTGGCTGTGCCACCCGTAGACAAATTGGCGTTATTACGCAAAATCACGCGCGCGCCTTTGGCGGGCACAGAGGTGGCTTCAAAGCCTTGTTCTTTGAGGCGCGCAATGGCGATGTCGTCAAAGCGAATTTTGGTCAGCGATGTGGCATGGCCTTCACCACGTCGTGGGTCGGCGTTGACGATGTCAACCAGTTCACGCACCGTGTTTTTCCCGTTGCCAATGACCAGCGGCGGTTCACGGCGAGCAGCCGCGACCAGCTTGTTACCCACCACCAACAAGCGGTAATCGCTGCCGGGTAAGAAGCGCTCGACCAGTACTTCTTCGCGGCAAGCGCGTGCGGCCACGAAGGCGGCTTTCACGCCTTCTTCAGTGGTGACGTTGACTGAAATGCCTTTGCCTTGGTTGCCGTCACGCGGCTTGATGACTACTGGTAGGCCAATTTCTTGTGCTGCAGCCCAAGCGTCCTCGGGACTGATGACTGGGCGGCCCAAAGGTACGGGCACGCCTGCGGCGTGCAGCAGTTTTTTGGTGAGTTCTTTGTCTTGTGCGATGGATTCGGCAATGGCGCTGGTGGAGTCAATCTCAGCCGCCTGGATACGACGCTGCTTGTTGCCCCAGCCCAATTGAACCAAGCTGCCTTCTGTCAAGCGACGGTAGGGAATGCCACGCGCAATTGCGGCATTCACGATCGAGCCTGTCGACGGGCCTAAGCGAATGTCTTCGTCCAGTTCACGCAATTGGTGGATGGCCGCATCCACATCAAAGCTTGTGTTGTTGAATGCTGCTAGGCAAAGCTCATTGGCGAGCTTAATAGCCATGCAACCCACTTGCTCTTCGGTGTACTCCACAGCAACTTGGAACAAACCGTGGTCTGTGGTGGCTGTGGTGCGACTGAAGGTGACAGGACAACCTGCTTCAATTTGCAAATGCAAGGTCGCAGCTTCGAGCGCATGCGCCATGCTGAGTTTGACCTTGTGGTCTGTCGGCTGCAAGCTGCCGACTCCAGGAAACAGATTGCGCAAACGGCTTTCAAAGTCAGGCTGTTGGCTCAAATCGATTTCAGCATCTGCACACTGGACCATGGCTTCTACGGCAGTGTGACGGGTCCAGAGGTTGGGGCCGCGCAGGGCGCGAATGCGAGAGACTTCCATTAGCCATTCATCCTTGCAACGTCTTTGGCAACGTGTTGGGTTTGTTGTCCGAAATTTTTCAAACCTGCGCGAATCAGCAAAGGCGCAATGTCCAGTGACCAAGCTGCGGCGACAGCGGCCAGCAGAGTGGAAATGTGCAAGCCATCTTTGAGCAAGCGTGCAATCAGTTCGAGATCGAGGTGGAACAGTTGTGTTTCTTGATCGCCACGCGCCAAGGTGACATGGCCGTCTTTGCAGAACACCGCGCGTCCGCCTTGTTGCAAGTGCGCCATCAAGGTGGCGTTGTCTTGCGACTTGGCGTAGTACACGACTTCGCCATCACTCAATTCGGCCAAGGTCGTCACGGCTTCTTCGTCTGCGTTCAACACGGCAGCGCCTTCTGGCAACACCAAATCAATTTGGGTGCGGACTACGGTGCGCATTTGCTCCGCGGTTTGTATGTCGTGCTTGTCAATCAATGCTTCTGTGGTGTCGGGCATGTTGGTCACGATGCCGACCAAGCAACGGTCGTAGGCCAAGCCTTCGTCCAAGATGTGTGCAGGTGTGGTTTCAAACACCGCTGCGTCTAGTGCGCGGTTGATCAGCAAACGCTCAGAGGCGGCAAAGCCTCGTGAGTCGGTTTTGCCCAAGTGCTGTTGGTCCATGTACAAACCGTCTTTGCAAGCCAAGCCGGTGCGTTTGCCAGACAGGTGCAGCAACCAAGCCACGAGTTGTGACAACTCGGTGGTTTGTTGGCTGCCCACAATGCCCACCACAGGAATGCGACCAGACTCGTTGGGGCCAAACAAATGTTCGACGATGGCTTTGCCCACCGGGCGGGGCTGGCCCACAGCGGGTTTGACGTGCATCAGCAAGCCGGGGCCGGCGTTGACTTCGATGATGGCGCCCTTGGTTTCTTCAAAAGGGCGAGAGATGTCTTGGGTGACGATGGCGATGCCGGCGATGTCCAAGCCAATCACACGTGCGGCGAGGGTAGCCACAGCGGCGACTTCG
>JACCDQ012191157.1_pt1 | contig 11941 bp, 12 predicted proteins | sample 7446031 | NCBI WGS metagenome assembly JACCDQ01 (sample SAMN15323442, study PRJNA562643) | freshwater metagenome | isolation source: river surface water | place: USA:Blue River Watershed | collected 2017-08-17
ACGTGCTTGCCGCCGTACATCCAGTGCTGACCAATTGCAGAACCGGTGTAAGGAGCTAGGTACTTGAAACCAGCTGGGTCTGATGCAGGAGAAGCCACGATTGTGGTGTACTCCATTGCGCCGGCCTCTTCTAGAGCGCCCTTAACACCAGCAATTGTTGAACCCTTTTGACCAATGGCAACGTAGATGCAACGAACCTGCTTGTTGACATCGCCTGATTCCCAGTTTGCCTTCTGGTTGATGATGGTGTCGATCGCGATTGCGGTCTTACCAGTCTGGCGGTCACCAATGATTAGCTGACGCTGACCACGACCAACAGGAATCATGGCGTCAATTGCCTTGATACCGGTCTGAAGTGGTTCGTGCACAGACTTACGAGCCATAACGCCTGGAGCCTGAAGCTCAAGCGCACGACGAGTCTCTGACTTGATGTCGCCCTGGCCATCGATTGGGTTACCTAGTGGGTCAACAACGCGACCCAAGAATGCGTCACCCACAGGAACCGATAGAACTTCTCCGGTGCGGTGAACTTCCATACCCTCAACGATGCCTTCGAAGTTACCGAGCACAACGGTACCGATCTCGCGCTCGTCTAGGTTCAGGGCTAGGCCCAGAGTTCCATCGGCGAACTTTAGAAGCTCATTAGCCATCGCACTTGGTAGTCCTTCAACGTGCGCAATACCGTCACCGGCATCGATAACGTGGCCTACCTCTGAGCGAGAAGCCTTGGCTGGCTCGTAAGACTTTACGAAGTCCTTTAGAGCGTCGCGAATCTCGTTCGGGCTGATTTTCAGATCTGCCATCTTGGGTTCCTTCTTCTTGTTGGAAAAGCTGACTTACGCCAGCTGAAGCTTTGCTGCGGTTAGACGTGAAGCTAGGCTTCCGTCAAGAATTTCTCCGGCTACCTGAACCTTGATGCCGCCGAGGATTGATGGATCAACCTCAACGTTTAGCTTCAGGCTCTGGCCGTATGACTTTGCAAGAACGGTCTCTAGGCGGTCAAGCTGAGCGTCGTTCATAGGTGCCGCCACGGTTACCGTTGCTACGAGTCGTTCAGCGTAAGCAGAAACCTGCTTACCAAACTGCTCGAGAACTAGGGCAACGCGGCGGCGGCGGGCACCAGTGATTGCGCGGCGAATCAGCACTGCTGCCTCGTCGCTTACTTTGCCTTTGGTCAGTGCATCAACCAAAGAAAGTTTTGCCTCGTCTGTTGCGTTTCGATCGCCAAGCGCAAACTGAAGATCCTGATCAGAATCCACTGCCTGCTTGAATGCGAATAGTTCGCTTTCAACATTTGCCAATTTCTTGTTTTCTGCGGCAATAGCTGCAGTGGCAAAAACCGCTACCTGCTCAAACGCAGAAACAAGATCCTGACCTGTTGACCAACGCAAGCCAACCAGGGTGGTCACATAGTCAAGTGCAGAAGCTGAAACGCTCTTACCGAAAACGGCAGTCAACGCTCCTGACTTTGCCTTAGCCTCGGCGGAAGGGTCCGAGAGGATGCTGCGCAATTGAGTTGACGAGGCAACGGCTGCGCCGATGCCAAAGATCTCTTCTGCGAACTTGATGTCTGCTTTTGCAAGAAGCGGCTTAATCGCTGCCTTTGCTGCAGTTAGTGACTGTCTGGTTGCGCTTGCCATTAGTTCTTCTTGCCTGACTTGTCGCTTGCTTCTAGGTCGGCCAAGAACTGGTCAACCACGCTGCTAGCAACCTTGTCGTTTTGCAAACTTGCACCAACAACACTTGATGCAAGATCGATGGCAAGTGTGCCAACCTCTGCACGAAGCGAAATCAATGCTGCCTGGCGTTCGGCTTCGATTTGTGCCTTTGCCGTTGCGGTCAAACGTGCCGCTTCAGCAGAAGCCTGCTCCTTGAGCTCAGCCAAAATAGCTGCTCCCTCGGCGCGTGCTGCTTCGCGAATTTCCGATGCTTCTGCACGTGCTGCAGCCTGCTCGGCCTCGATGTTTGCAGTTTTTGCTGCAGCCTCGGCCTGTGCTTTTTCTGCAGCTTCAAGACGACCTTCGATCGCCTCAGTGCGTGCATCCAAAGTCTTCTTGAAGTTAGGTAGAACCTTGAACCAGAAGAAAGCAAGCAGGATTACAAAGACAACCGAAGACCAAAGAATGTCATAGCTGGCTGGCAATAGTGGGTTAGGCGCAGCCTCACCCTCTGCAGCAGCAGCGAGAATTCTTGAAATCATGGTTTAAGTTCCTGACTTACTAAGCGAAGATGAATGGGGTTGCAAGACCAATAAGCGCTAGCGCCTCGGTAAATGCAATACCTAGCCACATTGTTACCTGTAGCTTCGCTGCAAGCTCTGGCTGGCGAGCGATTGACTCAATGGTCTTTGAAACAACTAGACCCACACCAATACCAGGACCTACTGCTGCTAGGCCGTAGCCAACTACTGCTAGGTTGCCGGTCATTTCGGCGATGTTTGTAACGTCCACTTTGTATTTCCCTTCCGTGGTTTAGAACTGACGGTTGTCAGCTCTTAGTGCTCGTCTGCCAATGCCAACTGAATGTAGACAGTTGTCAGAAGAGTAAAAACGTATGCCTGCAGGAATGCAACCAAAATCTCAAAGACCGTGAATGCAAAACCAAAGACAAAAGTTCCCGCGCCGAATAGCTTGAAGGCGCCTTCAGTGTTGAACAAGAAGAACTGAGTTGCCGAGAAACACAAAACCAAAAGCAAGTGTCCGGCGATCATGTTCATTGTCAAACGAAGAGCCAAAGTAACTGGGCGAAGAATAAATGTTGAAAGCAACTCAATTGGAGTTACCAAGACATAAAAGGCTTTTGGCACACCGGCAGGGAAAAGAGCCGCTGTGAAGAAGTGGCCACCGTGCTTTTTTACTCCGGCATAGATGAAAGTCACGTACGCTGCAGCGGCCATAACAATCGGCAAACCAATTACCGATGTACCGGCGATGTTTAGGCCTGGAATAATTCCGGTGATGTTCATACCCAGAGTCACAAAGAAAATTGTGGTCAGTAGCGGCAGGAATCGGTCGCCGTCTTTTTCGCCAAGCTGATCGTGAGCGATGCTTTTGCGAACAAAGTTGAGTGAAATCTCACCCATCAACTGGAACTTGCCAGGTACGAAGCTGTTGGTTTTATTGGCCTGCTCAAATTTGCGAGTCCAAAGTGCAAATAGAACTACAAGAAGGGTCAAAACTAGAAGGCGAATCAGCATGATTCGGTTCAGCGCAAACGGAGTTCCCTCGAAGGCCACAATCTCTGGATAAAACTCCATGATTGAAGGGGCGTGGAATCCACCACCCGACTCTTCGGTGCTAGCTGCTACGAATAGCAAACTCTGTGCGTAATTGAACAGCGTGGACTCCTGTTTCGGGGCAAGACTGATGACAGCCTTGCGGCGATTTACAACGGGATAAGAACTTCAGGTTTCCTTGTTCTTGCGACAATCCTAACAGGAACTTTTAGTCGCCAATTACGGGAATTCGAGCCTTCAACGCTGCAACTGAGTCCACCGCCAAGGTTCCCAAAATGGCGGCAACCAAGGTGAAAAACAAGACTGGGCCGTTGATGAAATCGGCGCCTTTTAGTGCAGCAATCACGAATGCGAAACCAACAATTTTTATTAACCAACCACCAAGTACCATGCCAAAAAAACCACCCAAAGGAAGCTTGCTGCCGAACCAAACACTGAGTGCAGTAAGACTCATGAAAACCAAGGTCAAAGCGGCACCAATCAAGGCACTGACTAGGCCAGCCAGGCCAGCAACCAGAAAGCCAGCCAGGCCACCAATTAGGGCAATTGCGCCGGTGAGTAGCGAACCTAGGGTCAAAACCCTTTGAAACAGGCTATTTGAGGCTTTAGACATGGTCTTTTAGCTTCTTTCTTTGATTGAGACGGCGGGTTATCAGCGGCCAGAGGGTGAAGGTAAGTGCGGCCAGCAGGCCAAAATTCAAGAACAGCCAGACCGCCCAGTTTGGCCAGAAAAAGAAAAGTAGGCAGGTGACGGAAATAAGTGCAGTCCATACGTAGAACACCAAAACCGAGCCAAGGTGACTGTGACCAAAATCTTGCAACCGGTGGTGCAGATGCTGCCGATCGGCGGCAAACGGTGACTTTCCTGCTCTCAAGCGGCGAATAACAGCCAACGAGAAATCAAGCAGCGGCAAAATCAAAATGGCCAAAGGCAAAATTAGCGGAATAAACGCAGGAATCATCTCGCCGCGACTAACCGAATGTGGATCAATCTGACCGGTTACCGTCAACGCAGATGTTGCCATCAGCAGACCAAGCAGCATGGCCCCAGAATCACCCATGAAGATTTTTGCCCGGTGCCAGTTATAAGGAAGGAAACCAAGACACATGCCAATCACGATGGCCGAGATGAGCGAAGAAAGGTTGAAGTAGTTAGTTGGCGAGGTTTGCTTTGCCAGTAGGTAGCTGTAAGCAAAAAACACCGAGGTACCAATCAGTACCACTCCTGCAACCAAACCATCGAGGCCATCGATGAAATTCACCGCATTCATCACCAGCACCGCCAAGAAAACGGTGGCTAAGAATGAAATTCCAAAGCTTCCGATGGTGAGCCCGGCAATTGGCAAAGAAACTATCTGCACTCCCTGCCAGGCCAGGATTCCAGCTACCAAAAATTGGCCAGCCAACTTAAGGCTCCAGTCAAGATCGTATAAGTCGTCTAGGAAGCCAATCAGCGTGATTATGAATGCCGCCGAAATAATGGCAATGATGTGAATAGGGTCAGCATAAACGCTCTTGAACCAGCCAAGCAGACCTGCGATCACTGCGGTAATCAGGAAACCGGCAAACATAGCAACTCCGCCAAGTCGCGGAGTTGGTTTGGTGTGCACATCTCGAGAACGAATCTGCGGATAAATCTTGAACTTATGAGCAACCCTCAAAACGCCAAAGGTGCCGAAGAAAGTAACCACGGCAGCGATGGCCATCATTAAGAGATAGGCGCGCACTTACTTATCCGATTCTGCTAACAGGTCGCCGGCGATTGATTTAATCTTCTCGAAGCTAAGGGCACCGTTTCGCACAATCTTAATTTTGCCCGTGGTGGTCAAGTTACCGTCAGCATCGTATGAATCTTCTAGCTGGGTCATGTCAATAATTGTTGAGGCTTCACCCTTTGGGCTATTGCCGCCATCTAGATAAACCGCAACACTCGAGCCCAGGTACTGCTCTGCCTGCTGGCACGTGGTTGCTGCTGGCTCGCCGGTTAGATTGGCACTCGACACAGCCAATGGCCCAGTTTCCTGCAGCAACGCCAAAGCAATTTTGTGATCTGGCATGCGCAGCGCCACAGTTCCCTTGGTCTCACCAAGATCCCAGGTCAGCGAACTCTGAGCTTTGAAAATCATAGTTAGCGCACCCGGCCAAAAAGTTTGCGCCAAGCGGTTGGCTACATCAGGCACGGTTTCGGCAAGAGCATGCATGGTTTGGATTGTTCCGATTAATACCGGTGGAGGGGATTGCGGCCCGCGACCTTTAGCTGCTAGTAAGGCTTTAACCCCCTCAGGAGAAAAAGCATCGGCAGCTACCCCGTACACGGTGTCCGTTGGAATTACCGCAAGTTCGTTTCTACCCAAAGAAACTTTTGCCAGTCGCATGCCGGTAAGAAGATCGGTGTCTAAAGAACAGTCGTAAATGCGGTTGGTCACTTTGGCTGCTCCTTCTTTCTAGTTTTTACTTTATGGCGGTTACTGCTCGATCGCGACCGGTTAGGTCTTGATGCGAACGCACTTCACGCCACCCATCAGCCAATAGTAGTTGACACACCTGAAGACCTTGCGAGTCTGCATGCTCAACAACCAGTTGCCCGCCGGTCTTGAGCAATCTCTTGGCGGTGGCCGATACCCCGTGCATTACATCCATGCCGTCTTCCCCACCGTAGAGTGCCAATTCCGGATCAAAAAGCCTGACCTCGGCATCACGCGGAATTGCTTTGCTTGGAATATAAGGAGGATTAGAGGCAACCACCGATACAGTTCCATCTAATTCAGAAAACGCATCGACTAAGTCGCCAAGGATTAATTCGGCATTTGCATTTGCGTACTTGGCAAAATTCTTAGCGGTGAACTTGAACGCGTCCTCAGATTTTTCTACGGCATAGACTTTTGCCGCAGTAACCTCGGTTGCCATGGCAAGGGCAATTGCACCTGAGCCGGTACCTAGATCAACAGCGATTGGATTTACTTGGGTTGCTGCAGCCAATGCGTCAATTGCTAGTTGGGCTACAAACTCAGTTTCTGGACGTGGAATAAAAACGCCTCTACCAACCTCAAGTTCAAGATTTCTAAAGTAAGCGATTCCAGTTATGTGTTGCAGAGGTTCGCGCTTAAGCCTGCGACCAAACATTTCTGTGAGTTTGGTTGCCTGAGCCTCATTGAGTTCGGCACCGCTAATCATTTGACTTTGAACTTCGCCACGTGATTGACCCAGCAGGTGACCTGCCAATAACTGCGCGTCTACTTCAGCCGAGTCAATTCCCGCTTGTCTGAATCGCTCTGCAGCGTGCTCAACTAGGTCGCGGAGCAACATGCATTATTTCTTTTCGTCGCCGAGTGCAGCCAGACGAGATTCCTCATCCATTTGGATTGCCGATTGCACAACCGGCTCAAGAGCTCCATCCATCACTGCGTCTAAGTTATAAGCCTTGTATCCGGTGCGGTGATCTGCAATGCGGTTCTCTGGGTAGTTATAAGTGCGAATGCGTTCTGAACGGTCTACAGATTTAACCTGTGACTTTCGAGCAGCTGACTGTTCTGCCTCAATGGCTTCTTGTTGTGCTGCCAAAATGCGGGCACGAAGCACGCGCATGGCGGCCTCGCGGTTTTGCAACTGTGATTTTTCGTTTTGCATCGCAACCGTGATACCAGTTGGCAAGTGGGTTATGCGAACCGCTGAGTCTGTTGTGTTAACAGACTGACCACCAGGGCCAGAGGAACGATAAACGTCAATGCGCAAATCGTTTTGGCTGATTTCAACTTCTTCTGGCTCGTCAACTTCTGGGAACACCAACACACCTGCTGCTGAAGTGTGAATGCGACCCTGGGTTTCGGTAGCCGGTACGCGCTGAACTCGGTGAACGCCACCCTCGTACTTTAGGTGTGCGTGTACGCCCTGAGCTGGGTCAGTGGAGTTGCCCTTAATCGCAAGCTGAATATCTTTGATGCCACCAAGGTCAGATTCGTTCTTATCAAGAATCTCTGTCTTCCAACCTTTTGAGTTGGCGTACTGGATGTACATGCGCAATAGGTCAGCAGCAAACAGTGCTGATTCCGCACCACCTTCACCAGCCTTGATTTCCATAATTACGTCGCGGCCATCATCTGGATCGCGAGGAATAAGTAGTCGGCGTAGTTTTTCCTGAGCGGTGTTTAGTCGCTCTTCGTTGATGGTTGCTTCTTCGGCAAACATTTCATCTTCTTTTGCCAGCTCCTTGGCAGCCTTAACATCCTCGGTAAGCGACAACACCTGGTTGTACGCAGCGACGATTGCACTCAATTCCGCGTAGCGGCGGTTGAGCTTCTTGGCTAGAGCCGGGTTACCGTGCAGCGCTGGATCAGACAGTTTTGTCTGAAGTTCAGCGTGCTCAGCTAGAAGAGGTTGTACCGAAGCGAGCAATTAATTACTCCGAGTCTGAACCGGTTGGTACTGGCATTGACTTCTGAACCTGCATTAGGAACTCAACGTTTGATGAGGTTTCCTTTAGGCGGCTTAGAACAAGCTCAAGAGCCTGCTGCTGCTCAAGACCAGCAAGTGCGCGACGAAGCTTCCAAACAATCTTGGTTTCGTCTGGGCTCATCAACATTTCTTCACGACGAGTACCAGAAGCGTTCACGTCAACCGCAGGGAAGATGCGCTTGTCTGCAAGTGAGCGAGACAAACGAAGTTCCATGTTTCCGGTTCCCTTGAACTCTTCGAAGATAACCTCGTCCATCTTTGAACCAGTCTCAACAAGAGCGGTAGCAAGAATGGTTAGGGATCCGCCATCTTCAATGTTTCGGGCTGCACCAAAGAAACGCTTTGGTGGGTAAAGAGCTGATGAATCAACACCACCCGAAAGGATTCGGCCAGATGCCGGTGCGCTCAAGTTATAAGCGCGACCAAGGCGGGTAATTGAGTCAAGTAGCACAACAACGTCGTGACCTAGCTCAACCAAACGCTTTGCGCGCTCAATAGCTAGTTCTGCAACTGTGGTGTGGTCTTCAGCTGGACGGTCAAAAGTAGAAGCAATAACTTCACCCTTAACTGTGCGCTGCATGTCGGTAACTTCTTCTGGGCGCTCGTCAACCAAAACAACCATTAGGTGAACCTCTGGGTTGTTTACTGCGATTGAGTTTGCTATTGCCTGAAGCACCAAGGTCTTACCAGCCTTAGGTGGTGAAACGATAAGGCCACGCTGGCCCTTACCGATAGGTGACACAAGGTCAATGATTCGAGTGCTGAGTTTGTTTGGCTCGGTCTCAAGACGCAGACGAGTCTGTGGGTAAAGCGGAGTTAGCTTGCCGAACTCAACGCGGCTTGCGGCCTGCTCTTGAGTTAGGCCGTTGATTGATTCAATGCGAACGATTGCGTTGAACTTTGAGCGGCCCTGGCCTTCGCCTTCGCGTGGCTGACGAATTGAACCAACAACTGCATCACCCTTACGTAGGTTGTACTTCTTAACCTGACCAAGTGAAACGTATACGTCGTTTGGACCAGGAAGGTATCCGCTAGTACGTACGAATGCGTAGTTGTCTAGTACATCCAAGATTCCAGCAACTGGAACTAGTACGTCATCCGGTGAGATTTCTGGTTCAATCTCATCTTGCTGGTTGCCGTTACCACCGCGGCCACCGCGACGGTCACGATCGCGGTAGCGATCGCGGTTACGATTACGGTTGCGGTTGTTGCCACGACGTTCGTCGTTGTAGTCACGCTCATTGCGTGAGTCATTGTCTCTGGTTGAGCTGTCACGGTTTGAGTTGTCACCGTTGTCTGAGCTTCCCTCGCCCGAGTTGTTTGAACGCTCGCCACCGTTGCGATTGCGGTTGCGATTACGGTTGCGGTTGTTGTTTGAACGCTCGCCACCCTCACCAGCGTTTGAGTCTGATCCGGAGTCGGCTGAATCGTTTGACTTTGCCTCCTTTGCAGAAGCCGCCTTCTCTGTCTTTGGCTCCGCAGCGTCAGCCTTAACGACCTTGGCGCGAGGAGCCTTCTTTGGAGCTTCTTCTTTTTCTGCCGATGCTGAACCGTCTGCTACAACGCGACGACTCTTTTTGACCGGAGTGGTTTCCTGGATTTCATCCATGTTTTTGATTTCTCTTTCTTAGGAGATATTCGTGACTGTTATTTGAGAGTCACTGTCTGCATGTTTTGAACATGCCGCTACCGCGTTAGATCTGCGGGATTTTCACCAATTATTGGTGCAAGGCAACTGTAGCACCTTTGAAGTCCACAGCCAAAAGCAGAGCCTGCCAGTCTGGGTGGTGCTTTGCAGCTAGTTTGGCTGCTTCAAGGCGTTGAGCAGGGTCGCTGGCCAATACCAACACCGATGGGCCGGCGCCAGAAACCACTGCAGCATGCCCGTGTTCGCGCATAAGTTTGACGATTGAGTCAGTCTCTGGCATCGCTGCCGCACGGTAATCCTGGTGCAGGCGGTCCTCGGTGGCTGCCATCAGTAGTTCAGGGCTCTGGGTTAGCGCCGCAATTAGAAGTGCTGAGCGTGACACGTTGAATACCGCATCATCGTGCGGAACAGACTCTGGCTGCAGCGAGCGTGCCAGTGCGGTAGACATCTTGTGATTTGGAACCAGCTCAAGAGGGGAAACTCCGCGGTGCACAAACAGCTTTTTGTGATGCGGGCCGGTCTCGTCTTCCCAGGCAATTGTTAGACCACCAAAAAGTGCAGGGGCTACGTTGTCTGGGTGACCTTCAAGTTCTGTTGCAATGGTTAGCAGCTCTTGATCTGAAATCTCAACGATTCCATCAAGCAGTCCTTTGGCAGCAACAATTCCTGAAACTACCGCTGCGCCCGATGAGCCCATTCCCCTGCCGTGCGGAATTATGTTGTGCGCGGTTAGTTTTAGGCCCGGTACTTTTTGACCGTATTTAGCAAAGGTGTATGCCAAGGACTTAACTACAAGGTTTGTTTCATCAGTTGCAACTTCGCCGGCACCTTCACCGTGAACTTCTACAACTGCACCGCTACCGGCCACCGCCTCAACCTGGAGCTCGTCGTAATACGAGAGCGCCATGCCGAGCGTGTCAAAGCCCGGTCCAAGATTTGCCGATGTTGCCGGAACCTTGACCGAAACTTTTCTACCGATAAGAGATGTCATATTTACTTCTTTGAAAGACCTAGTCGTTCTGCTACAGCCTCAACCTTGTTTGGTACGGCCTGCGGCTTGATGTCTTTGCCGCGCGCATCTTTAAGAGCCCACATTGGGTCTTTCAATCCGTGTCCGGTTACTGTGACCACAATTGTTGCCCCGGCTGGAACCTCACCCTTCTTTGAGTGCTTGAACAAACCGGCTGCACCAGTTGCAGAAGATGGCTCTACGAATACGCCGACTTCGTTTGACAAGAATCGGTGCATCCAAAGGATCTCTTGATCTGAAACGTATCCAAACTGACCATCAGATGCATTGCGTGCAGCAATTGCTAGATCGTAAGAAGCAGGATTACCAATTCGAATTGCAGTTGCAATTGTGTCTGGCTTCTTTACTGGGTTACCAAAGGTGAACGGCGCAGAGCCCTCAGCCTGGAAGCCCCACATCTTTGGCAGCGCCTTGATTCGGCCGGCTTCTAGATCTTCTTGGTATCCCTTTGAGTAAGCGGTGTAGTTACCTGCATTGCCTACTGGCAGCACGTGAAAGTCCGGTGCAAAGCCAAGTGAGTCAACAACCTCAAACGCTCCGGTCTTCTGGCCCTCAATACGATCTGGGTTTACCGAGTTCACTAGGTGCACCGGGTAGTTTTCGCTCAGGTCGCGAGCAAGAGTTAGGCAGTCATCGAAGTTTCCTTTGACCTGCAAAATTTGAGCTTTGTGCGCAACGGCCTGGCTCAACTTACCCAAAGAGATTTTGCCCTTTGGCACCAAAACAACCGATTGGATTCCAGCTGCAGCCGCATATGCCGCAGCCGATGCAGAAGTGTTTCCGGTTGACGCTGCGATTACAGCCTGAGCACCGTGGCCAACAGCCTTAGATACCGCCATGGTCATGCCGCGGTCTTTGAACGAGCCGGTTGGGTTCATGCCCTCAACTTTTAGCAGCACACGCTCTGCGCCAACTAGCTTGGCTAGCGCTGGTGCTTCAACCAATGGCGTGCCACCTTCACCCAGGGTGATTACCGGGTTGTCGCTTGAGATGTCCAAACGATCTATGTATTCGCGAATAACTCCGCGCCACTGGTGTGCCATTAGATTCCTTCTACTCTGATAACTGAAGTAATTGATTCAACCGATTCACTCGCTTCAAGCGCCTTTACAACTGCACTGAGTTCAGCATCGGTGGCTGAATGGGTTCCTACCTCGAGGGTAGCGGTTTTGCTTCGCTTGCCGTTGCTCACACGCACTGACTGCTCAACGGTTTCAATAGAAACGTTGCCCGCAGAGAATGTGTTTGCGATTTTTGCAAGCACACCTGGCTGGTCAGTTGCCTCTAACGTGATTTGGTAGCGAGTGTGCACGCGATCGATTGGCAGCACCGGAAGATTTGCGTGAACTGAATCGGCAAGACCAGGACCACCGGCAACGTGGCGCTTTGCTGCAGAAACCAAATCGCCCAGTACAGCTGAAGCAGTTTGCACGCCACCAGCACCTGCACCGTAGAACATCAGCTCACCGGCAGCTTCTGCCTCAACGAACACCGCATTGAAAGCGCCTCGCACGGCACCAAGTGGGTGCTTACGATCAATTAGAACAGGGTGAACGCGAACTGCAACACCAGCGTC
>JACCDQ010403732.1_pt1 | contig 11940 bp, 13 predicted proteins | sample 7446031 | NCBI WGS metagenome assembly JACCDQ01 (sample SAMN15323442, study PRJNA562643) | freshwater metagenome | isolation source: river surface water | place: USA:Blue River Watershed | collected 2017-08-17
CCACCGAACCCCGCAGGAGCACCCACCATGGCAGCCGTCAAGAGCATCGTTAACGAAAGCAAGGACATTGAACGCGCGGTGGCGCTGATCGGCCTGGGCGCCCGCCTGCAGGTGCTGGAGAGCGAAACCAGCCTGTCTTACGAAAAGCTGCTGCGCCTGTACAAGGAAGTGGCCGGCGAGTCGCCCAGCAAAGGCCAGTTGCCGTTTTCCACCGACTGGTTCCTGAGCTGGCAGCCCAACATCCATTCGTCGTTGTACGCCAACATTGCCGAGTACCTGAACAAAACGGTGGCGTTGGAGCCGATCGACGTGGTGATGAAGGCCTTCAAGCTGTACGAAGAGCAGATGACCACCTGTGGCATCGAGCCCCTGTTGAGCTTCACCCGCGCCTGGCGCCTGACCAAGTTCATGGACGCCGGCATGCTGGTGCGCACCAAGTGCTCCTGCTGCGGCGGCCACTTCGTGACCGACCAGTACGAGAACGCCCGCCACTACGTGTGCGGCCTGTGCAAACCGCCTGCCCGCGCCGGCAAAGGCAAGGCCGATGGCGGCCTGCGCCTGGCTTGATAGTTGCAAAAGTAATTTTCAACTGAATTTATATTCGTTCTCAAACTAAAGCTCCCTGCGGATGATTCGGTCTGTCGAATCACCCACACGGAGCTTTCATGTTTTCTCGCCGCACTTTCGTTCCCGCCCTGGCCGCTGTGGCCGCTCTCACGGCCCTGACCCCGCTGGCCCAGGCGCAGGCCCCGGTCACCCTGCTCAACGTCTCGTACGACCCCACCCGCGAGCTGTACGTCGAGTACAACGCCGCCTTCGCCAAACACTGGAAAGCCCAGACCGGCCAGGACGTGACCATCAAGCAGAGCCATGGTGGCTCAGGCAAGCAGGCGCGCAGCATCATCGACGGGCTGGAGGCCGATGTGGCCACCCTGGCCCTGGCCGGTGACACCGATGCGCTGCACCTCCACGGCGGCTACATCCCCAAAGACTGGCAAAAGCGCCTGCCGCACAACAGCACGCCTTACACCTCCACCATCGTGTTGGTGGTGCGCGCCGGCAACCCGAAGAACATCAAGGACTGGGACGACCTGATCCGCCCGGACGTCAAGGTCATCACCCCCAACCCCAAGACCTCGGGCGGGGCGCGCTGGAACTACCTGGCGGCCTGGGAATTTGCCAAGCGCAAGTACGGCGGTGAGGCCAAGGCGCAGGAGTTTGTGAAGAAGCTGTACCAAAACGTGCCGGTGCTGGACACCGGGGCGCGCGGCTCGTCCGTCACCTTCGCACAGCGCAACCAGGGCGACGTGTTCCTGAGCTGGGAGAACGAGGCCTACCTGCTGGAAAAGGAGTTCGGCAGCAAGGTCGATTTCGTCTACCCCTCGCTGTCCATCCTGGCCGAGCCGGCGGTGACGGTGGTGGACAAGAACGTGGACAAAAAAGGCACCCGCGTGGTGGCCGAGGCCTACCTGAAGTTCCTGTACACCGAGGAGGCGCAGGACCTCATCGGCAAGCACTTCTACCGCCCGCGCTCGGAAAAAGCCCAAGCCAAGTACGCCAAGCAGCTGCCCAAACTCAACCTGTTCACCATCGACCAGGCTTTCGGCGGCTGGGACAAAGCGGCCAAGGTGCATTTTGCGGACGGCGGTGTGTTTGACCAGATTTACGCCAAGCAATAAGCCACGCCGCATCCACACCTACCAGGGAGGAGTCCACCATGTCTGTCTTGCTCGTGGCCGGCAGCCCCACCGACCATTCGCGTTCTTCGGCCCTGCTCGATCGGGTGCAGCAACGTCTGCGCGCGCGCCTGACCGAGCGGCAACTGGCCGTCGGCCGCCTGCGCATCCGCGACCTGTCGCCCCAGGCCTTGCTGCTGGCCGACTGGGGCCACCCCAGCGTGGCGCGCGCCATCGACCAGGTGGCCGCGGCCCAGGCGCTGGTGATTGCCACCCCGGTCTACAAGGCCGCCTACAGCGGGGTGCTCAAGGTGTTCCTGGACATCCTGCCGCAGACCGCGCTCAAGGGCAAGGTGGTGCTGCCGCTGGCCACCGGCGGCAGCCCGCACCACATGCTGGCGCTGGACTACGCACTGCGGCCGGTGCTGCAGTCGCTGGGGGCGCAGCACATCCTGCCCGGGGTGTACGCCACCGATGCCCAGATCCCCAAGACCGATGACGGGGCCTACCAGATTGGCGACGAGATTGCCGGTCGCATCGACGACGCGGTGCAACTGCTGGTGCGCGAAGGGCTGCGCCAGGTGTCCCCGTCCGTGTTCGCGCCTGTGCCGTTTGCAGCGGTGCAGGTCAGTGTTTGAGTTTTTTCACAGGAGTTCACCCATGTCCATTCAAGCCATCAATGTGCGCAACCAGTTCAAAGGCAAAGTCAAGGAAATCATCCGTGGCGATGTGGTGTCGGAAATCGACGTTGAAACCCCGTGGGGCATCGTCACCTCGGTCATCACCACCCGTTCGGTCGACGCGCTGGAGCTGAAGATCGGCTCCGACGTGGTGGCGCTGGTCAAATCGACCGAGGTGTCGCTGGCCAAGCTCTGAGCCGTTTTCCCCTTTTTTGTAAAGCGGCCCCAGCGGCCGCGTTCTTGTTGGTGCGAGCAGATCGATGAACTTTCAACAATTGCGCTCGGTGCGCGAAGCGGTGCGCTGCGGTTTCAACCTGACCGAAGTGGCGCTGGCCTTGCACACCTCGCAGCCCGGGGTGAGCCGGCAGGTGCGGGAGCTGGAGGAGGAGTTGGGCGTGGAGCTGTTCGTGCGCTCCGGCAAGCGGTTGCTGGGCCTGACCACGGCGGGCAAAACGCTGCTGCCCATGGTGGAGCGGGTGCTGCAGGAAACCGACAACCTGCGCCGCGCCGGGCAAGACCTGCAAGGGCGGGAGGAGGGGCGTTTGTCCATCGCCGCGACCCACTCTCAGGCCCGCTACGCCTTGCCGCACGTGGTGAAGGACTTTCGCCAGCGCTACCCGAAAGTCACCCTGCACCTGCACCAGGGTTCACCCAAGCAGGTGGCGCAGATGCTGCTGTCGGGCGAGGCCGACATTGGCGTGGCCACCGAAGCGCTGGCCGAATACGACCAGCTGGTGACGCTGCCCTGCTACCGCTGGACGCACAGCATCGTGCTGCCCAAGGCCCACCCGCTGCTGGCGCTGAACCGCCCGGTGACGCTGCACGACCTGGTGGCTTTCCCCATCATCACCTACGAGGTGGGGTACACCGGCCGTTCGCACATCGACCAGGCCTTTGCCGCGCAAGGGCTGCAGCCCAACGTGGTGCTGACCGCGATGGACGCGGACGTGATCAAGACCTACGTGGAATTGGAGATGGGGGTGGGCATTGTGGCGTCGATCGCGCTGGACGATGAGCGCGACCGCCACCTGGGCGTGCTGGACGCCGGCCACCTGTTCCCGGTCAACCTGACCCGGCTGGGCATGGCCCGCAGCCATTGGTTGCCGGGTTTCGCGTACGGGTTCATTGAGGCCTTTGTGCCCACGCTGACGCGCGACGCGGTGCAGCAGGCCTTGGCGCTGCCTTGAAACGTCAGGCCGCTTTGGCCTGACCAGCGGCGTACCGGCTGGCGGGCCGCTCCAACCCCAGGTTTTCGCGCAGCGTGGTGCCTTCGTAGCGGGTGCGGAACAAGCCTCGCCGTTGCAACTCGGGCACCACCAGGTCCACGAATTCGTTGAGCGACTGTGGCAGCACCGGTGGCATCACGTTGAAGCCGTCGGCCGCGCCGTTCTCGAACCATTCCTGCATGCGGTCGGCGATGGTTTCGGGCGTGCCGATGACCACCCAGTGCCCGCGCGCGCCGGCCAGGTATTCGTACAGCTGGCGCACGGTGTAGCCCTCGCGCCGGGCCAGGGTGATGACCACGTGCAGCCGGCTGTCGATGCCCTGAGGCAGGTCGGGGTAGTAGGGCGGTGGCGCGTCCAGGTCCCACCGCGTCAAATCCTCCTTGGGCCAGAACCGCTGCAGGGTGGCCAGCCCCACCGACGGGTGGATCAGCGCTTGCAACTCGGCCCATTTGGCCTGCGCTTCGGCTTCGGTGCGGCCGATCACCGGCGAGATGCCGGGGAGGATGAGCAACTGCTCGGGCCGGCGCCCGTATTTGGCCATCCGGCCCTTGACGTCGCGGTAGAAGGCCTGGGCTTCGGCCAGGCTGGTCCAGGCGGTGAAGATGGCCTCCGCCGTGGCGGCGGCCAGTTCCTTGCCGTCCTCGGACGAACCAGCCTGCACGATCACCGGGTGGCCTTGGGGCGAGCGCTCCAGGTTCAACGGCCCTTGCACCTTGAAGTGCGTGCCCACATGGTGGAGCGCGTGCAGCTTGGTCGGATCGAAGTACACGCCGGAAGCCTTGTCGCGGATCAGCGCGTCATCTTCCCAGCTGTCCCACAGGCCTTGGACCACGTCCACGAACTCGTGCGCCCGTTGGTAGCGGGTGGCCGGGTCTGGGTGGGCGTCTAGGCCGAAGTTGCCGTGCACGCCTTGCGCGCTGGTGGTCACCACGTTCCAGGCCGCCCGGCCTTTGCTGATATGGTCCAGCGACGCGAACTTGCGCGCTAGCAGGTAGGGGTCTTCGTAGGTGGTGGAGGCGGTGGCCACAAAGCCGATATGCCGCGTCACTGCCGACAGCGCGGCCCACAGCGTGACCGGCTCGAAATGGGACATCCGCCCTTGGCGGCTGAAGGCTTCCTGGCTGCCGACGAACTCGATGCCGGGGCTGTCGGCCACGAACACTTGGTCAAACAGCCCGCGTTCGGCGGTTTGGGCGAGCTCGATGTAATGGTCGATGTTGACGCCCGCGTCGGCCTGCGCGCCGGGGTGGCGCCAGGCGGCGATGTGGTGGCCGGTGGCCATGATGAAGGCGCCGAGGCGCAGTTGGCGTTGTGAAGTTGCTGGGGCCATGTCTGTGGTTCCTGGTGTGTCGATGTCTGCCGGCGACGCAGGGGGGCGTCAGCCCGTGATCGTGATGCGGTGCAGCTTGCGGTGCTGTGGGAAAAAGTCGCCCACGGCGTAGTGCTGGGTGGAGCGGTTGTCCCACACCGCCAGGGTGCCGGGGGCCCAGCGCAGGCGGGCCTGGAATTCGGGCACCTGGGTCAGCGCGAACAACTGGCTCAGCAGCGCATCGCTTTGGGTGCGCGGCAGGCCCTTGATGTGGCTGGTGAAGGTGCTGTTGACGTAGAGGATCTTTTTGCCGGTGACCGGGTGCACGCGCACCACCGGGTGTTCCACCGGCGGGTACTTGGCGCGCGCGGCCTTCAGCTCGTCACCGCTGGCGTCCTTGCGCAGCAGGTATTCGGTCCAGCCGCTGATTTCCCAGGTGTGCACCGCGGTCAGTGTTTCCAGGTAGGCCTGGAACGCCGGCGGCAGGCTTTCGTAGGCTTGGGTCAGGCTGGCCCACAGCGTGTCGCCGCCGTTGGCCGGAATCACCTGCGCGTACAGGCTGGTGCCCAGCGGCGGCTGTTCGCGCCAGGTGATGTCGGCGTGCCAGTTGTTCGACGCCTTGGGGCGCTCGGCTGTGCTTTCCACGATTTCGACTTCCGGGTGGCCATCGACCCGAGGAAAGAAGGCCTTGACCTCGGACACGTTGCCGAAGGTGCGGGTGAAGTCGATGTGCTGCTGCGGCGTGAGGTGCTGGTCGCGGAAAAAGATGACCTCGAACTCGGCGAGCGCACGCTGCAGTTCGGCTTGTGTGTCGGGAGCCAGTGGCTGGCGCAGGTCCAGGCCGTGAATCACCGCACCGATGTGCGGGGTGTAGCGCTCGACACCAAAGCGGGTGTAGGCGCGGGGCAGGTCGTTGAGGTTGGACATGTGAAAACTCCGGTGGGGTTGAACAAGGTTTTTCACTGTAGGCAGCCCCCGGCCAGCGCACAACGAAGGCTCGCGCATGTGTTCATGCGACAAACATTTCCGGCTATGCAAGCTCGCATTCCTTCGTTCCCTGAACGCGGTGCGCTGCCTACAGTGCCTCATCTACCCAAGCACTTTTCAGGAGCCTTGCATGACACGCTGGTTGCGTACCCTGGCCTTTGTGGCCGCCGCCCTCCCTTTGTTCAACCCCGGGGCCGCAGTGGCCCAAACCACGGAGCCGCTGAAGGTCATCCGCATCGGTGTGGCTACAGGTGGCGTGGGCAGCGACCCCATCCGCCACGGCGGTACCACCACCGCGTTGGCCTACACCGACGGCGCGTTTGAAGAAGCCTTCCGCCAGAACGGCGTCGAGATCAAATGGGTGTTCTTCAAGGGCGCCGGTCCGGCCGTGAACGAGGCGCTGGTGAACAAGCAGCTGGACTTTGCCTGGCAGGGCGACCTGCCGGCCATCGTGGCGCGGGCCAATGGTGTGAAGACCAAGCTGATCGCTGGCAGCGGCGTGCGCACCGGGCTCTACCTGGCGGTGCGGCCGGACTCGGGCATCACCAAGCTGGAAGACCTCAAGGGCAAGCGGGTGGCGCTGTTCAAGGGCACCAACCTGCACCTCGCTGCAGCCGCTGCGCTGGCGGCGCACGGCCTGAAAGAGCGCGACCTCAAGCTCATCAACCTGGACCTGGCCAGTGGCCGCACCGCGTTGGTCAACCAGGACGTGGACGCCATCTTTGACTACGTCGGCGTTTTTGACCTGCGTGACAAGGGGCTGGCGAAGATCGTCTGGTCGGCGGCGGCCGACAACTACAAGTTCACCCGCCAGACCCACCTGCTGGTGACCGAGGACTTTGCCGCCAAACACCCGCAGGCGGTGCAGCGCATCGTGACCACGCTGGTCAAGGTGGCACACCGCTATTCCAACGAAGCGAACCGCGCCGACCTGTTCGAGCGCTGGGGCAAGACCGAGTACCCCGAGAAGATCTGGCGCGAAGATTTCATCGGCCAGCCGCTGCGCGTTCGTCTTTCGCCGCTGCTCGACCCCTTCCTGGTCTCGCGCTACAAGGAAGCGGCCAAGGACGCACACGCGCTCAAGCTGACGCGCTCGGTGCCCGAGATCGACAGCTGGTTCGACCGGCGCTACCTGAACGTGGCGCTCAAGGAGCTGAAGCTCGAAACCTACTGGCCGGTCTACGGACCCGATGGCCAGCTCGCCAACTGAACACCGAGTGGTTGGAGAGACCGACATGTCTTCATCGCTTGGTGTGACCGTTCCGCTGTCACCGACCGCGCCTGCAGCCACCTTGCCAAACACGCTGGTGCGGCACTGGCGACCTTCGCTGCAATGGCTCTGGGCCTGGCCCTTCCCGCTGGCGGTGTTGCTGCTGTGGCACCTGTCGTCGGTCTGGGGCTGGGCGCCCGAGCAGGTGCTGCCACCGCCGGCCCAGGTGTTTCGCACCTTTGCCGACATGCTGGCCAGCGGCGAGATCTGGAGCAACCTCACGATCAGCCTGGTGCGGGTCTTCACCGGCTTCGGCATCGGTCTGCTGGGCGGGCTGCTGCTGGGCTCGGTCATGGGGCTGTCACCCACCGCGCGCGACTACCTGTACCCGCTGTTCAAGGCTTTCGCCCAGGTGCCGGTCATCGGCTGGCTGCCGCTGCTGATGCTGCTGGTGGGCATCGACGAGGCGCTCAAGTTCCTGTTGATCGCCAAGGCCACCCTGTTGCCGGTCACGCTCAACACCTGCCAGGGCATCCAGGGCGTGCCCAACCGCTTCATCGAGGTGGCCAAGGTCTACGGGTTTAGCCGCTGGCAGATGCTGACCCGCGTGGTGTTCCCGGCCGCCACGGCGCCGATCTGGAACGGCGTGCGCTACGGCCTGACCCACGCCTGGCTGGCGCTGGTGGTGGTGGAGCTGCTGGCCTCGTCCGAAGGCATCGGCTTTCTGATCGTCTACGGGCGCCAGCTGTTCCAGCTGGACATGGTGCTGGCTTCGGTGCTGGCGGTGGGCATCGTGGGCCTGGCTATCGACAAGCTGCTGTCGCTGGCCGAGGCCTGGCTGCTGCGCTGGCGCAAGCCCGGCTTGTGAGCAAGGAGACCCACATGTCACGAACACGTTCTTTGACCGTCGTGCCGCCGGCTTTGCGCGGCTGGGTGCTGCCCGCGCTGATCCTGCTGTTCTGGTGGTGGGCCGTGGCCTCGGGCTGGTCCACTTCGCCGCTGCTGGTGTCGCCCGCCGCGGTGTGGGACCGCGCCGTGCAACAGATCACCAGTGGTGAGCTGTGGGCCGCGCTCTCGGCCAGCCTGTGGCGCAACGCGCGGGGCTTCCTGCTGGGCGCCAGCGCCGGGCTGGCGGTGGGTGTGCTGCTGGGCTGGTCGCGCTGGGCCGATCGCCTGGTCGGTCCGTCCTTCCACACGCTCAAGCAGATCTCGCTGTTCGCCTGGATTCCGATGCTGTCGATGTGGTTCGGCCTGGGCGACGGCGCCAAGGTGGCCTTCATCGCCATGGCGGCCTTCTTCCCGATGGTGCTCAACACCTTCGAAGGCCTGCGCAGCGTGCCGCGCGAATACATCGAGGTGGGGCGCGTCTACGGCTTCGGCCTCTGGCAGCAGCTCACCCGCGTGATCGCGCCCTCGGCCGCGCCCTCGGTGTTCACCGGGGTGCAGCTGGCGCTGATCTACAGCTGGCTGGCCACGCTGGGCAGCGAATACCTGATGGCGTCCGGCGCCGGCATCGGCAACACCCTGATCGACGGCCGCGAGCACTTCCAGATGGACCTGGTGCTGTTCGGTGTGGCCGTGATCGGCCTGGTGGGCTATGCCCTCAATGCCTGCACCTCTGCACTGGAGCGCCGCCTGCTGGCCTGGCGCGACCGCACGGTCGCCCGTTACTGATTTTTTGAAGAGGACACCACCATGGCACACGCCGGCACCCTGGACATCCGGGGCCTGAACAAGCAGTACGAGGTGAAGGGCCAGCCCCTGCCCGTGCTGCAGGACATCCACCTCACCATCGAACCGGGTGAGTTCGTCAGCATCGTGGGCAGCAGCGGCTGCGGCAAGTCCACGCTGCTGCGCCTGGTCATCGGCCTGGAAGAGGGCTACCAGGGCGAGATCCTGCTCGACGGGGCGCGCATCAAAGGCACCAACCTCAACCGCGGCATCGTGTTCCAGGAACACCGCCTGTTCCCCTGGCTGACGGTGGAAAAGAACATCGCGCTGGGCCTGCTGAATTCGGACCTGACCGAAGGCCAGCAGCGCGCCACCATCCGCGAGCACATCGAACTGGTGGGACTCACCGGCTTCGAGAAGGCCTACCCGCACCAGCTCTCGGGCGGCATGTCGCAGCGCGTGGCCATTGCCCGCGCGCTGGTGAACCGGCCCGACATCCTGCTGCTGGACGAACCCTTCGGCGCGCTCGACGCCATGACCCGCGCCCACCTGCAGCAGGAGTTGCACCGCATCTGGCAGACCGAGGGCATCACCATGATCCTGGTGACGCACGACGTGGAGGAGGCGGTCTACCTGGGCGACAAGGTGGTGGTGATGGAGCCGCGACCCGGCCGCATCCGCCGCACCGTGCCGGTGCCGCTGGCGCATCCGCGCGACCGTGCCAGTCGAGAATTCGCGGCCACGCGCCATGCGGTGTTGCGCGAACTGGGTGAGCTCGGTGCCGCAGCGTTGGCGGAGCCGCCGTTGAAGCAGGACACCCCCGACGCTTGGGACATTGGCCGGTTGCGGTTTGCGGTGTGATGCCCGTAGGCGCGGCGCATGCTCATTCTTTGCATAAGCAACTGCGAAAACAGCGCTTCGTGTCAGGGGCGTGCGCTCAGACAATGCATTCAATCCCCACCACCCCACCGCTGAAAGGGCGCGAGTGAGTTCACCCACCATCGTCATCGTGCCCGGCTGGCGCGACTCGTGCCCCGGCCATTGGCAAACGCTGTGGGCCGAGGCCCTCCCAGGGGCGCGGCGCGTGGTCCAGGACAACTGGGTCGCGCCTTTGCGCTCCGCCTGGGTGCAGCGCTTGCGCGAGACGATCGAAGCGGTCGACGGCTCGGTGGTGCTGGTGGCGCACAGCCTGGGTTGCATCACCGTGGCCCACTTGCCGGCCGCAGTGCACCACCGCGTCCACGCGGCGCTGCTGGTGGCCCCGGCCGACCCCGAGCGGCGCAGTGCTTTGACCGATTTTGCGCCCGTGCCTTATGAGCGGCTGCCTTTCCCCAGCATCGTGGTCGCCAGCAGCAACGACCCGTATTGCCCGTCACGCTTGGCGGGGGCCTATGCCCGTGCCTGGGGCAGTGAATTCGTGCGCCTGAACGACGCGGGGCACATCAACATCGAATCCGGCCACGGCCCCTGGCCTTTGGGGTGGGCCTTGCTGAGCGCCTTGTGCGCCCAGCCCCCCGAGATGCGTGCGCAGGACCGCGAAACCGCCCGCCAAGACGAGGGAGAGGGGCTTCGATATTCATTTTTGTAATTACAAAACTCCTACAAAATAGTTTGAGAACTAAATGGCGGCCTTCAAAATCGACCCCATTGCTTTCAACCGAACCCAGGCACGCCCATGAAACCCACCTTTCGCCAAGCCCTCGCCGTCATCGCGCTGACCGCTTCCAGCTGGGCCAGCGCCCAGACCACGTTGCTCAACGTGTCGTACGACGTGGCGCGCGAGTTCTACAAAGACCTCAACACCGCCTACGTGGCGCACGCCAAAAAGGCCGGCAAGGACGTGAAGGTGGACCAGTCGCACGCCGGCTCCAGCGCTCAGGCGCGCGCCGTGGCCGACGGCCTGGAAGCCGATGTGGTGACCTTCAACACCACCACCGACGTCGATTTCCTGGCCGACAAGGGCGTGGTCGCCAAAGACTGGCGCAAGAAGTTTCCGAACAATGCCGCGCCCACCACCTCCACCATGCTGTTCCTGGTGCGCAACGGCAACCCCAAGGGCATCAAGGACTGGGACGACCTGGTCAAGCCCGGCGTGCAGGTGGTGGTGGTCAATCCCAAGACCGGCGGCAACGGCCGCATGGCCTACCTGGCCGCTTGGGGCTATGTGCGCAGCAAGGGCGGCAGCGACGCCGACGCGCTGGACTTCGTGAGCAAGCTCTACAAAAACGTGCCGGTGCTGGCGCGCGGCGGGCGCGACGCCACCGGCATCTTCCTGCAGCGCAACATCGGTGACGTGCTGGTGACGTTCGAGTCTGAAGTGGTGTCGGTGGACAACGAATTTGGCAAGGGCAAGGTCGATGCGATCCACCCCAGCGCGTCCATCGTGGCCGAGAACCCGGTGGCCATCGTCGAGCGCACCGTGGCCAAGAAGGGCACCGCCGCCGACGCCAAGGCCTACCTCGATTTCCTCTACAGCCCCGAAGGCCAGGAGATCGCGGCCAAGCACAACATCCGTCCGCGCAACGAAGCGGTGCTCAAGAAGTACGCCACCGCGTTCAAGCCGATCAAGTTCTTCACGGTGGAGCAGTACTTTGGCTCGCTGGCCGACGCGCAGAAGGTGCACTTCAACGACGGCGGCCAGTTCGACAAGCTGTACGTGAACAAGTGAGCGTGAACCAGTAAGCCGCCTCGCGGCATCGCGCGGCCCCCGACCTCACCGGGGGCACTCCACCCTCTGTGCTTATTGCTTGACCCATGACCTCTGCCACGCTGTCCGCTGGCGCGGCCCCCGCCTCCGGCCCCCGCCGCAGCGCGCGGGTGCTGCCCGGCTTCAACCTCACGCTGGGCTACACCGTGCTGTACCTCAGCCTGATCGTGCTCATCCCGCTGTCGGCGCTGGTGTTCAAAACCTTCACCCTCACCTGGCCGCAGTTCTGGGAGGCGGTCACCTCGCCGCGCGTGCTGGCCTCGTACCGGCTGACCTTCGGCGCCTCGCTGATCGCCGCGCTGGTGAACGTGGTGTTCGGCCTGCTGGTGGCCTGGGTGCTGGTGCGCTACCCTTTCCCCGGCAAGAAGTTCGTGGACGCGCTGGTGGACCTGCCTTTTGCGCTGCCGACCGCCGTGGCCGGCATTTCACTGACCGCGCTGCTGGCCGGCAACGGCTGGATCGGGCAGTACCTGG
>JACCDQ012001889.1_pt1 | contig 11940 bp, 10 predicted proteins | sample 7446031 | NCBI WGS metagenome assembly JACCDQ01 (sample SAMN15323442, study PRJNA562643) | freshwater metagenome | isolation source: river surface water | place: USA:Blue River Watershed | collected 2017-08-17
CTTGTGTCGCTTTCAGAACGATCATGTCAACCTCTTGATTTCTTTAATTTAAATAGTGGTAGTAGATAAGGACGCTGCCACTCTGTGGAAAACGCCATTTTCCTCTTTTTTTTCAACAACTTGAGACGCTTTCAAGCTTGTTGGCAACTGTGCTTTTCTGCTGTCTCGCCAAAGTGGACAAGTTTTGAAAACAGCCAGCTTTTGTGGATAAGTCCACAGTTATCCTTTTTTCATACACAGGGTTGTCCTTCATCTGTTTCAGCCCTTCAAAGTCTGCTCGAGCACATGCAATTGTTGGTTCAGTTCGCTCAGCTGCTGACGCTCAGCTGTGATTTTCCGAACCGCATGCAAGACTGTGGTGTGATCCCTTCCCCCAAACAGTTCACCAATTTCTGGCAAACTTTTCTGGGTCAGTTCTTTGGCCAAGTACATGGCAATCTGACGTGGCCTGGCAATGGAAGCTGGCCTCTTTTTGGAATACATGTCAGCGACTTTGATTTTGTAATAGTCCGCCACCGTCTTTTGTATGTTTTCCACAGAAATTTGCCGGTTCTGAATGGACAACAGATCACGCAAGGCGTCACGTGCCAGCTGAATCGAAATTTCTTTTTGGTTGAAACGCGAATAAGCCAGAATTTTGCGCAAGGCACCTTCCAACTCGCGCACGTTGGAACGGACATTTTTGGCCACAAAGAAGGCCACTTCCTCAGGCATTTCCGTGCCTTCGGAACGTGCTTTGCTGATCAGAATGGCCACCCGCATTTCGAGTTCTGGTGGCTCGATGGCCACGGTCAGGCCCGAATCAAAGCGGGAAATCAGGCGTTCATGAATGTCATTCAAGCCTTTGGGATAGGTGTCGCTGGTCATCACAATGTGTGACTTTTTCGCCAGCAAGGCTTCAAAGGCGTTGAAAAACTCTTCCTGTGTGCGTTCTTTGTTGGCAAAGAATTGCACATCGTCGATCAGCAACAAGTCCAGCGAGTGGTAATGGGCTTTGAATTCATCAAAGGTTTTTCGCTGATACGCTTTAACCACATCCGAAACAAATTGTTCAGCATGGATGTAGAGAACTTTGGCATCGGGGCGGTCTTCCAGCAACTTGTTGCCCACTGCGTGCATCAAGTGGGTTTTGCCCAAACCCACGCCGCCATAGATGAACAAGGGGTTGTAGAGCTGCCCGGGAATGCTGGCCACATGCATGGCAGCCGCGCGTGCCATGCGGTTGGCCGTGCCTTCCACCAAGCTGCTGAAAGTCAAGGCGGAGTTCAGACGTGAGCGAAAGCCCGTGCTCATCGGCTCCTCAGGCACCTGAAACCGCTCAGGCAAAATTTCAGATTCGGTTGAAATTCTGGAGAAAGACGATCTGACAATAGGCTCTTTGGGAGCAAGCGCTAACTCAACAGTGATGGGTTGGCCATTCAATTGCTCGACCAGTGCGGTGATTCTGGCAGCATATTGCGCACGAATCCAGTCCAGTTTGAAACGGTTTCCCACCAGAATGGTCAACTTGGAAAGGTCGCTGGCAGCTACGGCATGCAAGGGTTTGATCCAGGTATTGAACTGTTGTTCTGGCAGTTCCTGGGCCAGCTGTTCCACGCATCCTTGCCAGAGGCTGGAACCCAGGTCCGAGGGTAAATCGGCGTCGGGCAAGGAAGAAGTAGAACCGAGGGTCATTGTTGTTGTGTTCTGTGGATAGATAGGTTTTGAAACCCCGAAACACGGACTTTATCAAAAAATTATCCACAGGGGCACAACACCGACGCAAGCCGCAAAAAAGACCCATCTATCCAAAGTTCGGAAAATTTGCGATAATTTCGGGTTTCCCTTGTTATTCAGGGACCCCTCTAGATTGGAACCACGATGAAACGCACATACCAACCCTCCAAGACCCGCCGCGCCCGTACCCACGGCTTTTTGGTTCGCATGAAAACCCGTGGTGGGCGCGCTGTGATCAATGCACGCCGCGCCAAAGGCCGCAAGCGTCTGGCGGTCTAAACCCAGCACAGGCCCGATCCACTGCACTGCCTGGCTGTGGAACGACTCAAGACCCGGGCCGACTTTCAGGCGGTCATGGCCGCGGGCGTTGCTTCGAAAACGCCTCATTTTGCGCTGCACCGGGCCCTGTCCAGTGCACCCTGCAACGGCAAAATCGGTGCGCTCATCCCCAAGCGGTGGGCAAAAAGGGCTGTCACTCGAAATGCCATTCGGCGACAAATTTATGGCGTGATGGCGCAATGGGCTGAGCGGTTGCCAGCGGCGGCGCATGTGGTGCGGCTACGAGCCAGTTTTGACACAAAGCAGTTCAACAGTGCCACCTCCGAATCATTAAAGCTTGCCTTGCGCGTGGAATTGCAACAATTGTTTGAGAAACTGCCCAGGCCATGATTCGATCCCTGCTCATCGGTCTTGTCAAAGGCTATCGCCTGATGCTCAGTCCCTGGCTGGGTTCTGCTTGCCGTTTCGAGCCCACGTGTTCGGCCTATTCATTGCAAGCCTTGACGCTTCATGGCGCGGCCAAAGGCAGCTATTTGACATTGCGCCGGCTCGGCCGCTGCCATCCCTGGTGCGCAGGGGGACACGACCCCGTACCCGGCGCCCTTTTTCCAATCCCTTCGGTGGCAGCCTGTACGTTGCCTGAAGTCTCTCCTGCGAAAACAACAACATGAATGACATTCGTCGCACCATCCTGTGGGTGATCTTTGGTTTCTCCATGGTTTTGCTTTGGGACCAATGGCAGATTTACACCGGCCACAAGCCGACCTTCTTCCCGACGCCACCCAAAGCCGAGGCCACGGCCCCCTCTGCGGCAGGAACCACGCCGCCCGCCAATGCCAGCGGCGTGCCCGCAGCCGCACCGGTGGCAGGTCAGGCCACGGCGGTTCCTGGCAGTGCACAAGCCAGCACGGCAGCGCCGCGAGAACGGATCGAGGTCCGCACCGATGTGCTCAAGCTCAGCTTTGACAGCGAAGGCGCCTCACTGGTTCGAACAGAATTCCTCAAGCACGAGGATGCGCATCGCCAAGGCGCGCCTGTGGCGCTGCTCGATGAAAGCAAAGAGCGTGTGTACCTCGCCCAAAGTGGGTTGATTGCGGGCCCTGCGGGCGGTAACTTCCCCACCCATAAAACCGCCATGCGCGTGCTGGCGGGCGAGCGAACACTCCAAGATGGGCAAGACAGCATGACGCTGCAGTTTGAGTCCACGGCCGTGGATGGCGTCAAACTGCTGAAAACCTTCACCTTCAAGCGTGGTGCCTATGACATGAGCGTCAAGCACGAAGTGGTGAACGGCAGCAACGCCCCCGTGGCGCCGCAGCTGTACTTGCAACTGGTACGCGATGGCAACAAGCCCGAAGGCGAGTCCTCTTTCTATTCCACCTTCACCGGCCCCGCCGTCTACACCGGTGCCAAGAAATACCAAAAATTCGAATTCACAGACATTGAAAAAGGCAAAGCAGAATTCGAGAAACAATCCAACGATGGCTACATCGCCATGGTTCAACACTACTTTGCAAGTGCTTGGTTGCTGCCCGACAACCTGCGCCGCGACCTGTTTGCCCGCAAAGTGGATCAAAACTTGTTTGCAGTGGGCATGATCGTGCCTTTGGAGCCGATCGCGCCCGGAGCCAAAAAAGAAGTGCAAGCCAGTTTCTTTGCGGGACCCCAAGAAGAAAAAAAGCTGGAAGCACTCTACCCGGGCCTGGAGTTGGTCAAAGACTACGGCTGGTTGACCATTTTGGCCAAGCCCCTGTATTGGTTGCTTGACAAGCTCAATGGCTACTTGCACAACTGGGGATGGTCCATCGTGGCCCTGGTGGTGCTGCTGAAAATTGGTTTTTACTGGCTGAATGCCCAGGCCTACCGCAGCATGGCCAAAATGAAAGCGGTCAATCCCCGCATCATGGAAATGCGCGAGCGCCTTAAAGACAATCCCCAGCAAATGCAAATGGAGATGATGAAAATCTACCGCGAGGAGAAGGTCAACCCCATGGGCGGCTGTCTGCCCATAGCCATTCAAATCCCGGTGTTCATTGCCTTGTACTGGGTGTTGCTGTCCACAGTGGAGATGCGCAATGCGCCCTGGATTGGCTGGGTCCATGACTTGGCTGCCCCCGATCCCTTCTTCATCCTGCCCGTGCTGATGACTTTGTCAACCCTGCTGCAAACCTGGCTCAACCCCACGCCGCCGGACCCCATGCAAGCCAAGTTGATGTGGATCATGCCGCTGGCCTTCAGCGTGATGTTCTTCTTTTTCCCCGCCGGCCTGGTGCTTTATTGGTTGACCAACAACATTTTGTCGATTGCGCAGCAGTGGCTGATCAACAAGCAGTTGGGCGTGCTGGGCCGTTGATCCGCGCCATGGGCCGAGTCTGAAAGCGCAGACATGCACGACAGAGCGGCCCCCATCATCGCGATCGCCACCGCCCCGGGCCGGGGTGCCGTGGGCATCGTGCGCATCAGCGGACCCAGACTGGGGCCTTGGGTACGGCGCCTTTGCGGGCGAACGCTCAAGCCCAGAGAGGCCACCCTCCTGCCCCTGAAGGATGCGCAGGGGCAAGCCATTGACCAAGTCTTGGCCTTGTATTTTCCAGCGCCGCACAGCTACACCGGAGAAGACGTGCTGGAGTTGCAGGCGCACGGCGGTCCTATCGTGTTGCAACTGCTGGTCGCCCGGTGTCTGGCCGTCGCCCAGGAAAAAACGTCGGAGGATTTGGACGCACCCGCTTGCTTGGCGGGTTTGCGCCTGGCGCGTGCGGGTGAGTTCACCGAGCGTGCGTTTCTCAATCAGAAGCTCGACCTGGCACAAGCCGAGGCGGTGGCTGATTTGATTGACGCCAGCACGGCCTTGGCGGCACGCAGCGCCAGCCGCTCCTTGGCGGGGGCGTTCTCCGAACAAATTCAAGGCTTGCGTGACGCCTTGATTGATCTGCGCATGCTGGTCGAAGCGACCCTGGACTTCCCCGAAGAAGACATCGATTTTCTGGAAAAGGCCGATGCGCGTGGCCAACTGGACCGCTTGCAAACGCAGCTTCACGCGATACAGCAGCGCACGCGACAGGGGGCGTTGCTGCGCGAGGGCATTCGCGTGGTCATCGCGGGCCAGCCCAATGCCGGGAAAAGCTCCTTGCTCAACGCCTTAGCGGGCGCCGAGTTGGCCATTGTCACGCCCATTGCGGGGACCACCCGTGATGTCGTCAGCCAAGCTTTGCAAATTGACGGCGTGCCTTTGCATGTGGTCGACACCGCAGGCTTGCGGCCGCTGGAACATCCGCAGGTGGATGAAGTTGAAAAAATAGGCATTGCGCGGGCCTGGGACCAAATTCGCCAAGCCGATGCGGTGGTTTTTTTGCACGACCTCACGCGCGCCCATGAAACGGCTTATCAAGAGGGCGATGCGCGCATTGCAGCCGCCTTGGCCAGCGACATTGATCCCGACATTCCGGTGTTGCAAGTCTGGAACAAGGCCGATGCGGCTCCGCAGGGCCTGACCCCTTCAGAGGCTTTGTATTTGTCTGCCAAGACCGGTGAAGGATTGGCGGCCTTGCGCGCACGCTTGTTGACACTGGCGGGATGGCAAGCGGGCGCAGGGGATGGCGTTTTCATGGCCCGCGAGCGACATGTTCAGGCCCTGCACCGCGTGGCGCAAGCGCTGGCGCAAGCCCATCAAATACTGAACCACGCCAATGCGGCGCTCGACTTGCTGGCCGAAGAGTTGCGACAAGCGCAAAACGCTTTGGGCGAGATCACTGGCGAGTTCAGCGCCGATGAATTGCTGGGCGTGATCTTCTCGCGCTTTTGCATCGGCAAATAAACCCGCTAGCCTTTCAGTATTTTCTCGGTGGCCACAGCCAAGGCCTCTGGTTTGCCAGACAAAACCAGGGTGTCGCCCTCTTCCAGCAACGTGTCATCGCTCAAGGGCGCTGCATGCCCTTGGTGGCGCCGCAGTTGCACCAAGCGCACGCCCATGCCGTGCAAAGCCAGATGGTCCAGTGTGCAGCCCAAAGAGCGTGCGCCCAAGGGCAAAGTGACGCTGGTCAGTCGCTCATGTTCCAACTCGTCGATGTCGTCGTCATCAGCCCCATGGAAATAGCCGCGCAACAAGTTGTAACGGGCTTCGCGTTGCTCTTGTGTCACGCGAATCACGCGCCGCATGGGTACGCCCATGAGCGCCAGCGCGTGGCTGGCCAGCATCAGGCTGCCTTCAATGGCCTCGGGCACCACTTCGGTGGCGCCTGCTTGGCGCAGCAAATCGAGGTCTCGGTCGTCGCGCGTTCGCACGATCACGGGCACTTGAGGCGCATGGTCGCGCACATGCGCGAGCACGCGCAGGGCGGAGGGGGTGTCGTGGTAGCTCACCACCACCGCTGCCGCACGCGCCAAGCCTGCGGCCATCAAGCTGGGCAAGCGCGCCGCATCACCAAAGACCACGCTTTGACCGGCCGCCGCCGCCTGGCGAACGCGATCAGGGTCCAGGTCCAGGGCCATGTGAGGAATGTTTTCTTGCATGAGCAGGCTGGCCAGGTTTTGGCCGCAGCGGCCGTAGCCGCAAATGATCACATGTGCTTCGTTGCGAATCGAGCGCTTGGCAATGCTGGTCAACTGCACAGATTGCATCAACCAATCGCTGGCCACCCATTTCATGACGATGCGGTCGCTGTACAAAATGATGAACGGTGTGGCTAGCATGGACAACACCATGGCCGCCAGCACCGGGCTCAGCCATTCGGGAGAAATCAAAGACTTTTCGGCGGCCAGGGACAACAGCACAAAACCGAACTCGCCCGCCTGGGCCAGGTACAGGCCGGTGCGCAGCGCCACGCCTGGCGCGGCACCCAAAAGCTTGGCCAGGACCGCCACCAAGGCGGCCTTGGCGACAAGCGGGAAAAGGGTGAGCAGCAAGACCAATGGCCAGTTCTTGATGACGGCCCAGGCTTCCAGTTTCATCCCAATGGTGATGAAGAACAGCCCCAACAATACATCGTGGAAAGGGCGAATGTCGGTTTCAACCTGGTGTTTGTATTCCGTTTCGGCAATCAACATGCCCGCCAAAAATGCGCCCAGGGCCAATGACAGGCCCGCATGCTCGGTCAACCAGGCCAGGCCCAGCGTGATCAGCAGCAGGTTGAGCATGAACAACTCTTCGCTCTTGCGCCGCACCATCACGGTCAACCAAAAGCGCATGATGCGTGGCCCACCCCACAGCAGCAAGCCCACGAGTGCCGCCCCCTTCAAAAGCGCCACGGCCAGGCCCCACCACACATCGCTGCCAGAGGGCATGGCCAAGGCTGGAATCAGCACCAGCAATGGCACGACCGCCAAATCCTGGAACAGCAGCACGCCCATGACACGCTGTCCATGTTCGGAGGACAGCTCCAATCGCTCCGCCATCAGGCGCGCCACAATGGCGGTGCTGGACATGGCCAGCGCGGCGCCCAAGGCGACGGCAGCTTGCCACGACAAATCCCAGCTCAGCCCGACCCAAGAGAACACCATCACCAAGGCCATGTTACCCAAGAGTGCGCCCAAAATGGTGAGAAACACCTGCCCCAAGCCCAGGCCAAACACCAAGTGCCGCATGCTGCGCAGCTTGGGCAAATTGAACTCCAGGCCAATGACAAACATCAGAAAGACCACGCCAAACTCGGCCAGATAACGAATGCCCGCAGAGTCGCGCGCCAGGGCCAGGGCATTGGGGCCAATGACAATGCCAACCAGGAGATAGCCCAGCATGGCTGGCAGTTTCATGAAGCGAAAAACCACCACGCCCAACACGGCAGCCAGCAAATACAACAAGGCCAGGTCAAGAGAGGTCATGCTGACATGGTAATGGCTGTGGAACACACGGACAGCTGAGGGGTCTATAAAATCTAGGCATGAACACAGTCCCCGACGCAACCTCTGGCCAAAGCGCAACCACCTTCCATGGCGAGCGCATTCTTCAGATGGCCAGAGAAACGCTGGAAATAGAAGCCTCGGCGGTGCAACAACTCGCCTATCGCTTGTCAGAAAGCTTTGTGCAAGCGGTCCAGCGCATGTTGGCCGTGAAGGGGCGGGTGGTGGTGATGGGCATGGGCAAAAGCGGTCATGTCGGTCGCAAGATGGCCGCCACCCTGGCCTCCACGGGAACGCCTGCGTTGTTCGTGCATCCGGCCGAGGCCAGTCACGGTGACTTGGGCATGGTGCAAGCCCAGGATTTGGTGCTGGCTTTGTCCAACAGCGGCGAGAGCGATGAGTTGACGGCCATTTTGCCGGTGCTCAAGCGCTTGGGCATTCCCCTGGTCGCCATCACCGGCGGTCTTGACTCCACCTTGGCCAGGCATGCGGACATTGTGTTGGACAGCGGCGTGGCCAAAGAGGCCTGTCCCTTGAATTTGGCACCTACCGCCAGCACCACAGCCCAACTGGCCTTGGGCGATGCCTTGGCCGTGGCGTTGCTCGATGCCCGTGGCTTCAAGGCCGAAGACTTTGCGCGTTCCCATCCAGGGGGCGCGTTGGGCCGCCGCCTGCTGACGCATGTGCGCGACATCATGCGCCAAGGCGAAGCCGTCCCCTGTGTGCTGCCCTCGGCCGACTTCAGCACACTGATGCGCGAGATGAGCGCCAAGGGCTTGGGCGCCTCGGCCATTGTGGATGACCAGCGGCGCGTTCTCGGCATTTTTACCGATGGGGATTTGCGCCGCCTGATTGAGAAAGGCGTAGTGCTGCGCAGCTTGACGGCCGCAGACGTGATGCATCCCAACCCCCGAACCTTGCGCGACACCGCCCTGGCCGCGCAAGCGGCAGAGCAAATGGAGGCCCACCGCATCACCAGTTTGCTGGTGGTCGATGAGCAGGCGCGTTTGTGTGGCGCGTTGAACAGCAACGATTTGATGCGTGCGAAGGTGATTTGATGGCCCCCGTGTTGCAGCATGACCCGGCGCTGCTCTTGCGCGCGCAGACGGTTCGGGTGGTCTTTTTTGACATCGATGGCGTGTTCACCGATGGCGGGCTGTATTTTTCGGAGCAGGGAGAAACACTCAAGCGCTTCCACACCCTGGATGGTCAGGGCCTCAAGATGTTGCAACGCGTTGGCATCACGCCAGCCGTCATCACGGGCCGAGACAGCGCACCTTTGCGCCTGCGCTTGAAGGCTTTGGGCATTTCGCACGCCGTGTTCGGAACCGAAGACAAACGCCCCGCCGCCGAAAAAATATTGGCAGAGCTCCAACTCACCTGGTCACAGGCCGCTGCCGTAGGCGACGACTGGCCGGACTTGCCCGTTTTAAAGCGCGTGGCCTTGGCTTGTGCACCTGCTCAAGCGCATCCCGAAGTGGTGGCGCGCGCTCACTTTGTGACCTCGCGCCATGGTGGTGCGGGTGCCGTGCGAGAGGTCTGTGACTTGTTGTTGGTGGCCCACGCACGCTATGCCCAGCTGTTGCAGGAATATTGGGCATGAGTGTTGGCTTGCCAGCGCCGGTTTTCGCCCAACGTGCCCTAACCTTCTGGCGCCGCTTGCGCGAAAGCCTGGATGCTGTGTTGTTGTATTTCCCCGTGTTGCTGATGGGCTTGCTGGCGATGTTGACATATTGGCTGGTTCGCAACACCCCGGCACCGCCGCAGGAGACGCCGCACGTGCAAGCGCGCCACGTGCCCGACTATTTCATGCGTGAGTTTGCTGTCAGAACCTTTGGCGCCAATGGCGGCTTTCGGTCCGAAATCCAAGGCCTCGAAATTCGGCATTACCCAGACACCGACACATTGGAAATGGACCAGCCGCGCATTCGTCGCACCGGGCCACAGGGGCAAGTGACCGTGGCGCAAGCCGACAAAGGCATCTCCAATGCCGACGGCTCCGAAGTTCAACTCATAGGTCGCGCCATGGTGGTGCGTGAAGCTTTTGCGCGTAAAGACAGCGCCCCACAACCGCGTTTTGAATTGCGCAGCGAGTTTCTGCACTTTTTTGTGGACACCGACCGCGTGCAAACACATCTCCCCGTGGAACTGTTGCGGGGTCAAGATCGCTTCACGGCCGATCGCTTGACTTATGACAACCTGGACCAACGGGTGGAGCTGTCGGGGCGAGTGCGCGGGGTATTACATCCCAAGCGCTGACCCGCAAAGTGCACAAGCCATGAAAAAGGCCTCCGAGGAGGCCTTTTGAAAAAACGCGGTTCGCGTGGTGCTCAATAAGAGTCGCCACCGCCGTAGCTGCCACGGCCACCACCACTGCGGGGTGCTGCACCGTAGGGGCTGCGGAAGCTGCCGTCGTTGCCGCCACCCTCGCGACGACCACCGCCGTAGCCGCCACCACCTTCACGACGGCCACCGCCGCCGCCGTAGCCACCGCCACCACCGCCGCCATAACCACCGCCGCCGCCACCAAAGCCACCGGTCCGGGGAGGACGGCGGGCTTCCATGGGACGGGCCTCATTCACCACCAGGCTGCGGCCGCCCAGGGGCTGACCATTCATGCCTTCGATGGCGGCTTGGGCTTCGGCATCACTGCCCATTTCCACAAAGCCGAAACCTTTGGAGCGGCCGGTGTCACGCTCCATCATCACCTTGGCGCTGGTCACGGCACCGAATTGGCCAAAGGCTTGTTCTAAATCACTGTCGCGCACCGAGTACGGCAGGTTGCCCACGTAAAGCTTGTTGCCCATGAAAGGGACTCCTATAAACACATTAACGAAGCGATGGGGTCCCAGGGCACAACGCCAGAAAAGAAAGCGGGGGCGCGAAACTGACCGATCACCAGACTCGCCAGTCCCGCTCGTCAACACAAGAAAGGGAGAGGCTGGACCATTATGAAACAGGATTTGCTTGACAAACCAAGCGTTTATCCTAGTTTTTGCAATTTAAGGCTTAAAAACCACACCTAAGCTCGTGCTCACCAATCGCTCTCGCGGTCTGGGGTTGCACCAATTTTGTGAATGCTCAGGTCCGCACCCATGTATTCGTCCTCTTGGTCCAGCCGCAGGCCACCGGCCAGCACCCGAATCACGCCGTACACGACAAAGCCGCCCACCACGGCCCACAGCACGCCCAAACCGGTGCCGATCAACTGGCCGGTCAGCGTCACCCCGCCCAAGCCCCCCAGTGCTTTGCTGCCGAACAGGCCTGCGGCAATGCCGCCCCAGGTGCCGCAAAGGCCGTGCAAGGGCCAAACGCCCAGCACATCGTCCACTTTCCACTTGTTTTGGGTCAGCGTGAACATGACCACAAACAAGGCCCCGGCAATCGCACCGACCGCCAGCGCGCCCAGCGGATGCATCAGGTCAGAGCCGGCACACACCGCCACCAGGCCGGCCAGGGGGCCGTTGTGTACAAAACCAGGGTCGTTGCGCCCCAAGATCAGGGCACTCAGGGTGCCGCCGACCATCGCCAGCAAAGAGTTGACTGCCACCAGACCCGACATTTTGTCCAGTGTCTGTGCGCTCATCACATTGAAGCCAAACCAACCCACAATCAGAATCCAGGCACCGAGGGCCAGAAAGGGAATGCTGGACGGCGGGTGCACCGACATCACGCCCCCCTTGCGGTAGCGGTTGTGGCGTGCGCCCAGCAGAATCACGGCGGGCAAGGCAATCCAGCCACCCACGGCATGGACCACCACCGAGCCGGCGAAGTCATGGAACTCTTCGCCGGTCAGGTCTTTGATCCAGGCCTGGATGCCGAATTTTTGATTCCAGGCGATCCCTTCAAACAAGGGGTAAACCAGGCCCACAATGACGGCGGTGGCGATCAACTGCGGCCAGAATTTGGCACGCTCGGCAATGCCGCCGGAAATGATGGCCGGGATGGCGGCCGCAAAGGTCAGCAAAAAGAAGAACTTGACCAAGTCATAACCATTTTTCTCGGCCAGCGTTTCTGCGCTGACAAAGAAATTCGTGCCGTAGGCGACCCCATAGCCCACCAAAAAGTACACCAGGGTGGACATGCTGAAGTCCACGAGGATTTTCACCA
>JACCDQ010205899.1_pt1 | contig 11937 bp, 7 predicted proteins | sample 7446031 | NCBI WGS metagenome assembly JACCDQ01 (sample SAMN15323442, study PRJNA562643) | freshwater metagenome | isolation source: river surface water | place: USA:Blue River Watershed | collected 2017-08-17
GGAAGCAAAACGCAGCAGCTTGGCGATTTTGTCTTTGTTGGCAAAGTCTTCGCCCAGACCCTCTTTCAGCACCGCACCGAATTCGGCGTAGAACTGGCTGTACTTGCCCGCCATTTGCTCGGCCTCGGCTTTTTCTTCGGCGCTCAAAACATCGGTCACGCCGTCGGCGCCTTCGGTGGGCAGCTTGTCTTTCTTGGCCAGGTCCTCCAGCATGGCCAGCACGCGGCGGGTGTTGCCCTCGCGGATGGCTTTCACGTCGCGGCTTTCTTGCAGCAGTTCGCGGCTCACGTTCAGCGGCAGGTCGGCCGAATCGATCACGCCCTTGACCCACCGCAGGTAGGTGGGCATGAGCGCTTCGGCCTCGTCCATGATGAACACGCGCTTGACGTAGAGCTTGACGCCCGCCTTTTTGTCGCGGTTCCAAAGGTCGTGCGGTGCCTTGGCCGGAATGTAGAGCAGCTGGGTGTATTCGGTGCTGCCTTCCACGCGGTTGTGGCTCCAGCTCAGCGGCGCTTCGCTGTCGTAGCTGATGGCTTTGTAGAAGTCGGTGTACTGGTCGTCGGTGATGTCTTTCTTGGCGCGGGTCCACAGGGCGCTTGCGCTGTTGACAGCTTCCCACTCGTCCTTCAGCAGGTATTCGCTCTTGTCAGCGTCCCACTCTTCCTTTTGCATGAGGATGGGCAGGCTGATGTGATCAGAGTACTTGCTGATGATTTGCTTGAGTTTCCAGCGGTTGAGGTACTCGGTCGCATCGTCGCGCAGGTGCAAGATGATGCTGGTGCCGCGCGCAGCGCGGGTGATGGCTTCGGTTTCAAAGTCGCCAGAACCACCGCTGATCCAGCGCACGCCTTCTTCGGCTTTCAGGCCGGCGCGGCGTGATTCGACCGTGATTTTGTCGGCCACGATGAAGCCCGAATAGAAGCCGACACCGAACTGGCCGATCAGCTGGGCGTCTTTCTTCTGGTCGCCACTCAGGCGGCTCATGAAGTCTTTGGTGCCGCTCTTGGCAATGGTGCCCAGGTGGTCAATCGCCTCCTGCTCGCTCATGCCGATGCCGTTGTCGGTGATGGTCAGCGTCTTGGCGTCTTTGTCGAAGGCCACGCGCACTTCGAGGTTGGGCGCGTCTTCGTACAGGGCGGCGTTGTCCAACGCTTCAAAACGCAGTTTGTCGCAAGCGTCCGACGCGTTGGAGACCAACTCGCGCAGGAAGATTTCCTTGTTGGAGTACAGCGCATGGGTGACGAGGTGCAGCAGTTGGGCCACTTCGGCCTGAAAGGAATGGGTGTGTTTGCTCATGGGGGCAGTGCGTAAAAAAACAGACGCGTGTCAGTTGGGGCCAACAGGCCCCATTTCAAGTGCTTGGGCGCAATGGTTCAGCCGCCAGAGGCTTACCAGTGCAAAAACAGTTCCACAGCGCCTGGCCCGATCCGCTTGGCCTGCAGCAGCGCCTGTTCGGCCTTGGCCAACAAAATTTGAGGGGGCTGCTTGGCCAGCGGCACCGCCACGGCCACGCCCGCGCACAAACTGATGCCTTGGGGCGCCATGGTCAATTGCACCGCTTGCTGCAGTGCCCGGGCACGGTCAAAGGCGCGCGCCGAATCAACTTGGGGCAACAGCAGCACCATGTTGCTGCCCTCGGTGCGAAACAGCTCACCCGGCTCGGCACATCGCCCATCGCTGCCGGCGGCTTTGAGTTGCTGGCGCATGGTCTCGACCACTTGACACAAGGCCTCATCCCCAGCCAAGCGCCCCAGTTGATCGTTCAAGCGCCTGAAACCGTCCATGTTGAGGGCGACCAAGCCCAAGGGTTGTTGGGCTTGAGCCAACCGGGCCCAATGCAGATTCAGCGCCCGGTCCAAGGCGCGGGCGTTGCCCAGCTCGGTCAAGGGGTCGGTTTGGGTTTCGTGCTGGAGGTCGATCACGCGCTGGCGCAGCTCCAGTTGGTTGACCACCAAGCGAGCCAAGGCTTGCAGCGACACGGTTTGCTCGGGCGCAAGGTGTCGGGCCTGTTGGTCAATCACACACAAAGTGCCCAACGCATGCCCCGAGGGCGAAATCAAGGGCGCGCCGGCGTAAAAACGGATGTCGGGGGCCCCAGTCACCAAAGGGTTGCCGGCAAAACGTTCATCGGCCAGGGCATTGGGGACCTCCATCACCGCATCGGGCTCCAGTATGGCGTGGGCACAAAACGCCCAATCGCGCGGGGTTTGATCAGCGTCGAGCCCGTGCCTGGCCTTGAACCACTGGCGGGTTTCATCCACCAGCGACACCAGCGCAATGGGTGTGCCGCAAATTTGTGCAGCCAAGTGAACGATGTCGTCGAACGCAGGTTCGGGCGGCGTGTCCAGCACGTCGTAATCGTGGAGCGCACGCAGCCGTTGGGCTTCGTTCAGGGGCGGCAGAGCCGGTTGAAAGTTTTTCATTTTTCAAAGATGCGTCGAATGCAGGGAGCGCGGCACCCAAGTGCGTGCAAAGGCTTCAAATGCAGCCACCGACAAAGGCCGACTGTAGAGATAACCTTGCACCTCGGTGCAGCCCATGGCCACCAACTCCCGGGCCTGTTCTGAGGTTTCAACACCTTCTGCAATGGTACCCAAACCCAAGCGCTGTGCCAGACCCAGAATGGCCGCCACGATGGCCACATCGTCAGGGTCGGTCTCCAAGTCCCTGACAAAGGATTGGTCAATTTTGATGCGCTGGACGGCCAGGCGCTTGAGGTAACTCAAAGACGAGTAGCCGGTCCCGAAATCGTCAATCGCCAACACCACGCCCAAATCGTGCAATTGCGCGATCACGGCCAAGGCACCCAAGGCGTCGTCCATGGTCACGCGCTCGGTCAGTTCCAGCTCCAGGCATTCGGGCGGCAGCTGATGCGTTTGCAACGCCGTTCTCACCCACGACACCAAGTCGCTGTGCCTGAATTGCGCCATCGACAGGTTGACCGACACCCTGGGACACGGCAGGCCAGCGGCGCGCCAAGTTTGCAGCTGGCGGGCAGCGGTGCGCAACACCCAATCGCCTATCGAGAGGATCAAGCCGGTGTCTTCTGCCACGGGGATGAATTCGGCGGGTGAAACACGCCCCAGCTCGGGGTGGGCCCAGCGGAGCAAGGCCTCCGCACCGGTGATGGCGCCGGTGTGCAAGTCGAATTGGGGTTGGTAATGCAGTTCAAACTGGTTGCGCTCCAGGGCGTGGCGCAGAGCGCTGTGCAGCTCGAGCACCCGTTCGGACTGGGCCAACATTTGGGCAGAAAACATGCGCCACAGGCGGCGCCCATCGGCCTTGGCCTGGTTGAGCGCTGTGTCGGCACGCGACGTCAATTGGTCAAAATTCGAGCCATGGTCGGGGTACAAAGCCACGCCCAGTGACGCGGCATTCACCAATTCCTGGCCAGCCACCTCCACCCCTTCTTGAGACCAGCCCAGCATGCGGTCGGCCCATTCCACGGCTCGCGCCTGGGTCACATCGGGAAACAAAAAAATGAAACGGTCCCCGCTCATGCGGCCAAACAGCACGTCCGCTGGCAGTCGATTGCGCCATTTTTGGGCAAACGCACGCAACAGCTGATCGCCCACCTCGTGGCCCAAGGAGTCGTTGATGTTTTTGAAGTGGTCCAGGTCCAGGCACATCACGGCCAAGGGCTGCTGGGCTTGTTGGGCGGCTGCCAACGCTTGAGCACCTTCCTCGCTCAAGGACAAGCGGTTGGGCAAGCCCGTCAGGGTGTCGGTGTAAGCCAGGTTGCGCAAGTCGTTTTCTACGCGCTGGCGGTGCAACACCTCGGTGCGCAAGCGCAAAACCGTGTCGTTCAGCGTTTGGGTGCGCTGGGCCACAGCGGCTTCCAGGGCGCCGTGCACGCGGGCCACTTCAGCTTCGGCCCGTTTGCGTTCGGTGATGTCCTGGGTGATCCAGACCGAACCGCGCGCCAGGTCGGCAGGGTCGATCGCCTTGGCCATGACTTGGCACCAAAGCGGCTGGCCCGACTTGGTGCGCAGCAGCATTTCACCTTCAAAGGGCAGGCCACGCAACAGGGGTTCGTAGCAGCGCCGACCCGCCTCCAGCCAGTCCTGCTCGCTCAAGTACCACTCGCGCGAGGAGCTGCCCAACAATTCGCCGGGCTGGTAGCCAAAAATCTCCTCAAACCGCCGGTTGCAATGGGTGGCCACTCGGTTTTGCAAAAACACAATGCCCACCAGGGCGTTCTCGAAAATCAGATGTTGGTCGGCCAACAGCGCATCGCGTTGGGCCTCGGCCTGTTTGCGCGCGTCCACATCGTCAATGATCCAGATAGAGCCTTCATCCGGTTGCTCAGGGTCGATCAACTTGCCCGTGACCGAGCACCAAAACGCCTGCCCGTGGCTGCGGCGCATTTGAATTTCGGTGCAGTACGACTGGCCCGACGCCAGCTTGGGGTAAGCGGCCTGCCCCAAGGCCTGGAAAGCATCGGCCGACAGATACAGCGATTCACTCGACCGCCCCCGCAATTCATCCGGCGCCGCGTACCCGTAAATTTCAGCAAAACGCTGGTTACAACGCTCGATCACGCGATGGCGCACATAGGCAATGCCCATGCCCGCGTGGTCCAGAATCAGCTGCAACTCGCGCAGCACTTTGCGATGCTGGCGTTGTGGCGCATCCACCAAAGCGGCCGTGGGGTTTGGGCGTTCGGGCTGGACCATGGGCAGGCTCAAAAACGCTCGTGATCACCCAGAAAACGCCACTGCCCGGGCGGCAACTGCCCCAGCGTCACACGGCCAATGCGGATGCGCTTGAGCCCCACCACATGCAAGCCCACCTGTTCGCACATGCGGCGTATTTGCCGCTTTTTGCCTTCTTTGAGCACGAAGCGAAGCTGTTCTGGGTTTTGCCATTCCACTTGCGCCGGTCGCAACGGTTGACCGTCGAGCTGCAAGCCGTGGCAAAGCAGCGCCAAACGGTCGGCCGGAAAAGCCGCCTGCACGTTTTGCGACACCACCCCCGCGCCCTTGGGGCCATGGGGCGCAAATTGCACGCGCACCAAGTATTCCTTTTCGATGTCCGAATCTTCGCCAATCAGCGCCTTGGCCACGCGGCCGTCTTGCGTCAACACCAGCAAGCCCGTGGAATCAATGTCAAGCCGACCGGCCGGGGCCAACCCACGCGTGTGCTGCGCTTCAAAGCGGCGGTGGGCCTTGTCATCGCGCCAGCGGCTGGCAGGCTTGATCAGCACCGCAGCGCTCTGGTGGCCGTCTTCGGGCAAGCCACTCACATAGCCCATGGGCTTGTGCATGAGGATGGTGACCCGCTCGCCTTGCTGGGCGGTGGCTTCGGGCGACACGTCCAGCTGGTCCGTGGGCACCACCGTTTGCCCCACCTGGGCCGCCACGCCATTGACACTGACCCAGCCCCGCGCAATCCACTCGTCGGCCTCGCGGCGCGAGCAATGGCCCAGATCGGACAGGTGCTTGTTCAAGCGAACCGCCAACGGCGCCTTGGCCTGGGATTGGCTTTTGGGGTCAGGTGCCGTCCACACATTGGTGCGCGCGGCTGGGCGCACAGGCACTTTGGCGGCACTGGCCGGGCGCGCCACAGCGGGCTTGGGCCGCAGCGGCGGGCGTGCGGGTGCTTTCGCGCCCGGTCCGGTGGTTTTTTGAGCGGGCAAAGACAAAGTTTTGGACATACAGATCAAACAGTTCGCAAAGGCTGCGGGGGGTGCTGAGCGTACCAGCGCTCGCGCCAAGCGTTGAACTCAACCACCGGCATGGGTTTGCTGATGTGGTAGCCCTGCGCTTCATCGCAACCCAATTCACGCAAGGTGTTCAGGATGGAGGCGTTTTCTACGCCCTCGGCCACCACAGTCAAGCCCAAGTTGTGGGCCAAATCCACCGTGGACCGCACGATCTTGGCATCGCTCTCGTCATCGGCCATGCCCATCACAAACGATTTGTCAATTTTGAGCTCACTCACGGGCAGGCGCTTGAGGTAAGCCAAGGACGAATAGCCCGTACCAAAATCATCGATCGACAGCTTGAAACCCTGCTGCGCCAAGCGGTTGAGCGTGGTTTCGGCACGCTGCGGGTCGTCCATGATGGCGCTTTCGGTGATCTCCAGGCAAAACGCGCTGGCGGTCAAACCGTGGGCCTGCATGGTGCTGGCCAAACGGCTGGGAAAGTCAAGGTCCAGCAAGTCACGGGTGGACAAGTTGATGGCCAGCCGCACATGGCCCTGCGGTGGCTGCAAGCCGGCCCACTGCCGCGCGGCCTCCTCGAACATCCACAGGGTGAGCTGACGAACAAAACCCGTTTGCTCGGCAAAGGGTATGAATTGCAACGGGGGCACCAAGCCACGGATGGGGTGCAGCCAACGCACCAAGGCCTCAACGGCCACCACCTCGCCGGTGGCCGTGGACAACTTGGGCTGCAAAAACAGGCGCAGCTCGTTGTCCACCAAGGCGCGCCGCAGGTCGCTCAGCAAAGACAAGGTTTGGCTGCTCGACGAATCCAGCGCAGGCGAATACATCAACACGCCAGCGGTTTTGGACTTGGCCGCGTGCATCGCAATCTCAGACCGGCTCATCACGGTGTCGGCATCAGCACCGTCGGTGGGCCAACAGGCCACCCCCATGCTGGCGCTCAGGTCCACGGTTTGATCGCCCAACGCCAGCGGCGCTTCAAAGGCCTGGGTAATGCGCTCGGTCAAAATCATGGCGCCCTGGGGGTCTGATCGCGTGAGCAGTATGGCAAACTCGTCCCCGCCCAAGCGGGCCACCATGTCGCCACTGCGCATCACTTGCTGCTGCAATCGCAAGGCCACGGCCTTGAGCAATTCATCACCAAAAGCGTAGCCCAACACATCGTTGACGTGCTTGAAACGGTCCACATTCAGGGTAATGACCACCAGGGGCAAGGCCAACTCTTGTAACCCATCTATGGCCATGCGAAAGGTTTGCCGAAAGCGTTCGCGGTTGGGCAAACCGGTCAACCGGTCCCAATAGGCCAGCCGCAAGATTTCTTCTTGGTGCGCCGCAATACTGGTTCTCATGCGGTCGAAGCCTCGCGCCAGCAGGCCCACCTCGTCGCCCCGTTCGGTGCCTTGCACGGTCAGGTCAAATTTCCCCTGTTCCAGCAAAGCGGTGGCTTGGGTCAAGGCCGTCAAGGGGCGGGTCACGCGGCGCGCGGCCCACAAGCTGCCCAATGCAAACAACACCACACCCACCAGCGCAATCAGGCCCAAGGTCCAAAGCAATTCGCGATAAGGGGCCCGCACCTCAGCCAGCGGGCGCATCAGCACAGTGTTGAGTTCACCGCCCGACACCTTGGACACCGAGCGCCTGGCCGCGTAGGCCACATCGCCCAGCTCGATGTCTAGGGCCTCAAACGCCCCGGCCTCGACCAGCGCAGCTGGGCTGCCCGGCAAGCTGGTCACCGCCCAAAGCGGCGCGGACTGCCGATCCGCACCTTGCACCCAAAGGGCGGCCTGCAGGCCCGAGATGTCATGAAAATCCTGCACCAAGGCTTGGTTCAGAGGAAAACCCATCATCACCCAGGCAATCACTACCGGGGCGCGCACCGGCACCACCACAAACTGGAAGGGCTGCCCTTCTATCAAGGCCACTTGGCTGCCCGCACGGTCTTGCGCGGCTTGTGCGGCCAGTTCACGCAACACCTCCACCGCCATGCTGTTGTCCGCCATGCTGGCCCCCACCAGCTGAAATTGGGGGTCCAACAGGGCGGCCACCGACGCGCCAATGCGCCCAGAACTGTTTTCCAGCGCGGATGAGATGGTTTCCTTGTCACCGGTTGCAATGGCCGAGCGAAACCCAAAGTCGCTTGCCAACACCGTGGAGGCTTCGCGCAGCCGTTGTGCGTTTTGTTCGAGCAAACGCTCCCACACCCGCTGCCCCACCGCCAGCGACGAGGCCACTTCGCCCCGGGTTTGCCGTTCCATGGCACCTCGAACGGTCCAAAACCCGGTGGCCTGCACCAGCATCAACAGCAGCAGCATCACCACGGCGATGCGCGTGGGCAAAGGCATGCTGGCACGCCACTGTTGAACCTTGTTGAGCCAGTTGTTCATGGTGCAACCAAGTCTTTCATCACCAGACGGACGGTACCGTCGTCACTGGCCACCCGCTGGTTCTGGCTGTATGCGGGTGCACCGGTGGGCTGGCGGCTGTTCCAGGCGCGCAAGCGGTAATTGCCAGCCGGGGCATCTGGCAACTTGGCCACGCCGTCGGGGCCGGTGATGGCAAAGTAAGGGCTGTCCACCACCACCACCCAGGCGGCCATGTCGTCATGAATGTTGCAACCCAGCACCGCAACGCCGGGCTGATCAAACACCACCGGGCTGGATGGGGTGCCCACATACAACTTGATCTCGAACCGTTTGGTCGGCGAAAACGAATACACGTGGTGGCGAACTGTGTCCAGGTTGGGAAACGAGACCGCCGTGCCCTTGGTGACCACCAACACCTCGGGCAAAAAAAGCTTGTTTTTTTGCGCCATTTCCGCCAGCGGCATGGGCTTGGCCGCTCGCGCCGCATCGGCAGACTCCAAAAACACGGCGGTGTTGGGCACTGGGCGGTTGTCGGTGTCAAACACCGCCACCTGCAACACAGCTGCATGCGCCACACCGGCACATGCCAGCCACAGACCCGCCAGGCCACCGCTCAGCGCACGCACAGAAAACAAGCTTCGGTCGGCAGACATGCGTCAGGGCTCAATGGCCAAGCCACGCAATACCGCCCCACCGGCCACCGTGCCGATCCGGCGGGCTTGGCCACTGGACAAATCAATCTGGTAGAGCTGCGTGCGGGGTTGTGCTGCGGTGGTCCACGCGGCCAGCGCCGTGTTCTTGACGTCTGAGATGTCAAAGGACACATCCTGCAAGGGGCCGGCCCCCAAATCACCCACGGTGAACAGACGCCCCGTGTTGGGCGACACCGCAGGCTCAACGCCCTCTCGGGTGCCTTGGGTCACCAAGGTGCCTGCGGCACGGTCAATCGCGTAGTTGGTGGTGAGTTTGTCGTTACGGGTGTTGTAGGTGTAGGCAGCCGCCGCCAGTTGCGGCACCTGCCCTGCTCTGGCATCGCCCGGTGCATAGGCCACATCGGGGTCGGTGGCCACCACGGCGTTGGTTTCGGGGTGAAGGCGCAGGTTTTGCCCGGTTTCATTGACCACCCGTATGCGGTCCACGGTGGGGTTGAAATCCATGCCGGTCACACGCCCTTTGATGGTCACAGAGGCCGAAGCAGCCACCGGCGTGAGCGACCCCGAAACGGTCGACACCGTGTACAAACGACCCGACTGGGTCAACGCGTACAAAACACCTCGCGCCACGCGAAAATCGATGCCCACCACCGATTCGCCTGCGGGCAAACCGTTCAGGGGTTTGGTGTCGAGCACTCGCTGGGGTTGCCCCGCGTTGAACTTGATGAGTTGGTGATCAGCGGTCACCGCCCACACGGTCTCAGTCATGGCTGGCCCCACAGGCTCGGGGGTGGCGCACCCTGCCACCACGCCCAAGCTTCCCAGCCAAAAACACCAACCCGCCGCACGCAAATGCCCTGCGCCGCGGGCGGCCACCGTTGTACATGTGCTCATTGCTCGCCTTTCGCTTTGTCGTACCAGGCCTTGCTGCGTGCAGCAAACCGATACAGATGGCAGTGTAAAGGCCTTGGACAGACTTTACACAATCAATGGCACTTGTTGTCGCAAGGCCTGCAAGTCCAACACCCGCACGCCACCGTACTCCACCTGAATCGCCCCTGTGGCCTGCAAGGCAGACAGCGCTTCATTCACCCGCTGGCGTGACAAGCCCACCAAGTACGCCAGCTCCTGCTGCGTGATGCGCAGCACCTGGCCCACCCCCGGAAACAAGCCCGGGTGAAACAGCGACGCCAGGCTGCGCGCCACCTTGACGTTGGGGTTGCTGATGCGGTCAATCTCGCGCGCGGCAATGAACTGCCCCAGGCGCTCGTTCAACTGCCGCATCACGTAACGGTTAAAGCCAATGGAGTGGTCCAGCAACCAATGGAACGTCTCGACAGGCAGGCCGGTGACCCGACTTTTGCGCAGCGCCTGCACGTTGTAGCGGTAGGCCTCGCGCTTGAGCACCGTGCCCTCGCCAAACCAGCCCCCCGGCGCAATGCCGGTGAAGGTCATGATGGGCCCCTGGCTGTCATCGTTGCTCATTTTCAGCAACCCATCGATCAGCCCAAACCAGTAAGTCACTTGGCGCCCGACCCGGCAAATGTAGTCACCCGGCTCGGCCAGTGTCACCACCAAGCCACCACTGACCTGGGCCCGTTCTGCGGACGACAAACTGCTCATCCAAGGAATGCCTTCCTCCTCTTCGAGGGACAAAGGTCGGGCACGTTGACTCAAACGTGGGGCAGATGAATGGGGGGTCATCAGGGAAAGTCCTAGGCATAACAACCCCTAGATTGTCGTTGTAATGACAACATAACGTCAAACTCTTGGCATACAGTGGACGCCATAGAACAGTCAGGCCCGTTTGTGTGGCCACCCAGGAGACAACATGCGGACCACGTTCCCCCAATTGCTGCTTCAGCACGCGGCCCAGCGGCCCCAGGCTGCGGCCATGCGCGAAAAGGAATACGGCATTTGGCAAACCACCTCGTGGCAGCAAATGGCCGATTGGGTCAGGCACTTGGCCTGCGGCCTGCACCAGCTGGGCTTGCAACGCGGCGAGCACCTGATTGTGGTGGGTGCCAACCGCCCCAGCTTGTACGCCACCATGCTGGCCGCCCAAGCGTTGGGGGCAATTCCGGTGCCGCTGTACCAAGATGCGGTGGCGGCCGAGTGCGTCTTCCCCATCAACAACGCCGAAGTGCGTTTTGCTGTTGTGGAAGACCAAGAGCAAGTGGACAAGATGCTCGAAATTCGCGAGCAATGCCCGCAATTGGCCCATGTGCTTTTTGACGACCCGCGCGGCCTGCGCAACTACGATGAACCGGGTTTGGCCGGCCTCAAGGAAATCGCCGCGGCTGGCAAGGTGTTCAACGATGAACACCCCGACTTTTTCCAAGAAGAAATCGACAAAGCCCAGCCCGATGACGTGGCGGCCATGTTTTTTACCTCAGGCACCACAGGCAACCCCAAGGGCGTGGTGCACACCCATTACGCCCTGCTCAATCGGGCCGAAGTGGGAGCCAAGTTCGACAAACTGGGCCCCAACGAAGAAGTGCTGGCCTACCTGCCACCGGCCTGGATCGGGCAGAACATTTTCAGCTACGCCCAATGGCTGGCCTGCGGCTACGTGGTCAACTGCCCGGAATCGTCAGCCACGGTCACCATCGACCTCAAAGAAATCGGCCCCACTTACTATTTTGCCCCACCCCGCGTGTTCGAAGGCCTGCTCACCAGTGTGATGATCCGCATGGAGGATGCAGGCGCTCTCAAGCGCAATATGTTCCACGCCTTCATGGACATTGCACGCAAGGTCGGCCCACAATTGATGGACGGCAAACCCGTGGGGCTGGGTGACAAGCTGATGTACGGCCTGGGCAACCTGCTGGTGTACGGCCCGCTGCGCAACACGCTGGGGTTCTCGCGCGTGCGGGTGGCCTACACCGCGGGCGAAGCCATCGGCCCGGATCTCTTCAGCTTTTACCGCAGCATTGGCATCAACCTCAAGCAGCTCTACGGCTCCACCGAAACGGCGGTGTTCGTGTGCCTGCAGCCCGACCACGAAGCCCGTGCCGACACCGTGGGCGTGCCTTGCGAAGGCGTGGAAATCAAGCTGGCCGACAACGGCGAGATTCTGGTCAAGTCGCCCGGTTTGCTCAAGGCCTACTACAAAAACGACAAAGCAACTGCCGAGGTGCTCAATGCAGATGGCTGGTACCACACCAGCGACGCGGGCTTCATTGATGCCTCGGGCCACCTCAAGATCATCGACCGCGTGAAAGACGTGGGCCGCATCCAGGGCGGCGCCAAC
>JACCDQ010616237.1_pt1 | contig 11932 bp, 5 predicted proteins | sample 7446031 | NCBI WGS metagenome assembly JACCDQ01 (sample SAMN15323442, study PRJNA562643) | freshwater metagenome | isolation source: river surface water | place: USA:Blue River Watershed | collected 2017-08-17
ATTCGTGAGACTGGTTTACCGATTTCATTTGGTTTGTCGCAAAACAAAACAGTTTCAAAAATTGCAACAGGCGAAGCAAAACCCAACAATCAATTGCTGATTGACTATGGTGCTGAAAAGAATTTCCTTGGTCCATTATCGGTTCGAAAAATCCCAATGGTTGGATTAAAAACCTATCAAACGCTCTGTAATTTGGGTATTCGGAAAATTGAAACCGTACAAGAAATGCCAGTCGAAATGATGGAAAGTGCCTTGGGACAAAACGGCGTTGGCATTTGGAAAAAAGCACAGGGAATCGATAATTCAGCCGTTGAACAATACAATGAACGCAAGTCAATTTCAACAGAACGAACGTTTGACCGCGACACGATTGATGTGTTTAAGCTAAAAGGTATCATGGCTGCAATGGCGGAAAATCTGGCCTTTCAACTGCGTCGCGGAGATAAATTAACAGCTTGCGTGACGGTCAAGATTCGTTATTCTGATTTTCAAACGCAGACCTTGCAAAAGCAGATTCCTTACACGGCTGCCGATCACGAGTTAATGCCCATTGTTGCCGAATTATTCGAGCGCATCTACAATCGACGTTTATTGGTTCGCTTAATCGGCGTGCGCTACAGTTCATTGGTTTCGGGCAATCACCAGCTCAACCTCTTCGACGATGGAACGCGCTACACGGAACTTTATGGCGCAATGGATTCCATCCGAAAACGCTTTGGTGACCGTGCCGTAATGCGTGCCGTTGGACTCGATGCCCGCACGATTGGTCACTTCAATCCGTTTAACGGCGAGCCTCCGTTGTTGTTGGCGAACAGGAGGGTTTAGAGCTGAGAACTGAGAACCAAGAAGCGAGAGGAACATGGAGCATGGAGCATGGAGCAAGGAGAATGGAGAATGGATTGAGCCAATCTAATTTTTGGTATCCAATGCTAAATGGCATAAAAAATTAAAAGATAGGAGAATTACTTGTTTGAAATAATGCCATTTATAAGTAACTTAAATACAATAATCTATCAAAAAAACAACAATGCATAATTACAAAAACCTTAAAATCTGGCATGAGGCCATGGACTTGGTAACAGAAATCTATTCACTCACAAAGTTATTTCCTGAGCAAGAACGATATAGTTTAACCAACCAAATCCAACGAGCTGCAATCAGTATTCCATCTAACATCGCAGAAGGAACTAGCCGATCAAGTCAAAAGGAATTCAAACATTATCTAACAATCTCAATGGGTTCAGCTTTTGAGGTCACGACTCAGGTCGAATTATCATTCAGACTCGGTTATATAAATGAACAAGAAAGGAATCGAATACTTAACTCAAATGATCTTCTTCAAAGAAAAATACAAGCATTTTCAAAGCAATTAAACAATGGTTAAAATCAAAATACTTCACAAAAAGTTCAAAGCGTCCTCAGAATAGAATGATTTAACGAAATGATTATCACATTCAAACAATCGAATTAATTCTACCCCATGTTCCATGCTCCATGCTCCATGTTCTAATTTGTGTACGTAAAATCCCACTATAGCATCAAATACGGAATTCTATCTCCGGAAGAACTCATTCACTGGGCGAAAGAGGCAAAGTATGCCCAAACTGTTCTGTGTGATATTAATTCGACAACGGCGGCGATGAGTTATGTGCGAGAAGCGCAACGGAAAGAACATCCTGCAATTGTTGGAATCGATATTCGAAATGGGATGGATTGTTGTTACGTGTTAATAGCGAAAAACAACCGTGGATTGCACGAAGCAAATGAGTTTATGTCAGTGCATCTACATGAACAATCGGATTTTCCTGAAAGAGCACCACATTTAGGAAATTGCTATGTAATTTATCCGCAAGGAAAAGAACCGAAGAAATTGGCCGAAAATGAATTCATTGGTATTCCTGCGAAGAATTTGAATCGCTTAAAAATGCAAAAAGGAAACATTCCGTTTCATAAAATGCTTGCCTTTGAATCGATGATTTTCCGCAACAAGCGCGACTTCAATACGCATCGCTTGTTGCGGGCAATTGATCAAAATGTCTTGCTTTCGAAATTAGATCCTGCACAACAGGCAGACGAAAACGAAAAGCTGATTCCTTATGAAGCGTTCAAAGAACATTTTGCAGACTTCCCTCAATTGCTTGAAAATACAGAACGTTTACTCAGTCATTGTTCGATTCACTTTGAATTTGGTGATGATGCAAAGCCACAGAATTTAGCAACCTACACGGGGAGCAAGGAAGAAGATTTACAACTCTTACGTCAATTGGCTCAAGAAGGATTGGCGTATCGCTATGCTGAACTCACAGACGAAATCAGCAAGCGCATCGAAATGGAAATTGATATTATTGCGCAAAAAGACTATCTCTCCTACTTCTTAATCACCTGGGATTTCACATCCTATGCACGCTCCAAAGGTTATTTCTATGTTGGTCGCGGAAGTGGAGCGAACAGTATTATTGCTTATTTGTTGCGCATTACCGATGTCGATCCACTTGAATTGGATTTGTATTTCGAACGGTTCATTAATCTCTACCGAAAAAATCCACCTGACTTCGATATCGATTTCTCGTGGAAAGATCGTGATGACGTGACCCGCTACATTTTTCACCGTTATCCAAATGCGGCCTTGCTTTGCACATACAACACCTTTCAATACCGCGCAACCGTACGTGAATTGGGAAAGGTATTCGGTTTGCCGAAAACGGAAATTGACATACTCAGCAAGGGAAAATTCAATCCTGAAAAACTCGATGATTTATCGAAATTGGTATTAAAATACAGTCATTACATCAAAGGATTGCCTTCGCATTTGAGCGTTCACGCAGGTGGAATTATCATCAGTGAGAAACCAATCACGTGGTATTCAGGAACTTTTTTACCGCCAAAAGGCTACGCAACAACTCAATTTTCGATGTTGGAAGCAGAAGATGTGGGCTTATTTAAATTTGATATTTTGAGTCAACGCGGCTTGGGTAAAATTCACGATGCCTTGGAAGTGATTGCTTACAATCAACCAGAAAATCCTGCGCACGACATTCACGATATCACGTATTTCAAGCACGATGAAAAAATAAAGGAATTGTTACGTTCAGCGCGTGCAATGGGTTGTTTTTATGTCGAATCGCCCGCCATGCGGATGCTCATGGTCAAATTGCAAGTGGACACCTATTTGGGTTTGGTCGCAGCAAGTTCAATTATTCGTCCGGGCGTTGCGCAATCGGGAATGATGCGTGAATATATTTTACGTCATCGCTACCCCGAAAAACGGAAAGAAGCCCACCCTATTCTACAAGAAATCATGCCTGACACATACGGAGTAATGGTTTACCAAGAAGATGTAATTAAAGTGGCGCATCATTTCGCGGGTTTATCCTTGGCAGAAGCAGATGTGTTGAGACGAGGAATGTCGGGAAAATTTCGTTCACGTGAAGAATTCAACAAAGTACGCGACACCTTCTTTTTAAACTGCCGTGCAAAAGGATTTACAGACAACCTAACATCCGATATTTGGAGGCAAATTGAAAGTTTCGCTGGTTATGCATTTTCCAAAGGTCATTCTGCTTCATATGCTGTAGAAAGTTACCAAAGTTTGTATTTAAAAGCCTATTATCCTTTGGAATATATGACGGCGACGATTAATAATTTTGGAGGATATTACCGCACAGAAATTTATGTTCACGAAGCACGAACCTGGGGAGCAACGATCGTAGCGCCATCACTCAATTTTGGATCGTATGAATGTGTTTTACAAGGAACAAATCTGATTCTTGGCTTTATTTTAGTCAGCGGTATTGAAGGAAAATTGATTCTCTCCATTTTAGCTGAACGTGAAAAATATGGCCCCTTCAAGAACTTTGAAGATTTGATGAAACGCATTTTTGTCCCGCTTGAACAATTGGTACTCATCATTCGTATTGGCGGTTTGCGTGATTTCCCTGAGAGCAGAAAAGAACTGCTATGGAAAGCACATTTGTACCACAACCGTGTAAAGGAAAAATCACCCGTTCCGCAGTTATTTGAACATGAACAACGCTCGTTTGAGTTACCCCAATTAACAGAACAAAGCTTAGAATTGGCATTCGAACAAATGGAACTCTTAGGCTTTCCTTTATGCAATCCGTTTGATTTACTAGCTCAAGCGGTTCCTACGCATACGAAAGCTTTAGAAATTCATCAATTCCTTGGATTGCGAATAACAACTTATGGTTATTTAGTTGCTCTCAAACAGTCACAAACCAATCGTGGTGACCACATGTATTTCGGAACATTCATTGATCAAGAAGGAAATATTATTGATACAGTTCATTTTCCTGAAGTTGCGCGGAAATATCCATTTTATGGAAAAGGTGTTTATCAATTAATTGGCGTTGTTTCAGAAGAGTTTGGCTATTATACCATTGAGGTCGGTGAAATGCAGAAGTTGGCGTTTATGGAAGATATTCGATTTAGTGACTAGTCGCAAATGATTTGTGATTTGTGATTAAGTAATAAAATTATGAATTATGAATTATGAATTATGAATTATGAATTATGAATTATGAATTATGAATTATGAATTATGAATTATGAATTACAAGTCTATCGTTTGACCTCAACGAACAGCATACATACATCATCAACTTGTTCGAGATCACCTTTCCATTGATCGAATTGATCCTTCATAAATTCAGATTGTTGCGAAATGGATAATTCGCTCGAATGAATTAAGAAATCCAACAAGGCACCCTTTTTCAGTTTTTTAGAATGTTCACCACCAATTTGATCAGCGTAACCATCGGAGAATAAAACGATTCTATCACCTTTCATTAATTTGATTGATACTTGGGAAAATGGCTCCTGAGAAATCGAACGACCAATAGGACGACGCGTACCATTCAAACAAAGCAAGGAATGAGATTCGATGTGCGATTTTAAATGAATCTGTTCACTTAAAATGGATTCATCCAACAAGGAATTATGACGAATAATGTAAGCCGAATGATTGGCACCTGTGAAGCGTAACATGTTATTCTCGTGATCTAATTCACAGAAACTAACATCCATTCCATCATTCACGGTTGCACTTCCATGGTCTAAACTTTCAACCACATGTCGATTCAAGGATTCGACCATTTCACCTGTAGATTTATGATTTGTTTCACGCACAACTTTCTCCAAGGAGTTCATTCCAACCAACGAAACCATTGCGCCAGGAACACCATGACCTGTGCAATCCGCCACACCAAAAATAGAACGATTGTATAAGTGATACGAGAAATAGAAATCGCCACTCACAATATCTTTCGGAGCGAAAATCAATTCAAACTGTAAATAATCCGACGATTGTTTGGTGATGTTTGGCAATGTTGCGCGCTGAATATATGTGGCGTAATTGATACTATCAATGATTTCACGGTTCTTATCTGAAAGTTCAGTCAAAGCGCTTTGTAAAGCTACGTTAGAACTCTCAATTTCTTCATTCTTCGAATTGAGTAAGTCATTTGCTTTACGACGAGATTTGTTAGAACGAAACAAAATCCCAACACCAGCTAAAAGGATCAAACCGGCCAGTATAGACAAGGTGAGCAAATTTCGGTTTTTCTGTGCCTTCAATTCAAGACTATCGTTTTTTACTTCTTCTAGCTCCTTTTGAGTTTTCAAATGACCAATTTCAGCCTCTTTCTTTTCTGATTCATACTTAGCTTCTAAATCTTTCAATAAATTAGCTTGTTCATCTAAGTTCAAGGTATCTTTCAAATCAACATGCAACTTCAAATAGATGTAAGCATTTTTATAATCTTGAAGTTTTGCATAAACGTCACTAATTCCACGATAACCAGTCACCAAGGACAAGGAATCACCCAGCTCAATTTTTAAATCATTCGATTTCTTGAAATTCAGAATGGATTCATTGTAACGATTCATGTCTTGATAGGTCATCCCAATGTTATGGTAGTTGAACGATTGCCACAATTTATTATTGCTTTTTTCGTTCATTTCCAACGCTTTAAAGAAATATTCCAAGGCTTTCTGTGGATGCTTTAAACGGCGCTCAACATTCCCTAAATTGTTGAAGTTTCCAGCGATCAATCGTTGGTTATTCAACTTTTTAGCCAAGTCCAAACTCAATTCATAGTATTTAATTGCTTCCTGATAACGCTCTTGTTCTTTCAATGCATTTCCAAGACTAATCGTTGAATTGGCGATTCCCAATGAATCATTGATTCCTTTGTAAATTGAAAACGATTCACGCAAGTATTTCTCAGCAGTTTTATGCTGATCTAATTTCAAATAGCCTGTGCCGATAGATCTTTTAAACAAACCAATGGACTTTTTATCCTTCAGGCGAATGGCAATTTTTAAACCCGAATGAAAAAGAGAAATTCCTTTTTTGAACTCATTCAATTCAGTTTGAATATTCCCAAGATGCAAATAAACTTTAGATGAAATCAAGTAATTCGAATAGTCCACTTTACCTTCAAGATTCATTGCAAGCGTATCTGCTTTACCATCGATCCCCAATGAATCATAGATGTAAAATTTCCAAAGTTTTAAATCAATTTCTTTTTTCGGATTTTGCTTTAGATGTGATGCATACAAACGTTCCACTTTGGTCTCCAAAGCCGGTGATTCCAATTGATCAATCTTCTTAGTCAACTCAGGAAAAGGAATCTGAGAATGGCCAAAAGAATAACTTATAAGTAGTAAGAAAAGGATTACAAATCTCATAACATTGTGAAGATAAAGCATTTTTTTTCGTCTCGCTTCAAAAATGTTCAATTTCTATCTTCTAAAATTAGAAAGCTGGTCTAAAATTTCGAAAATCGACTATATTTGCAGGCACAAAATGCCCACGTGGTGAAATTGGTAGACATGCCATCTTGAGGGGGTGGTGCCTTCCGGGCGTGCTGGTTCGAATCCAGTCGTGGGCACTCTGATAAAAGCATCAAATCGAAAGATTCGGTGCTTTTTTGTTTTGAAACTGTCAAAAATGAAAATTTTGTAAAGGAGAAAATGCTTAATGGGATGAGTTTTTTCGTTATATTCGTCTTACTTTGACTTGATTACGTGGCTTTTGAGAGAATTTCACCTGAAAACCACGGAGAATTTTAGATATCGGTCCAACCTTAAATTAAAACAACTGAAGCCACTTATGATGAATTAATTATTTACGAACAAACTACATCATTATGGCTGCTAAAATCAATTTATTGACAAAAATCGCTCAGTTTGCTTTAATTTTTTTAATTCTAACAAGCTGTAATGTCTACAAAATACACACTGTAAAAGTGGATACCACCGAACCAGCAAATACAATAAACAATCGCAAAAACCCTATTATTCTTGTTCATAAATCTGCAATTGACACGATGTTCAAAATTACGGATATTAAAATCGAAAACTCAGTACTTTCTGGTGTATTGGTACCAGCGGATAGTTTGGTTAAAAGCTACTATTCTCAGGCTGTTAAGTACAAAAAAGTTGGAATTCCAAGAACGGCGATTCCGAAATGCAATCAAGTTCATTTATACACACAAAACATCGACTTATTAGATTCTAACCATGTGGAAATTTCAAATGAAAATTTGAACAAAATGGAAATCATGGATTATGATGGAACTGCTTCTGCTCGTCAATCATTGGTAACAATTCTCCTTCTCGGTTTTTTAGGTTGGGTTGCTGGTATGATCTTTCTCGCTGCATCTGGTGTTTTTTAAGTTTATAAACTCAACCTATATCCAATAGCCTGAATATCGTTATTTAATTTAAACAGATTGATTTATCTAACTATTTCATTTCACTAAAAAAATATATTGTTCAACTCGCAAATGGTATTTCAAATTGAAAGATTCCTTAACTTTAATCTTCTAAGTTGAACAAGCGATCAATTGAACCTCAGAAAATAAAAAACATGAACGAAATCATTTGCCCAAATTGTAAAAAAGCATTTAAAGTTGATGAAGCTGGATTTGCAGATATTTTAAAACAAGTCCGTGACCATCAATTTGAAGAAGAATTACAGAATCGTTTAACATTGGCAGAAAAGGAAAAAGAAAGCGCTGTTAAATTGGCTGAAATCACTGTCAAAAACTCATTGCAAGAACAACTGGCGGCAAAGGATAAACAACTTGCTGAATTAAAAGCACTCAATGAAGTTGCGTTGGTTGAAAAAGTAACCCAAAAAGACGCCGAAATAGCTGAATTGAAAGCTCGAATGGATAAAATTGAGCTTGAAAAAAAACTGGCAGTGACTGAGGCTCTTCAAAAAATTGAGAAAGAAAGAGATTCACTCGCGAATGATTTAAAAACGAAAGACTTAGAAAAACAAACGCTAGAAAGTTCATTAAAACAACAATTTGCGGCTGAATTACAAAGTAGAGATGCCATTATCAAATACAAGGATGAAGAAATAGCGCGCGTTCGTGATATGAAAGCGAAACTTTCTACAAAAATGTTAGGCGAATCTCTGGAACAGCATTGTGAAACTGAATTCAATAAACTACGTGCAACTGCATTTCCTAGAGCTTATTTTGAAAAAGATAATGATGCAAAATCTGGAAGTAAAGGCGACTTTATTTACCGAGAAACGGATGAAGCAGGAAATGAAATAATTTCCATAATGTTTGAAATGAAAAATGAAGCGGATACCACGGCTACTAAAAAGAAAAATGAAGATTTTTTCAAAGAATTAGACAAAGATCGCAACGAAAAAAAATGTGAATTTGCTGTGCTCGTTTCATTACTTGATGCCGACAGTGAGTATTACAATACAGGGATTGTGGATGTTTCTTATAAGTATCCTAAAATGTACGTCGTGCGTCCACAGTTCTTTATTCCAATTATCACTTTACTTCGAAATGCGGCTTTAAGTTCACTTCAATACAAAGCTGAACTTGCTCTTGTAAAAAGTCAAAACATTGACATCACGAATTTTGAAGATAAAATGAACAAGTTCAAAGAAGGATTTGCGCGCAATTACGATTTAGCAAGCAGAAAATTCAAAGATGCAATCGACGGTATTGATAAAACAATTCGAGAGCTTCAAAAAACAAAAGATGCTTTATTATCTTCCGAAAACAACCTTCGTTTGGCGAATGAAAAAACAGAAGATTTAACAATCAAAAAGTTAACGCACAACAATCCAACAATGAAGGCAAAATTCGATGAATTGAAGAAAAACGAAGGATAATTATTTTTAATTAATCCTTCGTAGGATCTCTTTCTTTCAATTATAGCTTAACAATTGGCTTCTGAACTGTCATACCAGTTTGTGACAAACGAACATAGTACATTCCGTGACGCAATTCTTCCAAATCTACTTGCATCAAAACAGTTGATTCAGTTGAAACATTGGTCATTGATTTCACGATATTTCCTTGCATATCGAAAAGTTCAATGACAGTTGATCCAGATGAATTATTTGTATTGTCGTAAACGATGTTAATGATTCCTTGTGTTGGATTTGGATACATAAACACATCTTCTCCATTCGGTAATACTGGACAAGGCGTAAATCCTCTTCCTGGCGAACCTCCTTCACAACCCACAAACCATGAACTTGCTTCATTTGGATTCACATAACCATTTTTCCCATCGTATTCCAACGTGAAATTAGACGTGCTAGGTGCTGTTGGCCATGCATCAACATTACTGTATAAAACGCTTGTTACCAAAATACCATTTAAATCATATAAACGCAATGCATCTTTTTCTGCTAAACCAAAATCAAATGTTCCACTCACATTGCTAACATCGTCATGCTGATCTGCAAACAAAATCAAATCATTACTTAGAACTAAATATTGTCCTGCATCGAGTGTCACCGATGGCAACGTAAATACATGCTGATTTTTAGCATCTTGGAAAGTGTAATTGCTCAAATCCATAGATGAATTACTAGCATTATGCAATTCAATCCAATCTCCTGCATCGACAGCCAAAATACTATTATTGTAATTAATCTCAGAAATTTGAAGCGGTTCAATACAAGGTTCATAAGCTTTACCTGGCGAACCACCGATACAACCACAGAACCAAACACTTGAATCCAATTGCGTAGTTTGATACGCTTTATTTTCCAAACTTCTTCCGTATCCATCAGCACACTCAGGGAACGGCGAACTATCCTTATACTCCGCCATAACTATCAATTGATTTTGGGCATTGTACAATTTAATTGAATCCAACTTATTACTCCAAGCGTAACCTGTAGCTCCAACAAAATTCGTTACACTTGGGTATTGAGTTTTGAATTGATTCGTGTCTTGACAAACAACTAAGAATCCGTTTGAAGGAATTGTTGTACCATCTTCGAATGCATAATTATCCCAAAAATGTTTCGATTTCAATTTCCAACCTGTCAATTCAACAGCTGTAGAACCATTGTTGTGTAATTCAATCCAATTGCCTCCATCGACGGTTGGATCAGGATTGTAATGAATCTCAGAAACTGTCAGTGCATTTGATTCAGCTGAACCTGTAAATAATGCTAAAAACGTATCATCGTTTCCAATATTTAAGAAAATGCTATTTGTGTCCAAATCTCCTGCTGGAATAACAGAATTTGCTTGCCAACTGGAGAAGGTATATCCAGGATTTGCTACTGCAGTAATTTTCACTGGATTTCCATCAAAATACACCCCCGTCCAAGGTAATGAGCTCGGAACAATTGTCGATATTTTAATGTATCCCGCACCAGCTGGTTGAACGTTTAAAGTAACATCAACCGTTTCAGTTAAGCTAAATTCAGTAATCATTTGAGCACGGATAACATTGCTTCTATTCGTGATTTGATTAATGATGTCATTGTGGATGTTCGCGTAGGTTGCCATTCCGCCAGTAACATCTCCTGTCCAAGTTTGAAAATGTCTTGGCATTTCAGGAATTAACTGATTGTACATCGCATTCACAATTGGCGTAAAATAACTTGGTCGCCAAATCGTATTCATTAAATCCGCATAACGATTGATAAAATAGTTTTCAAACTCCACATTTTGGGTTAAACCATTGTAAATATCCCAGAACGGATTCGGTTGATTGTTGTAGCGGAAGTAATCAAATGTATTGTAATTGTAATCAGTCCACACTCCAAGTCCCAATTCCATATCCTGTAAGAAGAAGCGCCAACGATTTCCTGCAGTACGTGTTCTCGCCACTTTCATGTTGTTATAAATCCAATCCGCATTCGCAAAGAAATTTTCTCCGGCTATGTAATCTGTGAAATTGTATAAATCCAATTTTTCATGGCTCTTTTGGAAGTAATCTGGACTTGCAGGATCATATGTAGTAATAAAATTGCGCATGTTATAGAACCCAGTATCTGAACCTTTCACTGTTCTCAAAATTCCTGCACCATAGAAATAACTGATGGATAATAAATCTAAACTATCGCGGTCATTACCGTAATTATTTTCAAAATAACCTTCATTTGCTTTTTCACGCAATTCGTAAACACCGAAATATTGACCATTCACATAAGCCACAACTGGCGAATATGCTTGTGAATTGGCATTTGTTTCGCGCATAATACGCATGAACGTCGCATCTTTTTGTGGATATTGGTTCCACATGTTACTACCATTTCTTAAATAAAACGCATAGAAATCGGTGATAAAACCCTTTTCAGGAATTAAAGGATAATGAACTGGTTGACCTTCGCCATATAAACTATGTGCTGGTTCAATCGTCACACTGTGTTGAGGATTTGAGCGACTTCCTCCTGCTCCGCCATCTGGCTTAATTGAAGCGCGTGATTCAAATTGTTTAACACCATTCGCATCGAAGTATTCAATGACACATGGTTTTCTCCAATCGGTTGTATAGTTATCGAAAATTCCTGTCGCACCATACAAGTTCGTTGGATCGGTGGTAATTGAAATGACAGGAATTGTAAAATCTTCCATGAAGAAAAACGTCTCCGTAGCAATTGAACTTGGTAATGTGGTAGCAACTA
>JACCDQ010172852.1_pt1 | contig 11930 bp, 14 predicted proteins | sample 7446031 | NCBI WGS metagenome assembly JACCDQ01 (sample SAMN15323442, study PRJNA562643) | freshwater metagenome | isolation source: river surface water | place: USA:Blue River Watershed | collected 2017-08-17
CGGGTGATAGCGCAATTAGCACTGCTTATACTGCTATCGCCAATATTCTCAATGGTCGTGCTGATAGTTTACTTACTCGGATGGATATTCTGGACATTGTTAACCATCTTGGCACTATTCTATCCAGTCGTCGCAGTGCTGAAATCGCACTTTTCGATTACGGTCAGCCGGAATGGGAAGAATTTGCGGTAGCCAAAAAAGACTGGTGGTTGCACAACAATGCACATCGTACACAAAGTAACAACTCCCTAGTATTTAAAGAAAAACCACTTAAGTCTGATCTAGAACGCATTTTTGCAATGATGCAAGAAGCGGGCGGATCGGAGCCAGGATTTATCAATGAAGTTGAAGCCCTCCGACGTGCTCCTTGGTTTAAGGGAGCCAATCCATGCGTTGAAATCTTACTCGGTAACAAAAGTTTCTGTAACCTTACCGAAACTGACATTGCCAAGTTCAAAGGCGACACAGCCGGTTTGCACAACGCTATACGACTGGCAGCTCGTGCCAACTACCGACAAACCTGTGTTAACTTACAGGACGGTATTCTTCAAGAATCTTGGCATCTTAACAACTATTTCATGCGACTTTGCGGAGTGGGACTAACTGGTATTGCTATGCGTCCAGATATGGGTAGCTATGACTATGAATATCTAAAACGTACTGCAACTGGTGCTGCTATTGGTATGGCCCAGGAATTGGGATTACCAGCTCCTAAGAACGTTACTTGTGTTAAGCCGTCGGGTACCTTGAGTAAAATCATGGACACAACCGAAGGTGTTCACAAACCGCTAGGAAAGTACATTTTCAACAATGTTCAATTTAGTAAACATGACCCGGTGGTTGAGAAGCTACGTGAAGCGGGTTACCGTGTTATTAATCATCCTGTTGATGATTCTGGAGTGCTTGTTACGTTTCCCGTGGCTTGGGACGGCGTTCCGTTCGATGTAGTTGAGGGTAAAGAAGTTAACCTTGAGTCTGCTATTACACAGCTTGAGCGTTACCGCCTTATTCAAACTAGCTGGAATCAGCAAAATACTAGTGTAACTATTAGTTATGATCCTAGTGAAGTTCCAGCAATTATTGACTGGTTGCTAGACAACTGGGATTGTTACGTGGGTGTGAGCTTTATCTATCGCACAGACCCAACTAAAACAGCTAAAGATCTTGGTTACTTATACCTTCCACAAGAAGTTGTAACAGAACACGACTATCGTGAGTATGTTTCCACACTTCGTGCGGTTGACTTAAACAACACTAATTCTTTTGACGAAATCACTGATGCAGAATGTGCAACAGGTGCTTGTCCAATTAAGTAAAATTTAGCCAAAACAAAAGCCCCCGCATCAGAAGATTCGGGGGCTTTTTTGTCGTCAAAATTTCAGGGGGTGCGCCAATGCACTTGCCCAAAAATATCCTGCATAATTTCTTATTACCGTGCATTTTTGCTCCTGGAACCCTAAAAGTTGGGTTGCAGTGTTTTAGAAACTGTTGTATAATTATATCAGTTCTTAAATTTTAAGAACTGCGCAGTGATACGCAGTATCATATCTATCCACTACACAGGAACTTATATAGCATGGATGATACAACGACTAGCGTACCTATTTCCCCAGTTGCAGCTGGAGAAGCTATGGAAGCGCTTAAACAACAAGCTAGCTTTGCGGATCAATATTATAAGCAACTAGCATATCAAGTTAAAGAAACTTTAAAGGAGCCAAAAATGGCAGAAATTTTAAACCCAAGCGGAATGATGATGGCAGGCGGCGGAGACGGCGTATTTGGTGGTGGAGGCCTAATTGGTGGTCTTATCCTAGGAAGCCTACTACGCAACAACGGAAACTTATTCGGCGGAGACGGTGCAGGCGTAGCTGGTGCTGTACTACGTAACCCACCAGAGCAGAACCAAGCCAACATGGACTTAATGGCAGGTATCGGTGCTGTTGACAAGTCTGTTGCTGTTTCAACAGCAGCAATGGAAGCCTCACAAGCTACACAAACTCTAGGCATTACAACACAACTAAACAACATTACTAGCTCTTTAGCAGCTCGTGTTGATGGTCTAAAAGACATTATCAATGCGAACAGCGTAGCACTAATGCAAGGTCAGAATGCTATTCAACAGAATATCATGGAAAACCGTTACGAGCTAAGCAAAGATATTACTAGCGATGGTGAAAAGACCCGTGCCTTAATTACTTCACAGTATGAAGCCACCCTAAACCGTCAACTAGGTGAAGCTAATGCTGCCCTAATTGAACTACGTTCACAGGCTGCACTAACTAACGCTACTCGCGGTGTTGAAGTTACTACAACTAACAACATCAACCAAATGCAGCAACAACAGCAACAACAAGCCCAATTCGGCCAGCTAGCTAACCTGATTTGGACGCTTGGACAAAATATTCGTTCTAACAACGAAGCAATCAACGTTGGTAGTGGTACACTTACCGCTAACCCAGTAAACACAAATACTAACATCCGTTAATATTTAGTGCACTAAAGCTCCCAAGACCACAAGTCGTGGGAGCTTTTTTATTAGGAGAATACTATGCAACAACAGTATATGCCATTTGGTTGGCCACTGCCTAGCTACTTGCCGCTACCTCCAACTATAGAAGATAATGACTTATTTATTAGTAGTATAATAAGTGGGTCATCTACGCCAGGACCACAAGGCGAGCCTGGTGTAAGTGTAGTGAGTGCGGAAGTTACCAACAATCCAGGTGACTTACTGCTTACGCTAAGCAACGGCACTGTCTTAAATGCTGGTAACGTAATTGGGCCGGTTGGTCCAGTTGGACCTGCCGGACCTGCTGGTGGAACCACAAGCAATGTGGTAACTATAGTACAAGACTATTGCGCAACTGCTAGTGACTACTATATAGGAGCCGATTTGCTAGATGCAGCAACTGTGAAACTGCCAGGTGGTGTAGTGCCGGGCACAGAATATGTAATAAAGCTAGAATATGGAGCTCCTGTAGGTACACGTAAACTAACTATAGAGCCTGAATCTCCATCTCTTATTAACGGATTAAGTTCGCTAACACTAAATACCCCTTACCAGGCTATTAGTGTAATTTATAACAATGGTCACTGGTGGACAACATAAGGAACAATATGGAAGACTTAAAACTGGCAATGAAAAATGCCTTTGCAACAACTTATGCGTTTTTAGTGAAAGCAGAAAATTTTCACTGGAACGTAACTGGACCGGATTTCTTACAGTATCACGAACTGTTTGGAAAAATATATGACGAGGTAGACGATGAGCTCGATGATTTTGCTGAGCGCGTTCGTGCTATACGTTGTTTGGTGCCTGCTAGCTTTTCACAGTTGGCAGAGCACTCGTCGATTACTGACACTGTGGAAGTGTTACCAAAAAATGAGATGCTACGGGTACTATACGTTGACAACGGAAAAGTACACGAAGACTTGCTAGCAGCCTATGCTCTTGCTGAGCAATATGCTGAGCACGGTTTGTGCGCATTTTTAAGTGAGCGCATTGACGAACATCGTAAGCATGGATGGATGCTGTACTCTTCAATGCAGGCGTAAAAAAGCCCCTGGCCAGCAATGACCAGGGGCTTTCTTTTTAGTCGTCAGAAGAAGATAAAAACGCTGCCGCAAACTCAAGAGTCTTGGCGTCCTCACGCTCTCGCATAATTTGATCACGTTTCTGGGCTGCCCAAGTTTGGCCGCCGTCTCCACCCCATAAATCCCAAGCTACACGCCCTTTTGAAGGAAACCCTTCTTCTCCACTATTAAAGCCAGTTGCTTTTTTATCGGGCTCGTGACGGCTAAAAAAGCTATGCATGCGTAGCACAGTAGTACCAGTTAGCGGGTCACGATCTTTTAGTTGATTAGCGCGAGCTAGCCCAACTAGTGTACCACCAGGCTTGCCTTCTTCTTTCCACTTAAGTGCACGACGCGCAGCTGCTGCCATACCTTCTGTTGGTGTATATGTTTCTGCCATATTATTCCTTAATTATTGTAAGCTAAGATAACTTGCTTACACATTGCGCTACGCACAATATCACTATCCTGAAAAGTCACGATCTCAACGCCTGGAATTCCACTTAGACGCTTCGTAGCGTCTAGCAACCCGCTATCACCAATATCTGTTTGTTTAGGGTCACCACTCAGGATAACTTTACAGTTTTTGCCAATACGAGATAGCAACATTTTAAACTCTGTCTTAGTTAAGTTTTGTGCTTCATCTACTAAGATAATACAATTTTCAAAGCTAGCACCTCGCATAAATCCCAGCGGTTTAGGGTCTATGTCCTTGGCTTTTAGTGAGTATTCGTAAAATCCTTTGCCTAGTGCGCGTGTAAACACTTGATCGAACGGTTGTAGGTATGGCGCATACTTTTCGTCCAGCTCGCCAGGTAAAAATCCCATACCACGGCCTGTTTCCACATTAGGTCTAGTAAGAATGATTTTATCTACGCGCTTGTGGAATAGCTCCCCTGCAGCATAGCTTGCTGCAATATACGTTTTGCCAGTACCAGCACTACCTATACCAAATATAATTTCACCATTTTCAATTGCATCCAAGTATTCTCCTTGAATATAATTTAGCGGTTTAACTTCTTTAAACGTATAGTTACGCTGAGGTTGTGGGAGGTCAATCCCTTCTTCTTTTTCTTGACGCCATGCGGCTTGTTGTGCTCTGCTTGGGCGTCCAGAAGACTTTTTTGCTGGAAAGGTACGATGGGATTTACCGCTATTTCTTGCCATGAATTTCCTTGTTGGTGGATAAGATTGACGTGGTAAGCATTATTATACTACATTACCACGCCTCGATCAATACGAAATTTATTTTGCTTTCTTGTCAGGCACTGGTGTACCTTCTAGCTTTTTGTGGATTTTAACGTCTTTGCAGACTTCCCGAGTCTTTTTTGTCTTGGCATCTGTTTGCTCAACACATACTTTTTTTGTTTCCGCAGCAAAAGAGCTTGCGCCAAAGGTGCATAAAGCCAGTACTAAAATTAATTGTTTCATTATAACTCCGGTTGAGGTGCTGGTTGTGGTGCTGGCTTGCCGTTAACGTAACGAATTTCTGCAAGCATTGATGTACCGTTAAAGCCTTGAGTAGTGGAAAATCCAGGATTAAATGTAGGCTCTTGTTTAGGAACGTAGCTGGTTTTTGCTGCAGCGGCCGCATTTTCTTGTGCTTGTTTCATTAGTGCTAAACTGGCATCTACTTCTTCTTTACTGCCACCGGCTAACATAATACCACTTAGAGTACCTGTTAAAAACGTAGCAATAGGTACAATTAACTCAAAGAATTTTTGATCTATTGGTGAAATAGCATTTAGTGGTTGAGTTACGAATATAAGCGAGTAGAGCACCACAAACACGATACCTGTTAACGTAAGTGCTAAGCATACACCTATAAAGAACTTTAGGCGAGCCATTAACTGCTCGTCAGTATATAGAAAATTATTTTGCACAGGTTGCTCCTGTAGTAGGTTGAGTAGTTAGTGGGCTATCAGGCATGCCTAATCGCGGATCTCGCTGCCCTTTAAATACGTGCTCAGGACAAGTTCGTGTTACGTCACATTGAGGTTTTTGACATACTGGCTTATCCCAGTTATCTGGATTTTGGCACGGGTAGCGGAACCTGTCTCCACCAAAAAACGCTAGGGCAACAGGTAAGACTACCAGCACTCCTAGCCATTTAAATAGTTTTAAATCTGTAGTCATTTACTTTCCTGCTAGTGGGTTATCTATTGCTTTTTGTATTTTTGTGTCCACTTCACGAGAAACTCGCTCAAGCTTAGAATCTGTTTCACGTTTTAGTTTATCCATATCATCACGAGTACGATCAATACTATTGCGAACATCTTTTTGAATAAGCTTTAGATCTTGGTCTGTTTCACGTTGAGCTTGTTTAACGCTGCGCTCAATTTGCTCAGTTACAGTCTCATTACGACGTAAGTCAGTTTTTAAGTCGTTTTTAATGTCGCGAGTGTAGTCCGAAGTTTTTTGAGAATTTTCTTCAATTACTGCAAGACGTTTATCAAACTCTCCAAGGTCTGGAGCCACATATTTGGCTATTTTCTGTTTCATTTCTAAGTAGTCTTTGTAGAATTCAAAGCCTGCCCAAAGAGCCCCGCCTAGGGTAGTAGCCACAGGAATTGCCAAAGCTAAAAACGCGCTGTTGAGTTTTAGCTTGAATCCTGCTATAGAAAATTCAAAGGCTTGTTTCTTTTCATCAGTCATAGTGACCTCACTTCTGGTATTGTTGCTGTACCATTTGCTCGTGCACTTGATCGCTGGCAAGTTTACGTAAAACTTGTTTGTTGTCAACTACTCTTTGATTTTGGTACAGTGGTTTGCTTGCGTAAAATTTAACATCCGCTAAGATTATTTTTGTGTAGTCAAGTAGAGAACTACCTGCTACTAATTGGTTAATGTCCACAGCACCAAGTGCTGGATTTGTTACTGCGGATTTATTGATTGTGAACTCTCGCTGATCTAGTGCAGGCTCTACCACGTCAGGTACGTAAACTACTGCACTGAACTCGCCTGCCCGATATTGGGCAGTAGCTAGTGGTGCTTGCTCGGTGTATCCACCCACATAAGTACTTGTTGCCGCACCAGCGGTATTGACCTGTACAGTTTGTTGAGTGGCGGTTTGAATCGTTGACGCGCTTTGTATTATACTAGCGGACGATACGCCACCGGAAAAGGATATTGACTGAGCTGCGGCAGAAGTTGCGGTAGCTACAGCAGCCTCGCTAACTTGCTCTAAGGCTTTTTGTGCAGATTCCACTGCTTGAGTCACTGCTTGCTTTTCTGTCGAACTAACACGGCTTTGCTCACCGCGTAGTATATTAAGTACCAAACCTATACTAGCACCTGGCTTAGTTACAGTTTGTATGGCTGCAGTGCTTGTGGTGGTTGCGCTTGTTGAGGTGGCAGCAGCACTAGCGGTTGGTTGTGTAGGGCTTGAGACCACAACAACTTCTGCTGGTTGAGTGGTCTCGGTGGTTTCTGGCATAGCGGCAACGGGTTGGGCTACCGCTTCTTGTGTAACACAATTTTGCGGAACCAACTTGCACGGGTCTATAGGCTCTGGCTCGCTTGGAGCATAGAGTAAGTACAAGTCTGGTGCACGTACTCGTGGCCCCCAAAAGCCTGCCCAGTAGCGGTCATCTTTTCCAGTAAAGCTGACCGTTAGGGTATCTGCTTGTTGCACCGTATACGGAGATTTAAATAACTCCGTACCACTAAAAAGCTGGAAATTTTCTGCTAGCCCACTGGTACGAGCATTGTAGTTATACCAGTAGCTTTCTAGTGTGGTACCGCGACTGAGTAGCGAGACGTTAGCACTTAGCGTACCAGTATTCATATCAGCGTTATTAATCAACCATGAATACTTGTAACCAGCTACCCGAAGTCCAACACCTGCAGCTTCTAGCGCTGCTTGTATACCAATACTGCGACTAACCGTAGCTTGTGTATATCCAAATATAATGGTGTCGGTAATGCTGTTATAGCCCGGTGTATAGCCACCACTAGTACCACCGGCTGCACCTGGTACTACACCAGTCCAGCCGCCAGGTACTAACACATCCGGTGAAGTGAGTTCTTGTGCATTAGAATAACCGGTGAACAAGAACGCCAAGCAGAGTGCCAATACCAATTTTCTTATATGTATCATCTACTTTTTCTTCCTGTAGTTTTGGTATTTTATCTGGGTTAGCTTCCCAGGACTGCTGTGCTTGGGCACCGATCTGGCCCTGGTAAGGGCAGGGCGTGCCGGCCTGCTGCATTGCGTCCCATACTCGCTTATCTTGGCACATAGTTGCAACAGCTGCAACTTTCATGCCCATATCAAATAGCGTTTTTGAAAGTTTTAGTCGTTCGCAATTTAAGTCGCGTACTGTGCCGCCACCGCTAACTCCAAATACTTGAGTCTGAACGCTTCCACTGCTGCCTGTTGTACATAAGTCTGGGTTTCCACCACTTAACATTGAGGGAGCAACTGCTGTTGGCGGAGGTTGAATAACTCGTTGAGTAATTGTGGAGTCATTGCGGTTTATGTTAGTTAACTCGCCACTTTGAATATTTTGGTTAACGTTTGCACTAGAACTAGTGGACGTGCTTTGGTTAACGTTTGTATTGCTGCTAATACTAGTGCTGCTGTTATTATTGTTGTAGGTTAAACTACCACTACTAATATTTGTATTAGTACTAGTGCTAGTATTATTATTGGTGTAAGTTAGGGCGCCGCTACTAACATTATTGTTATTGTACGTTAATGTCCCGCTATTATTGTTGTTAATAGTCTGTGTGCCGCTATTAATATTATAGTTGGTGTTTGAGTTAGTTGCTGTACTAGTAGAGTTCACTGTGCTAGTACTAGTGCTCGAACTAGTACTGGTATTAGTGTTATTGGTATTCACAGTACTAGTACTTGACGTAGTGCTGTTAGTGTCTACTAGGGTGCTGGAGTCGTAAGTTACTTGGGCGTGTGCTACGCCACATACCATGGCCGCTATAACAAGTAGTTTTTTCATTTAAACTCCTAGCACACGCAGTGCATGATTATAATGTTTTATACGATCTTCTAGACCAATTGTGCCGCCGTTAATACGCTTTGTTAGGTTTAGGATATCGCCAGCATCAGCCCAACGATTTAGTCCATTAGTTTCCCAGAACCAACAAGCACTTTGTGCAGCACCTTCAAAAGTCTCTAAGTACTCCGAAGCCTCTTCCACAGGTATTTGCAAGCTAGCCGCAAACCAAGAATAATTGTCTTTACCAGTAAGCTGAATAAGCCCGCGACCACAATAACGATAACCATCGCCACTGCTTTCAGGGCCATTACCCATACGATTAGCATATACCTTATTAGCAATAGCTTCCTGTTTGTTTGGTAAGCTTGCATAGTGCTGAGCCGTTTGATCGTCTGGAAAGTATTTTGGAAATATTTTGCGTAGCGTAGCGGCACGGTAGTTTAAGTTTTCGCGTAGTGCAGTAAATCCACCAGATTCGTGTGCACACTGTGCTATAAAAGCAGCAATGCGTTGTGGTGTGTTGATCTCGTAGTCTGGTAGCAGCTGGGCTAGCGCTGTATGCCACTGCTTGATGTACGGGTTGTTTGGTATTAGCTGCTGTAACTCAGCATAGCTTAGTTGATGGGTCATTTTAGCCTTTCGTATAGTACTTTTTGTTCCACATACCAGCGCTGCCAGGCACTTAACTTAGCAGCACAAGTATAGTACTCGCTGTAATTGTTGACCACCACTTTAGCTACCCCAGATAGTTGTGTGCTTTGGTCAAGCTGTTGCAGGGGTGGACAAGGCTCCAGTACTAGCGTACCTGGTGGTTGTGGCCACGGCGCAGTAACTGGTACCGTGGTACATCCTCCGAGGGCTAATGCTGCAGCTAGTAGCAGTGCTTTCATGGCGTTGCTCCTTTGTTATGTGCAGCTACAAACTCAGGTGATATAACACAACCACTGTCGTGTTTTGTTACTTCGCGGTCTATGTATTTAGTAGACTCGGCGGCTTGTAGTCGATAGTACTCACGCTTGGTAACTACGCGCTGCTCAATTACCACATTGGTTTTTTGAGACTGTTGTGCAATCTCTTGCACTTTGGCTTCTAGTTCTTGTGTCTTGGCTCGCCAAGCTCTATCTAAGTGTAAAACGCCTTGTAGGTAGAGGGCACTAGCCAAAGTGGCCAGTGCTACTAGTTTTAAGTGCGGTTGTAGCCAGTAGACTACGCCTGCCGCGATTACTACGGCTAAGGGTGTCCACCAGGGTATAAATTGTAGTATCCACATATGTTATTAAACAAGGCGGCTAGGCCGCCTTGTTTTACCTATTTTTAAATGCCTTATCAGGAACCGTGAAATTGCTCGTGTAACGAGCGAACCCACGCGATATACGAATGTCACTTAAGTATGTAACTCCGTTTAATCTATTAGTAGTATTACCATTTCCACCTATATAAGTGCTGCGTAATGTTACAGCAGGCGTACCTACAACAGCAGAATTTACTTCTTGCACCCCATTTACGTATATCTGAATATTTGCTCCGCTTTTAACAACCGCAACATGGCTCCAGCTTCCACCAGTTACGCTGCTTGTTGAAGAATATCCAGTAATTGTTGTTCCGTCACTAGTGTAAAATCTAGGTATTCCACTATTAATTGCTATAGCCCAGTTCAATGTGCTTGCCCCACTTAAAAGCGAGCCACCACCTATATTAGCCATAATAGTGTAAAGACCGCTACCAGCTAGACTATTAATCCAGAACTCTATAGTAAAGTCGCCATGACGTAACAAGTAAGAATCTGGAGAATTTGATACGCTAGCTGGAGTTACCAAGTATCCATCACTAGTTCCGCTTAAATATAGTGCAGCTCCACCAAATCTTCCACCATTAGGACTTAACTTAAGTGCGTCAGTAGTGGCCGAGTATGATTCGTATGCAGTACCAGCCACCGAGTCATAGAACACACCATCTGTTCCACTTAGTAACAGAGTAGTATTTTTTACTGGCTCTAGTGGTTTATATTGCGGTTCAAAGTTTGATGTATACAGCGCTTCTCCTTTTACTATTCGTACATCAGACATGTATCCAGCAAAAGGTAGTGTAGCAGCTGAACTTATACCGACGTATACTGCACCAGTTTCGTTAGCTGCAGTAATTGTTACGCCTGTTGTGGATATTGAAAGCTTGCCGTTTACAAAAATACGTGTGTTAGTTCCGTCATGTGTGACTGCTATATGCGTCCAGCTGTATGCTGGTGCAACACCCGTACCGGTCGTAATGTTAGTACTATCAGTTTGGAAACACACAACACCAGATGTGTTTAAGTACAGCTTATATCCTACTAGTGTAGCGTGGTACTTGTTTAGCAGTCTGCGTTCACCACTGGCAGTGGTTGGGTACACCCACATTTCTAGAGTATATTTTGCTCCACTTAGTTGGTTTGTGGTGCTAGCAGCAACGCTTAAGTAATCACCACTACCATCAAAGTATGCTGCTCCTCCAAATACAGCAGGAGTATAGCCTTGTTTTGGCTTATACTGCGTGGCAAATGGCGAGTGTGCTACAGCACTAACGCCGCCTACGCCAGTAATTGTCGCCTGAGTAGGTGAAGCGTCCACCAACACATTGCTGTGGCAAGTAAGTGCTACTGTACCACTAACTGCTGTGAGTGGTGTAGTAGGCGGTACAAAAGTGTCTGTGTATAGTACACTGCCTTTTACTATACGGAAGTTTGAGACGTATCCTTTGTAGTACTCATACGGAGACGTATTGTACGCACCAAGGTAGTTAAGTTCCCCGTTTACTAGGGAGCCTGATATAGTGTACGTAGTACCTACTTGCGTTCCTCCCACATAAAGCTTAACAGACGTACCGCTTTTTGTAACTGCGATATGCGTCCAAGTATCTACCGGTACAGTACCTAAGTCACCTGTTGTTAATGCCCAGGTATCAAAGTTATTACTCATCAACAACTGGATCTGGTTATTTCCAGTCATCAGGCGTACAGCTGCGCGTGCAATACCACTAGTTGCATTTATTTGAGCAACTGTTCCGGTTGCTGTAGTTGATGGACGAACCCAGCACTCTAGCGTAAAGTCGCTGGAACCTAGCAATATACCTGTACCTGTTGGGATTGTTAGGTATTTGCCAATACCATCAAAATAAGTGCTGTAGTATTTTGCGGTTGCGGCCGCGTTGCTAAAAGGACTAAACTTTTGTGCAGATACTTCACCGCTCTTTGTTAGAGTGAAAGCATTTGGGCCGACGTCTTTTAGTTCGGCAGATTTACAAGCAAGGAACGTTGTATTCTTAACAATGTCAAGTGGTTGGGTGCTTGGCGTAAATGCGCTTGTATAGAGTGCAGTGCCTTTTACTATACGAACGTTTGAAAGGTATCCAGTAAAGCGAATGTCC
>JACCDQ010911895.1_pt1 | contig 11926 bp, 12 predicted proteins | sample 7446031 | NCBI WGS metagenome assembly JACCDQ01 (sample SAMN15323442, study PRJNA562643) | freshwater metagenome | isolation source: river surface water | place: USA:Blue River Watershed | collected 2017-08-17
GTGAGTACTTTTTTCTTGCGCTTCTCAATCAGGTGCTTGGCCAACTTGGCAGTGGTGGTGGTTTTACCAGCACCTTGCAAACCCGCCATCAGAATCACGGCGGGTGGTTGTGCCGCCAAATTGATGTCGGCCACGCCTTCGCCCATGGTGGCCGCCAACTCGCGGTTCACAATGGCCACCAAGGCTTGGCCCGGCTTGAGGGAACCCAAAACCTCCTGCCCCAGCGCTTTTTCCTTCACTCGCGCAATAAAGTCACGCACCACGGGCAAGGCCACATCGGCCTCCAACAGGGCCATGCGCACCTCACGCAGCATGTCGGTGACGTTCGATTCTGTGATCCTTGCTTGACCACTGATTTGCTTAACAAGTTGCGAGAGTTTGTCGGTGAGGGCGGAGGCCATAGAAAAAATTTCTCATAAACCGCTAGGTTGAGGGCCCTTTGCCAGAATGCTGGGGCTCAAAACGCTAAACTAGGAACCATGATTTTAGCCAGTCCCTCCGATTTGGCGATGTGGTTGACGCTTTTAACTGCAATCGCCTATGCCGTCCCCGCCTTGATGGCTGAGCGCATGGGCCCCAATTTGGCCCGGCGCTATCTCTGGCTGGCCTGGATTCTTCATGGCAGCAGCCTGGCCACAGGCTTGATCGGTGAAACACCCAGATTTGGTTTTGCCCCTGCCATGTCCGTCACGGTTTGGTGGGTCTTAACGGCCTACGCTGTTGAAAGTCAATATTTCCCCCAACTCAAAGCCCGCTGGGCCATGGCCGCCCTGGGCAGCGCCGCGGTGATATTGGCTTGGGTGTTTCCAGGCACGGCCCTGCATCTCACGTCTTCCATCTGGCTTCCCTTGCATTGGGCTTTGGGCATTGCGTCTTACGGTATGTTTGCCGCCGCCGTCATTCACGCGGGCCTCATGACCCACGCCGAAAAACAAATTCGACTGGGCAACGACAACCAAAGCGGCTTGCCTTTGCTCACCCTAGAGCGGCTGATGTTCCGTTTTGTCTTGCTAGGTTTTGTGTTGCTCACCCTTACGCTCATTGCAGGCTTGGTCTTTGGTGAACAGCTTTATGGCGCAGCAGGCGCGCGTTGGAAATGGGACCACAAAACGGTCTTCTCCATTCTGTCATGGCTGACGTTTGCCGTTTTGCTTTTGGGCCGTTATCGCTTTGGCTGGCGGGGTCGCCGCGCTGTTCGTGTGCTGTACACCGGTGCTACCCTGCTGTTGTTGGCCTATGCCGGATCCCGCTTCGTGATGGAAGTGATTTTGGAACGCAGCCTTTGAAAGCTCTGCTCTTTTTAATCACCGTTTTATTTGCCGTTTGGTTATGGCGCAGAAATCGCCTTCACCAAAGGCAAGAACGTGAACGCGAGCAAGCAGGACAAGCCACAACATCCTCCCGCGCCGAGGCGCAAGCTGGGCACAGCCCCCAAAACCCTTCCCCCATGTTGGCCTGCCAACAGTGTGGCGTTCACATGCCGGCACACGACATGGTTCAAGGACAGCAAGGCCATTACTGTTCCTTGGCCCACTGCAAAGCCTCATCCGATACCCCTGTTTCAAAGTGATGGACTTCGATCGTTGGCATCAGGGCTGGTGTTTAGGTGCTGAAAAATGTGAATCCCCTAACTTTGGTCCACGCCCTGCCAACGCACAAGTTGACTTGATCGTGGTGCATTCCATCAGTTTGCCCCCAGGGAAATTTGGTGGCCAGCACGTCCAACAGTTGTTCACCAACCAACTCGATTGGGACGCGCATCCTTACTTTCAAACCATTCGTGGCTTGGAGGTCTCAGCGCACTTTTTCATCGAACGCACGGGGCGTGTTTGGCAATTTGTCAGTTGCCACGATCGTGCTTGGCACGCTGGTGTGTCTCAGTACCGCGGCCGCGCCAATTGCAATGACGACTCGATTGGCATTGAACTAGAGGGCCTGGAAGGCGAAACATTTGAAGCGGCGCAATACGACAGTCTTGCGAAGTTGTGCCTGGCGCTGGGCAAGCAATACCCCATTGCGCATGTGGCGGGCCATGAACACATTGCCCCCGGCCGCAAAAAAGATCCTGGGCCGGGCTTCAAATGGGATGTGCTCCAAAAAAATGTCGCTTGGCCGTCACAGTACTTTCCCGAATTTTGAAAAATTTTTCATCATTTTTAAAAATATTTTTCTTTTATTTTTGATGACTTTTTTTGCACCTTTCCAGCGCGTTTCTGCATAGAAAAATTTCCCTATTTTTTGCAAGGCATTGATTTGCAAGGCTTGGCGAAGGCAAATGCAAGCAAAAGCGCACCAACTCTCATGCGCCGAGAAAACAGACTGATTTGACGCGGATTTCAAGGCATCGTTTTCATGCCCCAAACAGGCCCAAATTCCATCTGGTGAGAAGCCCTGGTGAGGCATCCGACTTCCTCGAGGCTGCAGCGCCCCTGTACACTACCCCTAGTGGCTTGAAATCACCCTAGACCCCAGATATAGTGTCTCAACGCCAAAGACACGGTCTGGTGAAATACAAGAAAAAACCCACTTTGACGACCCCGTTTGATGGACAGACTCACCCTCATTTGAGGCTGCCATCGACAAGAAATTTGAACTGACATTGACCACCGAGAAAAATATGCAAATTGAGCTGAATCCGACATCGTCGACCCAAGGCTACCCAGGCGCCCACGATGCTTCTCCAACGCCGAACGCGGCAGCCAGCGCATTGGCCAACTACCAAATCATTCGCCGCAATGGCGCCGTGGTGCCCTTCGAGCCCAACAAAATTGCCGTGGCCCTCATGAAAGCCTTTTTGGCCGTTCATGGCACGCAAGGCGCCGCCTCCGCCAGCGTTCGCGAAGTGGTCGATGGCCTCACCCAAGGCGTCATTCGCGCATTGATGCGCTCACGTCCTGGTGGCGGTACCTTCCACATTGAAGATGTGCAAGACCAAGTTGAACTGGGCCTGATGCGCAGCAGCAACCACGAAGTGGCCCGTGCTTACGTGTTGTATCGCGAGCGTCGCACCCAAGAGCGCGCTCAAATCAAAGAAGAAAAAGCAGCGGTCAGCGCACATCCCACATTGCACGTCATCGATGGCGGCCAACGCGTGCCCCTCGACATCAACTATTTGCAAGGCCTCATCGTCAATGCCTGCCAAGGCTTGGGCCAAGACGTGCAACCCGACCCCATCGTGGCCGAAACCATGCGCAACCTCTACGACGGCGTGCCCATGGAAGAGGTTTACAAGGCGTCCATCTTGGCGTCACGTACCCTGATCGAAAAAGACCCCGACTACACCTACGTCACTGCCCGCCTCTTGATGCACACCATTGCCAAAGAAGTCTTGGGCAAAGAAGTGCTCTTGAAAGACATGGCCACACACTATGTCGACTACTTCCCTGGCTACGTGAAAAAAGGCGTGGAAAACGGCTTGCTCGACGAAAAGCTTTTGCAATTCGACTTGCGCAAACTGGCCTCCGCCCTCAAAGCCGAGCGCGATCTGCAGTTCGATTACCTCGGCCTGCAAACGCTGTACGACCGCTACTTCTTGCACGTCCGCAAAACGCGCATCGAGTTGCCCCAGTCTTTCTTCATGCGCGTGGCCATGGGCCTGGCCCTGAACGAAACCGACCGCGAAGCCCGCGCCATCGAGTTCTACGAAGTGCTGTCTTCCTTCGACTTCATGTCCAGCACCCCCACGTTGTTCAACAGCGCTGGTTTGCGTTCACAGCTGTCCAGCTGCTACCTGACCACCGTACCCGACGACCTAGACGGCATTTACGAGTCCATCAAAGAAAAAGCTTTGCTGTCTAAGTTTGCCGGCGGTTTGGGCAACGACTGGACTCGCGTTCGCGCTTTGGGCAGCCACATCAAGGGCACCAATGGCGAATCACAAGGCGTGGTGCCTTTCCTCAAAGTGGTCAACGACACTGCTGTGGCCGTGAACCAAGGCGGCAAGCGCAAGGGCGCCGTCTGTACTTACCTCGAAACATGGCACCTCGACATTGAAGAGTTCCTGGAACTGCGCAAAAACACCGGCGACGACCGCCGCCGTACGCACGACATGAACACGGCTAACTGGATCCCCGACTTGTTCATGCGCCGCGTCATGGAAAAAGGCACTTGGACTTTGTTCTCGCCTTCCGATTGCCCCGATTTGCACGACAAGTTTGGCGTTGAGTTCGAAAAAGCCTATGTGGTCTACGAGCAAAAAGCCGCTGCCGGCGAAATCAAGCCTAGCCGCACCATCCAGGCCAATGACCTGTGGCGCAAGATGCTGTCCATGCTGTTTGAAACAGGCCATCCTTGGATCACTTTCAAAGATGCTTGCAACGTGCGCTCACCTCAGCAGCACGCCGGCGTGGTTCACTCTTCCAACCTGTGCACCGAAATCACCTTGAACACCAGCGACACCGAAACCGCGGTGTGCAACTTGGGTTCTGTCAACTTGCCACAGCACTTGATGGACGGCCCTAACGGCAAGCAAATCGACCACGCCAAACTGCAGCGCACCATCAAAACGGCCATGCGCATGCTCGACAACGTGATCGACATCAACTACTACGCCGTCAAAAAAGCGCGTGACTCTAATATGCGTCACCGCCCCGTGGGCCTGGGCCTGATGGGCTTCCAAGACGCGCTGTACCAAATGCGCGTGCCTTACGCTTCCCAAGAAGCCGTGCAGTTTGCCGACACTTCGATGGAAGCCATCTGCTACTACGCCTACTGGGCGTCCACCGAGTTGGCTGCCGAGCGCGGCAAGTACTCTAGCTACAAAGGTTCTTTGTGGGACCAGGGCATCTTGCCTTTGGACACCCTCAACCTGCTGGAAAAAGCCCGCGGTGGTTATGTTGAAGTCGATCGCAGCAGCACCATGGACTGGGATGCTTTGCGCAAGAAGATTGCCAAAGACGGCATGCGCAATTCCAACTGCGTAGCCATTGCGCCTACGGCCACCATCTCCAACATCATTGGTGTGGACGCTTGTATCGAGCCTTGCTTCGGCAATCTGTCGGTCAAGTCCAACTTGTCTGGCGAATTCACCATCATCAACAGCTACTTGGTGCGCGACTTGAAGCGCCTGGGTCTGTGGGACGATGTCATGGTCATGGACTTGAAGCACTTCGACGGCTCACTGCGCCCCATCGACCGCGTGCCGCAAGAAATCAAGGCCTTGTACGCCACCGCATTTGAAGTGGAAACCACATGGATTGTGGAAGCTGCTGCACGTCGCCAAAAATGGATTGACCAAGCACAGTCGCTCAACATTTACATGTCTGGCGCGTCTGGCAAAAAGCTCGACGACACTTACAAGTTGGCATGGTTGCGTGGTCTCAAAACCACTTACTACCTGCGCACCATCAGTGCGACACACGCCGAGAAATCGACAGTGTCCAACAACCAAATGAACGCTGTGTCTTCGGGTTCTTCTGCCGGTGGTGCTTCTACCGCCAACGCATCTGCACCTTCACAGTTTTCTGCAGTGCCTGCCACCGATGTGAAGTTCACCGCCATCGATGATGTTGGCTGCGAGGCGTGCCAATAACGTTCGCACAATAACGTTCACACCATCAGGAAATTATTTTTCTCAATCTCGAAATCACGACGAAGAAATACAATGCAAAAACGCAACACTTCTTCGCGTGATTTCATTTCATTTCAAAACATTGCTTTGCATTTCTGCCGCAAGCTTTCATAATCCACTCATTGGAAATTTCTATGTTGTCCTGGGACGAATCATCTAAACCTGCATTGCAACCTGCAATGCCAAGCTTCCCCCCAAGTGGTCCATCGGCTGACCGCTTTGCTGATCTGTCTTCATTCACCTCTAACGTCTCAACAACTAACGTAACTGCGGCCCAAGCTGCAACACCTTCGCCCGTCATGACGGCCGCAGGCACACAGTCTGCCCCTACCGGCGCATCACGCCGCGTGAACGCTGCAGACAAACGCATCATCAATGGCCAAACCGACGTCAACCAGTTGGTGCCATTCAAATACAAATGGGCTTGGGAAAAATACCTGGCCACTTGCGCCAACCACTGGATGCCGCAAGAAGTCAACATGACGCGCGACATTGCACTTTGGAAAGACCCCAATGGTTTGACCGAAGACGAGCGCCGTTTGGTCAAGCGCAATTTGGGCTTCTTTGTCACAGCCGATTCATTGGCTGCCAACAACATCACGCTGGGCACTTACCGCCACATCACAGCGCCCGAGTGCCGCCAGTTCTTGTTGCGCCAAGCGTTTGAAGAAGCCACTCACACCCATGCTTATCAGTACATCACTGAATCATTGGGCTTGGACGAGAGCGAAATCTTCAACGCTTACAACGAAGTTCAGTCCATCCGTGACAAAGACGAGTTCCTGATTCCGTTCATTCACGCCATCATGGACCCCAACTTCAAAACGGGCACGCTGGAAACTGACCAAACCCTCTTGAAGTCACTCATCGTGTTTGCTTGCCTCATGGAAGGCTTGTTCTTCTACGTGGGCTTTACCCAAATTCTGGCTTTGGGCCGCCAAAACAAAATGACCGGTGCGGCCGAGCAGTACCAGTACATCTTGCGCGACGAATCCATGCACTGCAACTTCGGCAGCGACTTGATCAATCAGATCAAACTCGAAAACCCCCAGTTGTGGACGGCCGAATTCAAAGCCGAAATCAATGCTTTGTTCTTGAAAGCCGTCGAACTGGAATACCGTTACGCCGAAGACACCATGCCCCGCGGCGTGTTGGGCCTCAACGCCTCCATGTTCAAAGGTTACTTGCGCTACATCGCCAACCGCCGTGCCACACAAATTGGCTTGGAAGCCCTCTTCCCCAACGAAGAGAATCCCTTCCCATGGATGAGCGAAATGATTGACTTGAAGAAAGAACGCAATTTCTTCGAGACCCGCGTCATTGAATACCAGTCGGGCGGTGCCCTGTCTTGGGACTAACTATTCAAACATGACGATCCAGTTTAAACCTCATGCCACGACCGCTCAATGCGGCGGTGGGGTGAGGTTTTTCCCTATTCAAGGTGGTGAGAGTCAATCTCAGCACCTTGAATCGCTTTGCGACCCCAACATTCGCAAAGTGTTTCCCTCTGTTGATTTTTCTAATTGATCAAGGAGAAAAAAATCATGGCAACTGCAAAAAAAGCGGCACCAAAAAAAGTCGCAGCAAAAAAAGCGGCTCCTAAAAAAGCCGTCGTGAAGAAAGCCGCTGCTCCCAAAAAGGCAGCTCCTAAGAAGGCAGCAGCTCCTAAAAAAGCAGCTCCTAAAAAGGCCGTAGCTAAGAAGGCAGCAGCTCCTAAAAAAGCAGCTCCTAAGAAAGCCGTCGCTAAAAAGGCAGCAGCTCCTAAAAAAGCAGCTCCTAAGAAGGCCGTAGCTAAAAAGGCAGCAGCTCCTAAAAAGGCCGCTCCTAAGAAAGCCGCTGCAAAAAAAGCCGCTCCTAAAAAAGCTGCTAAAAAAGCCGTAGCTAAGAAAGCTGCTAAAAAAGCTGCTCCTAAAAAAGCCGCTAAAAAGCCAGCCAAAAAAGCTGCTAAGAAAGCTGCGAAAGCGCCCGCTGCCCCTGCTGCCGCTGCGCCTGCGTTGAATCCTCAAGCTGCCTGGCCGTTTCCTTCGGCCGCCAAGCCTTGATTCAAAGCTAATTCGTTAGCCCAAGCAAAAGCCCGATGCTGAAAAGCTTCGGGCTTTTTTGATGCTCAAGGATAGAAAGTCAGCAGCCGATAGCCTACAAATGCGGGCTCTGACTTCGACAAGGTCAATGTCAATTCTTGCGACAGAATTTCCCCGGCCGACATTTGAAGGGGCGCACCCCATTGCGTCACATTGAACACACGGCGCATCACTGGCTGGTCTTGTTGGTCCGTCAAAGTCAGCTCTACCCAAGGCGTCGCCACTGGAAAAGTCGCTGAATTTCTGAGGTCCATTTGAAATGACCAGACTCTGGGTGACTCATCGATGACGAAAGCCGTGAGCTGTTCGGCCGCATGCACTTCATCAATGGCCGCATGGTCGATCACCACCGCATCTGATTTTTGATAGGGTTTGATTTGGCAATGCGCTAATTCGCACATTGACACAAGCAGTGGCCGGAGGCGAGGCTCTTGTGCGGCCCATTGATCTTTGAACAGCAGCGTGACTTGAAACAGCAAACCCAGGCAACCCAACACAGCCCAGGTGATCAAACCTGCGTAGGTCATGGGGTGCGTCTTAGACGTGAGCGCTGCGTTGCGCTGTCATCAAGATCCAGCCGTCTTCGCGGTCTGCCACCGACAATTGAATGTGAGGGGCGTAAGCCTGAATCAGCTCTTCTTCTTGGCGTTCCAAAATGCCAGCCAAAACCAAGTGACCACCGGCCGCCACATGACTACAGAGCAAAGGCGCCAGTACTTTGAGTGGCGTGGCCAAAATATTGGCCAAAACAGTTTGATAGGTGCCTTGAGCCAATTCTGGCAGGCCCGCATTCAAGCTGACTTGGTTGGCTTGCGCATTGAGTTCGGTGGCCGTGACGGCGGCTTCATCAATGTCGACGGCGTCTATTTGTGAGGCACCAAACTTGGCAGCGCCAATGGCCAAAATGCCCGAGCCGCAGCCGTAGTCTAAAACGCGCTGGGCTTTCACAGAATGGGTGGCGATCCAGCGCAAACACATGCGCGTGGTGGGATGCGTACCCGTGCCAAATGCCAAACCGGGATCGAGGCGAATGATTTCTTTGGCTTGTGCGGGCGGCTCATGCCAAGTAGGCACGATCCAAAAATCGGGCGTGATGTCGACAGGCGCAAATTGAGATTGCGTGAGACGCACCCAATCTTGGTCGGGCACGGCGGCAATGGCCAAGACTTTGCAGTCTTCAAAAAAGTCTTGGGCGGCCAACAAGACAGCGGCTTGGCGCGCTTCCTCTTCTTTGGCAAACAAGGCCACCATCTTGGAGCGCTGCCAACCGTCTTTGGGGGGTGGCATGCCGGGCTCACCGAACAAAGCTTGTTCGTGCTCCGTTTCCGCATCGGCATCTTCCACAGAAACGCTCAAAGCATCCAAAGCTTCGAGGGCTTCGCTCAAGACATCAACACGTGCCTCGGGGCACAACAAGTTCAGTTCAAACATAGATTAGATTTTGCGACGACGCAACCACTCTTCCAAGTAATGGATGTTGGTACCACCCGACATGAATTTGGAGTCGCGCAAAATTTCACGGTGAAGTGGAATGTTGGTGCTGATACCTTCGACCACGGTTTCACCCAAGGCCGTTTGCATGCGTGCAATGGCTTGCTCTCGTGTGTCGCCATGGGCAATGATTTTGCCAATCATGGAGTCGTAGTTGGGGGGCACAAAGTAATTGTTGTACACGTGGGAATCCACACGAATGCCAGGACCCCCAGGCGCATGCCAAGTGGTGATACGGCCAGGGGATGGTGTGAACTTGAAGGGGTCTTCAGCATTCACACGGCACTCAATGGCGTGACCGCGAATTTCAATTTGGCGCTGTGTAAATGGCAACTTCTCACCCGCGGCCACCATGATTTGTGTTTTCACAATGTCAATGCCGGTGACCCACTCAGTCACGGGGTGCTCCACTTGAACACGCGTGTTCATTTCGATGAAATAGAACTCGCCGTTTTCGTACAAGAACTCAAAAGTACCAGCACCGCGATAGCCAATCTTTTTGCAAGCGGCCACACAGCGTTCGCCAATCTTGTCGATCAGTTTGCGAGGAATGCCAGGTGCTGGCGCTTCTTCCAACACTTTTTGGTGGCGACGTTGCATGGAGCAATCGCGTTCGCCCAAGTAAACCGCATTTCTGTGCTTATCAGCCAAGATTTGGATTTCAATGTGGCGGGGATTCTGCAAATACTTTTCCATGTAGACCGCAGGATTGCTGAATGCAGCACCCGCTTCGGCCTTGGTCATTTGCACGGCATTGATCAAGGCCGCTTCTGTATGGACCACGCGCATACCGCGTCCACCGCCACCACCGGCGGCTTTGATGATGACGGGGTAGCCAATGCTTTTGGCCGTGCGGCGGATGATGACGGGGTCATCGGGCAATTCGCCTTCTGAACCTGGCACGCAAGGCACGCCCGCTTTGATCATGGCCTGCTTTGCAGACACCTTGTCGCCCATGATGCGAATCGATTCAGGTGTGGGGCCAATGAATTGGAAGCCACTTTTTTCGACACGCTCGGCAAAGTCGGCGTTTTCGCTCAAGAAACCATAGCCTGGGTGAATGGCTTCTGCATCCGTCACTTCGGCAGCCGAAATGATGGCGGGCATGTTCAGATAACTGAGATTAGAAGCGGCAGGACCAATGCAAACGGCTTCTTCGGCCAGCTTGACGTATTTGGCTTCGCGGTCGGCTTCGGAATACACCATGACGGCTTTGATGCCCAATTCACGGCAGGCACGCTGAATTCGCAGGGCAATTTCCCCGCGATTGGCAACCAGAATTTTCTTAAACATGAGAATCCCGGTGCTTTATTCGATGATGTAAAGCGCTTGACCGTACTCAACGGCTTGACCGTTTTCGCACAAGACTTGCTTCACGGTACCGGCTTTGTCAGATTCAATTTCGTTCAGAATCTTCATGGCTTCAATGATGCACAGGGTGTCGCCTTCTTTGACCACATCGCCCACTTGAACGAAAGGTGCAGCGCCTGGGCTGGAAGATCTGTAGAAAGTTCCCACCATGGGGGACTTGACGGTATGGCCGGCAGTGGCTGCTTCAGCGGCAACAGCAGCGGCCGTAACGGCGGCGGCTTCGGCAATTTCGGCGACCGTGGGAGCAGCTGCAGGGGCAGCTTGAACGGGTGCAGCGGGGACCATCACTTGTTGTGTGAGGACAGGGGCAACGCCACCAGCAGGGCCCTTCACAATGCGAACTTTACCTTCGGCCTCTGTGATTTCCAATTCAGTGACATTTGAGTCGGAAACCAAGTCAATCAAGGTTTTCAATTTGCGCAAATCCATGTTACCCCCTGTGTTTGCTGTCGAAAACGTGGAATTTACACCAAAAATGCATTTAAATGGTTACAAATGCCCTCATTTACAGAAATGAAAACAAAGAAATTGGAATTCAAGGGGGCCTTGAATCGCTTTGAAAAGTCAATGGCTGAGGTTTTGCCCTCTACACAATCATTTTCAGCCAAGCATCAAGGTCTTTTTGATCTAATTTGCCTGTTTTTTGGGTTAACAAGCGTCCTTTTGAATCGAAAAGCAGACTAAATGGCAAAACGCTTTCAGCATTTCCCAAACTAATTCCCAATTCCGTGCCGCTCACACCTGCCAAACCCACTGGAAAGCTCAGAGGTTTTTGGGCTAAGTAGCGCTTGACCATACTGGGTTGGTCAACCGCAAGACCGATTACTTGCACAGATTTAGCCTGATTTGCCTTATAAAAGGCGTCAATTAAAGGCAGTTCTTCAATGCAAGGGGGGCACCAGGTGGCCCAAAAATTGACCAACAAAGGTTTGCCTTGAAGCGCTTTGAGACTTAAACGCCCCCCATCGGGTTGATCAAACTCGAAGGTCCAGAAGTTTTGAACAGCCTCATCAGATGCACCGATGGGTTGAACCTTTTGCCAAGCCACAAAGGCGCCCGCCACACCGGCCGAGACCGCCACGGCAGCGGTTAACCAGTGCCGTCTGTGCATGCCATCCGCTGAAGAAGGCTCTTGGCCCTTGGCGGAGGTCCCCACAGGCGCCGAGGCGAGATCTTCTGTTTTGCGTTCTTCTGTCATTATGTTTCCAGTATTTTTATGCTTTACGCTTCAAAAGAAGCCATTCGCGTCAATCTTCAGTGGCCAAGGCCTCAATCAAGCGTTGAACCGCGGCTGTGTCACCGCGCGGAGAACGACCCTGTGCGTCCAACTTCAGCGCACCTCGCACATCGTCAAAATCATTGACCAGCAAATGCACGCCCACCTCTTCCCCCAAGTCCTCACAATAACTGTGAA
>JACCDQ011257817.1_pt1 | contig 11926 bp, 12 predicted proteins | sample 7446031 | NCBI WGS metagenome assembly JACCDQ01 (sample SAMN15323442, study PRJNA562643) | freshwater metagenome | isolation source: river surface water | place: USA:Blue River Watershed | collected 2017-08-17
GGATCAGTCGCATGGTTTTCCTTTGTTCAAAGTTTCAAATGCTGTGAGGCCACCGGTCTCCGGCGGAAGCCCTTCGTGCACCCTAAAAGGGCAATCTGTGCGAGGATAGCACGCGCTTACCCGCCGCTGCCTTACAGGCGATGGTCCCTGCTTGGGTGCTATCGGGTCTGCGCGAACAAGGCTCGAACTCGAGCCAAGTCCTCTGGAGTGTCAACCCCCGGCCCGGGCGCTTGTGCGGCTTGGTGCACCGCGATGCGCTCCCCATGCCACAACACCCGCAATTGCTCCAACGACTCGCTGATTTCGTACGGGGCTGGCTGCAAAAGCGGATAGCGCTTCAAAAACCCGACCCGGTAAGCGTAAATGCCTATGTGCCGCTGTGCTGAAGCCGGGCCCAATGAGGTGAGTGCTTCAGCGCCAGAGCCAGACCCAGCCATGCCGTCTCGCCACCATGGGATGGGCGCGCGGCTGAAGTACAGCGCAGTGCCTCTGTGGTCTGTCACCACTTTGACCACGTTTGGGTTCAAAAAATCGGCAGGCGTTTCGATGGTGTGAGCAGCCGTGCTCATCACGCAGTCTGCCCGGCACTGCAATGTTTGGGCCACCGCTGATATGAGCTGGGGGTCCATCAAGGGTTCGTCGCCTTGAACGTTGACCACGACAGCATCATCAGGCAAACCCAGCTTGTCGCATGCCTCGGCGAGTCTGTCGCTACCACTGAGGTGGTCGGCTTTGGTCATAACGGCCGGCACGCCAGCCGCCGCACAAGCATCCAAAATTTGACGGTCATCTGTGGCCACGGTGCAGCTGGCGGGTTGGCTCAGGGCGGCGCGTTGCGCCACACGTACCACCATGGGCAGCCCTGCGATGTCGGCAAGTGGTTTGTTGGGCAGACGGCTGGAGGCCAAACGTGCCGGAATCAGTACGTGAAAACCTGGGGCAGTTTCGTCTTTGTCCATGGGCGGCTCAAGCGTTTTGGCCGCCCAGTGGCATGGGTTTGGGCAAGGCATCCAGCTCGGCGTCGCTCAGGACTCGGGCTTCATTTTCCAGCATCACTGCAATACCGTCTCGTATCGGGTAGGCCAAGCGTGCGCTTCTCGAGATCAGTTCTTGGGTGTCTTTGTTCAACAGCAAGGGGCCCTTGGTGACAGGGCAAACCAGAAGTTCAAGCAGTTTGGGGTCCATGAGGGGATGATAAACGGTCACGCGCGGTTCCGATGGCTTCGTCCACGGCGGCGAAAAATGTGGGTTCGGGTGTTTGCAACAAGGGCACGGCCCAGACGCAAGCGCAATCGGGGGACTGTTCGGCCAACAGTAGGGGAAAGAGCTTGACAGCGTCTTTTTCGGTACACAGCCAAACCCCTGGCTGTTGGGTTAAAGCTTGCCGCAGTGCGTGTGCCGTGGCATGGTCGGCCAAAGCCTGCGAATGTTGCAGTTGCACACCTTGGGCCAGCAGCATGTTAAAAAAGGCCTCGGGGCGTGCTATGCCAGCCAAGGCTGACACCAGTGGGGCCGCGTGCGCAATCTCAGCCAAAGTCCGGCGCTCTTCCAAGGCGTTAACCACCGTCGCGTCCAGTTGACGTGTGGCCGAGTATGTGGGGTAGGGTGATGGGATGGCGCTGGTCTTGCGTTCGCTGTGGTTCAACACCAAAATCTGGCTGCCCGTATGCGGTGGGGCTGGCCAAGGTTCACGCAACAGACCTGCCGGCAGCAGCCAGCCGTTGCCACAGCCACGCTCGTCAAACACGACCACGGTGACATCCCGCGCAAGCGCCCAGTGCTGCATGCCATCGTCACAGATCACCACGTCGGTGTTGGGGTGTTGTGCCAAAAGGTGCAACGCAGCCGTGTGGCGTTTGGCTGCTACCACCACAGGCGCGCCGGTGGTGCGCTGAATCAAAAGGGGTTCGTCACCGACATCGGCTGGCTGCGAGTCGGGGGTAACTTCCATGCAGCCCTGGGTTTGGCGCCCGTAACCCCGTGACACCACCCCCGGGTGCATGCCTTGCGCTTGCAAGTGCTTGACCAGAGCGACTGTGGTGGGTGTTTTCCCCGCGCCACCTACCACCACATTGCCTACTACCAACACCGGCACGGGCAAACGGTTGGGGCGCTTGATGCCCCACTGGTAGGCCCATCGGCGTACGCGCAGCAACAGGCCATAAAGCATGGCCATTGGCAGCAACGCCGTGGCCAATGGCCCACGCTGGCGCCAAACCGCTGGCCAATTCATGGGTGGGTGGCGGCTTGCGTTGCAAAGGTGATTTGACTCAAGCCGCTGCGCCGGGCCGCATCCATCACATTAACCACCGACTGGTGGGAGGCGGCCGCATCCGCATTGATGACCACGATCGTCTTGTCTGTTGGTCCTGCGGCTTCTTTCAATGCTGCAATCAGCCCGCTCACTGAACTGCTGTCCAGGACGCGGCGGTTCACGGCATAGCGTCCGTCTTGGCCAATGCTGACCACCACTTCACTGGGAGGTTGCTGGGGTTGCTCGGCATCGGCCACCGGCAGATTCACCTGCAATGCAGTGAACCGGCTGTAAGTGGTGGTCAGCATCAAGAAAATCAAAACCACCAACAATACGTCGATGAACGGGATCAGGTTGATCTCGGGTTCGTCGCGGTGTTTGCTACTGAATTTCATATGAGGCGGGGCTCGGTTCAACGCCGCAACGTGGACAGGTGCCGCGCAAAGGTTTCAGCGGCCACCTCCATTTGCAACAGGTAACTGTCTGTCAGACTGCGAAAATAACGCCACGCAATCAAGGCGGGAATGGCCACTATCAACCCGAAAGCGGTGTTGTACAAAGCAATTGAAATGCCATGGGCCAGTTGCGCGGGGTTGCCACCCCCGGGGCTCATGCCGCCGTCGCCGGTTTGGGAGCCGAAAATCTCGATCATGCCAATCACGGTGCCCAGCAAACCCAGCAGCGGGGCCGCAGACGCGATGGTGGCCAACGCCCCCAGGTAACGCTGGAGCTTCGCCGCCGCCAAACGGCCCGCCGCCTCGAGTTCGGCATGGATTTCGGCTTCGCTGGCTTTGCTGTGCTTGCCATGACCCATTGCTCGAAAACCCGCAGCCAAAACCTCACCCAGCAGGGAGTTTTGCTGCAGTTGGCGCACCACTTCGGCCGAAGGCACGCTGTTGCGGGAGGCCAAAATGGCTTCGTCTAACAGATTGGGCGGAACGATTTTGGAGCGTTTGAGGCTGGCTGCTCGTTCGAAGATCAACGCCAAACCCAATACAGAGCACAAAATCAGCGGCCATATGGGCCAGCCTGCGGCTTGTATGATGGAAAACAAAATGCAACTCCTTGTTTGGGGCTTGGGTGGTCGATGGGTCGAGTGGGTTGGGCCCCGTTTGTTCGGATTATCGCGCACGCCCCCTCACAACTCGGCCCCATGGGGTTGCACACCCTCAACACAGCATGATTTTCAACACATCTCAGGTTTGGCCCGTTGGTTCTTTGATGCAAGCGGTGTCGGATGCCGTGCAGACCCGTTTTGGCTCCATTGTGGTGCGGGGCGAGGTCTCGGGATTCACCCGAGCCGCCAGTGGGCACTGTTATTTCTCGATCAAAGACGCACAGGGCCAGCTTCGTTGCGCCATGTTCCGGCGGGCCGCCCAGGCCAGTGGTTTGGATGTTCGCGACGGGCAATTGGTGGAGGTGTCGGGGCGGTTGGATGTGTACGCCGCCCGTGGCGAGTTGCAAATGGTGGTTGAAGGGGTGCGGCTGGCCGGGCAGGGCGGGCTGTTCGAGCAATTTTTGCGCTTGAAAGCGGAGCTGGAAGCCGAGGGGTGTTTTGACCCTGTCCGAAAGCGCGTCTTGCCCGCCATGCCGCGGCATGTGGGTGTGGTCACCTCGCTGGATGCGGCCGCACTGCGCGATGTGGTCACCACCTTGCGCCGGCGGGCACCCCACGTGACTGTGACCGTTTACCCTGCGTTGGTGCAAGGCAGTCAAGCCCCTCAAGCCTTGCTGCAGGCATTGGCGTGGGCCAGTAATTCACACGCGCAAGGTCAATGTGACGTGTTGCTGATGGTGCGTGGTGGCGGATCGCTCGAGGATTTGTGGGCATTCAATCACCCCGAACTGGTGCGGGCGCTGGTTCGGTGCCCGATGCCGGTGGTGGCAGGGGTGGGGCATGAAACCGACTTCACCTTGGTCGATTTTGCTGCCGATGTGCGAGCAGCCACCCCCACAGCCGCGGCGGAGCTGTGCTGCACCAGCCAAGAGGTGGCGAGCCAGGCCTTGCAATTTTTGCAAGACCGTTTGACCCGGCAGACTCAGCGCCTGTTGGACCTGCGATCGCAAGGTGTGGACCGGCTGGCACAGCGCTTGGGGCGCCCGTTGGAGCAACTGCAGCACGCGCGCACGGGCTTGCAGGCCCGCACGCATGCGCTGGAGGCCCGCTTTGCAAAACGCCTGCAAGCCGAACACTTTGCGCTGGCACAGCGGCACGCAAAATGGACCCAAGCTGTCCGTCGCGCCGGGCTATCGGCCCACCAACGCCTGAGCCATCTTGACGGCCGCTTGCAGGCTTTGGATCCCACCCTGGTGTTGCAGCGTGGCTATGCTTGGCTGACCGACGAGCGTGGGCACACGCTCACGCATGCCAAAAGCGCGCACCTGGGGCAAGCGCTGGACGCTGTTTTGGCCGATGGCCGTTTGGGATTGACCGTCACAAAAACAAGTGCTTGAGTTGTTTCCTACAATGGCGTGTTTGCCAACAAACCCACAGAGGAAAAACATGGAACATACTTTGCCCGCCTTGCCCTACGCTATCGACGCGCTGGCGCCCCACTATTCGCAGGAAACCCTGGAATTTCACCACGGCAAGCACCACAACGCCTACGTGGTCAACTTGAACAACCTGCAAAAAGGCACAGAGTTCGAGAGCAAGACCCTGGAAGAGATCATCAAGACCTCCAGCGGCGGCATCTACAATAACTCGGCCCAAATCTGGAACCACACTTTTTTCTGGAACTGCATGAAGCCCAACGGTGGCGGTGAGCCCACGGGCGCGCTCGCAGATGCCATCAATGCCAAGTGGGGCAGCTATGCGGCTTTCAAGGAGGCGTTTGTCAAGAGCGCTGTGGGCAACTTCGGTTCGGGCTGGACTTGGCTGGTGAAAAAAGCGGACGGCTCGGTGGATATTGTCAACATGGGCGCTGCAGGCACCCCGCTGACCACTGCTGACAAAGCCTTGCTGACCGTGGATGTTTGGGAGCACGCCTATTACATCGATTACCGCAACCTGCGCCCCAAGTTCGTTGAAACATTCTTGGACAAGCTGGTGAATTGGTCGTTTGCTGAGGCCAACTTCGCCTGACAGCTGATCGCCAAAAACAAAAAGGCTCCCCGAAGGGAGCCTTTTTTGTATCAAAGCTTATCAGGCCTTGATCGAAGCCAGCGCGCTGTTCAGCGTTGCGCTTGGACGCATCACTGCGTCAAGTTTGGCGGTGTCTGGCAGATAGTAGCCACCAATATCCACAGGTTTACCCTGAACGGCGTTCAGTTCTTCAACGATTTTGCTCTCGTTGTCTGACAGCGCCTGGGCCAGTGGTGCAAACTTGGTGGCCAATTCTGCGTCTTCGGTTTGTGCTGCCAGTTCTTGGGCCCAATACAGCGCCAAATAGAATTGGCTGCCGCGGTTGTCCAGCTGCCCAGTACGGGGCGAAGGGTTCTTGTTGTTGTCAAGAAGCTTGCCTGTTGCTGCATCCAAGGTTTTTGCCAGCAGCTTGGCTTTCGGGTTTTTGTTCTTCAGACCCAAGTCTTCTAAGCTCACGGCCAGAGCCAAAAACTCGCCCAGGCTGTCCCAGCGCAAGTGGTTTTCTTCCACCAATTGCTGCACATGCTTGGGCGCAGACCCGCCGGCACCGGTTTCGTACATGCCGCCACCCGCCATCAGAGGCACGATAGACAGCATTTTGGCCGAGGTGCCCAGTTCCATGATGGGGAACAGGTCGGTCAGGTAGTCGCGCAGAATGTTGCCGGTGGCGCTGATCGTATCCAGTCCACGAACCACCCGCTCCAGCGTGTAACGCATGGCACGCACCTGGCTCATGATCTGGATGTCCAGACCGGCTGTGTTGTGCTCATGCAGGTACATCTTGACCTTGGTGATCAGCTGGGCTTCGTGTGGGCGGTACTGGTCCAGCCAGAACACCACGGGCATACCGGAATTGCGGGCGCGGTTGACGGCGAGCTTGACCCAGTCACGAATGGCGGCATCCTTGACTTGGCACATGCGCCAGATGTCGCCGGTTTCCACCTCTTCGCTCAGCAGCACTTCCCCGGTGTTCAAGTCGGTGATGTTGGCGGTGCCGTCTTCCGGAATTTCGAAAGTTTTGTCGTGCGAGCCATACTCCTCGGCCTGCTGGGCCATCAAACCCACGTTAGGCACGGTGCCCATGGTTTTGGGGTCGAACGCGCCGTGCCATTTGCAGAAGTTGATCATCTCCTGGTAAATGCGGGCGAAGGTCGATTCCGGCATCACGGCCTTCACGTCTTTCAAACGCCCATCGGCACCCCACATCTTGCCGCCGTTGCGAATCATGGCGGGCATGGATGCGTCCACGATCACATCGTTGGGCGAGTGGAAGTTGGTGATGCCTTTGGCAGAGTCCACCATCGCCAGCTCGGGGCGGTGTTCGTGGCAGGCGTGCAAGTCGCGCTTGATTTCGTCTTGCAGGCTCTGCGGCAAAGTGGTGATCTTGTTGTACAGGTCCACCATGCCGTTGTTGACGTTGATGCCCAGCTCTTCGAACAGTTTGCCGTGCTTTTCAAACGCCTCTTTGTAGAAAATCTTCACGCAGTGGCCGAACACGATCGGGTGGGACACCTTCATCATGGTGGCCTTGACGTGCAACGAGAACATCACGCCGGTTTTGTGGGCGTCTTCAATTTCTCTTTCATAAAAGGCCAACAACGCCTTTTTGCTCATGAACATGCTGTCAATGACCTCTCGGTCCAGCAAAGACACCTTGGGCTTGAGAACGATGGTTTTGCCGCTCTTTGTGATCAGCTCCATCTTCACGTCACGTGGGCGATCCAGCGTCATGGACTTTTCGCCGTGGTAGAAGTCGCCCGAGTGCATGTGAGACACGTGGCTGCGGGACGCTTGGCTCCATTCCGCCATGCTGTGCGGGTTTTTGCGCGCAAACTCTTTCACAGCGCGAGGGGCACGGCGATCGGAGTTGCCTTCGCGCAACACGGGGTTCACGGCCGAGCCCAGGCACTTGCCGTAACGCTGCTTCAAGGCCTTTTCTTCGTCGGTTTTCGGATTTTCCGGGAAGTCAGGGATGGCATACCCTTTGTCCTGCAGTTCCTTGATGGCTGCCTTCAGTTGGGCGACCGATGCCGAAATATTGGGCAATTTGATGATGTTGGCATCGGGTTGCAGCGTTTTTTTGCCGAGTTCGGCCAGGGTGTTGGGCACGCGCTGGTCTTCTTTCAAGAAGTCGGAAAATTCACCCAAAATGCGGCCAGCAACGGAAATGTCCGCCTCAACAAATTCGATGCCAGCGGGTTCGGCAAAGGCACGGATGATCGGTAAAAAGGACGCGGTGGCAAGGCGGGGGGCCTCATCGGTCAGTGTGTAAATGATCTTTGGGGTGTTACCAGACATGGGTGTCCTCGTTCTTTGTGTTGGTGAGTGGGTGGGTCGTCAAAACCAATCTGTAAGACCAGTAGCGTAACTGACCCGCATGCTCAGGGAGTCAATACATACAAAATTCTACACAGGCTGACCGCAGCTTGGCTTACGGTTTCGCTATCTGAAAAACAGATCCACGCAATTGGGTGCCCGCCGACAGCCCCCGTTTGGCAAACCAGCCTTGGTTCATTTCCAGCACATACCGCACAGGCTTCTGTGAGCAATGCGAATCGGTCGTTTGGGGTTTCATGTCTGCGAGGTTGACTATTTGTCCGGCATCGTCAATGAAGGCCGCCGTCAAGGGCAGCAGGGTGTTTTTCATCCAGAAGCATTGCACCTCGGGGCGTTCAAACACAAACAACATGCCCTCATTGGCTGGCATGTCCTGGCGCCACATCAAGCCCACGCTGCGTTGTTGCGGCGTGGCTGCCACTTGGGCCTGTATCACGTGCATGCCGGCGCCCAGTTCTATTCGTGGGAGTTGTGTTTGGGGCTGATTGGCCCTTGCAGCCGGCAGGCATGTCAGCCAGAACAAAAGTGCGAACCAAGTGCCAACAGTGGTTTTGGCGCCACCCTTTGAAAGAGGCTTTAGCTTGGGTTTGAACAGTGTGATAAGCATGAAAGAACAAGACAAAATGTTGCGCTTGGCTCAACGGGCCAGCACTGAACGGGCGCCCTCGAAACGGGCTGCGAAATAGGGGTGGTCCAACTGGTCGACCCGCACACCGCTTTTGGCGCTGGCGGCGTGGACAAATCGGTTTTTGCCAACATAAACGCCCACGTGGCTGAAGGGGCGCCCCAATGTGTTGAAAAACACCAGATCGCCGGCATGCAAATCTTGCACCTTGATGGGACGGGCCACTTTGGCCATTTGGGCGGCACTTCCGGCCAGCGGCACCGAGGCGCTGGCCTTGTAAATGTGCTCCACCAAACCCGAGCAGTCAAAGCCTTCTTCAAATGATCTGCCGCCAAAGGTATAGGGTTGGCCCAACAACGACAGTGCAAAAAAAGCCACGTTGGCGCCTGCGGCCACGGCTTCGTCGCTGCGTGGGCTTGGGGCCAAGGCAGCCGGTGGGGGCGTGCTGGCACAACCAAACAGCGCCGCTGCGGTGCAAAACAGGCCCCAAACCCCCAGCCTGCGCCACCAAGCCGCGGCGCGGTGACTGCCCGTGGACGTTAGATGGCGCTGCAGCTGCGGTGTAACCATACGCCGTATTTTGGCATGCACCAATCGCTAGAATCAAACGCATGGCCAACCGACCAAAACAACCCGATCTGCCTCCATCCGCGCCCCAAGGGGACGACGCTGTTGTCCTGGAGCGCAAAACCCTGCGGCTTGAGCCGCCCAAAATGCACCAGGTGGTGCTGCTCAACGACGACTTCACCCCCATGGAGTTCGTGGTGCTGGTGATTCAAGAATATTTCAACAAGGACCGAGAGACTGCCACCCAAATCATGCTCAAGATTCACTTGGAGGGTCGTGGGGTGTGCGGTGTGTTTTCCCGCGACGTCGCCACCACCAAGGTGGAACAAGTGTTGCAAGCTGCGCGGCACCACGGTCATCCTTTGCAATGTGTCTCGGAACCTGTTGAATAAAGGGGGATTTGCCCCATTTCAGAGGAAACGGTTTTTAAATTCGCGGTAAATTAGAGTTTCGTTACAAGGAAGTGCCCCATGATTGCCCAGGAACTTGAAGTCAGCTTGCACATGGCCTTTGTCGAGGCCCGGCAGCAGCGGCACGAATTCATCACGGTCGAGCACCTGTTGCTCGCCTTGTTGGACAACCCCAGCGCGGCTGAAGTGCTGCGTGCCTGTTCAGCCAACATTGACGATTTGCGTAAATCGTTGTCCAATTTCATCAAGGACAACACCCCCCAGGTGGCTGGCACCGAAGAGGTGGACACCCAGCCCACGCTGGGTTTTCAGCGGGTGATTCAGCGCGCCATCATGCACGTGCAAAGCACCGGCAACGGCAAAAAAGAGGTCACCGGGGCCAATGTGTTGGTGGCCATCTTTGGCGAGAAGGACTCGCACGCCGTGTACTACCTGCACCAGCAGGGCGTGACACGCCTGGATGTGGTCAATTTCATCGCACACGGCATACGCAAGACCGACCCACCCGAACCAGCCAAGCCCGCCGAAGGCAGTGCGGCCGAGAACGAACAGTCCGGCGAGGGTGAGAAAACGAACGAAAAGGCCTCGCCGCTTGAACAATTCACGCAAAACCTGAACCAGGCCGCCAAAGATGGGAAGATCGACCCATTGATTGGCCGCGATTTTGAGGTGGAACGCACCATTCAAATTTTGTGCCGTCGCCGCAAAAACAACCCGCTGTTGGTGGGCGAGGCTGGGGTGGGCAAGACCGCGATTGCCGAGGGCTTGGCTTGGCGGATTGTGCAAAAGGAAGTGCCTGAAATTTTGGCCGAGTCGGTGGTTTACTCGCTGGACATGGGGGCTCTGCTGGCTGGTACCAAGTACCGCGGTGATTTTGAGCAACGGCTCAAAGGCGTGCTCAAGGCATTGAAGGACAAGCCCAACGCGGTGCTGTTCATCGATGAAATTCACACCCTGATTGGTGCAGGTGCGGCCTCTGGGGGTACGCTGGATGCCTCCAACTTGCTCAAACCGGCTTTGAGTTCGGGCGCTTTGAAGTGCATCGGTGCCACCACGTTCACCGAATACCGAGGCATCTTCGAAAAGGACGCTGCGCTCAGCCGCCGCTTCCAAAAGGTGGATGTGGTGGAACCCACGGTTGAGCAAACCGTTGACATTCTCAAGGGGCTCAAGAGCCGTTTCGAGGAACATCACAGCGTCAAATACGCCAACGCCGCGTTGCAGGCCGCTGCTGAATTGAGCGCCAAATACATCAACGACCGCCACCTGCCTGACAAGGCCATCGACGTGATCGACGAGGCTGGGGCTGCGCAGCGGATTTTGGTGCCCTCCAAGCGCAAAAAAACCATAGGCAAAAGCGACATCGAGGAAATCGTTGCCAAGATTGCGCGCATTCCCCCTGCTAACGTTTCCAACGACGACCGGGGCAAATTGCGCAGTCTGGAGCGGGATCTCAAGGCAGTGGTTTTCGGTCAGGACAAAGCGCTGGACGTGTTGGCTTCCAGCGTCAAGATGGCGCGCTCTGGTTTGGGTAAGCCCGACAAGCCCATCGGCGCTTTCCTGTTCAGCGGCCCCACCGGCGTGGGCAAAACCGAGGCGGCCAAACAGCTTGCCTACATCTTGGGCATCGAGCTGATCCGTTTTGACATGTCGGAGTATATGGAGCAGCACGCGGTGAGCCGCCTGATTGGAGCGCCGCCCGGCTACGTGGGTTTTGACCAAGGTGGCTTGCTGACAGAAGCGATCACCAAAAAGCCGCATTGCGTGTTGTTGCTCGATGAAATCGAGAAGGCCCACCCGGCCATTTACAACGTCCTGCTGCAGGTGATGGACCACGGCACCTTGACGGACAACAATGGGCGCAAGGCTGACTTCCGCAACGTCATCATCGTGATGACGACCAACGCGGGCGCCGAGACCATGAACAAGGCGACCATCGGCTTTACCAATCAGCGCCAGGCAGGCGACGAGATGGGCGACATCAAGCGCCTGTTCACGCCCGAGTTTCGCAACCGGCTGGACGCCATCGTCAGCTTCAAGCCGCTGGATGAGCAGATCATCCTGCGTGTGGTGGACAAGTTTTTGCTGCAACTGGAAACCCAGTTGGCCGAGAAAAAGGTGGAGGTTACTTTCACCGACACCTTGCGCAAGCACCTGGCCAAGAAGGGTTTTGATCCACTCATGGGTGCCCGCCCGATGCAACGTCTGATCCAAGACACCATACGTCGGGCCTTGGCAGATGAACTCTTGTTTGGTCGTCTGACCGAAGGTGGCCGCCTGACGGTGGACATGGACACCTCAGTGGAAGACAAACCGGAGGTCAAACTCGACATCCAACCGCTGCCGAAAAAAGACAAACACACCAAGGCAGAGCCTGAAGAGGCTGCGGCCGAATGACACCTCAAGCCAGCCCCAGAGCTGGCTTTTTTTTAGCATGAACCCACACACCTTTCTTTGGCACGACTACGAAACCTTCGGTACCAGCCCCAAACGCGACCGGCCGGCCCAGTTTGCAGCCATTCGCACCGATGCCGAACTCAACGAGGTGGGTGAACCCCTGATGGTCTATTGCCGACCGGCACCGGACTATCTGCCCGACCCTGAGAGCTGTCTGATCACCGGCATCCTGCCCCAGTTGTGCTTGGAAA
>JACCDQ010870725.1_pt1 | contig 11924 bp, 7 predicted proteins | sample 7446031 | NCBI WGS metagenome assembly JACCDQ01 (sample SAMN15323442, study PRJNA562643) | freshwater metagenome | isolation source: river surface water | place: USA:Blue River Watershed | collected 2017-08-17
GGAACTGGTGGCGCTCGCGGATGGCGCGGGCGCTGGTCTCGTTGCAGAAGTTGAACACCTGGTTGACCTCGCGCGCCATCCGAGACAGCACGCGGGCGTGCCTGTCCTTGACGCGCAGCTTCAAGGTCTTGGTGGCGGTGTTCACGGCACACCATGATAGGGCATGGACTGCGCAGCGGACTACAGGCCGTGCCGGCCTGAGCGCTCGAACCTCGGGCTGAACCCCGAGGCTTGCCGCTCAGTTCGGGTCAAGCTACTTTATCAAGCCGACGCTCGCACGTTGTACTGAGGAACTTTTTAGATCAGCGACTGGACGAAACAACGCTGGCATTCTTGCGCAAAACAGCCATTCAGAGTCGGTCGTTGCATGCCATCGATCTAGCGGCGCGCCCACAACTTCGCTCCCCCTGCAGGTCTCTTGTGGTAAGCACGTAATCCGAGCTGTCACCGAGCCTTTGGACCGCTAAGTCGATGAACGCACGGGCCCGTAGCGGCTGAGAAGACCTGCTGCCGAAATAAACGAAGTAATTGGCATAGTTAGGCATATGGTCGACGAGGATGGGGATCAACTGCCCAGACCGGATATAGGGCACCGCCGTCACACCTGCGAGCTGCCCCAGCACCTTGCCAGCCAGGACGGCCTGGAGTTCGAACAACTCGTCATTGCTGCAGATCGCTGGCACGACGGGCTGGTCGACCGTCTCGTCGCCAAGCTTCACGCGCCATGGCAGAACCTTCCCCGTGCTTGGGTGGCGATAGGCACTGCAGCGATGCGATGCGAGGTCAGCCAGGGAAGCAGGCATGCCGTACTGCTCGAAATACGACGGTGTGCCACAGATTGGCAACTGCACGGGAAACAGCTTGCGTGCGATGACACCCTCATGCGGAGACGGCCCCAGACGAAACCCGACGTCCACGCGATCCTCTACCCAGTTGCCAATCCGGTCGTCCAGTAGCACGTCAGGCTGTATACCTGGATGCATGCCGCAGAACTCCTCGACCAGCCGCCAGAGAAGGGACTGGAACGTCGTGCGCGGCCCAACGATGCGAAGGGGGCCTGAGAACTCGTCTTTTGCTGTCCTGGCCGCCTCGAGCGCTCGCTGCATCCCAAGCACCGATGGCTGAACGTCCTCGAACAGCCGTTGCCCCGCATCGGTCAGCGACATCACGCGGGTCGTGCGATGGAACAGGCGCGCGTCCAGATGCGCCTCCAACTGAGCGAGCGCCTTGCTCGCCGCCTGAGGGCTGATGCCCAGCTCCAAAGCTGCTTTGCGCAGGCTGCCTAGCTCTGCTGCCTTGATGAAGGTCGTGATGGACCGTAGCTCGTTAATCGCCATGAAGGACCTCCCCATTGCGTCTATTGTCATCAATTGGATGCTAATAAAACCACTTTTTTGTCACTATTCAGATGCCTGTTCCTTGCCTAAAGTTCATCTCATCGAACTTTCGCAAGGAGCACCATGCAACACGTCGTCCTGAACAACGGTCTTCACATGCCCATCGTGGGCTATGGCGTCTTCCAGATCGCCGACGCCGACGAGTGCCAGCGCAGCGTCGTCGACGCCATTGAAACAGGCTACCGGCTGATCGACACCGCCGCCTCCTATATGAACGAAGAGGCGGTCGGCAAAGGTCTGCGTTCCAGCGGTATCTCGCGTGAACAGCTCTTCGTCACCAGCAAGCTCTGGGTTCAGGAAACCGGCTACGAGCGCACCCAGCAGGCCATCGACAAGTCGCTGCGCCGGCTGCAGCTTGACTACCTGGACCTGTACCTCATCCACCAGCCCTTCGGCGACGTGCATGGCTCCTGGCGAGCGATGGAGGACGCCTACCGTGCAGGAAAGCTGCGCGCCATCGGCGTCAGCAACTTCCATCCGGATCGCCTCATGGACATCAAGGCGTTCAACGAGATTGCGCCTGCGGTCAATCAGGTCGAGGTCAACCCCTTCCAGCAGCAGCGGGAAAGCGTTCCGTTCATGGCCGACATCGGCGTGCAGGCTGAAGCCTGGGCCCCGTTCGCAGAAGGCCGGAACGGTCTCTTCCAGAACGAAGTGCTGCTGGGAATCGCCCAGCATCACGGCAAGTCGGTCGGGCAGATCGTGCTGCGCTGGCTGGTGCAGCGCGGGATCGTCGCCCTGGCCAAATCGGTTCGCAAGGAGCGCATGGCCGAGAACATCGCCATCTTCGACTTCGCGCTTGATGACGCGGACATGAATCACATCGCGTCACTCGACACCCACACGAGCAGCTTCTTCTCGCACCGCGATCCGGCCATCGTCAAGTGGATGTCTGAGCGCAAGCTGGACATCTGAGTGAGCGCCATGAATCAGAGATCCGACATTGCACTGAAGCGCAGATGCATGGAGAACAGCCATCCAGACAAGGATGCTCACCGAGCGGTCGAAATTCATGTCGGGAATTCATACGTATGAACTCCCGGAGGTCAAAGGTTCAGACAAGAGAAGTCTGGGCATCGGCGACATCACGGCGGCTGTACCATTGACCAAAAGTCGAACGAAATGGAGTCCCATCGCGCCGATACCGCTTGGCCATGGGAAAGAGCGCATGAAACTGAGCCAGCAACTCGTTCTGCTCTTGTGCCGTCATGGCATTGAAGCTGGCCATTGCCGCGTCGAGTCTGGCGCTGCGTTCCTTGTCTTCGGCATCCTGGGCTGCAGATTTAACGCTGCTGGCTGTCTTTTTCGGATTGGGAGCAGGGGGCTCAGTCTTGGCCCTCTGCTTGGCGGAGAGATAGTTGTCCTTGAGGGCGGTTCGCATGAAAGCCGCCGCTGATGCCAGGACAGGCTTGCTGAGATCCGCCATGCGCGCCTCGACCAGCTCCAGGGTCGATCGCAGGTAGGCATCTTCGTGCTGGGACAGCAAATCGATCGATTGCCGTTCGGTGAAGCCGAGAACTTTGACCCGGTCGAGCAGTTCGGTGTCGACCACAGGCCCCGGAGGGAGTTCCAGCGTGGCCTGCTGCGAAAACGACACCAGGAACTGCAGGTCAGTCACACTGCGCCCCTGCTTGGTCTCCAGCAACTCGACCCGGATGTCAGTCCGGTTGACTTCCTCGATCGCAGGGTTGAGCGTGTCGCGCTTGAAGTAGCGGAACTCGGGAAACTTGACAGACCCGACCGGTTTTCCGGTCAGCGTGTCATGCCACCAGTGCCAGTGCTGGCGTGCCGTCTTGCCACCGACATTCGTGAGGTAGCGCTTGGCGATCTCGTAGAGTGCCGTCCCCGCCACCGTCTTGAGCGAAGTCAGGTGGTAGATCGAAAGCTTGGTATAGAAATCCGGATTGCTGAGAATGTCCCGGGTGCTGCGGGGAAACTCCCAGCCCACCATGGTCGGTCGCCGGCCGGAGCCCTTGAGCACATGCACGGTGCCGATCAGCTGGACCGAGGTGAAACGCCCGGTCGGATCATCCGACTCGACCAGGGTGGTCTGCAGCTGCTGCAAGCCAGCGATCAGCATCTTGTGGTCCTTGCTGCCCCAGGAAGAATCATGTGCCAACTCGCCCGACGGAATCCAGAAATAATCCTCCGGATTCGGGCAGGCCTCCCAGGGAGAGGGCGCACTGTTGCCCGTGTTGCCCTGCTTCTGCGCGTGGTAGAGCAAGACATTGAAGATGCGACGTCCCATCATGGTGAGTGTCGGCCCTGACTTGACCCGCACGCCGACGGCACTGTTGGCCTTGCGGAACTCCCTGTTGCTGGCTTCGAGAACTTCCAGCTCGGCACCAGTCTCTGATTTCTTGCGTGTCGCCATGTTCGGCTCATACGTGATTACTGCAACTCACTTATCGTACCGGAATTTCATGAACGTGAAATCAGGTAGTTCACGTATGCAGCAGGGGGAAAAGTCCAGCCAAGCTAGCTCCCTGCAAGAGCTCACGCAAGACTTGAGAACAGCTTCTAGCCCCCCATGAACTCTCACTCAAGAAATCAGACGATGGGCCATAGTGCCTTATAAGCCTTCACACAGGCGGTATTTTGACGCTATAGCTCCCTACAAAATCTCACCGATAGCTGACTGAGCATAGCTCCCCATAGGAGCTCACACATCACGGTACTGCCCTGTCCTGCATGGCATGACCAGCAGTGAATTCGAGCGGCGCAACTCGGATGCACGGGGATGCTGGGAATGTGAGCAGCTAGGCCCGGCCAGGAGGCAGGCATCTAGGGGGACATAGGAGAGCCGACATGCTTTGGACTCATGCGAGGCTCACCAGGAAAGGCAGCGAGGGATCAGGTTTAACGCCCGATAGCACTTACCAACAGAGCGCTTGGACAGGGCAGATGAAGAACAAAAACACTAGCTCCCCATGAAAGCTCACGCTTAATCGGTCTAGCTCCCTATGAAAGTACACGTCAAGTGTCTAGCTCCCTACAGAAGCTCACTCAAAGGGGGGCGAGCCAGTTCGTAGCACCCTATAAAGACTCACGAATGGACAGCGACGATCACTTATCCACAGGCCAGATCCCTATAAGAGCTCACGAATGGGCTGTAGCTCCCTATGAGTTCTCACACAGGAGGTCAGTAGCTCCCTACAAGCTCTCACTCGAGACCTCCGTAGCTCCCTATAAACTCTCCGAAAATACGACATAAGTGATTGTTTTCAAACAACTTTTTCAGCCGTCAACTGTTATCAAGCTGTATGTATCAATACTGCAGAGAAGGCATTGAACTCTTGGAGAAATCTTCATAACATGTTGATTTACAAAGAAATTCATCCGATTATTCAAGAGATGGCGTGAGAATCCATGGGGAGCTATGGATAGGTTTCGAAAAGTTGACAAGAGAACTTGAATCACGGCTCGCATAGTTTTTTTCTTGTGACATGGAAAAAACTTTTTAAGTCAGATGTTTTCCGGTATGATGCAAAGCCATCTAAGACCTGAGAGTCAAAATGACGAAATCCATAGAGTTCAAGACATCTGTTGCCACAGCCTTGTCTGGCATGGAAATCAGTCCGAAGAAGTTGCAGGAACTGGTTGGACGTGAAAAACCTGCTGGGCAGCATCACATGCGCTACACGCCGGCGGACATGATGGCTGCACGCTACCACGCCGCAGGACTTGAAGTTCCTTCACCGGAAGCGCTGCAGTTGGCAGGGAGCCGCTTCCCGGCATTGATCGTGACACGGATGACAAAGGGTGGTGTAGGTAAAACCAGCCTCTGTGTCAACATTGCTTCCACAATGGCAATGATGGGCTACCGGGTTCTGGTCATCGATGCCGATCCACAGGCTTCAGCTTCCAATCTGCTAGGGGTGGAGACAGCGTCATACGACAGCAATATCACACACATCGGCAATTTCCTGACCAAGCCCAAGGCGGACAAGGAACCCGATGCAGATCTGTCTGACGCGATCGAGCATATCTACGAGGGGGGCTTCCTGGATCTGATCCCTTCGGACATCACTCTGGCAGAATCAGACGCCAGCATGGTCACCGTCATGGCCAGCCATGCCAGGGCGCATCTGTTCCTGAATCGAAATGCCGGATACCTCTGCAGGCACTATGACGTGATCTTTGTCGACACTGCGCCCGGGACGACACCGATAGGACTGGCCTTCACCTATGCAGCCAAGGAGGCTGGCAAGGTCCTGACCGTTGTTGAGCCAGAGGGCAGTTGTCTGCGAGCACTGGATTCACTGGCATCCAACCTGGCCGAGATCAACACGGTCACCGGAGCAGAGGTTGGCATGGAGGTGGTCATCAACAAGTACCATCCCTCGCTCAAGCATGTGCGCGAGTCAATGGGCTTTCTCTACTCGAAGTATGGAAGCATGCTCAACGACTCCATCATTCCGCAATTCACCGGTTTCGCACGCCAGCTCAATCCTGGCAATCGCGATGCAGCGCCCCTGGTTGAAGTGGAACCCAGTTCGGTCGGCGCTGCGGCGATCTTTGATGTCGCCAAGAGCCTCATTCGCAGCTTCGGCATCAGCCAACCCGGTCTTCCCGCCTCTGAATAATCATGGCAAGAATCCCTCCCAAGCTGTCAGGACTCGTCAAGTCAGGGGCTGTAGTGGCCACAAGGCCGGTACAAGAGCTCGCCGACTTTCAACCTTCCGCCACTGCCGGCAAAGCCGGCACTCTGCTTGGAGTCCAGGTCCAGGACTCGGGGGACTCAGCGACTGCTGACCTGCAGACACCTGCTGCCCATTCCGTGCAATCGATCGCGGTCGATCTGATCGATCCCAACCCGCTGGCACCGCGCACCGTCTATACGCCTGAAATGATCCAGGCCAGAGCGGACGACCTGCGGACCCAAGGCCAGCATGATCCGATCCACGTCACCCCCAATCCCGACAAGCCAGGGCGCTTCATCATCTGTGATGGCTGGACCCGGGTCCAGGCCTGTCTGGTGCATGGCACGCGCAAGACCTTGCGCGCAGAGATCCACCACGATCTCACCGATGTGGATTCGGCGCTGTTAGGTTATCAGCAGAACGAAGGCCGCAAGCAGCACTGCGATCTCGACCGTGCCATGTTCTTCGAGAAGCTCAAGGCGACTGGGTTGTCGGCCGTGCAGGTTTCGACGATGACCGGCATTCCGGAGAACCGCCTCAGCATGTACAAGGCACTCGCCAGCCTGCCCGCCCTGGTGCTGCAGCAGATCGAGAAGGCACCGGAGCTCTTCGGCTACAACGCTGGTGCGCAACTCGCGCGACTGTGCCCTGCCAATGCCGCCGAGAGCGATCCTGGTGTCGTCAAGGCGGCTCGAATCACCGAGGCGTTTGCCGCGGGTGACAAGACCTTCAAGTGGCTCAAGGCTCAGGTGGAATCCTACTTGACTCACAAGCCGCGTACCGTGCTCAGGACGGGGGCCAACTTCCGTTTTCCGGAAGGATTCCTGCGCGGCCGTGGCGACACGGTCCAGCTCGAACTTCGCATTGACACGCCCGAACGTCAGTCCACCTTGCTGGAAGAACTCCGGTCCTTCTTGCGGGAGCGGGGCATCGTCGAATTCACAGGGACTGCTGCCGAGCAGTGACCTGGAGAGGACGACACCTCTGAACCCGACCAGGCTTGAGCGGCAAGAGTTCATACGTATGAACTCTTGCCGACTGGGGTGTAGCCAGTCCAGGGCGCACTACTGATCCCCGTCCGGATGGTCGTTTTCTGCCCACCGGATCAGTTCGTTCGCTGAATGGTGCACAACATGCGCAGCGCCGGCAAGTCGAGCTGCAGCGCGAGATCCCGGACATTGGCGCAAAACGGCCCCAGTTCGGGGTTCACTTGCTCCAGCCGCTCCATCATTTCGAGTATGTCGGAGATCTGTCCGTTATCGACCAGGCTCAGCAGTCGAGCCAGATCATCCGGGCCTGGATCAGGGAGTTTTCGGCAGGTTGCAGCCGGCGCTGCCTGGCCAGTCTCCAATCCGCTCTCCGATGGAATCGTGGCGATGCTCGGTTCATCCTCGCTCCACTCCAGTTCCTCGGGCTGTGCGGCATGGCAAGCAATCGAGAAGCTGAAGCAGCTGCCTTTTCCGAGCTTGCTCTGCAGGGCCAGCTGCCCGCCCATGAGCTCGACGAGCTGGCGCGAAATCGCAAGGCCCATCCCCACTCCCCTGTGATCCGAGAGATGGGCTTCGGCACCACGCTCGAAGGGCTGAAAGATACGCTGCTGGTCTTCCAGTGCGATTCCAGGCCCGGTGTCACTGACGGCAAAACTCAGGCTCCAGTCCTCGCTTGTCATTGCCGGATCGATCCGGCAAGTCAGCTCGATGACACCGTCGTGGCAGTAGTTGGAGGCGTTGATCAGCAGGTTGCTGAGCACCTGCAGCAAGCGCCGCTCATCCACCAGAAACAGCGCTTGAGGCGGACCATCTGCGTGAAACACGAGTCGATTGCCGTTGCTCTGTGCCAGCACGCGGGCCCGCTGCTTGATGCGTTCGACGAGCTGAGGCCATCCCTGCGCTGAACAACTCAGACGTTGCTTGCCCGCCGTGCCCTGCGCATAGTCCAGGATCTCATCGATCATCGAGAGCAGTTGACCGGCATCCTGCCGCATCGCGTCGACCATCAGCCTGGCGCGCACGGGTATGGTGGTTCGGGCGAGTAGCCTGAGCTGGCCCAGGATGCTGGTCAAGGGCGAGCGCAGTTCGTGGCTCATCTGGGACACGAAGCTCAGGCGGGCGGCACTTTCGGCCCTTGTGCGCAACAGATCGCTTTGCATCTCTCGCAAGCGCCGGATCATGCTGATCAGGATGAAGGCGGAGGTCAGCGCAATCGCGATCGGGTTGGCGAGTGCCTCGATTTCACTGAAGTCGAGCCAGCCCGCCACTGACCAGAATCGCAGCAATTCGACGGCCGCCAGCAGCATGAAGCTCTGCAACAGCAGCTTGGCGGTTGGCGAGCCCTGGCGCCAAGACAGGACAATCAGCAGCAGCACTGACAGCATCCAGACGATGAGGGCATAGGACCAGACTTGGGAGCCATCCCGGTAGTCGATCAACAGACACCAGAACAAGCCCGCATAGAAGACAGACAGGGCGATTCGGGACAGACCATGAGCCAGCCGATGGTTATGAATGTCTGGAATGAATGCGCGCAGGAATAGCGAATAGGCGCCAATGCCGAATGCAGCACCAAGGGCAAGCATCCTGGGATTGAAGGGCAGGCTGTCGGGCCACAGATAGGTTTGCAACAGGCCGGAACGGGTCAGCTCGAGCACGATCTCGGCCAGCATGAAGATGCCGAAAAACAGCAAGGTGTGCTCGCGCAGGATCAGATAGGTCCCGATGCTGTAAATAAAACACAGCAGCATGCCGCCTATGGCCAGGGCCTGGAACAACTGCAGCCGCTGCGCACGGAAATAGCCGCTCTCGGGTGAATTGAGTTGCGGTGTAAATTCGATGATGGTTTCGGATGCGACTCGCAGCCAGAGTATCTTGCTCTCATTGGGTTCGAACTCGAGGCTGAACGTGGGTTTAGGCAAGGGCACCGGCTTGGCATTCAGGGCAACCCGGGTTCCGCTGCGCCCCAGGACCAGGGGAGGACCGGCTGGTGCCAGCTGAAACAGGCTGACTTCCTGCAGCCGAGCGTTCTCCACCGATAGCAAGCGTTTCAGTCGGTTGGCGCTGCGGTTGAGCAGATCGAGGCGGATCCAGAACGCCCTGCGGTCAAAACCCCGCGACACGGAAGGCGGGCGCTCGCTGTCCCATTCGCAGGCACCGTCCAATATCTGTTCGATGCTGGCCTCGGCTCGGGACACGCAGACCTGAATGTGCTGCGACAGGTCCAGCCGTTGCGCACCGGCAATGTCCAGCGGCAGTTGGACCCCGGTCGCGCCCGCAGCCATGGCGCTGCCCAGTCCCAGCCCAAGCAGCAGACCGAGCCGGATCAGCCAAGGTCGCACCCAGTGAATGCCGCACTCAAGCATCTGACTGGCACGCTTCATTGCCAGGTTCGATTGGACGCGACTGGCGAAACTCGCGCGGAGAGCATTGATAGCGTTCCTTGAAGGCCTTCGCGAAGTTGGAGGAGGTCGAGAAGCCGAGGTATTCGCTGAGGTCGGCGACGGGCGTCTGCGTCGTCCTGAGGAAATAGGCCGCCTGTTGCAGTCGCTCTTCACGCAACCAGGCCGACACGGGTTGGTCGAAATGGGACTGGAATGCCTGATTGAGCCGGCGTTCATTGGTACAGAGGATGGATGCCAGCTCCCTGGTCGACGTGGGTTTGGCGATATGCTGGCGCAAATAGTCCACCGCAGTCTTGACCAGCAGGCTGTCCTTCTTTGTCGACAAGGATGACTCAGCATCATCTGGCCGGTCTGAAGGTTCGGCCTGCATGCGGCTGCGGTAGGCTGTCGCGAGTCCCAGGTGAATGCGTACCCGCGTCAGTACCTCCACATCGTTGAAAGGCTTGGAGACAAAATCCACCGCGCCCAGTTCCAGTCCTTCGATGCGGCGGTCGACATCATTCGCCGCGGACAGGAAGATCACCGGAATGTCACGGGTCCGCTCGCTGGTCTTGAGCAGGCGGCAGGTGGCGAAACCATTCATCACTGGCATATTGATGTCCAGCAGTATCAGATCCGGTTGCAGCAGCTCCGCCTTGTGCAGCCCGTCGCGGCCGTTGAAGGCCACGCTGACTCGCAGCTCCCTGGAGGTCATCAGGGCAATGAGCTGGCGCAGATCCACCAGGGAATCGTCTATCAGCAGGATGTGAGGGCAGTTGTCTGGCATGCGGGCTATTGTGGGCTGAAAGATTCGCAGCAGAAATGCAGGATTTTGCAGCGCAGGAATATTTTAGTGCGCCGCAGGAATGATCAACTTAAAATATGAAAACTAGAATATTTACTATCCTTCCCGCACTCAAGCCGAAACATGTTCAAAATGACAGATTCCTGGAAGCTCTCACGCTCTGAAGTGATTTCTGCATCGCAGGGGCCTGCCACAGGCGGGCGATTCTTCAAGTTGCTGGCCATCGCCGCTGCCGCTGCCGCCCTCAGTGCCTGCGGCACGATCGCCCCCGCAGCGCTGGAGCAGCAGGCGCTGGTGCAGACCAACCAGGCTGACCGCAAAGTCGCACAGCAGGATGTCGAGCCCATCAATGGTGCCTTGACGCTGGACGAGGCCATCGCGCGCGCACTCAAGTACAACCTGGAGCGCCGCACCCGGTTGATGGAAGAGGCACTGGCACTCAACCAGCTCGAAGTCGGCAAGCTCGACATGCTGCCCAAGCTGATGGCGCAGGCGGGCTACAGCGACCGCAACCGCGAGCGTGCGACGTACAGCATGCCGTACACCCCCAACTACGGCCCCAAATCGACCAGCTCCTCGTTTTCGTCGGAAGCCAGCCACGGCACCGTCGACCTGGGCCTGACCTGGAACCTGCTCGACGTGGGAATCGGCTACTACGCCAGCAAGCAGCAGGCCGACCGCGTGCTGATCGCCACCGAGAAGCGCCGCAAGGCCATGCACCTGCTGATGCAGGACGTGCGTACCGCCTATTGGCGGGCGGCGGCGGCACAGAAGCTGCGTGCCGAAGTGAGCAAGACCCTCGCAATGGCCGAGGAGGCGCTGGCCGACTCGCGCAAGGTCGAGGCCGAGCGCATTCGCAATCCGCTCGACGCGCTGCGCTATCAGCGCCAGTTGCTGGAGAACCTGCGCCTGCTCGAAGCGATCGAACAGGAGCTTTCGATCGCCCAGGTCGAACTGGCTTCTCTGATCAACGCCCCCATCGGGCAGGCCATCCCGATTGCCGAGACCGAGCTCAAGCTCGCCGAAGACAGCGTGCTCAGGCTGCCGCTGGATCGGCTGGAGCAGGTCGCGCTCGAACAGAACGCCGACTTGCGTGAGCAGCACTACAACAGCCGCATTGCGCGCGAGGAAGTGCGCAAGACCATGGCGCGCCTGTTTCCGAACCTGAGCTTCAACTACGGGCTCAAGTACGACTCCGACCGCTATCTGGTGCACAACAACTGGAACGAGGCCGGTATGCAGCTGTCGTTCAACCTGTTCAATCTCTTCACCGGTCCAACCCAGATCAAGCTGGCCAAGGCCGGCGTGACGCTGGCCGACCAGCGCCGCGTCGCCGCCCAGATGGCCGTGGTGATGCAGGTCCACCTGGCTCGCCTGCAGTTGGCCAACGCGCGCAGCCAGTTCGCACGCGCCGACGCGATCTATGGCACGGACCAGAAGATCGCCGAACAGGTCCGCAACCGCGCGAGCGCGCGGGCGCAAAGCCAGCTCGATCAGGTGGCCAACGAAACAACCGCCATCCTGAGTCTTCTGCGCCGCTACCAGGCACTGGCTCAGGTGCACATGGCCGAGAACCGCCTGATGGCCAACCTCGGCATAGAACCCAGGATCGGCAGCACCGACGAACTGAGCCTGACACAGCTGACCGAACAGCTCAAGGGCAGCGGCAATCCCTGGGCCGCACTGAACCAGACAGCAAGCCAGTA
>JACCDQ011005522.1_pt1 | contig 11923 bp, 11 predicted proteins | sample 7446031 | NCBI WGS metagenome assembly JACCDQ01 (sample SAMN15323442, study PRJNA562643) | freshwater metagenome | isolation source: river surface water | place: USA:Blue River Watershed | collected 2017-08-17
AGCACACTCCTTTCTACGCGGCACCTTTGCCTGAGCTGGGGTGCGCCTTGATTGGGGGGTCGCCATTGAATGCCCTTTAGGGTCATCAACTTAGCCGGGTTCGGCAGCGTCTCAAGTGCCTCCCTGAAGGGCAGGCGAAGCGAATATTAGGGTTCTTCAAATAATGAGTCAAGACTTACAAATCAAATTTATATATTGAAAAATGAATATGCAGGACTCAGTCATCATGATTCCAGTCGAGAAAAGGCCCGAGAAAATGGCTATCGAAACAGAGTTGAATATTGAAAAAAACTGCTTGCCGGCCAAGTTCCGAGGCCTTAATCTGGAGTCGTCTGTGTGCAACAGGCACCCCGCCCGCACCGAGGTTCGCCCTCTCTGCCAGGCGCCATGGACGGGAGCAATCCCTTGCTCCCACGGTTGTCCGGACAGCAAACTCCGACGGCCGCCACTGCATCTGCCGACTGCAGATGCGAAGACCCCAGCAGGTTCAGCCTGCTGGGGTCTTTCTTTATTTGATGTTGCGGGGTCGACAGCTGCTGCCGGGGGCCGGCGCTTCAGCGGCTGGTCGCCTTGCGTCTGATCTCGGCGATGTAGGCCTGGCCATCCGGCGGGCGGCCGGCGCGCTGGCTCTCCCAGATCATGCGGCCGAGCGACTCCATGACCTCGTGGTGCGCCTCGTGCAGCGAGTCGCGCCGGGCGGCCAGCAGCTCGACCGCCTGCCTGATGCCGGGCGGCTGGTCGATCGAGCATTGCTCGCTGATGCTCAGGTGCATCGACAGGTGCAGGAAGGGGTTTTCGCGGGTGTCGCTGGGCTCTTGCATCTGGCGCAGCGCGGCGTCGACATCGGCGAGGTCGGCATGGTATTCCGGGTGGCGTTGGATCCATTCGCTGGCCAGCATTTCGATCGCTTCCATCGGCTGGCCTTGCTGGTGCTTGGCATGAACGGAGCAGAAGAAACGCCGCACGTCGGCTTGAGAGGGTGTGAACATGTGGTGATTTTGAACCAAGCCGAGGACGCGCGCTGTGTACAGTGCGGTCTGGAGAAAAACATGACCCTGACCCCCATTGGCGATCCCTGGTTCTATTTTGCCGCCGTGCCGGCGGTGCTGCTGCTGGGCATCAGCAAGAGCGGTTTCGGCGCCGGTTTCGGTTCGCTGGCGGTGCCGATGATGGCGCTCGCGATCAGCGTGCCGCAGGCCGCCGCCATCTGCATGCCCTTGCTGCTGGTGATGGACCTGCTGGGCATGGCGGCTTTCCGCAAGGATGTCGACTGGCGCTTGCTGCGTTTTCTGCTGCCGCCGGCGTTGATCGGGATCGTGATTGGTGCGTTGTCGTTTCGTACCCTCGACGCCCGCCTGGTGGCCGGGGTGGTCGGCGTGCTGACGCTGCTGTTCCTGGCCCAGCGCCTGCTGTTTCCGCCACGTGCCGACCATCGGCCACCGGCGCGCTGGCTGGGGCGGCTGCTGAGCGCGACCTCGGGCTTCACGAGCTTTGTTGCCCATGCCGGCGGTCCGCCGCTCAATGCCTATGTGATCCCGCTCAAGCTCAAGCCGGTGGTGTTCACCGGCACCATGGCCTTCCTGTTTTTCGTCGTCAACCTCAGCAAATGGGTGCCTTATGCCTGGCTGGGCCTGCTGGACTGGCGCAACCTGGCAACTTCCCTGTTGCTGCTGCCGCTGGCACCGCTCGGGGTCTGGATCGGCGTGCGCATGGCGCGCCGCATTTCGCCCGAGTTGTTCTATCGCGTGGTCTATATCGGCATGTTCCTGACCGGGATCAAGCTGGTCTGGGACGGCTGGTTCTGAGCCACCGCTGGCCAGCCAGTCCCGCCGCCCGGCGTTCAGGCGCTGCCTGCGAAGCCGTTCTGGCGCCAGGCCTCGAAGGCGATCACCGCAACCGCGTTCGACAGGTTGAGGCTGCGCTGGCCGGGCCGCATCGGCAGGCGCAGGCGCTGCGCCGGGGCGAAGGTCTCGCGCAGTTCGGCCGGCAGGCCGGCGGTCTCGGAGCCGAACACCAGCCAGTCGCCGGGCTGGAAGGCGACTTCGTGCGCCGGGCGCGAGCCCCGGGTCGTGAGCGCGAACATCCGGCCCGGATCGGGTTGCATCTGCTGCAGGAAGCTGCTCCAGTCGGAATGGCGGCGCAGTTCGGCGTATTCGTGGTAGTCGAGCCCGGCGCGTCGCAGCAGCTTGTCGTCCATCGAGAAGCCCAGCGGCTCGATCAGGTGCAGGCGGCAGCCGGTGTTGGCGCAGAGCCGGATCACGTTGCCGGTGTTGGGCGGTATTTCAGGTTGGACGAGGACGATGTTGAACATGGATTCAGTCTAGGGTGGGGGCCGGGGTGCGCGCGAACACGAGCGCGCTGACCTGGGCGGCACCTGCTGCCAGCAGCAAGGTAGCTGCGGATTGCAGCGTGGCGCCGGTGGTCATGACATCGTCGACCAGCAGGATGCGGCGTCCGCGCAGTTGCGGGCCGGCTGCGGGATCGACGGCGTAGGCCTGCAGCACATTGTCGAAGCGTTGCGCGCGTGCCAGTTCGTGTTGGGTTGCTGCCTGGGGTTTGCGCTGCAGCAGCCCCGGCAGGGCCGGCGGTGCGTCGTGCAGCTGGCGGCGCAGGGCCTTGGCCAGTTCCCAGGCCTGGTTGTAGCCGCGCGCGCGCAGCTTGTCCGGGCTCAAGGGAATCGGCAGCATCAGGTCGGTGGCCTGCAGCAGCGCTGGCAGGCCTGGGAGATCGATCAGCAGGCGCGCCAGCGGCGGGGCCCAGGCCGGGTCACGCTTGAGCCTGGCGACCAGGGCCGACCAGGGGTGGGCGTAGTCGACCCGGGCCAGGCATTGCTGCAACGCGCCGGCTCCGGCTTCGGTGCAGCGCGTGCAGCGTTCCAGCCCGGGTGCCAGCGCGAGCGCGCAGCCCGGGCAGCGGGGCAGGGGACGGCCATGGCGCTCGAGGCAGGCGGGGCAGATCAGGCGGGCCGGCCAGCCGGCGCAGATGGCACAACTGGCCGGCCAGGCTGGCAGCCAGCGGCGCAGCAGATCTTTCATGCGGCGAATATACTGCGGCGCCTGCGGGCCTGTCGCCCGCTCTTTCCCTTTTCTTGATTCGATCGCCCATCATGCAAGCAGTCACCCCCGGCCAGGAAAAGCCCGTTCCCGGTCTCGATCCCGTTGCGGCCCGCCGCTGGCGCGAGCGTCGTCGCAGCGAGAGTCCCTGGCTGCACGAGGAGATCGGTTCGCGCATGGCCGACCGGCTGGGCTGGATCAAGCAGGCGCCTGCGCAGTGGCTGGACTGGGCGCCGCTCAATGGCGGACTGCAGGCGCACCAGCTGGTGGCCGGGCGCTATCCCGAGGCCCGGGTCGAGCTGCTGGGCCAGGGGGCCGCGGCAGCGGCCGACAGCCTGCGCCGTCTGTCGCCGCGCGGCTGGAATCCCCTTAAGTGGCTGGCCTCTGGCCCCGCCCTGCATGACGAGTCAGGCGCCGCGGCCGGAACGGCCGGCCTGCTCTGGGCCAACATGGCCTTGCACCAGGATCCGCTGCCGCGCGCCCTGTTGAGCCGCTGGCTGGACCTGCTCGCGGTCAACGGTTTCCTGATGTTCTCCTGCCTCGGGCCCGACAGCCTGCGCGAGTTGCGCGCGGTCTATGCCGAGCAGGGCTGGCCGGCGCCCTGTCACGATTTCACCGACATGCACGACTGGGGCGACATGCTGATCGAGGTCGGCTATGCCGAGCCGGTGATGGACATGGAGCGGATCACGCTGGCCTATCCGGATGCCAGTCGCCTGCTGCGCGACCTGCGCGACTGGGGCCGCAACCTGAGCCAGGCGCGTTTTGCTGGCCTGCGCGGCCGCGGCTGGGCCCAGGCGCAGGAGCGCGCGCTTGAGGCGGGCCTGCCGCGCAACGAGCAGGGCCAGTTGCTGTTGAGCTTCGAGGTCACCTATGGCCATGCGGTCAAGCCCGCGCCGCGGGTCAAGCTCGAGTCGACCAGCCAGGTCTCGGTCGACCAGATGCGCGCCATGTTGCGCCAGCCCCGGGCCTGACGCCGGTCAAGCCATCAGGCCTGCAAGGGACGGACAATTCAGCCATGACCACTGAATCCATTTCAAGCCCACCGACCCCGCGCCGCCGACTGCTGCTTGGTGCCGCCACCCTGGCTGGAGCCTGCTGGCTGGCGGGCTGTGGCGACAAGCCCGCTTTCAAGGGGCTGGACATCACGGGCGCCGACTATGGGCGCGAGTTGAGCCTGCCCGACCAGGATGGCCGCCAGCGTCAGCTGACCGACTTCAAGGGCCGGGTGGTGGTGCTGTTCTTCGGCTACACCCAGTGCCCCGATGTCTGCCCGACTTCGCTGTCCGAGCTGGCGCAGGCCAAGCGGCTGCTCGGCCGTGACGGCGAGCGCCTGCAGGGCCTGTTCGTGAGCGTCGATCCGCAGCGCGACACGCCCGAGATCATGAAGGCCTACATGGCGAGCTTCGATGCCGGCTTCCTCGCGCTGTTGCCGAGTCCGGCCGAGCTGCCTGCGCTGGCCAAGTCGTTCAAGGTCTATTACAAGCCGGTCCAGGGGGCGACGCCGACCAGCTACACCATGGACCATTCGGCCGGCAGCTATGTCTACGACACCCAGGGCCGCCTGCGCGTCTACCACCGCTATGGCAGCGGCGCCGAGGCGCTGGCAGCCGATGTCCGGCTGCTGCTGGCCGAGGCGCGCTGAGGACTGACGCGCCAGGCGCGCCGGCTGGCTTCAGGCGCCGTGCTTGTCCTTTTCAGAAGTGAAGGCGTCGGCGTAGAACTCGTCGGCCGGCAGTCCGGCGGCGAGGTAGTCGCGCTGCGCCGACTCGACCACGATCGGCGCGCCGCAGGCGTAGACCTGATGGCCTGACAGGTCGGGACAGTCCTGCAGCACGGCCTGGTGCACGAAGCCGGTGCGCCCGCTCCAGCCGTCCTCGGGCTGGGCATCCGACACCACCGGCACGTACTTGAGGTTGGGCATGGCAGCGCATTGCGCCTCGATCCAGTCGGCCTGGTAGAGGTCGGCCGGACGGCGGCCGCCCCAGTAGAGCGTGGCGGGTCGGGTGCTGCCTTGCTCGCGCATATGCTCGATGATGGCCTTGATCGGCGCGAAGCCGGTGCCCGAGGCCAGCAGCACGATCGGCTTGTCCGAGTCCTCGCGCAGGAAGAAGCTGCCGAAGGGGCCCTCGATGCGCAGGATTTCCTTTTCCTTCATGGTACCGAACACATGGTCGGTGAACTTGCCGCCCGGCAGATGACGGATGTGCAGTTCCATCGCGGGCTTGACGGCCTGCTGGTGCGGCGCGGTGGCCATCGAGTAGGCGCGACGTGCACCGTCCTTGAGCAGGAACTCGATGTACTGGCCGGCGTGATAGCGGAAGCTGTCGTTGGCCGGCAGCTGCAACTTGACGACCATGACATCGGGCGAGGCACGCTCGAGGCTGCTGACGCGCACCGGCAGCTTCTTGATCGGCAGCGCGTCGGCGGCAGTGACCTGGCGCGACTCGAGCACGAGGTCGCTGGTGGCGTTGGCGCAGCAGGTCAGTACCAGGCCGGCGGCTTCCTCTTCGGCGCTCAGGGCCTTGGCCTGGTGCGCGCCATGCACCACGCTGCCGGAGAGCTTCTTGCATTTGCAAGAGCCGCAGGCGCCGTCCTTGCAGCCGTAGGGCAAGCCGATGCCCTGGCGAATGCCGGCGGTCAGGAGGGTTTCATCGGGGGAGGCGGAGAAAACGCGGCCGCTGGGCTCGACGCTGATCTGGAATGTCATACAGTCTAGGAGGGGGTTGTGCGCGTGATGGCGCTGGCAGCCGGGGATTTTCTCAAATTTGGATCTGGCCATGGCTTTTCTGGGCGCCTTGCCTGCGCGCTTTCGGCGCGAGCGGGTGTTGATCGTGGGTTGTGGCGACGTGGGGCTGCGCAGTGCGCGCGCGCTCGGCTCGGGAGGGCGGGTCAGGCTGTTCGCGCTGACCTCGACGCCGGCGCGCCGGTCCGAATTGCGTCTGGCTGGCCTGACGCCGCTGGTGGGCAGCCTTGACGAGCCGGCCAGCCTGCGTCGCCTCGCGGGTCTGGCCACGCGCGTGCTGCATCTGGCGCCGCCGCCGGGCGCTGGCCTGGGAGATCCGCGCAGCCTGGCGCTGGCGCGCGCGCTGGCGCGACGCTCGCGTCCGCTGGCGCTGGTCTATGGCTCGACCAGTGGCGTCTATGGCGACTGCGGCGGGGCCTGGGTCGATGAGGTCCGGGCCGTCAATCCCGTCACGCCGCGCGCGCGCCGGCGCGTGGCCGCCGAGGATCTGCTGCGCTGCTGGGGCCGGGCTTTCGGCGTGCCGGTCGGCGTGCTGCGGATTCCGGGTATCTACGCGCCCGACCGCGAGGGTGGCACGCCGCGCGAGCGCCTGCTGCGCGGCACGCCGGTGCTGCGGCGCGAGGATGACGTGCACACCAACCACATCCATGCCGATGACCTGGCGCGTGCCTGTGTCCGGGCGCTCTGGTGCGCGCCGGTGCAGCGCGTGTTCAATGTCTGCGACGACACCGAGCTGAGCATGGGCGACTATTTCGACCTGGCCGCCGATCTCTACGGCCTGCCAAGGCCCGAGCGCGTCTCGCGCGAGCAGGCCCGCGAGCGGCTGTCGCCGCTGACGCTGAGCTTCATGGGCGAGTCCCGGCGCTTGCGCAACTCGCGCATGAAGCGCGAGCTCGGACTCAGGCTGCGCTACGCCACGGTAGTCGCCGGCTTGCGCTAGTCGCCACGATGCCGCCGGCCGAGGGCAGAACCCTCTACCCGGGCCGTCTTGACCGTTGGCAGGCTCCAGTTTTCCATGGCAATTGAACTGGATATCAAATGCTTCAGGTGATACATTGGCATGGCCTTTTCATGTCGATGCATCTGATTATTCGCCTGGTTCCAAATGGTTTTGGATTTTCTTCCGCTGGGTCTCTGAATGGTAAAAATCGATGTTTATGACATGATTTCTGGTAGTCGAAGATGCCTGTGACGCGCAGACGCCTGGCGGCGGATGGGCTGAAGCAGGCAGGCTGTCATCACTTGTCAGGTTAAGGGAGCGGCAAATGAACTCAAGAAACTGGATGACGATGAAACCGCGACATGCGGACAGGCCTTTGCCCCGCAGGGCGCTTTCATCGGTTCTCGGCCTGGTGCCCCTGCTAGGCTTGGCCGGATTGGCCTACGCCGATGGTCCGGGACTGGTCTCCGCGATGCGTTCCGACGGTGCGGGCGGGTTCGTGGTCACGCAGTCGAGTCCATGGAGCGACTACGCCTTGCCCAACGGCAACTGGTTGAGCGCCGACCTGAATGGCGACGGCCGCATGGACATGGTGCATGCGGTCAACAACAGCGACTATGTGCATACCTGGATCTCGAATGGTGACGGCACCTATGTCGTCGGCACCTTCCGGCCTTGGGCTGGCTATGCGATCCCCAACGGGATCTGGCTGACGGCAGACATCAACGGCGATGGCAAGACCGACATCGTGCATGCCGTCGCCAACAGCGATTACGTGCATACCTGGATCTCCAACGGCAACGGCACGTTCAATGTCGGCACCTTCCGACCCTGGGCCGGCTATGCGATCCCCAACGGGGTCTGGCTGAGTGCAGACATCAATGGCGACGGCAAGGCCGACATCGTCCATGCGGTGGCCAACAGCGACTATGTGCACACCTGGATCTCGAACGGCAACGGCACGTTCAACGTCGGCACCTTCCGTCCCTGGGCTGGCTACGCGATTCCCAATGGCAACTGGATGACTGCCGACCTGAACGGCGACGGCAAGGCCGACATCGTCCATGCGGTGGCCAACAGCGACTATGTGCACACCTGGATCTCGAACGGCAACGGCAGCTTCAACGTCGGTACCTTCCGCCCCTGGGCTGGCTACGCGATTCCCAACGGGGTCTGGATGAGCGGCGATCTCAACGGCGATGGCAAGACTGACCTGTTTCACGCCGTCGCCAACAGCGACTATGCGCATACCTGGATGTCGAATGGCAATGGCTCGTTCAACGTCGGTACCTTCCGTCCCTGGGCTGGCTACGCGATTCCCAACGGCAACTGGATGACCGCTGACATCAACGGCGACGGCAAGACCGACATCGTCCACGCGGTGGCCAATACCGACTACCTGCATACCTGGCAGTCGAGCGGCAATGGCAGTTTCTCGGTCGGCACCTTCCGGCCCTGGTCCGGTTACCGGGTCAGCGATGGCCAGTGGCTGAGCCAGGACTTCAGCGGCGACCACCGTAGCGATCTGGTGCATGTCTACCCGATTGTGCCGGCCCGTGGCCTTGAAGTGCGCCGTTTCACGACCTCTGTCCTCAGCAACGCCGATGCTGACCGCATCTTGACCGATGCCACCCGTGTTCTGGCCCGCAATGACGGAACGGGTGACGTGGCCTGTTCGGTGCGACTGTTCCGCCAGGGCAATGTCTCCGCCTTCAACAACGGCAACGGCATCATCAACAGCAATGCCGACTTCAACACCATCAACGGGCTGGCCGGTCGCGTCAAGGTCGTGAACCAGATCAACTGGTGTGGTGGCCTGATTCCGAACGTGATTGGTTGTGCGCCGGTTCCGGGCAACTCGCAGCTTGTGGTGCGCTTCACGGCCAACCAGGAGGGGATCCTGTGGGCCCATGAATACGGGCATACCCGCAACCTCAATCATGTGACTGGCGCCACTTCGATCATGAACGGCACCATCGCGACCACGCACACCCGTGTCACGCAGAACGAATGCAATTCGATGGACAACTAGTCCTTGACTTCGACCTCGATAGGGAGAAAAAGATCATGAATGTTTCAGTCAACAGTCGAAAAACAGGCGCCGCGCTGACATTGGCGCTGGCCTTGCTGTCATCTGCGGGCCACTCGATGGCGCAGACCACGGCCGATGAGGTCAAGGGCTTTGTGCAGTCGGTCTATATCGAGGGCGTACCGTATGAGCGGGCCTCCAAGCTCGATCCCGGAGTGGCATTGCCGGTGCTGGAGCAGATCCTGGCTGATTCAACGCAGCAGGACCACTGGGCCAATGCCGCGGTGACCATCGGCATGATCGGCGACGAGCGCAGTGCCGATCTGCTGATCAACTTCATCACCCGGACCGAGAGCGGACGGAAACTGTCGCGTGCCCAGACGGTGGCCAAGACCAGCGCGGTCATGTCGCTGGGCTATGTCGTCAACAAGACCGGCAGCCGCCAGGCACTCGATTTTCTCAAGGCCGGCACCGACCCCAGGGCGTGGGATCGACGTCAGTTGCGCTGGGTGGGCGACTATCAGCGCAATGCCATCGAGCGCAATCAGCAACTGGCTGCGATGTCGGTGCTCGGACTCGGGCTCAGCGCCAATGCCGAGGCGACCCAGTTCCTGCGCCAGTTGCAGGCAGTCCCTGTAACGCCCAGGTCCCGTGCCTTGAAGCAGAGCCTGCCGGGCGTGGATGGCTTGGTTGACGATGCGCTGAAAGCCAGCAGCGAGATCTCGAACGAGGGGCTCGACCGTTATTACCTGCGCGTGCAGCCGCGTGCCACGATCAGCAGCGACGGCCCCGGGCCGCGCGCCGAGATGGAAATGCTGAGGGCGCCGGTCGAAGGGCAGATACTCAAGCCGCTGACCGCGGGCGAGATGTTGCGTGAGCCGCAGCCCGGTCAGCAGCTGGTCGCACCGAAACCCGGCAGCGTGCTGCGTCCGCTGACGGCTGGCGAGGTCATTGCGCCGCCGAAGTAGTCCAAGATAGGGCAGTGCGCCAGCGCTGTTCCTCGAGCCAGAAAGCAAAAAAGCGACGCCTTGCGGAGTCGCTTTTTTTCTGATCTGGTGCCGAGGTCACTAACGAATCCAGCGGGTAAGTGGTTGATTTTCAAGTGGTGAATTTTGGTTTGTGCAAAATGTGCCCCCAAATGTGCCCCCAAACTTGAAAGGATACCCCCCATGAAGCTGACCGACGCGACCTTGCGCAACCTGAAAGACCCCGGCAAGCACTTCGACGGCGGCGGCCTCTATCTGGAGCTGACCCCGGCGGGCGGCCGGTACTGGCGCATGAAGTACCGCCACGGCGGCAAGGAAAAGCGCCTGGCCTTCGGGGTGTATCCGGCTGTCGGCCTCAAGGAAGCCCGCGAGCGGGCCGCCGAGGCTCGCCGGATGCTGGATGACGGCAACGACCCCGGCGAGCTGCGCAAGGAAGCCAGGGCCAAGGAAGCCCACGACCAAGCCAACACCCTGGAAGCCGTCGCGCTGGACTGGATCGCGCACCAGTCGAGCCGATGGAGCGAGAACCACCGCGAGCGCATCAAGGGGTCACTGGATGCCGACATCTTCCCCAGGCTGGGGGCCCGGCCGCTGGCCAGCATCAAGCCGGGTGAGGTCATGGCGGCCATCAAGGCGGTCGAGAAGCGCGGGGCAGGGGATACGGCCGGGCGCATCCTGCAACGCATCAAGGCGGTCTACCGCTGGGCGGTCACGCATGAGCGGATCGAGGCAAACCCCATGCTGGACCTGATGCCGGCCGAAATCCTGAAGCCGCGCCAGATGCGACACCGGGCCGCCATGGATGACAAGGACTTGCCCGACTTCCTGCCCAAGCTGGACGCCTACGACGGCGACCCGCTGACCGTGCTGGCGCTGCGCCTGCTGATGCTGACCGCCACGCGACCGGGCGAAGTGCGCGGGGCACGCTGGGCCGAATTCGACCTGGTGGCGGCCCTGTGGACCATCCCGCCCGAGCGCATGAAGATGAAGGCCGAACACCGCGTGCCGCTGTCCCGGCAGGCGCTGGACGTGCTGAAGGCAGCCCAGGCCCTGAGCGGCGGCCGTGAGCTGGTGTTCCCGTCCGCCTACTACGTCGCCAAGGATCAACCCCTGAGCGAAAACACGTTCAACAGTGCGCTGGCCCGCATGGGCTACAAGGGCAGCGCCACGGCCCACGGCTTCCGGGCGCTGTTCTCCACGGTGGCCAACGAGTGCGGCATGAACCCCGACGTGATCGAGCGCCAGTTGGCCCACAAGGAGCGCAACGAGATCCGGGCCGCCTACCACCGCAGCCAGTACATGCAGGACCGCGCCCGCCTGATGCAGTGGTGGGCCGACTACCTGGACGGCCGCAAGGCCGGGAACGTGGTTCCGTTCACCCAGCGGGCCGCCTGACCCGCGCCAGCGGCTGGACTGCCCCCCAGTAAGACCGCCCCGCCAGATCGGCCGGGCGGTTTTTTTGCGTCCAACAGGGTGTTTTCATGTACCAAGCGACTATTCCCAGGAATTTGCCGTGAACACCGGGAACAAATGGGAACTACAGAGGGAGAACAGGCAAAAAAGTGCCGGGAACAATCCGGGAACAAGCCGGGAACATAGCGGGAACATTTCGTTATATGAGATGAGAACATTCATTCATACCCATATACCGCCCCCCGCTGCCCATTGCTTGCCTGCCTTGCCTCCATCCCCTGCCTCTCCCTTGCACGCCATGGCGGCCGGCTGCGACCATGTGCGGAAATGGGCGCGATGGGTTTCCCCTGGTGCCCCCCCTTCCGGGTCGGCGACTGGCTGCGCTTGCGGCCTTGCCCGGTCCTGTGTTGCTGCTGGCCTGGCCTGTGCCTGGTCGAGCTGCTGCGCCTGGTGCGGGTCGAGGTCGAGGTGGGGGCAGCGCCAGCAGGTGGCCCGGTAGGCAGGCCAGCAGCCCCGCCAGTGCGCCGGCCTGGCCTGGGTGAGCCGGTGGCCTTGCCCGGTTCTGTGCTCGCGCCTGGGCGGCCTGGCTGACGCTGTGGCACCATTGGCACTTGTCCCAGCTAGGCCCAGGCCCGCGAACCTGAGCCGAGAAACCGAAGCCCCCGATTCGGTCTGCTGGGGCACCCTTCATTCGGGGGAATGAGCATCGGGGGATGCGATTTTGATTCGTTTGGGAATGAAAGGCGTCGCCGTTGC
>JACCDQ010660187.1_pt1 | contig 11922 bp, 5 predicted proteins | sample 7446031 | NCBI WGS metagenome assembly JACCDQ01 (sample SAMN15323442, study PRJNA562643) | freshwater metagenome | isolation source: river surface water | place: USA:Blue River Watershed | collected 2017-08-17
ATGAAGACCGGATCGGTCAGACCCTCGGAGACGATCACATGCAGCATGGCCTTGAGCAAGGCGACATCGCTACCGGGCTGGAACTGCAGCATGCGCCAGGCCAGCCGTGCCAGCTCGGTCCGGCGCGGATCGGCCAGCACCAGGCGCGCGCCGCGCGCGACCGAGTTCCTGATCCAGCTCGCGCCGACCGGGTGGTTCTGTGCCGGGTTGGCACCGATCACGAGAATGAAGTCGGCCTGTTCGACATCGCGCAGCGGGTTGCTGACCGCGCCCGACCCGAGGCCCTCGAACAGCGCCGCGACGCTCGAAGCGTGGCACAGCCGCGTGCAGTGATCGACGTTGTGCGTCAGGAAGGCCGAGCGGATCAGCTTCTGGAACAGATAGGCTTCCTCGTTCGTGCCCTTGGCCGAGCCGAAGCCCGCGATCGGCACTTCGCGGCCACGCAGCCCGGGGTGGGCGTCGCGCGCGCGCAAGAGGCCGGTGGCGGCGAAGTCGAGCGCCTCGTCCCAACTCGCCTCGCGGAACTGCGCCCGCAGCGTCGCGGCGTCGGCACGACCGCCGGCGCCGCGAGTGAGGAGTGCGGGATCTTTCGGTGCGTCGGTGCGGCGAATCAGCGGCACGGTCAGGCGATCCGGGCTGTGCGCGTAGTCGAAACCGAAGCGGCCCTTGACGCAGAGCCGGCCTTGGTTGGCCGGCCCGGGCGCGCCCTCGACATGGTCGATACGGCCGTCCTGGACATGGTAGGTCAGGCGGCAGCCAACGCCGCAGAAGGGACAGACCGACTCGACTTGCGTCTGCGCGGCGCGCGCGTAAGCGCCGTTGGCGGGCGCGAGCGCGCCGGTCGGGCAAGCCTGCACGCATTCGCCGCAAGCCACGCAGCTGCTCGCACCCAGCGCGTCGCCCTGATCGAAGACGATGCGCGCGCGTCCGCCCCGGAACGCCAGGCCGATCACGTCGTTGCCCTGCTCGTCGCGGCAAGCGCGCAGGCAGCGGGTGCATTGGATGCAGGCGTCGAGATGAACCGCGATCGCCGGGTGGCTGAAGTCGGCGCCGCGCGCGGCCGCCTCGGCTTGCATCGCGCCGCGCGCCGGGTAGCGCGTCGGATCGGCGCCGAGTCGGGCCGCCCAGTCCGCGAGCTCGCTGTCGTGCTTGAGCGAACGGATGGCGGGCGCATCGGCCTGCAGCAGTTCGAGCACGCTGCGTTGCGCACGGCGCGCGCGCTCGCTGTCGCTCTGGACGACCATGCCGGGCGTTGGCGCGCGACAGCAGGAGGCCGCGAGCACGCGCTCGCCCTCGACCTCGACCACGCAGGCGCGGCAGTTGCCGGCCGGACGCAGGCCCTCGCGGTGGCAGAGGTGCGGGATCTCGACGCCGACGCGGCGCGCGACTTGCCAGATCGTCTCGCCGGGACGGGACTGGACCGGGCGACCGTCGAGCTCGAACTCGACCGTTTGTGCGGGAATCTGGACGCTCATGCCTGCACCTCGCGCGCAAAGAAACGCAGCACCGAATCGAAGGAATTGGGCGCCGCCTGGCCCAGGCCGCAGATCGAGGCGTCGCGCATCACGCAGGAGAGCTCGGCGAGCCGCCGCGCGTCCCAGACCGGCTCGCGCATCAGGGCGGTCGCCTGCGCGGTGCCAGCGCGGCAGGGCGTGCACTGGCCGCAGGACTCGTGCGCGAAGAAACGCATCAGGCCGCTCGCGACCTCGCGCACGCTGTCCGCGCGCGACAGCACGACCACCGCCATCGAGCCGACGAAAGCGCCCTGCTCGGCCAAGGTGTCGAAGTCGAGCGGCAGATCGGCCAGCTGTGCCGGCAGGATGCCGCCCGAGGCACCGCCGGGCAGATAGGCATAAAGCTCGTGGCCCTCGGCCATGCCACCCGCATGTTCGGCGAGCAGTTCATTGAGCGTGATACCGGCCGGTGCCAGGTACACACCCGGCTTGCCGACCCGGCCCGAGACGCTGAAGCGGCGCAGGCCGCTGCGACCGCGCCGGCCCTGCGCGGCGAGCCAGGCGCCGCCGCGCCCCAGGATCGCGGGCAACCAGGACAGCGTCTCGACGTTGTGAGCCAGCGTCGGACGACCGAACAGGCCCTGGAGCGCGACGATCGGTGGCTTGAGGCGCGGCATGCCGCGCCGACCTTCGAGCGATTCGATCAGCGCCGACTCCTCGCCGCAGACATAGGCGCCGGCGCCACGGCGCAGCTCGATCTCGGGCCAGGCCCAACCAGGAAACTCGATGCGCCAGCCCTCGATGCGCACCCGCAGCATGGCGAGCTCCTGCAGCAGCAAGGCGCGGCAGTCGTGGTATTCGTCGCGCAGGTAGATCCAGGCCCGTTCGGCGCCGATTACGAGCGCGGCGATCAACAAGCCTTCGAGCGCGAGCCGGGGCGCGCTCGATACCAGCTGCCAGTCCTTGAAGGTGCCGACCTCGCCCTCGTCGATGTTGACGACCAGATAGCGTGGGCCGGGCTGCGCGCGCACGGTGCGCCACTTGCGCCAGGCCGGGAAGCCCGCGCCGCCGAGACCGCGCAGGCCCGAGGCGTCGAGTTCGGCGAGCACGGTCTCCGGCGTCAGCTCGCCGGCCAGCAGGCGACGCAGCTGGGCATAATCGGCAGGCACCACGGGCGCGCCGCTCGCGGGCAGCGCGCGCACGCCGGTGTCGCCGCTCGCGAGCACCTCGGTAACCGACTCGACGCTGGCCTCGGGCAGCTGGTGTAGGCCCGCGCAGGCCGCCGGCGCGCGGTGGCATTGGCCGATACAGGGCGCTTCGAGCACGCGCACGCCGGCGTCGCCCGCCAGGCGCTGGCGCAGGCCGGCGAGCAAGCTCTCGCCACCGGCCAGCGCGCAAGACAGGCTGGTGCAGACACGCACCGTGGTCCGGGGCAGTTCGGCCTCGTCATCGACGACATCGAAATGGTGATAAAAGGTCGCGACCTCGTAGACCTCGGCTTGGCTCAGGCGCAGGCGCTCGGCCAACGCGGCGAGCAGGCTGCGGCGCAGGCCACCCTCGGCATCCTGCAAGCGATGCAGATGCTCGATCAGCAAGTCGGGGCGGTTTTCCAGCCCCAGACACAAGGACGCGACGCGCGCGCGCGCCATCTGATCGACCTGACGGCCCCTGGGGCCGAAGCGCAATGCGCCCCCCCCCGGGCCAGAACCGCGCACGGACGGCACGCCGCTGTCTTCTGTCTGCTGCACCTGCACCTCCCCGCCTGGGCTTGAAACTTCTCAGTTTAAGCCCATCGTCACGGTTCTTCCAGGCCACTCGACGACGGCATCGAGGTGGCGGGATCGACCGAGCACTCAGGCCGGCTGCACGCCGGCTGCGCGCTGGCGCTGCTCGACGAGCGCCCAGACCTCGCGCCTGGCCGCGTCGTCGCTCGACTTCCAGGCCCGCAATTCGTCGCGCGTGCGCCAGCAGCCCAGACACAGGCCGCTCGCCTCGTCGAGGCGGCAGACACCGACGCAGGGCGATGGCACGCCCTGGCCCGGCTTGGCTACCACGCTGGCAAGGGACAAGAAAGGGCTCGCTTCGGGGCTCGAAATCTGACTCATCACGCGATTTTGGCGCAAGCGCCAGACACGCGCTGGCGTGACATTCAATACCCCCGCCGGCCCGCCCATCGAGACCAACAGGGCTATTTTTGACTTCTTTTCAATGTTTTTCCTCGCGATCAAACGTAGGCCACCCTTGCCCAAACATGCGATTTGGCACAGACCGTAAATTGAGGCTGCAAGGTGTTCGGCCATGCCGCGCTTCGAGCCCGGCAAGAGCCAACTCCAACAAGTGGAGCGCAAAATGTTCAAGAACTGGTTCAGGTTATTACGTCAGGGCGATGGTCTGATTTTTCACCTGTTGCCGCACCAAGCCGGCGGCGATCCGTCGGCCGCGATGCCCAAGTCGATGTCATCCCATGGCAGAGGCGGCAAATCGCGAGCTGCGCGTCCGACTTGGAAGATTCCAGCCTACCTGCGCCAGCGCATGTCAGGTGATCGCATCTCGCGCTACGGTTGATCGCGGCGAATGCTGCCGTGCTCTTGCCTCCTCCTGTTCGGTTCGGCATTGAGCCAGCAAGGCTGCGAGCGTTCGGAGCTCGCCGCGCTCAGCCAAATGCTTGATGCGGCGCGCGAATTCGGTCCAAGCCGGGTTGCCTTCGCCCAAAGCCTGCGACCAGTCCGCCAGATCGGACACGGCCCCGATGCGGATCAACTCTTCGGCTTGCGCCAGCACCTCGACTTCGGGACAAAACAGGCCGCTGGGCCATTCAACCCGTGGCGCGGGCATTCGCACCTCAGGCCGGTCTGGCGGGCTGGACTCGCTCGCCTCGACCGCCTTGAGCGGGATCGAAAGCCGCATGGTGGTGCCCTGGCCCGGAGGACTGGCCACCGTGATATGGCCCCCCAGGCGCTCGGTCCAGTGGCGCACGATTGCCAGCCCCAGGCCCAGACCTTCGCAGGCAGCGGTCGATTTCGAGCGCCGGAATGGCTCGAAGATCGTCGGCAAGTCCTGCGCCGGGATGCCGGGACCGGTGTCGGCCACGGTGAAGACGAATTCCATCGGCGCGTCGGCGCGGTGCCCCTCATCGGCACGCACCTCGACCCGGAAATCGATGCGTCCACCGCGCGTGAACTTGGCTGCGTTGTTGAGCAGGTTGTCGAGCACCTGACGCAGGCGCGTCGCATCGACCTCGATCCAGGCCGGCAATGCGCCGATCTGCTCGTAAGCAAAACGATTACCCCGGCTTTCGGCCAGGAGCCGGGCATCGGCGGCTATGCCCCGCAGCAGGGCCCGGGCAGCGACCACCCCCCAGTTCAGCGCCCGAGGCTCCTGGCTACCAGGCACCCGATCGGCCAAATCATCGATCAGCGCGAGCAGATGGCCGGCACTGCGCTGGATGATGGCGCCGTACTCGGCCTCCTGCGCACCACTCAGCATCAGCTGCTCGGCCTCGGCGATGACCTGTTCGAGCGGCTGACGCAGGTCGCGGCCGACGCGCTCGACCAGATCGTTGTTGACCCGGTTGGCTTCGTCGGCGGCCAGTACCACATCCTGCAACGCCTGGGTGCGCGTGCGCACGGCTTGCTCGAGCCGCGTCTGCTCGCCCTCGCTGGCCTGGAGCAAGGCTTGCTGCGCTCTGGAGAAGGCCCGGCTCTCGGCCACCGAGCGACGCACCATGCCGAAGATCAGCACGAAGGCCGGACCCAGACTGGCCACCATGGCCAGACGGTCCGAGGGCAGGAAGACCGCATCAGTCAGGCCGCCCTGCTCCAACAGGCGCAGCAGAGTGGCGAGCCAGAATCCGAGGGTCACGGCGCAGTACAGGCCGGCATTGGGCAGGCGCAGCCACCAGGCCGTCAACATCAGCAACGGCCACAGCAGGTAGAGCAGGAACCCAAACGCGATGGTGCAGAGATTCGCTGCACGCAGAGGCCCGAAGGCTGCCAGCAGGACCAGGCCGATGGCGAGGACTATCAGTCCCTCGCAGAACCAGCGCCCGCCACGCAGCCGGCCGAGACCGAGAAATGACACCGTGAAGGCCAGGCACAGCAGCAGCACGAGACTGCCGAAGAGGAGCGTGGCACGCAGCGGAATCTCGCCACCGTCGGTGAAGACATAGCGGTAGAGGTAGCCATGGAAGGAGAAGCCGCACAATCCCGTCGCCAGCATCCAGCAGCCGAACAACAGTATGTGGCGATCCTGGAATGCCAGGCCATGGACCAGCGCGAACAGCGCCATCACCAGCAAGGCCGTGATCAGTATCATCTGCCGCCACTGCCGTTGCCCCTCATGCTCGCGAAACGCGACCGGCTCCCACAAGCTCAGGTCGATGAGCAAACGGGTGCGACCGGCGACACGCAGCAGCAGCTCGGAGCGCTCGCCGGGCTGCAGCTCGACCGGGAAGATCGATGCGGTACCGGCAACGGGTCGGCTCCCGAGGGGGCGGCCCACGCCTCCTTGCAGGGCCGCCAGCAACTGGCCCCCACCGGCGGAGAAACGGAAGGCATCGACCCACTCCAGGCGCGGTGAACCCAGCACCAGCCAGCGCATGACCGGCTGCGTCCCCCCGTTGTGCAGGCGCAGACGCAGCCACCAGGCCGATGCGCTGGCACCGGGCCGCAGCCGCTGCGGCGTGGCGCTCTCCCAGCCCGGCCGCACGAGCGCGACCTCGGGACGCAACAGCGCGGAGGGATCCTCCAGGATCTCGACCTGCCCCGCGAGTTCGACCGATCTCGACACCGTGCCCAGGTCGATGCCCTGTGCGCGCGCCCCGCCCCCGAGCAGGCAGCACAGGCCAACGATACAGAACAGCAAGCGGAGGGAGAGACGGGACATCATCCGGTCAGCACTCCAGGCGCTGGTTCACGCTCCGCCATCGCGCAGGGCGCCTGGATCGACAGATCGAGCAGCTCGGCCAGCCGATGCCGCAGCTCCGTCAGACTCAAGGGCTTGGCCAAGGTGGCGGAAAATTCGGGCTGCGGGCCGATATCGAATGCTCCACTGAGCAGGATCACCGGCAGATCGGGCCACCGGGCCCTGGCCATCCGCAATACCGCGAGACCGTCGGTGCATGGCATTTCCAAATCGGTCAGGATCAGGTCGGGTCGGGGCTGAGCGGGGCGTCCGATGCACCGTGCGAGCTCGTCACCGCCCGCCAGCGGCTGCACGACAAACCCCTGGCGACGCAGATCGGCACAGAGCATGTCGCGCAGCGCCCGGCTGTCATCGACGACCCAGATCGCTCGACCAGCGCCTTGCAGTTCGGGCTGCTCGCCCTCCTCGCGCGCCAGATGGCGCGGCGCCAGCCTGTCCTCCGAGCTCGGTTTCAGCGGCACGACCAAGCGCATCGCCGTGCCCTGTCCCGGCGTGCTCGTGGCTTGGATGCAGCCCCCCATGCGCCTGACCCACTGGTACACGATCGCCAGGCCCAGCCCCATGCCCTTGTGGCTTTCCTGTGGGCCCAGGCCGAGGAAAGGCTCGAAGAGATGCTGCAACTGCCGAGCCGTCATGCCGACTCCCGTGTCGCTGACGGTGAAGACCACGGCCAAGGCCGCGCCGGACGCGGTCGGTTCCTGGATCGCCACGCGCAGCTCGATTCTTCCCTGGCGCGTGAATTCGGCGGCATTCTGGAGCAAATGTTCAAGCACCTGGCGCAGACGCTTGGAATCGGCCTCGACGACCTCGGGCAGGCCGGCGCAGGACTCGAAAGCGAAATGGTTGCCGTGTCGTTGCGCCAGCCGCTCGCCGACCGAAACCATGCTGCGCAGGAAGGCCGAGGTATAGAGCGACTGCGGGCGCAGCGCATCGGCCTGGGCTCCACCACGGGCATAGTCGATCAAGCCATTGATCAGCGTCAGCAGCCGCTTTGAATGGCGCTCGACCCGTAGGGCAGCGGCGCCCGAGGCTCGGCCTTGGCTTGCCAGGATATGCGCATAGCCCATCATCGCATTCAAGGGTGCGCGCAGATCGTGGCTGACACGCATCAACAGTTCGCTCTTGGCGCGGTGTGCCTCGCCGGCCACCAAAACCGCCTCCTCAAGGGCCTGGCTGCGCAGGCGCACCGCCTCTTCGAGGCGCGCCTGCTCACGCTGACGTGCCCGCAGCAAGGCCGCTTGCGCCGCCCGAAGCGCCTGACTCTGCCGCCAGGACTGGCGCACCACGCCAAACAGCAGCGCGAGACCCAGCGCGAACTTGTAGACCTCGGTGACATACCAGCTCATCAGGCCAGCGTCTGGCGCGCCCCAGCGCGTGATCATGATGCGCATCAGGTTGAAAAACCAGAGGCCGGCGATCGAGAGCGTGAAGATCCGGATGAAAGGCCGCCTGGTGCGCCAGCCTGGCAGCAGCGAGAAGGGCCAGACCAGATAGATGCCCGTCAGCATCAGGGTGGACCAGGAGATCGCCTGGCGCAGGTCGCCCCAAGCACTCGACAGCGCGCACACCAGCAAGGCCCCCATCATGAGCCGGTAGATCCTGCACCAGAGCTTGTGCCGGTGTATTTCGAGGTAGAGATACATGAAGCCGAGGTTGGCCAAGTGGGCCGCCATCGCCAGCACCGGCGTCGCGCGCGCAAGCCACTCACCGCCCTCAGGCCAACCATAACGCCGCAGATAGCCATTGAAGGTCAGATCGTAGGCTGAGCCCAGCAGCAACCAGACCGCCAGCAGCAGGAACTGGCGATCCCGATGCGCCAGCGCGTGCAGCAACAGATAGAACGCGACCGTCACGACGGCGGTGACCGACACCAGATAGAGCCCGTCCGAAGCCGCCTCGTGCTCGCGATAAGCCAGCGGCTCCCAAAGCTCGGGCCACATCAGCATGAGCGTGCGCCCCTGCACGCGCAGCAACAGATGAGCCTGCTCGCCCGGCTCCAGTCTGACCGCGAAGATCGCCGCCTTGCCGGCGACCAACGGCTCGCGCGGCGCATGAGCGATGCCGGCCAGCAAAAACTCGCGCAGCGTGACGCCGTCGGCCTCGTAACGGTGATAAGCCAGATGTTCGAGGCGCGGGTTGCCCAGCGTGAGCCAGCGCGTGAGCACCTGACGACTGCGGTTGACCACCCGCAGTCGCAGCCAGACCGCCTCCTCGGTACTGCCGCGGTTCATCAGGCTCAGCGTGGCGGGCCGCCAGTCCGGCCTAGCCAGGGCCTGCTCCGGCGTCCAGATCCCGGCCGGGTCCTCAAGCAGATCCATGCGAGCAGCCAACTCGACTCGCTCCTGGCTGGCGCCGAAATCGAGCTCCTGAGCCCGCAGCGCGCCACAGAAGACAGCGCAGGCGCAGACCCAGCTCCAGAACGACAGGCGCAGCAAGACCAGAATCATGACCGGCACGCACCCAAAACCACCCCGCCGGCATGGGCCGGAATGCGCAGCTCACGAGAATCCAGACAATCCATCGTCATTCCTGCATTATTTGCGTCCTGGCGCTGAATGCCAATGACATTCGAGCCGTCAGGCAAACCACCCGGGCGATCAAGCCAAGCAAGGGCTTGGTCACCGGGGTCACCGGGTCGAGGCCCATGCACCGCACCGAGCGGTGCGCATCCCCGCTAGCGCTGAATGCCGTCCGCCAAGCCCTTGAGTGCATCGAGATCGATCCGCCTGACGGCTTCGCGCGCGGCCTGCATGAACTCTTCGAGTTCGGGCCGGGGCGCGAGCGTGTCGAGCCAGTCCTCGATGTCCGAGACCGCGCCGGCCTGGACCAGATGTTCGAACAAGCGCATCGCCTCGGCATCGAGCGGCTGCGGCGGGACCGCGCCTGGCGCCTCGTGATGCAAGCCCGGCAACAAGGCGGCGAGCGCTTCGAGCAACACCCGGGGCTCGACGGGCTTGCACAGGCAAGCATCGAAGTGGAGCCTATCGGGTCGGTCGGCGGGAGGACGCGATCCGATCGCCGACAAGAGCACGACCGGCACGCTCGGATCGTGTGCGCGCACGAAATCGAGCACCGACCAGCCATCACCATCGGGCATCTGCTGATCGGTGATCACCGCGTCCCGGCGCAGCGTGCTGGCCCGCATCGACTCGACCAATTCGGCCAGGCTCGCGACAGCCTCGACCACGAACCCGAGTGACTCCAGCAAGTCGGCTTGCGACAGGCGCGAGGCGGGATCGTCATCGACGAGCAGCAAACGCAGGTCGCCGCGCCGGCGCACCAAGGCCGGCGGCAAATCGGGCAAGGTCATGGCCGTGCTCCGACCCGCAACAGAATCGGTGATCAAGGCGCATTCGATACCGAAGCGGAAGCGACTGCCCTGGCCGAGCTCGCTTTGCACCGACAGCTCGCCGCCCATCAGGCGCACCAGGTCGCGCGAGATCGACAGCCCGAGGCCGATGCGCTTGGCGCGCGTGGTGCGTGCCGGCTGCCCGGCCCCGCCCATGTAGAAGGGCTCGAAGATGCGGGACTGGTCGCGCGCGCTGATGCCCTCGCCGCTGTCGCTGACCGCGAACGCCAAGCGCAGGCAAGCGGCAGCCGGATCGAGCTCGGTCACGCAGCTCAACTCGATGCGGCCATCGCGCGTGTGCCGGTTCGCATTGTTGAGCAGGTTGTCGAGCACCTGGCGCAGGCGCTGCCCATCGGCCTCGACGACGGGCCCGTCCGGACCCCGGTAGACGAGCTCGAAGCGGTTACCCGCAGCCTCGCACATCAGCCGGCTGGCGCGCGCGACCTCTTCGAGCCAAGGCCGCAGCGACAGCGGTCGCGGCTGCAAGCGCATGCCGCCGGCATCGAGATGGGACTGGTCGAGCAGCTCCTCGATCATGCCGAGCAGCCTCATGCCGCTGCGCTCGATGTCGGCCGTTCCCTCTTGCAGCGTGATGCGGTCGGAGCCACGCCTGAGCATGCGCGAGTAACCGATGATCGCGTTGAGCGGCGTGCGCAACTCGTGGCTGACGCGCGCCAGGAAATCGGACTTGTCGCGCGCGAGTTGGCGGCTCGCGATGAGCTGGGTATCGAGCTCATGCGCCTGGCGCTGCGATTCCAGCGCCTGGGTGTGGAAGTCCAGCGCCCGCTCGCGCTCGAAACGGATGATCTCGGCCAGGGCGAGCGACATCAGCATCAACTCCAGCCCGGCGGCGATCTGGATGCTGTAGGAACTCAGCGTGTTGGTCGGGAACCAGCCCAGCACGCGCAAGCTCGCGATCAGAACCCCGAGCCACAGCGTGCCCCAGGCGAGCAGGAACAGCTTGGCGCCGCGCCCACCGCTGCGCGCGACCTGCACGCTCGCGATCGTGACCAGCGCACACATCAGCAGCGCATTGAGGGCATGGAACTCATGCAGCAGGCGCAGTTCATGCCGCAGCACGAGCTGAGCGAGCAGCAGCAGCGTGACGGCCAGGAAACCCAAGGCACAACCGAGCAGCCAGTGATCGAGACGCGGCCGCTCGACCCGGGTGCGCAGGAACTCGCGCGCAAACAGCACCGAGCCGGCCCCCGACAGGCTGAGGAAAACGGCCTGCGCGATCGCGTCGAACTCCGGCCAATCCGGCCACAGGAACACGCGCCCGAAGCCGTTGCCGGCGAAGATCCCGAGCGAGAGGGTCGCGACGTAGCAGGAATAGAACAGGAAACGACGGTCACGCAGCGACAGGAACAACAACAGGTTGTAGACCATCAAGGCCAGCAGGCCACCGTGGTAGAGGCTGTGCAGCAGGAGCGTGCGCTGCTGCTGGAACAGGAAGGCATCAGACTGCCAGGCCACGAGCGGCAGCGTCAGCGCATCCTGCGAGGCGGCCCGCAGCAAGAAGCAATCGGGCTCGCCGCGCAACTCCAGCGGAAAGACGAAATAAGGACTGGGAATCGGCCGACTCGACAGCGGCAGCGAGGCGCCGGTGCGGACCGGCGGCAGTCCCGGCGCGTGGAACTCCAGCTGACCGAGCTTGGCATTCGGGATCTCGATGCGCCAGTTCGCGGGCGCGTCGGACGCGCGCCGCAGGCAGACACGCAACCAGAACGCCGAGGCGGTGTAGCCGAAATTCGGCGTCCCCTCGGCGCTCTCCCAGCGGCGCCAGCGCGCGGCCAGCTCAGGGCGGCGCAGCTCGCTGAACTCGATCGAACCCGAAGCATCCTCCAAATACTCGATCGCTGGCACCAGATCGATGCGCGTGTCGCTGGCGCGCAACTCCATCGCCTGCGCGAACCCGACCAACCACAACAACAAGCCGCAGAGTCTTTTCATGATTCCAATCGGGAGAGCAAGCCACGCAGATCGCCTTGCTCGGCTTGTTCGATCAGCCAGGATAGGAAAGGATGGTCTTGCGACCGCGCCGCTGCCAGATCTTGCGCCCAGTCGATCAAATCCGATACCGCCCCCAGCCGAATCAGCTCGATGGCCTGCGCGAGGATCTCGGGCTCGGGCCGGAACAGGCCCTCGGGCCACCCCTTGTCGGGTGCCGGCATCGGTACGGGGGCGATCGCGGGC
>JACCDQ010884479.1_pt1 | contig 11922 bp, 26 predicted proteins | sample 7446031 | NCBI WGS metagenome assembly JACCDQ01 (sample SAMN15323442, study PRJNA562643) | freshwater metagenome | isolation source: river surface water | place: USA:Blue River Watershed | collected 2017-08-17
ATTATAACTCTATCATTCAATTTTAATTTAGTCAATAAGCTAATTGGTAATACCGCTTTTAAACTAAATTTTCTTTGTTTAGGATTATATATATTAGATAAATAATTATTATAATAAACGTTATACAAACTATTATCTATAGATGTTAATAGTAAAGAACTTATTTCATTTCCAAAATTTAAACTATAATTTATACCACTAATTAAAGTATCTTGACCAAAAGCATTGTACGTTGTTAAATTTGTAGTTGTAGTATTATATTTCATATAAAAATTACAACTTTGTAAAGTTCCATAATCATATAATATTATAGGTTTATTTTGATAATTTTTAAAGTCTTGTTTTAATGTAAAACCTACCTGTAAATTTTGTCCTGTGAATTTATTAAATAAAATATTCTCAAAAGGTAACGATACAGAATATTCCCCACCATCAGAATCAATATCAGCTAATAGATTTCCATATTCAACACCATTATTAGATGCAAAAGCTACATTCATAAATGATTCTGACTTTTCATATTTAAAGTTTATCTTTTTAAAAGATTGCAGCCTATCAATTGTTAAGTCATCACTTATAACATATGGTGTTATATCTGTAATAGAGCCATCAGCGTACCAAGATTCTAATTCTTGTATTTGATAAATATTTTCTTCATAACTTAAACAAGTTAGATTAAACATTTTTAATATTCCACTAAAAAAATCTTCAACTTTAATATCAGGCATATAAGAGGAAATGTTTAAAATAGCTGAAGTAGCTTCAGGATTTAATTGACTTGCATTACCTCCACTACCTAAACTTAAAGTGGATGTAAAATTTAAAGGAGCTTCGGATTGAATGTAAAAATCATAAGTACTATTATTATTTACATTATAAGATGAAAAATTAAGTACGTTAAATGAATTTGTTAATACAGCAGGATTAGCTACAGGAATACTTGCTACTAATCCATTAGTATTATATACCAATAAATTATATTTAATATTAGCAGTATTTACTGTTACAGCTATATTCATACTTGATGCTGAAAATGGTGTTTCTGCAACATAAATAAATGAAGATGTAAATGAATTAAAACTCCAGCCTTTTGTTGGAAAACCTGTAGCAATATCAAAAAATATATGCGTTAAAGAACTTTTAGCTATAAATTTTTCTGAATTCTTTAAATATAAAAAAGCATTTGTAAATCTTGAATCAGTTAAAAAGTTTCCTGTAAAAGATATTCCATAGTTTAATTCTATAACATCGAATACCTTTGATAATCTAATAGCAGGGAATAATTCAGTTGTATCAATAGCACCAGTTGAAGTTGTTACATTATCAGTTGTACCTGTACTTTGCCAAACTCTATTAGAACTAATTAAAGGGAATTTAACATCATTAGATACCCCACTTGAAACCCTGTTTATAACTTCATCTCCTGTATATGTAAAATTATAATCTGAAAAATCTAAATCAAATAATTTTTTTCCAGCAAATGTGTCTTTAAGTGAAACTAATGAACCATAAAAAGTAAGTGTATAATTTTCAGGTAATCCATATTTCATATTAGATTTTTCTAATTGAATCTTACCTTTTCTAAATGGTATTGTGTCTAATTCAATAAAAGCATCTTTCCTTTTTCTTGCATCATATCCACCATCAACAGAATTATTATACCAATGGCTAAATATTTTATTATTGTTTTCAGATGCAGGCACAGTAAATGACTGACTAAAATCTGTTCTTACTTTTGAAATATCAGAAATGTCTTGAACTGAAGATGTAATAGAAATCTTTTCATCATCAAATAATTCAATACGTTTAGCTATTCCGTTTATATAAATATATAATCCTACTGTTACCATTAAATAACGTTGTTAATTAAATTAAATGCGTATTCAAATTCTATTTCGTAATTGATATTTTTATCTATTAAAGAAGTTTTTAATGTAGTACCTTGTGTTTTAACTTCTACAGGTTGACCATCCAACAAAACAGTTTCACTTAATAACAAATCTTGAATTAAATCAGAATAGTTTTCAGGAACAAATCCTGAAGATAGTTTAACTGATTGTTTACCGTTAATATTAAATGATTTAGATTGTCCTTTAGATGCGTTGTAATTGATTGAATCTTGCAATAGGTTATAACTACTACCTTTAACATTTATATTGTCTATACGTGTCTTAAAAAACGTTAAGAACTGCCATCCACCAAAGCGATTAATATAAGAACAAATTACAGGAGAATATTTAGGCTCGCAAATAGGTATAACTCTATAAGTAAAAGTTGTTTCATTGTATTTAATGTCAACTGTATTTCCTTTATTGTATTTTATATTTGTATTTGATAATGAATCTTTAACATTCCTTTTGTTTCGGTATATCCAATAATAACTTCATTTCTACCTCTTAAATCTTTATAAGTTGCAGTTATAACATCTCCTTCTATTGGATTGATTAATACATTAACATACGGAATGTCTTTTGTAATATCGTATTTAATTTCTTTTGAATTATCTGACAATAGCATAAAAGTATTTGATGGATTAGTATAATTGTATCCATCAGTAAAAGCAGTATATCCATTAGTTCCTAAATAGGTAACGGTATCAATTAAACTATAAACTCCTATTGAAGTTTCTTTATATCTTTTTACTTGTACATTTGCCCACATAGTAGTTGAATCAGTTTCACTAACTGAATAAATAGGAGCTACGTTATCAATATATTCTTTTACAAATGGACTAATATTATAAACATTTTCTATTTGAGTAGGTGAAGCAATTGATTTGCTAAATGTATAAGTAGCAGCAACTGGTGCTGAACCTGTACCATTCCAAATTCTTAATTCTATTTTAGAACCAACTTGACCTGATTCATTTACTGTTATGAAGTAAGGACTTCTTGTATATATTATCATTCCCTTATTTTATATTTGTTAAATTATAATCTACCATTGTATCTATGTCTTGACTAAATGCTTTCATTAAATCTGTGTCTATGTATTTCTTATATCCTGCTTCAAAAGGTTTAGTAAAAAACAAACTTGGTTTAATTCCTTTCTGAAAAATAGAGCGAGAAATAAGATACCCTGTTTGTTCGTAACTCATAAACTTCCCATTCTCTTTGTTTCGGAATTGAAATCTTTTCGCTTGTACCCATTTTAATATGCTTTTAGTTAAACCACCTTTTTTACCTGTACCTGAACCAAATCTAAACGGACTATTAGGAGCTTTTGCAGAACTTGATGCACCTCTTACACCTTTGTCTTGATAAGAACCATATTCAGCCATTTTAAAGCCTACTATTGAATAGTTTTCTTCTGTGACTATTTCGCCTTTAATACTATTATATAGTTCTTTAGAAACGTTCTTTCCGCCTTTAGATAGATTACTTCTTGATTGTTGAATCACATAATCTCTAAAGCGTTTTAAAACATCGTTAACATTTTGTAATTCTTTAGCCATTAACAGATTGTAATATCATTAAAAGTCATCACATCAAATGTTATTGTAACACCTGCAATTTTGTTTTCAAATCTATCTACAAAGTATTCTATAGAGGCTGAACCATTGCTTAATTGAAAACCATCGTCATATAAGTCACCTCTGTTTAACATTTCAAGCAACCTACGTGCAACCATTTCTTGCGTGTGCAATACATCTTGCTCGTTGTCATTACCTCTAAACAAATCAGTAGTTTCTTCTTTTGATTCGTCTACTATATCCATACATAAAACAGAAATGTTATAATTAAAAGTACTTCCATTATAATTAGCTGAATTAATCATTATATGTGATAAAGGAAAGATAGTCTGTTTGTTTAAGTCAATCTTAAATATATCTCCAATAGTAACTGTGTTTACAAAAACATCAGCATCTAATTGGTCTTTAATAGCTTGGCTTATTTGATAAAATCCTTTCATTATTTTTTATTTATTAATTTCATTTCTATTTCTGTTTTTTCTTTTTCAAATGTTAACCAAGTTAAACTTTGTGTGATTGGTAACTTGGAAACTTCATCAAATCTTCTAACGTTTCCTTGAGCAAGAGCATAGATACTTGAATACCATCCCCAACGTTTTCCAAATTGTGCTTGTTCAGAATATTCTGTACCTCCTTGTTCGTCTCCAAATAGTTTACTGTACTTTTCAATAAGTCGTTCCCTAAATTGTAAAAAAAAACCATTGCTCCTAACACTACATCTAATGGAGCGTGTCTCATTACATCTGCATAAGTAACAGAACCTTTATATTCTTCAATCTGATATTTATTACCTAACTTATTTGTAATAGGTCTATATAATACAGACATTGCATTGTGCATAGTATCCCAGTCAGTAATGTATGTATCTAAATCCATATATTCTCCTGTAGACATTTCATCTAAATTAGGAATGAATCCAAATTCTACTCCACCCATTTTAAAGCGTTGTATGAATTGATTTTCTTTTGTGAATAGATTATTAATGTTTGCAGTTATTTCAGCTACATCTTTGTATCTAATTGATGCTACATCTTTTAAATCTATACCACATAATAATTGCACCATCTTCTGCTGCAAAAATTCTGATTCTTCATTGTCTTTTGCTATAGATAAAAACTTTTGATACTGTGCAAGTTTAATATCATTTAGCGATGTTGGTATTGTTAATTCTATTTTCATTTTGTTTTGTTTTATTTATAAATAACTATTTTAACTTATTGTATTAAGTGTTAGTAAATACAATCATTAATGCGTTATAAAGCACTTATTGTTAGTAAAACTACACATCTATACGTTTGTACATATAATATACCCGATATGATATAATTTATATGTTTTTAAATATAATTATACCCAATAAGGTATAAACAAAAAAAAGACTACCATTTCTGATAGTCTTAAAAAAATGTAAGAGGCTTTACTAAAACTGTATTTAGTTACGTTACATTTAATCTTCATCTGCTCGTTCACATTGCTTATCGCAATATGCGTTTTCACAAGGTTCACCACAATACCTGCATTCATTTTCAGGATATTCGTTTTGATAATCGTACCATTCCATAGTTATTTGTTTTTAAAGTTTGGACAAATATACATCACTTATTAATAATACAAAACTTTAATATTTATACTTTCAAATAATTTGATGTGATTGACTAAAATTAAAATCTGTTTCTTGTAACCAATGTCTACATACAAGTATAGATTGATTGTTAAATTCAAATTCTATACTTTCCCAATTTTTGTCAAGAGTTTTATTTAAAGATTTCCAAATTTCTCTAAATGTTTCTTCGCAAGTGTCTTGTTGTTTAAATTTAACTTCTTTACTTCCTATTGAATTAAATTCTGGAATTTTAAAATTAATTGTTGCTGTCATAATTTGTATTTGTTTTTGTTTGATGATGTAAAAGTACACAAAGTTTTCAACATACAAAACTATTTACAAATTTTAACAAAACTTTAACATTTCAGGTAATACCCTTAAAACAAAAATATATCTTAAGGTTATACCCTTAAATATGCTTCAGCTATTTTATACATAGCCTGCATCTTTTTAATCTCTCCAATGTTTCTTGGTAGATTAATAACTACTTCTACATTCTTAATGTGATGAATGTAACATTGTATCGTGGCAATCATTTGTCCGTAAGTCATAATCAGTTTGTTTTCTTAATTTGTATTTTGGATTTAAACAATATTCACATCTACATTTATAAGCTAATTGCTTATACCACTTTGATTTTTTATTATACCTATCTTTCTTTATTGTTCTTGACATCAATAAACGTAATAAGTACCTTTGTTTGGGTTTTCTAATTGATAACTAACCGAATACCTTAACGCATCTAATAAGTGATTATGTGCGTCTATAGGTGTATTAGATTTCTTTTCTAACCAGCAGTAGTTGTTTAACTCCTTGATTAAATTAATTGATTCAGGTGTAACTATTAAATCATAGTCTTGTAATAAAGCTATTCCATAAGTAACCGAACCTTGACCTTTAATTGCAGGTACTATATTTAAACCTGCCGATTGCAACTCCGATATTAGTCTTGGCTCGGCACTATCTGCTATAATTAAACTATCTAAACAATGCTGCTTATTTAATTGATATATCTGTGATGTAGTTAATGCAGGTAAACAAAACCTTTCATTGATGTATATCTTCTTATTAGCAGTATCTATATTGCATTCTACCAATGTAGTTGGGTCATTACTAAAACCAAAATCTTGACCGAAGATGCTTTTACCTACTTGCTTATATTCTCCTATACTCCAATTGTTAAATATAACTCCTTCAGCTTTATCCAACCACCCACCAAGTATTTGATGCTTATACTTTTCAGGTCTACGTTGTTTAATATTCTCTATCTGACTAATAAAAGAAGCTGATAAATTTTCTATATTATCTAAATATGTTGTGTGAATATAAGTAGTATCTCCTTTTACTAAATTACTTCCTGCTTGTATTCCTTTATCTTCAAAGAACTTCTTATATATGAAGTGTTCTTTTGTTGCTGGATTCAATACTAATAATACTCTATTCTGTACACCTTTAGTTCTAATACTGAAGTCTATCTTTTCAAATACTTCCTCATCTGTTAGTTCTTCAGCTTCATCCAATACCCAAGTAGTTACACCTGCCAAAGATTTTAAAGAAGCAGTCTGTGTTCCGCTACTTGTTTTAATACCTTTAAAGAGTATTTTAGAGCCTGTTTTTAAATTTACTATCTCATCTTTAGTAATATAAAAATCGTTGCTTAAATCAGCTGATTCTATCTTGTCTATAAATTCAGGAATGATAGATACGTTTGCGGATGTTAAAGTATATCGTGTAAATAATATAACGTGTCCTACTTCATAAGTTAATAGCAATAGGAAAGAGTTCAAAGAATATGATTTCCCTGAACCCCTTCCACCTGTAATTACAAAGTATCTACTATCAGAACCAAGTAGATTATATTTACTATTTAGACTTATCAATTTTGAATATATCTTTTATATTGAAGTCATTAATATTGTGAGTAGTTTCTACAATCTCTTTTGGCTTACCGAATATATGTTCAGCTACAAATAACTGTCCTCTTTGAGATTCCATTAAAGTATTCTTTACAAATGCTATTTTGGTTTCTTCTTCGGTATCTTTATTATATAATTCCTTAAGAGCTTTAATAAATATATTATTTACTTTTTCTTCTTCAACCTTTTTAGGTCTACCTTTTCCAAGTTTATTTCCTTTTTCAAATGCCATAGTTAAAAGTAATGTTTAAACATATTTATAATAAATAAAACTTATAGTTGTTAAAGCTTTTCTATTTCTTGTTTAACTTCTTTCAAATAATTATTATTTACTTCATCTTTAAACCACAAGTTATTATCAAGAATTTCATCAACCGCTATTAACGCAGCTTTTTTAGCTATATTAGTATATAAACCTTCACTATCCTCAGAATATGCTTCATTTATAAATCTTTGAACTAATGCTAATGCTTTTTCTTTTGGTGTCATAATAATTTTATTTTTTAAATATTTCTAATAGTTCTTTTAACGTATAGTATTTAGTAGGTTTTTCTTTGCCTACATACTTTGTTAAATCAAAATATGTAGATGATGTCTTAATATAATAAGTCTTATCACGATACATCAAAAAGTTGTCATCTTTCCACTCTGCAAACTCAATAGCGTAATCATCTGCTATTTTTTGGCATTGTTCTGCTTGATAAAAAGGTCGATTTAATTTTGGTGTTGCAGTATCTAATTGCTTTTTAAATTTTTCTTTTGGTGTCATAATAATTTTATTTTTTAAATTTTAACTCTAAAAGACCAAATAAAAAATGGATAGTTAGCCAAATATATATTTTTATATTTATCTGTATAATTATAAACAGATTTTCCTGATACTGTATCTATAAAATTAAAACTAATTCTTTTCATAGTTAGTCTACTAATTATATTTTTCATAATACTTTTTTTTATTATTAAACAAATTCATAAATTCCTATTAATCTACTTGGTGTATTAGGACTATTATTCAATGCTTTAGATAAAGCAGTTCTTCTTAATCCAGTTTGTCTTGCTAATTCATTTAAGCCTTTGAATATAACCCCATCAGATATTCTTCTAATTAGTTTCATTCTATGCTCTTGTGCTTTCATTTTAATTACTGTCTTATCAGATGGTTCTACATAATCAGTAAACTTCTTTTTGTTTATGTATTCTTTACCTTGTTTAATTTGATTAAGATTATAATAATCTATTGCTTCCCATTTAGGTTTTGGTAAGTCCCATAGGTAAGATGTGTTGTCGTTTCTTAAAATTTCTATAATGTCGTTAATCTTCATTTCTTAATTCATCTGCTAATTCAATAATATAAGTATCTATTAGTTTCTGATTATAAGTAGCTTGTACTAATAAACCTTTAAATAGTTCAAAACACTCTTCAATATCTAAATCATCATTTTGAGTTTCAACCGAATACTTCCTTCCGTATGTTTCTAATTGTAGTTTCATAATTTTATTGTTTTATTCATTGTATAAAATGCTTCTAATCGTAAAGTAATTAAATCGTGTTGTTCTGTTCCTTTAGTAGCTTCTAATAGGTTGTTAAGGTTTTCTATTATCTTGTATTCGTATCTTGGTTTATTCAATTCTTGCTCCATATCGTGTAACTTCTTTTTAAATTTATCTTCTTCAGTCATTTCTTGCTCTACTTCTCCACCTAACAAATGTAATATTAAATTTTTACAATCTAAAATCTTTGTATTATAATTTTCATACATTGGGAAGTTCTTTAATGCGTGAACTACTGTAGCGTGATTCATATCAAAGTCTGCAGCTATTGATTGTAAACTTCTTTTAGTGTATATCTTTCTTACTAAATAGAAGTATAATGCTCTTGCTTCAATTATTTCTCGTTTCCTGCTTTGTTCAGATATATCTACTCTTAATTCTTTTAATATTAATTCTTTTATTTTAGTTTCCATTCTAATATTTCTTTTATTGGGATTAATATTGCTTTTGAAGTATTATTATCACCCATTGTTTTTATGTTTCCTTTTTTATAATATTCTCTACAGATTTCTTTTAATCTGTTTTCTTTTATTATTAGTATCAATTCATCTTTATAATCACCTGAAAATATTATAGCCCAATAATCTGCTTGTGATTTAGAAATTCCTGATGGTTTATTTCTACTTTCATATTCTATAGCTATGTTACCACTTTTATAAATCCAACTATCCCTTTTAACTTCTATTGTTTTAAAAGATAATATTTCATTTAAAAGTTGTTCACCTATTTGCCCTACCTTCAAATCATATTTAAAGTCATTACAATATTCCACGCAATACATATTGGTTTAAATCTACTGCTTCATTCTCAAAGAAGTATTTGTAATTAGCAATTCCTTGTTCAAGTTTGTCTTTACCTTTTTGATAGAAGTCATCACTACATTCAAAGATTCCAATGTCTAAACTTCCTTTGTCTATACATACAAAAACAAACTCATCTACTCCAAACATTTCTTTGTACAAGTAAGCTTGTAAGTCGTAAGAATATTTGTCTGCTGAATATCTAAATTCATTTAGTCCTGTAGTAGTTTTTAAATCTATTATTTGATTGTCTCTTAAAATATCTGCTTTTGCTCTAAATGGTATTCCATCTATCATTGCTATTTCAGGGATTTCAAATTCTGCACCCATAAAATAAGAAGTTGCTTCATTGTTCTTTAGGATTGCATCAGCTAATCTTTCAGCATCTCTTAACTCACTTGTAGTGTAAACATTTTGTTTTTCTTCTACTGCAAGTTTATATTCTTTTGCTGCTTTAGTTTTACAATCTACAAAAGTAAAGTCATCTATCTTATTAGGTTCTAATATCAATGTGTGAAACAATTTACCATCTCTTAATGGTTGTGTTTCTGCTTGTCCATATTTTGTTACATACTTATATGTTTTAGGCGATTTAAGCACCATTTTAAGACTTGAAGAAGATAATGCTACCTTTCCTAAATAACCATAGTAAAAGTCATCGTCATACATATTATCTAATAGTTCGTTCTTATCCCAAACTTTGTTATCTAATGTTGTTATCATATATTATTTCTTTTTAAATTGTTCAAAAACATATTCAGGAGTTAACCCATCGTGCTTAATTAAAAGCATAGCTAACACTTCTTCCTCGTTATACATTCTTTCTTGTTGCCATTCGGCCCCTATTTTAAAAGACAAAAAATCAAATTCTGAATAATCAAATTTTTTAGATATTCTATAAAACCCCTCTGATGTTGTTTCTTGTTTTTTAATTTTGTCTTGCATCTTGTATAATTAAGTTATAAATATAATAATAAGTTTGTCTATCTCTTTCTATTGAATCTATAATGGTTAATAATTGTTCATCTGTTGCTTTAAAATAGTCAGAATAAACATTTTGCACTTCTCTTTCTAATGTTTCTAAAATAGACATTATCTTTATTGTTGCATCTTCATTCATTGATTGAGTTTTGTATTTGTGAATAAAAGTATTCTGATTCGTTCCAGTCTTTTTCTAATGCAGTTAATACTGCTTTTAGTTTTAAAGCTGAATAGTCATTATTTAATGATTCAAATACATAAATAAGACTTTCTAATTCTGATTTAATTTCTTGCTTTGTCATATCTTTTTGTTTTAATTGTTTACGCAAATATAAACAACTTTTTAACACTATACAAATTTTAACATTTCTTTAACAAAAAAGGCAGCTAATTGCTACCTCTTAATTTAATTATCTTTCTATATACTTCATTAACTCGTTCACTATTCAATCCTCTATTATAATTAAATTTCATTATACGTTGGATTCTTTGTAATGGTGTTTGTTTACTTTTCATTTGTCATAAATTTAATTGTTTCTTCTACTATCCAAGACAATAAGTATGCTTGTGGTTCATCATTATTAACATCAGGATGAATTCCTATTCTTTTAGATATAAAATTACTTATATGAAATGCCTCGTGTGATATTACACTAATTTTAAAAGCTTCATCAGAAATATTTTTATTATTTATTAATAATAAATTATGTTTATTTATTCCTATTGAATATCCTGCAAAATCATAATTGTCAAACTCACAATAAAATTTTTTATTTATATCTTTTATTTCACTTTCTACATTTTCAGATATTATAATATGTAAAAATTGATTATAAATTGGAATATTTATTCTTTTGTATTTCATAATCTTTTAAGTTTCTCTAAATACAAAATTAAATCCATAGCTTCTTCTTGTGCGTGGTTTATCCATTCTTTATTTGTTAAATCTTCTCTGTCTAATGTAGTATTATATTTCTTTATTCCTACTTCACTACGTTGTTTAAACTTATTAATAACTGATTGAACTACACTGTCTTTTACTTGTGCTTCAATCCATTCTGACATTGTATCTTTTATTTCACTCATATCTTATTTAATTTTAAATCTTAAAAAAAAAGTTTTGTTAAACCATCCAAACATTAATTTACCATCTAATATAGCTAATAAAGGTAAAATTAAAAACGCATTTCTTTTCATAATAATTTACTTTGGTTAATATATAATTCCATTATCTTTTTTGTTGCTTCATATTCGATAAATTCTACCTTTCTGTTATTCTCTTTCAAGTAGATTACATTCTTATAATCACTTGGAATGTATTTAACTATATAGAATCTTTTGTTCTTGTTTGCTTCTAATGAATAAGCTACGTTTCTTTTAACACAATACACCATAGCATTTACTTGTGTGTAATGTGGCGAATAGATTTCTATTTTCTTTTTAGCCATTTTTCTATTTCATTTTTAATATAGTCATATCTTTCTTCAACCATTTCATCACTAAAACAATTATTTCTAAAAAATATTTTAGTTCTTCTACCTGCACTTTCTATCGCTTTTATATCTTTAAAACGTATTAAGATATTTTCTCCATAAATAG
>JACCDQ011938280.1_pt1 | contig 11917 bp, 9 predicted proteins | sample 7446031 | NCBI WGS metagenome assembly JACCDQ01 (sample SAMN15323442, study PRJNA562643) | freshwater metagenome | isolation source: river surface water | place: USA:Blue River Watershed | collected 2017-08-17
ACCCGATTTTTGGTCTCGGCGTCAGCTACCAGTTCACGAAGGAATTTTCCGCCGTGGTCGATTACACCTACTTCCCGAAGCCCACTGAGGGCAGCCAGAAACTGCAAATGTGGACCGTGGGCGCGCGCTATCACTTCTAAGCAAAAGCAATTTCTGCGTAAAAAACGGGCACCTTGCGGTGCCCGTTTTTTCATCGCCCGGTCAATGTATCCACGGCTTGAGCACCACCTTCACGCAGCCATCCTGCTTGTCGCGAAACATCCGGTAAGCCTCGGGCGCGTCGTCGAGCCGCATGCGGTGCGTGATCAGCCGTTCCGGATCGAAGTCGCCGTTCATGATCCGCTGCAGCAAGGGCTGCATGTAGCGCTGCACATGCGTCTGCCCGGTCTTCACCGTCAGCGAGCGGTTCATCAGCGATCCCACCGGCAGCTTGTCGGCAAAGCCGCCGTACACACCGGGTACCGAGATCGTGCCGCCATTGCGGCAGGAGCGCAGTACCTCGCGCAGCACCAGCGGTCGGTCGGTCTCGATCCGCATCATCTGCTTGATGCGGTCGTAGGTAGCCAGCATGCCGCTGCCATGCGCTTCCATGCCGACGGCGTCGATGCACGAATCGGGGCCGCGGCCGCCGGTCATCTCGAGCAAGGCTTCCGACACATCGACCTGCTCGTAATTCAGCGTCTCCGCGCGCGACCATTCCGACGCCATTCGCAAGCGGTCGGGAAAGCGGTCGATGGCGATCACCCGTTCTGCGCCGAGCAGGTAGGCGCTCTGTATTGCGAACTGCCCGACCGGCCCGCAGCCCCAGACCGCGACGGTGTCGCCGCGCTGTATGTCGCAGTTCTCGGCGGCCATCCAGCCGGTCGGCAGTATGTCGGACAGGAACAGCACCTTCTCGTCGTCGATGCCGTTCTCTATCTTCAACGGCCCGGCGTCCGCATACGGCACGCGCGCATACTGCGCCTGTCCGCCTGCATAGCCGCCGGTCAGGTGCGAATAGCCGAAGATGCCGGCCGGCGAATGGCCCCACATTTTTTCTGCCATCCACGCGTTCGGGTTCGAGTTCTCGCATAGCGAATGCTCGTGCCGTTCGCAGAAGAAGCAGTTGCCGCAGGCGATCGTGAAGGGCACCACCACGCGGTCGCCGGCCTTCAGGTTCTTCACGCCGGGCCCGACCTCGACCACTTCGCCCATGAACTCGTGGCCGAGGATGTCGCCGGCCTCCATCGTCGGCACATAGCCGTCGTACAGATGCAGGTCCGAGCCGCAGATCGCGGTCGACGTGATCTTCACGATCGCGTCGCGCGGGTTCAGGATCCGCGGGTCGGGAACATTCTCGATCCGCATGTCGTTCTTGCCGTGCCAGACGTTTGCCTTCATCCCGGTTGCCCCTTGTGCAGCATGCGGCCGAGCAGGCTGCGCTGCCCCGCCGGCTGGCCTATGGTGGTCGGTATCTCGCCGGTCTCGATCAGCTGCTTGAAGCGGCGCAGGTCCTGCTCAATCTGCAGCGAGGGCTCCTCGCCGAGCAGGCGAGCCAGTTGCGCACCGGCGTTGCCGAGCGGTGCGCGATAGTTCAGTTCGATGTCGACGCGCGTACCGCGGCCGCCGATGCCGGGAGAGAAGCGCACCGAACCGGCATGCTCGATCTCGGAATTGGGCAGGGTGCGCCAGCCGAGCTGCTGGCCCGGCACGTCGCTGGAAAGCTCGGCGGTCCATTCGACCTGGCGGCCCAGCGGCGCGCGCACTTTCCAGCGCGAACGCGTCGCATCCAGCGAAGCGACCTCGTCGACATGCTGCATGAAGCTCGGGAAGTTCTCGAAGTCGCGCCAGAAGCGATAGCACTCTTCCGGCGTGCGGTTGATGTTGAGCGACTTGCGCACCCGGACCACTCCGGGTGCCTCGCGCCGGCCGACGCGCGCCAGCCGCTGGTTCTCATACGCGGCCAGCATGTCGAGTGCGGTAATGCCGGCCACCAGCGCCGATGCGATCGCGGTGCGCCGGCCGCCGCCGCGCCGTCCGGCCGCGGCCAGCAGCCCGAGGTCCATGGCATCGCCGGCCACGCGCGACCACAGCCAGCCCGGCTTGTGCGGCCGCATCAGGATGCCAGTACCGGTCGCCAGTTCGCGCAGGCCGACCGCGCGCATCGTGCGCACCTGGCCATCCATGCCGGCCGAGCGCGCCATCGTGCGCGGCATCAGCAGGCCTGCCAGACCCAGGCCGACGCTGAACCAGCCGAGTGCGGTGCCGAGTCCGGCCGACGCTGTCGGGCGAGCCGCAGCGGGACCGCGTTCATATGCAAGCTCGCGCCTCATTAGAATCTCCTGCCATCAAGACGCGAATTAGGCCGCGCGCATTCGACCCGAGTTCCGCTTGCAGTCCCGCCACGCGTGCGCGCAAGACGCAGATCAAGCGGCGCGCTCGTCGCATGCGTCGCCAGCGCGGTGATATGCTGACCAACGGATTCCGTTCCGGAACGAACCCACAGTCGAGCATGGCCTCCACTCCCCCGTCGCAGCCCTACGGCAAGCCCGCATCCGGCTGGCGCGGAAGCGCATACGCCATCGTCTTTGAATCGGACACGCGCGCCGGTCGGCTGTTCGACCTGTTCCTGATGGTGCTGATCGTGCTGAGTGTGGCGGTGGTCATCCTCGACAGCGTGGCCCCGATTGCGCGCCGCCACGGCCGGCTGTTCGATGCCTTCGAATGGGGCTTCACGCTCCTGTTCAGCGCCGAGTACCTGCTGCGGCTTGCCTGCGTCAGGTATCCGCTGCGTTATGCGACCAGCCTGTTCGGCGTGATCGACCTGCTCGCCGTGCTGCCGACCTATGTCGCGATCTTCATCCCGGAGGCCTATGCGCTGGTCGACGTGCGGGTGCTGCGCCTGCTGCGCGTGTTCCGGATACTGAAGCTGATGCCCTACGTGAACGAATACCGCGTGCTGCTGGACGCGCTGGCGGCGTCGCGCCGCAAGATACTCGTGTTCCTGTCCTTCGTGATGCTGGTCGTGCTGCTGCTGGGCACGACGATGTACGTGATCGAGGGGCCGGAGAATGGTTTCACCAGCATACCGACCGCGATGTACTGGGCGATCACGGCGGTCACCACGGTCGGCTTCGGCGATCTCGTACCGAAGACCGATGCCGGACGCGCGATCGCGTCGATAATGATGCTGATCGGCTGGGGCACGCTGGCCGTGCCGACCGGGATCATCAGCGCGGAGCTGACCTCGCGCCGCACGGCGTCGGCGTCCGCCACGCGCAGCTGCCCGCACTGTCTCGAGGAAGGACTCGGCACGAAGGACCGCTATTGCCGGCAATGCGGCGAGCGGCTGCCGCCGTGGCGGCACGCTGCCTGAGCGACGCTAGGCGAGGCTGGCCGGGAAACCGTCTGTCCGCTGCACTGCGCCGGATTTCGCGATGCACAGCAGGTCCACCTTCTCGAGCGAGCGCGCCAGCTGCAGCGACTTCTCCGCACCCATCACCATGAACGAGGTCGACAGCGCATCGGCCTGCAGGCCGGTCGGTGCCAGCACCGACACGCTGGCCAGTTCCTGCGGCGACTTGCCGGTTTTCGGGTCGAAGATGTGATGACGGCTGAAATCCGCGCTGAACGCGGTTTCGTAATCGCCGGACGTTGCCAGCGCGCGGCCGTCGGCGGCCAGCACATGCACGGACTTGTGCTCGTTGCGCGGATCGCGCACCGCCAGCGTCCACGGCTGGCCGTCGTCGCGGCGGCCCAGCGTCGCCAACTCGCCGGTATCGAGCAGCGCATGCGAAATGCCGTGCGCGCGCAAGGCCGCCAGCGCGACATCGACGCCATAGCCCTGGGCGATGCCGTTCAGCGTGACGGCCATCCCGTACCCGTGCAGGCGCACGCGATCGTCGCCAACCTCGAGCTTGCGCCAGTCCACGCGCGCCAGCGCACGCTGAGTATCGGCCTGCTCGACGGCGGCATCCCACAGGGGCTGCACGGTCGCATCGAAGGCGCCGCCGGTCAGCTGCGACGTCAGCTGCGCCGCGCGCAGCACCTCGACGAAGCGCGGATCCGGCGCGCGCAGCTCGCCGGCGCGGTTCAGCTGCGACAACTGGCTGTCGCGACGGTAAAGGCTCATCAGTCGGTCGATGTCGTGCAAGGCCGTCATCGCCGCGCGCAGGGCATCATGGGCGACCCGCTCGTCCGCATGCAGCACGCGCAGCGACACGCTCGTGCCGAAGGCCATGCCGGCGGTAGAGAATTCCCGCATTCCTTCGCGCGTCGCCCACCACGCGCCGCCGCCAAGTACTACGCCGCCGAGCGCGGCCTTCAGTATCGTGCGTCGTTTCATGCTTGCTCCTTGGCGTTCACTGCGCGCAGCGGTATCGTCACGCCGCGCTTGGCATGCAGGATGCGCGGCGCGCACTGGGTGTCGCTGTGATAGATCACCACGCAGTCCATGCACTGGAAACACTCGTGATAGACGATCGCGCCGTCCGGGCGGATCGCCTGGTAATCGCAGCGATGGCGGCAGGTCTGGCACGGCGTGCCGCATTCGGCGCGGCGCGGTAGCCACTTGAAGAGCCGCAGCCGGCCGAGCACCGCGAGCCCTGCGCCGAACGGGCACAGGTAGCGGCAGAAGAATTTGTAGACGAAGGCGCTGCCAACGACCAGCGCGACGGCATACAGCACGAAAGGCCACGAGCGCACGAAGTACAGCGTGATGGCCGTCTTGAATGGTTCGATCTCGGCCAGGCTGTCGGCCAGCTGCGGCGCGAACAGCGCGGCCGCGACGATCGCTGCCAGCAGCACGTACTTGATCTGTTTCAGCCGTGCGTCGAGTTGCGTGCGTATCCGCAGCTGCGGCACGCGCAGCAGCCGCGCCGCGCGCGACACCAGTTCCTGCAATGCGCCGAACGGACAGAGCCAGCCGCAGAAGGTCGCACGGCCCCAGACGAAGAAAGTGATCGCGACGAAGGCCCACAGCGACACCGTCATCGGGTCGTACAGGAAGAACGCGAGGCTGCGGCCTTCCTTGATCGACTGCAGGAAGCCGGTGATGTTCACGATCGACAGCTGTCCCTGCGCGAACCAGCCGATGAAGCCGAGCGTGAACGACAGGAAGGCGATGCGGATGAGGGTGAAGCGGCGCGCGCTCGCGGTCAGCCAGCGCTGGCGCGCCAGCAGCACGGTCAGCACCAGCAGCGCAGCGCCGAGCACGGCCAGTTCCGGCAGCCGCTGCTGCCAGATGCTGGCAAAGGTCTTGTTGTCGCCGGCCGGCACGTCATAGAAGCGCTCCGGCAGCTCGAAGTGGTAGGGCAGCGCCGCGCGGATGATCTCCGGATAGACGATGCCTTTCTCGCGCTTGATGTTGATGCTGAAATCCAGCGGCTTGGACAGGTGGAGCCCGGATTGTGCGATCACGCGGAACACCTTGATGTTGTCCGGATGGACCGGCGCGCCGTCGGCCAGGTGCAGTTCAAGGTCGAGGTCGCGCATCTCGATCGGCAGCCCGCCCTGTTTCAGCGTCAATCGCTCCGGCGAGGTGCCGGGAATGAATTCCTCCGGCGTCAGCGTATAGCGGCCGCCCCACATCACGAGGATCGCGTGGTCGCCTTTCTCGAGCCGGCCCGACAGCCTTTCCCAGCTGGCTGCGTCGAGCAGGTTTTTGCCGATGCTCGGCACCGACACCAGCGCGGTGTAGGCGTCGATGAACAGCCCGTCCGGATCGGCCGCGCCGTCGGTATCGAGGCCCTCGCCGTTCGTTCCCTTGAATGCCTTCTCGATGTCGCGGTTTGCGGCCGACAGGTGCACAACGAGGTTCTTGCCGAACAGCTGCGCCGGTGTGTGCTGCTCGAAATGGTCGGGCTTCAGTCGTGCGATCTGGTCCGGGTCATGGCTGCCGGAGAAGCCGAGCTTCTTGCGTGCGACTGCCAGCGACGAAGCCAACAGCGTCTGGTTGATGATGCGCACCGACGCGGTCGCCTTCGACACGCCGTCGATGCGCACATTGTTGCCGTCCATCTTCGCGCTCTTGCGCGTGCCGGTGACGATGCTGATGTTCTGCGTCAGCGACAGGTTCTTGTACTGGCTGACGAAGTCGAACAGCGGTTGCGGGCCGTAGCCCTCGAGGAAGACCGGCTCGTGATGCGAGATCACCTTGACGTCGAGGAAGCTGCCTTTCGGGTCGAGCGCGATCAGCAGGTTGATCGGCACGCCGGAGAAGCCGGGCAGTGGAGCAAAGTCGATTGACTCGTAGACATAGCCAATCAGCTCGGTCGACGTCATCTCCTGCTTGAAGACGGGCCAGACCGGCAGCTCGGCGTCCTTGTCGCCGACGATCAGCGGTGACGGGAAATGCTTCGCCAGCGTTTCCTTCGTCATCACGCCGGCGTGCGCGGCGACCGCCACGCACACCAGCAACAGCAAGGCGATCAGCCTGCGCAGCATGGGCGCGGGCTGCTCAGGGCTTGACCGAGCGTATGCCGTGCTTCTCGAACAGCGCGGCCATCTCGCCCGATTCGAACAGCTCGTTGACGGCCTTCTGAACCGCGTGCGACAGCTCGACGTTTTCCTTGGTCACCGACATGCCGAGCACCCAGCCCTTGCGCGGCAGGCGCTGGAACGGCGCTTCGGCCACGTCGAAATTCTTGTCGCCGCGCAGCACCGACTCGATCTCGGCGCGCGTCGCGACGACGGCATCGATCTCGCCGGCCTTCAGTTTTTCGACGGCCTCGACGCCGGTCGGATAGATCGACACATGGTCGCGCAGGCTGGATTCGCCGAGCAGCACCATCGCCGAGATGGACACTTTCTCGGCGCCGAGCTTCTTGCCTTCGAGCGACTCGATGCCGCGGTAGTCGGGAATCGCCTTCGCGTTGAATGCGACCTGCACGGTCTCGCGGTAGTAGGGGGCGAAGATCTCGACTTTGTCATTCTTGCGCATCAGGCTGGCATCGACCGGCACGTGCATCATCAGGTCGGCCGGGCCGAAGCCCAGGTAGTGGCCCTTCCAGACCATGTTGCGCAGGTCGTCGTCGACGCTCTCGCCAGCGGGGAAGGGAATGAACGACACTTGCAGGCCCAGCTTTTTCGCGATCGCCGCCGCAATATCGTTGTCGAGGCCGGACTGTTTGCCGGACCACGGCGGGAAATCGTCGTACACGGCCACCGACAACTGGCCGCGCGAGCGGATCTTGTCGAGATCAGCGGAGGCGGGGAGCGAAACGGACAGCGAGAGGGAGGCGAGCAGCGCGGCCAGCAGGCTGCGGCGGGTGAAGCGGGTCATTCTTGTCTCCGATGCGCGTCGGGGAGCGCGCTTGTGCGGCGGATCATACATCGGACGCCGGCAGCAAGCCGGCGTCCGTGGAAACGCTTAGTCGTTGGTGCGGCGGGTCTCGAGGTAAGCCTTGATGGCCCACACGGCTTCCTGCTGCAGGATGCCTTCGAACGGCGGCATGTAGACGGCGCCGTTGCGCACGCGGCCCTTGCGGACGGTAGCCGCGTAGTACTCGTCGATTTCCTTGTAGCAGCCGTCCTTGTTGGCCATGGTCGCGCAGTCCTTGTCCAGCTTGCGCAGGTCAGGGGCGATGCCGCCGGAAATCGCGTCGATGCCGTGGCAGCGCGCGCAGTTCTGCGCGAATGCCGAGGTGCCGACCTTGATCGCGGCCTGGTTGCCGCGATACGGGTTTTCTGCCTTCCAGTCGGCGCCCAGCGCGGGCAGGCCGCTGACGTCGACCGCTTGCGGGGTCACGTCGCCGTGCGCGAAAGCCGAGGTGGACAGGACGAAGGCACCAGCGCAGGCGAGGCCGCGCAGTGCGATACGGAGGGCGTTTTTCATGGATAAGCTCCGGAGCAGTTTGAAGGAAAGCGGTAGCCGGATCCCGGGAGGGCAGCACAATCGTCGCGCTGCCGGGCTCCGTCGGTTCGGCCAAAGCGGATTTCCAATCGCAATTGCCATGCCAGTGCCTTAAGCTGAGGCAAAGGAGGGCCTTTGTCTTTCTTTTGCTTCAGAACGGAACAGGTGCTACATTGCCGCGGACAAGACCGATTAAAAACGTGACAGTCGGCTGTGTGGAGACAGGAATGGCATCAGGCGGGAAGCTCGCGACGACGGGCACAGTAGAGCAGCACGCAATTTCAAGGGTGGCCTTGCCGGAACGGCAATTCTCGTCGCCCGGCATGTTTCATGCGTCCGAGCAGGCCGCCATGATTGCAGAATCACATCGCCGCTCGGCCGACTACGGTCTGACGCCGGAAACCCAGCCCGACTATTCGCCGATACTGCGCGCCGACCTTGCCTGCCGGCTCGACCAGAGCCGCGGTCTGTCCAGCTGTGCGCTGCCGGTGATGGAGACGCTGTACGAACAGATCGTCAACACCCACAGCATGGTCATCCTGACCGATGCGCAGGGGACCATCCTGCATAGCATGGGTGACGACGACTTCGTCGAGAAGGCCGACCGCGTCGCGCTGTGCCCGGGCGTCGCGTGGTCCGAGCAGAGCAAGGGCACCAACGCCATCGGTACCGCAATCGCCGAGCAGACGCCGACGCTGGTGCACGCCGACCAGCATTACCTGAAGATCAACCATTTCCTGACCTGCTCGGCCGCCCCCATCATCGACCACCAGGGCAAGCTGATCGGCGTGCTCGACGTCACCGGCGACCACCGCAGCTTCCACAAGCACACGATGGCGCTGGTGCGCATGTCCGCGCAAATGATCGAGAACCAGCTGTTCTCGGCCGCCTTCCATGATTCGATAACGCTGCATTTCCACAGCCGTCCCGAGTTCATTGGCACGCTGATGGAGGGCATTGCGTCCTTCTCGCCGGCAGGCCGCTTCCTGTCGGCCAACCGCAGCGGGCTGTTCCAGCTCGGGCTGCCGCTGTCGGCGCTGCAGACGCATACCTTCAGCTCGCTGTTCGGGATGCCGGTGTCGGCCTTGTTCGACCACTACCGTACCGCCGCGCCGACGCTGCTCGACCTCTGCCTGCACAACGGCGTGCGCGTGTCGGCGCGCGCCGAACTGCGCGCGCCGAACCTGTTCGTGCAGTCCGGCGTGCTCGACGCCGAACCGCGCGCGCGCACCGATGCGCCGCGTCGCGACGAGGCCGACGACAGCGCACAGCGGCGCCGGCTCTCCAGCCTGCATTACCTCGACACTGGCGACGAAAAACTGGCGGCGCTGATCCGCAAGGTGAACCTGGTGATGGGCCGCGACATCCCCATCCTGATCACCGGCGAGACCGGCACCGGCAAGGAATTGCTGGCGCAGGCGATCCACAACGATTCGCCGCGTTCCGGCGGCCCCTTCGTCGCCGTCAACTGCGCATCGATTCCGGAGACGCTGATCGAATCCGAACTGTTCGGCTACGAGGACGGCGCCTTCACCGGCGCGCGCAAGAAGGGCAGTACCGGCAAGATCCTGCAAGCCAATGGCGGCACGCTGTTCCTCGACGAGATCGGCGACATGCCGCTGCCGCTGCAGGCGCGGCTGCTGCGCGTGCTGCAGGAGCGGCTGGTCATGCCGCTGGGTTCCAGCAAATCGATTCCGGTGAATGTGGCATTGATCTGCGCGACCAACCGCAACCTGCGCGAGATGATCGCGAAAGCCCAGTTCCGCGAAGACCTGTATTACCGCCTGAACGGTCTCGTCGTGCGCCTGCCTCCGCTGCGCGAACGCTCCGACCTCGACGTCGTGATCGGGCGCCTGCTGGCCGCCGAGGGCAGCGGCGAGGCCTTCACCGTCTCGCCCGAAGTGATGGCTTTGTTCAAGCGACACAACTGGCCCGGCAATTTCCGCCAGCTGACCAACCTGCTGCGTACCGCGATGGTGATGGCAGGACCGGACCGCGTGGTGCGCATCGAGCACCTGCCGGACGACTTCCTCGAGGATATCGCCGCGCTGCCGCCCGCCGGCGAGGCGCAGGGGGCGGCGGTACTGGAAATGCCGGCCGCCGCCAAACTGGAGGATGTGGAGCTGCTGGCGATACAGAAGGCGCTCGACGAACATCGCGGCAATGTGTCGGCCGCCGCGCGTGCGCTCGGCGTGTCGCGCAACACCATCTACCGCAAGCTGCAGAAGTAGGCGCCGGACTCGTCAGCGTGCGCCGGCCACGCTGGCCACCGCTTCGGATAGTGCGCGCGCAATCGCCTGGTCAGCCGGCGTATGTGTGCCCTTCGCCACCCACTGCAGCCGTGCGTGCGGCATCGCCGCCTTCAGCTTCAGCGCATTCTCCGGCGGGCAGACGAGGTCATGCGTGCCGTGCACGATCACGGCGGGCACGCCCGACAGTGTCGCCGCATTCCGCAGCAGCTGCGCTTCGCTCGTGAAGCAGCCGTTCGACAGGTAATGCGCCTGCAGCCGGTATTTCGCGAGCACGCGCGGTGCAAGCTCGCCTTCGCTGGCGCCCGCGTCCAGCTTGCCCGCCATGGCCTGCATCACCGCGTTTTCATAATCGTTCCAGCGCCGTGCGGCATCGTTCGCCTGCGCCGCGTCGCCGCCCAGCAGCGCGTCGCACAGCGTTTGCAGCACATGGCTGGCCTGTGCTTCGGACCAGCCGGCGGTCAGCCTTGCCCAGCCCTGAGGCACCAGCGCGCGCAGCGACTGGAAGAACCATTGCAGTTCGCGCTCGCTCGCGAGGAAGCTGCCGCGCAGCACCAGCGCGCTGATGCGCCGCGCATGCGCGCCCGCATACAGCAGCGCCAGCGTCGCACCCCAGGAGCCGCCGATCACCATCCAGCGCTCGATGCAGAGGCGCTCGCGTATTCGCTCGATGTCGGCCACCAGCGCCGCGCTGTCGTTGCCTGCGGTTTCGCCCTGCGGCTGCGACAGCCCGGCGCCGCGCTGGTCATACAGCACCACGCGCTGTTGCGACAGGTCGAACCAGTCGAGCACCGACGGCTGCGTGCCGCTGCCCGGGCCGCCATGCAGCACGACGGCGGCTGCGCCGCCCGGGTTGCCGTATTGCGCCAGGCGCAGCGTGTGGCCGTCGCCGACGGGCAAGTCCTGCTGGTCGAAGGGCTGATGAGGCATGGGTTTTCAGGTGGCTTTCCGGGGCTAGAATGTGGTCAGCCCTCAATCACATTTAAATAGTCTGCGGGCTGCGATCCACGGTCGAAAACGCCTCTCTGCAGAGGGAAAACGCCAGGTCGCAAGCGACGAGACAGGAGACGATTATGCACGCAAGATTCCCGCTCGCCCTTCGCGGCGACGCTGCCCTGCGCACTGCAGGCGGCGAATGCGGCCGCCGCCTCCTTCCGAATCGCGCAGGCCAGCCTAAGCGCAAGAATTAAAGCCCACTCCTGAAAATCATGAAAATACTGGTCCTTGGTTCCGCCGCGGGCGGCGGTTTCCCGCAATGGAATTGCAATTGCCCGAACTGCGCCGGCGTGCGCAACGGCAGCCTCAACGCAAAGGCACGCACGCAGTCGTCGATCGCGGTATCGGCCAACGGCACCGACTGGGTGCTGATCAATGCGTCGCCGGACATTCTGCAGCAGATCCGCTCGAACCCGGCGCTGCAGCCGGCGCGCGCAATCCGCGATTCCGGCATCGCCGCCGTGATGGTGATGGACGCGCAGATCGATCACATCACCGGCCTGCTGATGCTGCGCGAGGGGAAGAAGAAGCTGAACCTGTACTGCACCGAGTCGGTCTGGGACGACCTGAACCACGGCCTGCCGCTGGCGAAGGTGCTGTCGCACTACTGCGGCGTCGAGCGCCACGCCATCGACGGCCTGTCGGCCGACGCGACGCGCTTCGTGCCGATCGAAGTGCCCGGCATCGCCGGCATCCGCTTCCATCCGCTGCCGCTGAAAAGCAAGGCGCCGCCGTATTCGCCGCATCGCGCCAATCCTCAGCCGGGCGCCAACAATGGCCTGCTGATCGAAAACACCGTGACCGGCAAGACCCTGTTTTATGCACCAGGCCTGGGCGAGAT
>JACCDQ010025227.1_pt1 | contig 11913 bp, 12 predicted proteins | sample 7446031 | NCBI WGS metagenome assembly JACCDQ01 (sample SAMN15323442, study PRJNA562643) | freshwater metagenome | isolation source: river surface water | place: USA:Blue River Watershed | collected 2017-08-17
CAACCTGTCGGGTGCGGCCACGGTGTCGGTCATCGTTTCGGCGGCAGACCTGACCTCGATCTCGGCTCTGGCGAACGTCGCCCTGCTCGGCACGCTGGTTACGACGAGCGGCACGACGCAAACCCTGTCGGGGCTGAACCTGACCACCTACCCCACGCTGCTGATCGCGGTGGACAACGTGTCGCACAACAGCGGCACGACGCAGGGTTTGCTGCTTGGGACGGCTTCCGTACAAGCGTCAAACCGCACGGGGACGAACCTTTTGTCCGGCCCTATTTTCGCGTATTTGGAAAGCGGATGGGCGGTTGGTGCCATCGAAGGGACGGCTACCAGCTTTTCAGTGCGTATGGGCGCGACGGGATACACCACGGCGACTACCTCCATCTCCTTCACTTGGTCCGCTGGTGCCGCATTCGACAGCGGTACCATCCGCATTTATGGGCTGAAAGCATGACTGAGTTTGTTGAAGTCATCACAGACATCTTGACCGGAGAGCGCGTAGAGCGCCCCCTGACCGATGCGGAAATTGCCGAGATCATGGCGAAACGTGCCGCTGGTGGTGATGCCGACCGCGCCGAGATGCGCCTGTCCTTCGCCCAGCTTCTGATCGGCCTCGTCAAGGAGGGCTGGATCACCGAGGACGAGGGCGATGCGTGGGCTGACGGCATCCTGCCCGACGCGGCACTGGCGCTGATCGCCACCCTGCCAGCAGAGCATCAGTTTGCCGCCCGCACCCGCGCCAAGCGGCCCAGCGATGTGCGCCGCCTCGACCCGCTGGTCCAGATGCTCGGCGCGGCGCGCGGCAAGACGGATGACGATCTGGACGCCTTCTTCCTGACCTACGAAAAGGTCTGACATGCTGATTGCCGCCGCCTCCATCGCGGCGCTTCCTATCGCGGGAACGCCGACCGGCTCCGGTACCTCCGTCAGCGTCACGGTGACAGGGGTCGAGGCCACCGGCGCATCTGGATCGGTCAGCATCGTCGGCAAGGCCAATGTCTCCCCCACGGGGGTCGAGGCCACCGGCCAGATCGGCACCCCCACAATTTCCGGCAACGCCAATACCACGGTCTCAGGCGTCTCCGGAGCGGGTCAGGTGGGGTCGGTCACTGCCGCCGCTGGGGCAAAAGCTTTCCCTGCGGGGGTCTCGGCATCAGGTCAGGTCGGCAGCCTTTCGGTGACCGGCAGCGCCAGCATTTCCCTCACCGGCGTCTCCGGCGCGGGTCAGGTGGGGTCGGTCACAATCTCGGCCAATGCCACGGTCAACGTCACTGGTTTGCAGGCGCAGGGGCAGGTCGGATCGGCCAGCATCACGGCTGGAGCCAATGTCTCGGTGACCGGCCTACAGGCCGCCGGCCAGATCGGCGCAGTCTCGGTCTTCACCGGTACCCTGATCTACGTTACCGGCGTCTCCGGCGCGGGTCAGGTAGGCACCGCCACGGTCAAGGGCAGCGCCACTCTGACGCTGACCGGCCTACAAGCGCAGGGTCAGGTGGGCAACATCACCGTCAGCGCGGGATCGAAGGTATTCGTCACTGGTGTCTCGGCCACGGGGCAGGTGGGCTTCGTGATCATCACCACCACCGGCGCGATCCTCGTCTGGAACGGCGTCTGGTGGCAGTCGTATCCGGTGAAGGTGTGGAATGGCGCGGCGTGGGTTCGGAAGCCCCTGCGCCACTGGAATGGTTCCGCTTGGGTATAAAGACCACCTATAGTATAGTAGACCCTGCAGGGCGTGACAGGTAGGCGGCCCTCATGTATCTTGCGGGGAATTGTCGAAAACACCCAAGGGCTTGAGGACCGGAATGAGCGAAGATCGTCTGACAAGGATCGAGGACAAGTTGGACAAGATGTCGGAAGCCATCACCCTCCTTGCCCGCATGGAAGAGCGGATGGTGACGATTTTCAAGAACATGGACAAGCACAACGACAGTCTCAGCAAGCTGACAGACAGGGTCGCCGCCATCGAAAAGGTCACCCTGCAGCGCGGCGTGATATACCACCTGATCGACAAGGGGTTCTGGCTGGTCATCGGCGTGGGCCTCGCATACATCGTACGGGTCAAAGGATGAGAAGCTGGTCCGACCGCAGCCTGAAGAGCCTCGCAGGCATCCACCCCGACCTCCGGCGCGTCCTCGACCGCGCCCTGCAGGAAAGCCCCATCGACTTCGTGATCACTGAAGGCCTCCGCACACTGGAGCGCCAGAAGGAAATGGTCCGGATCGGCGCTTCCACCACCATGAAATCCCGCCATCTTACCGGACACGCCGTCGATTTCTACGCCAAAGTGGACATCAACGCTGATGGCAAGGTGGCATTCACCGAGATGACCAACCCGCGCCTGATGCGCAAGATCGCCGATGCGATCAAGGCCGCCGCGCAGGCAGAGAACGTGCCAGTCGTATGGGGCGGGGACTGGCGCACCTTCAAAGATTTCCCGCACATCGAACTCGACAGGAGAACCTACAAATGATGACCAATGACCAGTTCGCGGGCGTAATCCGCGCCCTCGTTGCCGCCGCTGGCGGCTATTTTGTCGGCCAAGGCTACGTCAGCGCCGAGATGGCGACGACCGTCGGCGGGGCCGTCGTGACCCTCGCCGTGGCGGCGTGGTCGATCTGGTCCAAGCGCGACAAGTCCGTCTGATGAAACTGCTGCTGGCGATCCTGACCGTCCTGACCGGCTTCTTTCAGATGCTGCAGAAACAGGGTCGCCAGCGGCGACAAGATACTTTGCAGGAGATCGAACATGCGCCACACGGTGATGATCCTGACCTTGCTCGTCGCTGGCTGCACGAACGCTCCAAAACTGACCGGCCCTGACGCGGAGGCTATCTGCATTGGCACGCAGGCATCGAGAACGGATCATGCGGCGGCACTGGAGAAAGATGGGGGCGATGCGTCGGTGGTTACGGGTGCGCGGCTGATCTCGCAGATCGACGCAGCCTGTGCTATGCTCTGACCCAGCCCAATTTTAACAGGTGGTGCCGTGACCGGACTGACCTACAGCAGCTACGTGACGCAGATCGCCGAGATGGCGGTCGTTGCACCCGACGACGTGAACTTCTTGGCCATCCTGCCGGCGATGATCGACTATGCGGAACTCCGCATCTACCGCGATCTCGACCTGATGAACACGTCGACTGCGTTCCACGGCCCGACGATCAAGTTGGACGCCGGCAACCGGAACCTGTCCTTCCCCATGATGCTGCCGGATGGCTCTGGTACCATCGTGGTGACCGAGCAGATCAACCTGATCACACCCTCCGGCGAGACCGACCCCGACGGCGGCACCGCCGCGCGCGTGACGCTACTGCCAACCACCAAGGAATTCCTTGATACGGTCTACGGCTCGAACGCGGCCATCAGCCGCGCGCAGCCCAAGTATTTCGCCCCCTTCAACGAGAACCTGTTCTTCGTCGGGCCGGTGCCGGATCAGACCTATTACGTCGAGGTGGTCGGCACCTTCCGCCCGAACGCAATGTCTGTTGCAAACCCCGCGACCTTCATCAGCCAATACCTGCCCGACCTGCTGATCATGGCGTCGATGATCTACATCTCGGCATACCAGCGCAACTTCGGTCGGCAGTCCGACGACCCGCAGATGGCGCAATCGTACGAGAGCCAATACCAGTCGCTGCTCAAGAGCGCGTCGGTCGAGGAGATGCGGAAGAAATTCGAGGGCGCAGGCTGGTCGTCTCAGTCTCCGTCGCCCATCGCCACGCCGACGCGGGGGTAAGACATGCCGCACGCCTCCCTCAAGCTGATGCCCGGCGTGGATCAGAACCGCACGCCCGCGCTTAACGAGGCCGCGATCTCCGAAAGCAACCTGATCCGCTTCGTGCCAGATCGACAAGGTCTCGCCCTGCCGCAGAAGATCGGCGGCTGGACCCGCTTCTTTGGCCAGCCCATGACGGCGGTGGTGCGGGCGCTCTGGCCGTGGTCCGACACCAACTCGAACCAGTATCTGGGCGTCGGGACCGAGGATGGCCTGTACACCATCTCGAACACGCCGCGCCAACTCAAGAACCGGTCGCCGCAATATTACGTCGCCAACATCCCCGTGTCGTTCAACACGACCAGCGGGTCGAACGAAGTGCAGGTCGACGACACCGGCTCGAACATCTCGAACTACGACAGCATCTTCATCAACACGCAGGTCAGCGTCGGCGGCTTGGTGCTGTTCGGGTTCTATTCCTGCGAAAGTTCCTTGGCGGACCAATATTCGATCTTCGCCAAGAACGTGATCGGCCTGCCGCAAAGAGCCACGTCGACCGTGACCGGCGGCGGCTCACTGCCCGCGTTCACGACCGTCTCCGGTTCGCCTTCCGTGTCGGTGGCGCTGAACAATCACGGCCTGTCCGAAGGGTCCACCTTCCCGATCCTTGTGGCGACCACGGTCGGCGGCCTGACGCTCTATGGCAATTACGTCGTGCAAAGTGTGACCAGCGCCAACGCCTTCGTCGTCCTTGCCGCCAACAGCGCCACCTCTGCGGCCACCGTGACCATGAACGGCGGTGACGCGCAGATCATCTATTACGTCGGCCAGACCGCCCTGCCGCCCGCCACAGGCTACGGCGCTGGGGGCTATGGCTCCGGCGGCTACGGCACCGGCGTGACGGCCTCTGGTGGCCGGTCCTTTGTCACCACCGGCGCGTCCTGCGCCGGAACTGTTGCAACGGTGACCTTCTCCAGCGACATTGCCGTGCCGGTCGGGTCGCAGGTCACGATCTCCGGCGTCACCCCCGCCGGATACAACGGGACGTGGATCGTCTCCGCGTCGGCTGCTGGGTCGATCTCGTTTACCGTTCCGGCCACCCTGACCGCGCAGACCGTGGCAGGCGAGATCGAGGTCAACGTCTGGGCTTTCGGGTCGGCCATCGACTGGACGCTCGACAACTGGGGCGAATACCTCCTGTCCAGCCCGCAGGGTGGCGAGATTTTCTACTGGAACCCCAGCGACGGCGGCACCTATGCCAACGTGATCCCGAACGCGCCGAAGGCCAACAGGGGCTTCTTTGTCGCCATGCCGGAGCGGCAGATCGTGGCCTATGGCTCGACCTTCAACGGCATCGTTGACCCGCTCCTGATCCGCTGGTGCGACATCTCCAACTTCACCTCTTGGGTCGGCACCGTCGCAAACCAAGCGGGGTCGTTCCGCATTCCCAAGGGGTCGAAAATCGTCGGCGCGATGCAGGGGCCGCAGCAGGGTCTGATCTGGACCGATCTCGGCGTCTGGGCGATGCAATACATCAACCTGCCACTGGTCTGGTCGTTCAACGAGATCGGCACCGGCTGCGGCCTGATCGGCAAGAAGGCAGCGGGGTCGCTGTCCGGATCGGTGTTCTGGATGAGCCAAAGCCAATTCTTCACGCTTGGCGGCAGCGGCGTCGAGGTGGTTCCCTGCCCGATCTGGGACGTGATTTTCCAAGACATCGACCTCGATTACGTCGACAACATCCGTTGCGCCACCAACGCCCGCTTTGGCGAGGTCGTCTGGTACTATCCGACCGTCGGCTCCGGCGGCGTCCCGACCCGATACGTCAAGCTGAACCCGATGCTCGGAAGCTGGGACTTCGGCACGCTGACCCGCACCGCGTGGACGGATCAGTCGGTCCTTGGCGCGCCCATTGGCGCTGGCGGCGACAACGTAATCTTCCAGCATGAGACCTCGATGGATGCCGATGGCCAGCCCATCAACGCTTACATCCAGACCGGCTGGTTCGCACTGGATGAGGCTGACCTGAAGACCTTTGTCGATCAGGTCTGGCCCGACATGAAGTGGGGCTATTACGGCGGGGAGCAAAGCGCCAACGTCATCATCACGTTCTTCACGGCGGATTATGCCGGCGGCGCGGTGCGGACGCATGGCCCCTATACCGTGACTGAGGCCACCACCTTCGTGACGCCGCGCCTGCGGGGCCGCTTGGTCTCGATCCGCGTCGAAAGCAACGACGTCGGCTCGTTCTGGCGTCTCGGCAACATTCGCTACCGCCTGCAACCTGACGGGAAATTCTGATGGCCTCGCTGACCGACATCCTGACCGCCGCCAAAAACCTTGTCACCTCGATCAGCCAGATCAGTCAGGCGATGATTGCGATTTCCGGCACGCAGGTGACCACCAACATCACCACCGCGACACTGGTCAAATCCGGTCAGGGGTGGATCGCACGGGTCTCGATTGTGGACGCCGGTTCCGCCGCCGGTGCGATCTACGACGCATCCACCGCCTCTGCCACCACGGACAAGCTGTTCACGCTTCCCATGACCGCTGGCATCGCCGAGATCAACCTGCCGGTAAACAACGGCATCGTCGTCGCACCTGGCACCGGCCAGACCATCGTCATCAGCTATTCGTGAGGGCCAAAATGGAACAGGAAAACCCCGCCATCCAAGAGGCAATCCGCGCGGCCAAGGGTCCGAAGATGCCCAAGCAGGCATCCAAAGTCCACAAGGGGCCGATCCATTCGAGCGTGGCGGGTCGCACTGACCACCTGCCGATGCACGTGGCTTCTGGCTCCTACGTCATCCCTGCCGACATCATTTCGGCGATGGGTGAGGGTAACTCGATGGCGGGTTTCAAAGTCGCCAAGTCCATCTTCTCGGTGAAAGGTCCGTACGATCAAAAGATCACCGGCGCGCCCTACGGCGGCGGTGCCATGCCTTATGGCCAGCCCGCGCCCCACAAGGCTGAAGGCGGAGAGACCAGCGCGGTCCCCATCGTCGCTGCGGGCGGTGAATACGTCATCCCGCCGGAGGACGTCACCCGCATCGGAAACGGCTCCCTCGATGATGGCCACAAAATCCTTGATGCATTCGTGAAGAAGATGCGAAAAAAGACCATCAGAACCCTGCAATCCCTGCCTGGGCCGAAGAAGGATTAAGCTGATGGATGATGTGGTCGTTCGCACCGGTGTCGAGGCGGATTTTAACAGCATGATGGACATCTCTCTGGCGGCAACGCGAGAGAACGCGGTGGTCGTACCTGACATCGAAAAGCTGGCCGAGACGCTTTGGGGCGCGCTGACCCGTCAAACCGGCATCTGCGGGGTCATCGGACCCGTCGGCGGCAAGCTTGAAGGTGCGGTCCTTCTCTCGATGGGCGAGATGTGGTATAGCCGCGAGATGATCCTTGAGGAAAAGGCCATCTTTGTCGATCCGGAGTTCCGTTCTGCCAAGGGCGGCAGGGCGCGCAAACTCGCCGAGTTCGCCAAGCAAGCCTCCTCGACCCTCCAAATTCCTCTCGCTATCGGCGTCCTGTCCACCTCACGTACGGAGGCCAAAATCCGGCTTTATGAGCGTGTATTCGGCGCTCCGGCTGGTGTATACTTTCTCTACGGTGCAAAGACAGGCCTCGAAATCGGGCCGGATGGAGGCTCCTGATGGGCGGCAAATCCTCGACCACGACGCAATCGGTCAAAATCCCCAAGGAGGTGATGGCCCGATACAACGCGGTCAACACCCGCGCGGAAGGCCTCGCCGACACGCCGTTCAAGCAATACGGAACCGATCCGTCTGATTTCGTTGCCCAGATCAACGCGCAGCAGCAAGGCGGCATCGACGCGGTCAACGCCGCCGCTGGCTCCTACGCCCCCTACTTCGACGCCGCGACCGCCGCAGGAACTGCAGGCATGGGCAGCGCCCAGCCGCAGGAACTCGACATCCAGCGGTACATGAACCCCTACCAGCAGCAGGTCATCGATGCGACCATGCGGCAGATGGGGCAGGCCAACGAGCAGGCGCAATCCGGCGCTCTTGGCACGGCGGCATCCTCCGGTGCCTTCGGCGGCGACCGCGCGGGGATCGCGGCAGCCAACCTTGCCAACCAGCAAGGCATGGCGATGGGGTCCACGCTGGCAGGCCTGAACGCGCAGAATTACGGCCAAGCCTTGCAGACCGCCCAGCAGCAGCAAGGCGTAAACCTCGGTGCCACGCAGGCCGATCTGGAGCGCCTGATGCAGGGCGGCCAGTTCATGGCTGGTCTCGGCACGGCGCGCCAGCAGGCGGGCTTGCAGGGTGCCGAGGCGCAGATCAACGCCGGAACGCTGGGTCAACAGACCGAGCAGGCTGGCAAGACAGCCATGTACAACCAGTTCCAGCAGGAACAGGCGTACCCGTTCCAGATCGCCCAGTTCCTTGCCAACATCGCAATGGGAACTGGCGCGCTGTCCGGATCGACCACATCCACCACCCAGCCGTCCTCTTGGTTCTCGGATCGCCGCTTGAAGGAGGACATCCGCCGGATCGGTCACACCGACGATGGCATGCCTATCTACAAGTACAAGTACAAGGGCGACGAGAACCATCAGACCCACATTGGCTTCATGGCCGATGAGGTCGAGCAGGTGAAGCCCGAAGCTGTCGGCGTTTCCGGCGGCTACAAGACGGTGGATTACGACCGTGCCACCAAGGCTGGCGGCGGCGGTGTCGCCGGTCCGTACGGATCGCAGGCCGGTTCCGACAACCCCTACGCCGCTGGCTATGTGCCGCAGGCCTACCTGCCGGTCGGACAGTTGATGCTCCCCGACAGCAGCGCATTGGACAATGCGAACCAGTCTGCGGCGGCACAGCTTGAGGCGGCAGCGAATTTTGGCGAGAACATCGTCAAGCTGCGCGACACTTTTGGGCCTGGCGGCGACCTATACAAAACCCGCGCCCAACGGGAAGCGGAAGCGGCGACTGGTGCGAAAACCGACCCATCCGTCGATACGACGCAGCCGGAGACCGTCACGACTACCGCGCAGCCGAACTGGCGCGGCGGCGTTGCGGGTTATGCCGCTGGTGGACCCGCATACCTGCAGCACCAGTCCGGCGCTGCAAACCCTGTCAGCGGCAAGACCTACCTCAACGACACCCTGAAGCAGCAGGAGGCGCAGAAGCCGCCGGAACTGAAGCAGGCCGGATCGGCCCCAGAAAGCCGCAGCACGATGGATGACCTGTCCTCTCTGGCGGGGACTGCTGCCTCCATCGCGTCCCTGCTTTCCATGTCCGACCGTCGCGCGAAGCACAGCATCCGCCGGATCGGGCGCACCGACCACGGGATGCCGATCTACAGCTTCAAATACAAGGGCGATGACCGAGAACAGACCCACATTGGCTTCATGGCGGATGAGGTCGAAAAGGATCACCCCGACGCCGTGATGACCGGCCATGACGGCTACAAGCGCGTCGATTACGGTCAGGCCCACAAGTTCTATCAGGGTGGCGCGGTCAACCGACCCGCGTACGAACCTGGCGGTGTCATCCCTGCACCGGAAGGAACCCCTGAAGAGCGCGCCCGCCGCATGGCCGAGGTGCTGTCGGCTGCCGCAGGTGATGCCCCAGCGGCAAGCACCGCCCCTGCCGCTGAACGGCCTGCGCTTTCGATGCCAGCCAGCGTTTCGCCTGCAACCGCACCGGCAGCAGGTGTTGCCGGCGGGGAAAATCGCCTCTCCTTCACCCCTACCGCCGCAACCGGCGTTGCGCCTCCTGCGGTGGCAGCGGGCTACCCTGTCGCACGGCAGTCCGCGCCGGCCCCCGCTGGCGGCGTTATCCCCGCGCAGAGCGCCCTGCCGATCAGCATGGGCGCGCCCCAGCGCCCCGCTGAAGGCGGCGTGTCTGAGGGTGTCGGCGTCACCCCGAAAAAGCAGTTGGAATTCATGTCTCACGAACTCCAGTTGCCGGAATACAAACCGTACCAAGAAACCGACTGGGGTACGCCGGAGCGCGCTGCTGTGGGGTTCGAGCAAATTTACGAGCGCGCCGGCGGGTCGAACAACGATAAAGCCGCCAAGAATGCCCGTGATGTCTATGACGCTGCCATGAGCGGTGACATGTCCGGTCTTCCGCAGAACGTGCAGATGGCATACCAGCATTTCACCAGCAACGGCATGACGCCCGTCCACGCGGCAGGCGCTGTAGGTCGCCTGATGGTTGAAAGCTACGAGAACCTGAACCCGAACGCGCGCCTTATCGACGGCAGCGGGAACGGCACCTACGGCTTCGCGCAATGGCGCGGCCCACGCTTGCAGGCCTTGGCTGATTTTGCCGGCGTTCCGCTTGATGCGATTACCGGTCTTCCCGCTACCAGTGGCGGCAGCGGCGGCGTGGGTGGCGGCGGCCTGTCGGTAAGCACCTCCAATACCCCCGCCGGTGTCTCCGGCGGTTACGGTATCGGCGGTGACAAGCCGTGGGAAGACCGCACCACTATGGGCAAGATGATGTTCGACCGCGACGGTCGCGTGAACAAGGATGCCCTGCTGTCGATCCTCGGCGGCATCGGCACCATGGCATCCTCGCCGTCTCGCTATCTGGGCGCAGCCATCCTGCAGGGCATCGGCGGCGCGGCCAACACCTACATGGCGCAGGAGGCGCGGCGTTCCGACATCACAGGCAAGAACCTCGAAAATCTGCGGCAGGTGGCAATGGACACCATGCGGTGGAACGATATGAACGAAACCAACCTGACCCCGCAGCAGTATGCGTCCATGATGAAGATCAACTTGGACATCCCGCAAGGCGCAACCGTGCAGGACATTCTTTCTGGCGCATACACCCCTACCACCGGTGGAAGCCTAAAAAAGCTGTCTTATCGGGAGTTCCAGAGCGGAACCGTGAACATTGGCGGCCACACCGTGCCGATGCAAAACGACCCCGCATCTCTGCAGCGTTACATTCAGGACAACGGAATTTACCGAAACGATCCGGTCTTGGGTGGGGATATCGCCGCAGCCGAAGCGAGGCTGCAGGAGATCAAGGAAAACGGTCGCATCTACGACATCAACGGCAATGAGATCGTAGACCCGCGCACCGTCGCTGCGCTGGATGATCAAACCCAGAACGCTGCAAATCGCGAAGCGACCGCAGCCTTCCGTACGCAGATGAACGCGCGCTTGCCGCTGATCCCCGTCGAGATTGACGCAACGATGAAGCAGGCAAACGTGTTTGCAAACCTTGAGGCTGGCGCGCTCACAAACGAGACGACCGCCTTGGCTGCGATGGCTGATGCGCTTGGCCTCCCTGCTCCGGCTGGAGCGGTTGCCGACAGGGCGCAGGTCGAGCGGGCGTTGAAGTATGCAGCCGAACGCGAAATCACGCGGGCAAGCGGGCTTGGCGCAACGCAAGAGCAACTGCGGGTGATCGGAAATGTTTCGGCAAACCCGAACCTGCAGCCGGAAGCTGTGAAGGCCGTTCTGACCGCGCAACTTGCAAACTCCCTGCGCGAGAAAGCGATGTACGAACTGCGCGATGACTGGGCCGCATCGGAAGCTGCCAACGGCAAGCCTATGGATCAGAACGCCTATGCGGAATGGTTCAACGCCAACGAGCCGTACGAAAAGTATTACGAAGCCGCCAGAGAGAGCATGCCGCGCTTCGCTGGTGAACTCGGCTCTCAGGAGAAACCGCATCCGGCAGGCACTGATCCGAACAAGATTGGGGTCGGGGACTACTTTGTGCTGAACAACGGCCAGATCGGTCAGAGGGAGGAATGATGGCAGGCGAAGATCAGGGGCAGCAGCTTCCATTCAAATACAAGGTCATCAATCCTCCGACCGCAGAACCGACACCGACACCGGACCCCTCGGTGCAGCCGTCGTTCAAGTACACGGTGGCGCAGGAAGCCCCACCTCCGCCGCGTCCGGTGTGGGATGGCATGGATGCAGGTGCAAGCGTCGTGAGCGGCCTATACAAGGGGGCGGCAGGAACGGCTGACGCGATCCTTACGGGTGGACGGACAGACCCGCGCGCGATGGAGATGGAACCGATCCCTGAAGGAGCCAACCTGTCCACATACCGGCCCAAGTTTGCCAACACTGAAACGTGGGCAAACGGGTCTCCCCCCTCGCAAACGCCCGCGTCCAGTGTGGCGTACGAGGCACTTCCGCAGGCAATGGAGTATGAACCAAAGTCGGTTATCGGCGGATATTTGCAGACA
>JACCDQ010658707.1_pt1 | contig 11910 bp, 10 predicted proteins | sample 7446031 | NCBI WGS metagenome assembly JACCDQ01 (sample SAMN15323442, study PRJNA562643) | freshwater metagenome | isolation source: river surface water | place: USA:Blue River Watershed | collected 2017-08-17
AGGCTCATCGTGTCCTGCGCATAGAGACCGAAGTTGCGGGCGCGGAAGTCGTTCAGTGCGATCTGCCGCGTGTCGACGATCGACTGGCCATCGTTGGGGGTGCCGACGGTGGTGCCCAGCGCCGCATAGCTCAGGCCAGCGGTGGCGTTGTTGTTGCGCAGGGCTTTTTCGTCGCTGAAGTCCACGCCGGCGATCAGGCTGTGTTTGTGGCCCAAGGCTTGAAATGAGGTGCTGTAGTCGCTCTGGATCTGGGTCAGATCGCTTTCGGCCCGGCGTGCCTTGGCCGTGCGGGTCAGCGGTGTGCTGTCGCCGAGCTGGGACAGGGTGAAAGTGCCGCCAAAGCGGATGGCGCTGGCCAGCAGGTCGCGCTCGTAGTGGCCGTGGCGGACGGTGGTTTTGAGCTCGCTGTCCTGGTCAAAACGGTGCTTGTGGCTAAAGGTGCCGTACGTGCTTGCTGTGCGCAGGTAGTCACTGGCCAGGCCATAGTAATTCTTGGCCGGCAGCGTGGCCACAAGCATGCCGGTCGAGCCACTGGCGTTGGTGATGGCACTGCCGGTGTCGATCAGCCAGGGGTGGTTGTAGAGCGGGCGGCCATTCGTTTCCAGGTGGTACAGACCGATGGCGTATTCGTCGCGCTCGCCGATGCCCCAGCGGTAGGTGCCTGCCACGCCTTTTTTGTCCACTTTGGCCCCCCAGTTGTCGGCCTGGTGGTCCATGACGTTGAGCCGCACGGCCGCGCTTTCGCCAGTTTGCTTGTTGAAGTCCCCGGTGATGCGGCGCATGTTGCCGCTGCCCACCGTCACATTGGCTTCGTTCTGGTCCATCAGGAAGGGCTGCTTGTTGACCTGGTTGACCACGCCACCGGTGGAGCCTTTGCCAAACAGCATCGAGGCAGAACCCTTGAGGACTTCAACGCGGTCGAGGTTGAAGGTGTCGCGCTCGATCAGGGGCGCATCGCGCAAGCCGTCCACATAGATGTCGCCGGCTTGTCCGAGTGAGAAACCGCGCATGCGCACATCTTCCTCGCCGGTTTCGCCGGCCATGAAGGTGACGCCCGCGGTGGTTTTCAGGACTTCCCGGAAATCGTCCAGATTGCGCTCGTCCATCAGTTTTTCGGTCATCACCGTCACGGTCTGCGGGATGTCCTTGAGCGCCTGGTTGCCCTTGGCGATGCCGGTTTTCTTGATCAGCAGGCCGTCTTTGGCTGCGGTCGGGGATTCCGCCGTGTCGCGCACGGTCACGGTCTGGAGCGTTTTCTCACCGGTGTCCTGCGCCAGAGCGGGCGCGGTGGTGATCGTGCCGGCCAGCATCACGGCGGCCAGGGGCAGCAGAGTGGGTGGGGTCTGGTGGTGTGTGCTCATGGGGCGATGGCCTTGTGGGGCTGCGGTGGCAGCAAAAGAAGACAAAGGCTGGCTATCACCCCCGGCCTGATGGCGGGGCGAATGGCTTGCAAACGAAATGGAAAGCGCGCGGCAGGCGCGCAGGCCTGCCTGCGGTGGTGGCTTACTTGAAGCCGACGCGGTCGAGCATTTGCTGGACCTTGATCTGGTTCATGCCCACGGCGCTGATCGGGATCAGCTCGCTCTTGAAGCCGCCGCCGGTCATGGCCTTGAGGGCCGGGTTGTCAAAGCTCACGCCCTTGGCGGCAGGCCACTCGTTGTTGCCATTGGCAAAGTGGTTTTGCGCCGATGGGCTGGCCAGGTATTCGAGGAACTTGACGGCGTTGTCGACGTTTTTGGCATTCTTGGCCACGGCGCCGCCGGCAATGTTCACATGGGTGCCCCAGCTGGACTGGTTGGGGAACACGACGCCGATTTTCTCGGTCACGGCCTTGTCGGCTGGGTTGCTCGAACGCATCAGGCGGGCCAGGTAGTAGGTGTTGGTCAGCGCCATGCCACATTCGCCAGCGGCCACGGCCTTGATCTGGTCGGTGTCACCGCCTTTGGGGCTGCGGGCCATGTTGTCCACCAGGCCCTTGAGCCAGGCTTCGGTTTTCTGTGGGCCCAGGTGTTCGGTCATGGCCCCGAACAGGCTCAGGTTGTAGGGGTGAGAGCCCGAACGGATGCACAGCTGGCCCTTGTATTTGGGATCGGCCAGCTTTTCGTAGCTGTCGAAATCGGTCTTGTTGTACTTGAGCTTGTCGAAAACGACCACACGTGCGCGTGTGGACAGACCGAACCAGGGCGTGCCGCCGTTGTCGGCCGGCTTGGCCCGCAGGTTGGCAGGAATGGCGTCTTCGAGCCCCCTGGACTTGACCGGCAGGAACAAGCCGTCCACCTCGGCGCGCCACAGGCGCGAAGCGTCCACCAGCAAGATCACATCGGCAGGGGAGGCGGCACCTTCGGCCTTCAGGCGAGCGAGAATACCGGCATCGTCGGCGTCCACGCGGTTGATCTTGATGCCCGTGGCTTTCGTGAAGTCGCCATACAGCGCTTCGTCGGTCGGGTAATGGCGTGCCGAGTAGATGTTCAGGACCTTGTCCTGGGCCATGGCCGGGGTGGCCAGAGCGAGTGCAGCGGTCAGGGCGATGAGTCGGTGGCGAAGCATGGTGTGGGCGGTGTGCAGTTTGCGATGAGGGAAGTATAAACTAAATGCGAATCATTATCAATAACATTGGCGGGGTATGGTTTTTGTTGGCCATGGCCATGCTTCTCACTGCTTGCAGTTCCGCTCCGGTGGCGACGCGGCCCCCCGACCAGCCGGAAGCCATGGCGCCTGACAAGGCCTCGCCGCTACCCCAGACCGTGGCCCCAGAACGCCGCCAGGCCCGCATCGGCTTGGCGCTGGGGGGCGGTGCGGCGCGCGGGTTCGCGCATGTAGGGGTGATCCAGGTGCTCGAGGAGGGCGGGCTGCAGCCACATCTGGTGACCGGCACCTCGGCCGGTAGCCTGGTGGCGGCGCTCTACGCCAGTGGCAAATCCAGCCAGGAGCTGCGCCGGGTGGCCGAGGGCATGGAGGAGGCCGAGATCACCGACTGGATGCTGCCCATACTCAACCGCGGGGCACTGCGAGGCGAGGCGCTGGCCCGCTATGTCAACACTCAGGTGGGTGGCAAGGGCATTGAGCAAATGAAGATCCCCTTGGGCATTGTCGCGACCGATCTGCACAGCGGTGAGGCGGTGACGTTCCGGCGTGGCAACACCGGCTCGGCCGTGCGTGCTTCCAGCGCGGTGCCGGCGGTGTTTCAGCCTGTGCGCATTGGCGAGCGAGAATACGTGGACGGCGGGCTGGTGTCCCCGGTGCCTGTGAAGCAGGCGCGAGAGATGGGCGCCAATTTCGTGATCGCGGTGGACATTTCCAGCGACCCCGAGGGCAATCCGGCGGGTGACACGTTCCAGATCCTGATGCAGACCTTTGCCATCATGGGCAAGAGCATCAACACCTTGGCATTGCGTGAAGCCGAATTCGTGGTGCGGCCCCCGTTGTCGGGCGTCAAGAGCGCCGACTTTGGGGCCCGCCGGCGCTCCATCGAGGCCGGTCGAAGTGTGATGCTGGCGCTGTTGCCCCAGCTCAAGGCGCGCATCGCAGCTTTTGAACGGGGTGAATGAAACAAAAAAAGAGGGCTGATCTTGCGATCAGCCCTTCAAGGGATCCCTGAATCTCTGCGATGTCGAAAGGATCCGAGGAGACAACTCGAAAGTCGGGTCTCTCAGGCCTTTTTCAAGGCCTGATCAGGTTCAGCGCTTCTTGCTGGACTTGGCAGCAGGAGCCACGCCGGGCACGTTTTTGGCCATGGCGTTGAAGTTGGATTCGGCCAGGTCGGAAGCCTGCTTGACAGCCTTCTGCACGGACTCGAAAGCGTTGTTGGCAGCGGCCACAGCGCCCTTCATCATGGCCACAGCGGACTCAGAGCCGGCCGGCGCATTGGAAGTGGCGGTGTCCAGCAGGCTGGCGAACTGCTTTTGGGCCAGAGCGGCTTGGGCTTCGAAAGCCTTGGTGAAGTCGCCACCGGTGCCAGAGGCGATGTCGTACAGCTGGCGGCTGTAAACAGCGGCTTTTTCGGCCAGGGGCTGGAACAGGTTGGCTTGCAGGGCCAGCAGTTCCTGGGCGTCTTTCACGCTCAGGGCGGTTTGGGTGTTCACAGCGGATTCGCTCAGGGCGGCCTTGGCGGCAGCCATGTTCAGCTCGACCAGCTTTTCCACGCCTTCGAAGGCTTTGGCGGTCAGACCAAACAGGGTCTCGACATTGGCTTTGTGCGATGCAACGATTTGTTCAGCGGTCATCATTCATATCTCCAAAATTGAAAAAGTTCAGGGGTGGACTGCGCCGAAACTGGCCCGGGGGCCGATACAGCATGTTGCAGTGCAGCATGGGATGAAGTATGCGGGTTATCCCGAGCGCTTGCAAGAGGTTCAGAGGGGTTTGACGCTTGTTTAGAGGGCATTTTCTAGAATGGGCCCATTCGCCGTTTGTCCCTGATGCACGCCTACTACGCCGACCATTTCGTTTTGCCCCTGCCCGAAGGCCATCGATTTCCGATGCACAAGTACAGCCGCTTGCGTGACCGACTGGCCATCGAAGTGCCGGGGCTGCGGTTTTTCGAAGCCCCGGCCGCCAGCGATGGCGAGCTGGCACTGGTCCACACCCCGGCCTACATCCAGGGCATTCAACATGGGCACCTGGACCCGGCCGTCTACCGGGAGATCGGGTTTCCGTGGAGTGCGGCCATGGCCGAGCGCGCCAGGCGCTCGGTGGGGGCGTCTGTGGCGGCCGCTCGGACGGCCCTGACCGAAGGCCTGGCGGGCAACCTGGCCGGTGGCACCCACCATGCCTATGCCGACAAGGGCGGCGGCTTTTGCGTGTTCAATGACATCGCTGTCACGGCCCGGCTGATGCAGGCCGAAGTGGGTCGCCAGCGCAAAGCCCCTTTACAAGTGGCCGTGATCGACCTGGACGTGCACCAGGGCAACGGCACGGCCCGGATCTTCGCCAAAGACCCGAGCGTGTTCACTTTGTCGCTGCACGGTGAAAAAAACTTCCCCTTTCGCAAGGAGCCGAGTGACCTGGACGTGGGCCTGCCCGATGGCTGCTCTGACGATGCCTACCTGCCGGCCCTGCACCAGGCCTTGGCCGAGCTGGAAGGACGTTTTGCGCCGGACATGGTGATCTACCTGGCCGGTGCCGACGCGCACGAAGGGGACCGGCTCGGGCGGCTCAAGCTCACCATGGATGGCATGGCCGCGCGCGACCGCGTGGTGCTGGACTGGGCTTGGCAACGCCGCTTGCCTGTGGTGCTGTGCATGGGCGGTGGTTACGGCCATGACATCGAGACCACGGTGGCCGTGCAGGTGCAGACTTGGTCCATCGCGCTCGAGTACCAGCAGCGCTGGCACAATCGACGCCCATGAATGCCTCCGCCAAACCCCAGCCCGAAGGCCGGGACGCCTACAAGGCTTTTCGCAGCATCACCACCCGCTGGATGGACAACGACGTCTACGGTCACGTCAACAACGTCGTCTACTACAGCTGGTTCGACACCGCCGTCAACGCCACCCTGATCGAAAAAGGCGTGCTCGACATCCATGGCGGTCAGACCATTGGGCTGGTGATCGAAACGCAGTGCAACTATTTCGCACCGCTGGCTTTCCCGCAGACCATCGAAGCAGGCATCCGCGTGGCCAAGCTGGGGACGTCGAGTGTGCGCTACGAGGTAGGCCTGTTTGCCGAAGGCGAGCCTTTGTGCGCCGCCAAGGGCCACTTTGTGCATGTGTATGTGGACCGCGAAAGCCGCCGCCCTGTGTCGCTGCCGGCCCCGCTCAAACAATTTCTGGAGACCCTGCAATGAAAAACTTTCCTCCCCAATCCCAGGTCAGCACGGTCGTGGCCGATCCGGCCAGTGTGGATGCGGCCATTGGCAGCCGTTTTTCGGCACGTGCCTATCTGAACAAGCCGGTTGACAAGGCCGTTCTCATGGAAGTGCTGGAACTGGCCGGCCGCGCACCCAGTGGCACCAACACCCAGCCTTGGAAGGTGTATGTGCTGCAAGGCGCCAAGCGTGATGAACTGGTCAGCAAGGTGTGCGCCGCGCACGATGCCATGGCCGCCAACCCGGCCTTGGCGGCCGAATACGCCGAAGCCTATGACTACTACCCTGAAAAATGGGTCAGCCCCTACATCGACCGCCGCCGCGAGTGCGGTTTTGGTTTGTACAAGGTGCTGGAGATTGGCAAGGGCGACAAGGAGCGCATGCACGAGCAGCACCAGCGCAACTTCAAGCTGTTTGATGCACCCGTGGGCCTGATGTTCACCATCGACAAGGTGATGGGCCGCGGCAGCCTGTTGGACTACGGCATGTTCATCCAGACCCTGATGGTTGCAGCCCGCTCGCGCGGCTTGCACACCTGCCCGCAGGCGGCCTGGAACAACTTCAGCAAGATCATCTTGCCGCTGGTGGGTGCAGGCGAGAACGAAATGATGGTCTGCGGCATGTCGCTGGGCTATGCCGATGAGTCGGCCGTGGTCAACAGCTTTCAGACCACCCGTGTGAGCGCTGCCGACTTCACCCACTTCGTGGGCTGATCGAAAAAGAGGCCGCTTTTGGGGCTCGACAGTCTTGCGCTGCAACTGCTGGGCGGTCTGAGCCACGCCACCACGCTGTTCCTGATGGCCAGCGGGCTGACGCTGATCTTCGGCGTGACCCGCATTGTCAATTTCGCGCACGGCAGTTTCTTCATGCTCGGCGCGCTGGTGTCGGCGCATGCGGTCACCCATTGGTGGCCCTGGCTCGGTGAGTCGGCTTGGGGCTACGCCGCGGCCATGTGTTTGGGCGCGGCCGTGGCCAGTGCCGTGGGGGCGCTGGCCGAATGGGTTTTGCTGCGCCGCATGCGCCAGGCGCCCGAGCTTTACCAGCTGGTCGCCACCTTCGGCCTGACGCTGGCCCTGCACGACGCCATGCTTTGGGCTTTTGGCCCCGAGGAGGTCTTTGCCCCACGTTTCCCTGGCCTCCAGGGCGCAGTGGCTTTGGGCGAGGCGTATTTCCCGACCTGGCAACTCTTCGCCATGTCGCTCGGTCCTCTGGTCTGGTGGGGCCTGCACCTGCTGCTCACGCGCACGCTGTGGGGCCAGCAGGTCAAGGCGGCCACGCAGGACCGCGAGATGTTGGACGCGCTGGGCGTGAACCCTGCGCCGCTGATGCTGGGCGTGGTCATGCTCGGCTGCGCACTGGCTGGGCTGGCCGGAGCCCTGCAGTTGCCGCGCGAACCGGCCAACTTGCAGATGGATGTGAGCATGGTGGTCGAGACCTTTGTGGTCGTGGTCACTGGTGGTCTGGGCAGCGTCGGGGGGGCCTTTGCCGCAGCCGTGCTGATCGGTGTGATCCACGCTTTGGGTGTGGCGCTGGTGCCTGAGGCCACGCTGGTCTTGGTTTTCCTGACCATGGCGCTGGTGCTGGTGCTGCGCCCCCAAGGGTTGGGCAGGGCGGCGCTGGCCGTGCCACAGCGCGAGGCGGTGCCCGTGTTTTCTGCCGCGCCATCTGCCGGGTTGGGTTGGGTCGTGATGGCGCTGGTGGCCGCAGTGTTGCTTGGGGCGCTGGCGCAGGGTGACTACAGCCGCAGCCTCACCGAAGACCTGCTGGTCATGCTGCTGCTGGGCCTGAGCCTGCAGCCCATGATGGCGCTGGGGGGGCTGGTCAGTTTTGGCCACGCGGCTTTTTTTGCGCTGGGGGCCTATGGTGCAGCGCTGACGCACCTGCACTGGTCCTGGGGCCTGTTGCCCGCACTGGTGGCCGGCATGGCGCTGGCGCTGGCTGTGGCGGCCGTGTTCGGCCTGGTGCTCACGCGCATGAGCGGGGTGTACCTGGCCATGCTTTCGCTGGCATTGGCGCAGCTCATTTGGGCCGGGGCCAGCCAGTGGGTGGCTCTGACAGGCGGTGACAACGGCTTGATTGGCCTTGCGCTCATCGCACCCGAATGGCGCCAGTTTTTTGACTGGGGCCTGTTGGCCCTGGTGCTCGCCAGTGTGGCGATGCTGGGGCGCTGGAGCGCGTCCAGCCGAGGGGCGGCTTTGCAAGCCTTACGCGATGCGCCTTTGCGCGCAGCCGCCAGTGGCCTGCAGGTCAACCGCTTGCGTTACCAGGTGTTTGTGCTCAGTGCCCTGCTGGCGGGTCTGGCCGGTGGACTTTGGGCCGCCATCAAGGGGGCCGTGTTTCCCTCGGCTGCCAGTGTGGGTACATCGGTGGATGCGCTGCTGGTGATCCTGCTGGGGGGGGTGCACCAGCTCTGGGGCGCGCTGGTGGGCAGTGCTTTGCTGGTCTGGGGCGGTGCCGAATTGGGGCAAGGTCTTGAATACTGGCGCGGCGTGCTGGGCCTGGTCATCATGTTCGTCATGGTGTTGTCTCCCAGCGGTGTGCTCGGAGGGGTGCAGTCGCTGTGGCTGCGTGTCAGGGGTTCTGCATGAGCCTTCGCGTGGACCAGTTGACCCGTCACTACGGGGGGCTCAAAGCCCTCGACGGCGTGAGCTTCGAGGTGTTGCCGGGCCAGTGTGTGGCCCTGATCGGTCCCAACGGCGCGGGCAAGTCCACCTGCTTTGCGTGTCTGGCCGGACAGCAGACGCCTGGCGCTGGGCGCGTGTTCTGGCACGGTCGAGAGGTCACCCAGTGGGGACCTGCCCAGCGCCAGGCCCTGGGCATGGCCCGCACTTTTCAGGTGGCCCAGACCTTCGAGGCGCTCACAGTGCTGCAGAACCTGCAGCTGGTGCGTGCCCGCGACCATCTTTCTTGGTGGGACCGCCTGGCCCAGCGCGATCAGGCCTTGGCCCTGCAGGATCTGCGGGCGGTGGGGCTGGCCGACCAGGCCGATGCCGTGGCGGCGGATTTGCCCTATGGCGCCAAAAAGCGGCTGGAGCTGGCCATGGCGCTGGCCGGCTTGCCCGAGCAAGGTGAGCGCCTCTTGCTGCTGGACGAACCCGCCGCCGGATTGGCCCCCACCGAGCGGGCCGACATGATGGCGCTGGTGCGCCTGGTGGCCGCGAGTGGCGTGACGGTGCTCTACACCGAACACAACATGGACGCCGTGTTTGGCGTGGCCGACCGCGTACTGGTGCTCATGCAGGGTCGCTTGGTGGCCGATGGCACGCCCGAAGCCGTGGCGCAGGACCCCCAGGTGCGCGAGCGCTACCTGGGTCAGGACTTTGACGCACGCCTCTTCAAGGAGGGCCTGCCCTATGCTCGCGGTTGAAGGTCTAAATGCCTGGTGGGGCCATGCCCAGGCCCTGTTCGACATCCACCTGCAGGTGGGCGAGGGTGAGCTGGTGGTGTTGCAGGGGCTCAACGGTGCGGGCAAATCCACGCTCTTGCAGTCACTGATTGGCATTGGCCCGCGGGTGCAGGGTCGGATCGTGTGGGACGGTCAGTCCATGGATGGCTGGCCCGCACACCGCCGTGCCCGCGCCGGCCTGGGCTTTGTGGCCGAAGACCGGCGCCTTTTCACCGGTTTGTCGGTGGAAGAAAACCTCTGGATTGCTGCCCAAGTCAAAGGGCAGGGTACGCCCACCCAGCGCCTTGAGCGGGTGCTGGAACTGTTCCCACAACTGCAGGACATGCTGCAGCGCCCGGCCAGCCAAATGAGCGGTGGCGAACAGCAGATGCTGGCACTGGCCCGCACCCTGATGACTGGCCCGCGCCTGTTGCTCCTGGATGAACCCTGTGAGGGCATTGCACCTGTGTTGGTCGAGGCCATGCGCGATGCGCTGCTGCAACTGGCCCGCGAGGGCATGACCTTGCTGGTGGCCGAGCAAAACCACATCCTGGCGGCGCATGCGCACCGTGTGTTGAACCTGTCGAGCGGCCGGCTGGTCTGAGTCAGAGCAGACGAAATGCCATCGCCGCCACGAAGGTGGGCGCCAGGGCCGCCAGCAGCAGCTTGACTGGGGCAATGGTGTTGTCCTCAAAGTGCCCTTTGAGGATCGTGGCACCCGCGGGGTTGGGGGCGTTGGCAATCAGTGTCAGGCCACCCCCTGTGACGGCGCCGGCCACCAGCGCCACCTTGAATTCGTGGCTCAGACCCGGCACCAGCGAGCCCAGGTAGGTGAGCGCTGCGTTGTCGGTGATGGCGGTCAGCGCAGTGGCCCCGTAGAAAACAGCTTCTGGTGAGAGGCCCATCAGCAGCGGCTCCAGCCACCATTGCTGCAGCCCGCCCAGCACCACCAGCCCGGCCAGGAAAAAGGCCACCAGCAGCGCTTCGCGCAGGATCAGAGGGCTTTGGTGCTGGCGGTAGGCGGTGGCAAAACCCAGAAACAGGAGCACCAAGCCGATGAAAATGACAGGGTGGTGTGCAAACACCACCACTCCAGCCAGCAGGGCAAGGTGCACACCCACCACCCCCATGGGCACGGGGCGGTCATCGGTCTGTATGGCCAGGGTCAGGCGTCGGAGTTCGCGCCGCATCAGCCAGGTCACTGCGATGGCGTTCACGGCGACAGCCAGTGCTGCCTTGCCGCCAAAGGTTTGCAGCATGAAGGCGAAATCCCATTGCCAGACGCCCGCCACCATGAGCACGGGCGGTGCGGCAAATGGGGTCAGGGTGCCACCGATGGAAATATTGACGAACAGCACCCCCAGCGTGGCGTATTTCAGCCGCTCCGATACCTTTTGCGAAAAGAGGGTGTCGCGCAAGAGCAGGGCGCCCAGCGTCATGGCGGCGGGCTCGGTGATGAAGGAACCGAGCAAGGGCACCAGCGAGAGGATGAGCAGGTACATGGCCGTGATGGGGGAGCTGCGCCAGCGCGAGGCCAGCTGCAGGACCAGGCCGCGGGCCAACGCCAGGACAGGCCGGGTGCCGGCGATCACCATGATGGCAAACACGAACAATGGCTCGGTGAAGTTGCGGGATTCCAGGTATTGCAGCGTGGCACTCTGGCCTACCAAGCCAAAGCTCATCAGCATCAACACCGTGGCCCACAAACCAAACACGATTTCAACTTCGCCCAACAGGTGCCACAACCCTGCGTGGTTCGGCCTGGTGTGGGCCAGCTGCTCAAAGTAACGGGTCGAAAAGGAATGGACCAGGGCCAGCACAAAAATGGCAGCGGCCAGCCACTGCAGGGCAGGGGTGTTCAGGGCAGACATGACAAGGCTCCACATGCGAGGCGGCCCGACCTTCGCAAACACCTGTCGCCCCACTGCGGCGCAACACCCAATGGCCATCTTAGCGGATCGGGCCAACCCCTCCATATCTGGTTAACATCGACCCTATTGCCGCCTCACAGGCCACCCCGCCCCGGGGTGGAGTACCCACGCCATGATCATCACCAGCCTGCTGGACACGGACCTCTACAAATTCACCATGATGCAGGTGGTGTTGCACCAGTTCCCGGGTGCCCAGGTCGAGTACAAGTTCAAGTGCCGCAACCCGGGCGTGCAGCTGGCGCCTTTTGTGGACGAGATCCGCAGCGAAATTCGCTCGCTGTGTAGCCTGAGTTTCAAAGAATCTGAGCTGCGTTACCTGCGCAGCCTGCGCTTCATCAAAAGCGATTTCGTGGATTTTCTGGGGCTGTTTCGCCTCAATGAAAAGTACATCCAGATCACGCCACTGCCCAATGGCGAGATCGACATCACCATCTCTGGCCCCTGGTTGCACACCATCTTGTTTGAGATCCCGGTGCTGGCCATCGTCAATGAGGTTTATTTCCGAAACACCCAGCGAGTACCTGACTTGATGGAGGGGCGCCGGCGCCTGGATGTGAAGATTGCGCAGCTGCAGTCGGATGGTTTGCAGGCGCTCAAGATCGCCGACTATGGCACCCGGCGGCGTTTTTCCCGCGCTTGGCATGAGGAAGTGCTGCGCGTTTTGGCGGCCCGGCTGGGCACGGGTCCCACGGGCCAGTTCGCCGGCACCAGCAATGTTTACTTTGCCTATCTGTTGGGTCTGACCCCGCTGGGCACCATGGCCCACGAGTACCTGCAGGCCTGCCAGG
>JACCDQ010336522.1_pt1 | contig 11907 bp, 16 predicted proteins | sample 7446031 | NCBI WGS metagenome assembly JACCDQ01 (sample SAMN15323442, study PRJNA562643) | freshwater metagenome | isolation source: river surface water | place: USA:Blue River Watershed | collected 2017-08-17
ACAAGCGTCAGTAGTGCCAGCATAGAGTCCAGAGACGTATAAAGGGACTTCAATTCCCCAAATTTCATCAACGTGAACTAGTCCTTCATTGATAATTGCTCGGGCCATTTGATGTGCTTGTTGACTGTAAGGATTACTGCCCGGTTCATTTAACACACGATTGTTCTGCACATAATCCTCTAAATACTTGTGCATACGTGTGCCGCGCCCAGCAGCTTCTGTAGTAATTTCTTGAGCACGTTGTTCGCCCACTGACTTACGCCAGTTGGCTAGTGCTTCCTTTTTCTCTTGAGGTTTAGTGCGGTCTAGAATAGTAGTAACGCTTGGAACCTTACTACCATCGGGTAAACAGTAATGACGTTTGCCGTCTACTGTTTCTCTGTTAATTGGAGTATAGTCGTATTTTTGTATAAGCATCTTACTAGTATATAGCAAGATTTACTTAAAGTCAAACACTAAATGATGAACCGCACCCGCAACTTGTTTGTGCGTTTGGATTACGTATATTAAAACCACTGCTCATAAGACCTTCTTGATAGTCAATCTCTGCACCTTGTAAATATTGGCCACTCATACTATCAATTAAAAATGTAACTCCATCAAACTCAAGTTGAAAATCGTCCTCGTTAGCAGTTTCCTCAAAAGTAAAGCCATATTGAAAGCCCGAGCAACCGCCGCCTTGCACAAACATACGCAATTTAAGATTTGGGTTATCTTCCTCTGCTATTAAACTCTTAATTTTATTAACTGCGCCAGGTAATACTTTAATTAATTCCATTTTTCGTCCTATAATCATTTATCGCACTTTTAATTGCATCTTCTGCTAAAACCGAACAGTGAATCTTGACTGGCGGCAAAGCAAGTTCCTCAGCAATCTCAGAATTCTTAATCTCTTGAGCTTGGTCAAGCGTGCGGCCCTTAAGCCATTCAGTGACAAGACTCGAGCTTGCAATCGCGCTTCCGCAACCGTAGGTCTTAAATTTCGCGTCTGTAATAATACCATCATCTACCTCTATCTGTAATTTCATCACATCACCGCAAGCAGGAGCACCTACCATACCCGTGCCAACTTTTGGTGAATTTTTGTCTAAACTACCTACATTACGAGGGTTCTCGTAATGATCTAATACTTGTTCAGAATACGCCATATCAATCTCCAATAGTTGAGTAATATACTAAACTATTTAGCAGTTCTCAATTTCCAGTCTGGTGGAAAACGAACTTGGTCTAGGTCTTCTTCTTTAATTTCTTTAATGTCAAAAATAGGTTTAGGTAAGTTTTCTTTTAATTCACCTAGTGCGGTATGCCATTTCAAATGTTCTGGACAAAATTCACATTGTGATATGTGTTGATCTTTAGTGTTGATAAATTCTTGTAATTCAAAATCAGAACAGTTGGACGCCAGTGGTGTGTAACTATATAGAAGATCTCGTTGCCTTTCATCTAAGGTTAGACCAAATTGTTGATCAAAATCTGGTAAATTACTCATAGCCGGACACTTATATAGTTTACCATTATACATAGTATGATCGTGTTTCATGTCACATGCCGCAAACGCTCGTTTTGCATCACTCTGATGCAGAACCCATGTATTGTTTTTTTCTATTACAGTAGCTTGGTGGAAAACATAAGCTTCAATCACTCCAGCCTGGTGTTTCCATTGTTCTTTGATCTTTTCAGCAGTCAATGGATCGTGTAGACTTAACCCAAATCCAACAGCATAATTGTCCCATAACTTTTTGTATTCTGGTTTCCAATAGGTACCATTGGTTTGTATCATAATAACTGCATTTGGCCACAATCTACGCAAATTCATCGCCCATTTTTCTAAATCAGGATTAAGCGTGGGCTCACCGCCAATAATTGTAATGCGAGGAATATCTAATCGTTTCGACCATGCCTCGTATTCTTCTGCATGATCGTCCCAGTATTGGTGACCTTTAAATTTTTTATCATTGAAACGATTGCATCCTCTACAGGTGAGATTACAAACATTGGTTATGTAGAATTCTACTACTGGGAATATTTTAAACATCTAGTATTTAATACTAGAATATGTCAGCGTCGCGTTTTTTACCAGCACGTTTAGCCATACTAGATACGTCATCAACTGGTGCTTGGGTAGGATCGCCTTCTTCTGGCGGAACTGTGGTTTTAACTTCGTCCGGTTCACTGTGGCGTAGTGTTACTTGATCTTTGTTGTAACTTTTGATAAGATTTTTAACTGCTGGATTTTGTTCTGCAGCTTGCACTAATGCATCGTAATCAAAAGTTTTGTCTGTATTTAGAACAAGATTTATTAGAGACTGTGTAGATATTTGTGGGGATTTATTTTTGTCTTTGTAACGGTTACGAATTAACTCCAGAGCCGTTACTAAATTCGCCTCTGGAGTATTTACTGGACTGTGGATTAACTCAGATATTTTCACAATTAACGCAATTCACGACCTAGTTCTTCAGCGCCGCCTACAGCTGCGTCAGTTGCGCCAAAACCGTCACCTTCTGGTTCTTCCATGTCTAAATCGCTAGCAGGAGCACCAGCAGCTAGGTCAAGATCAGTAGGACCAGCGCCACCTAAATCCATAGGTTGTGGAGCTTGACCTGTTAAAATGCCAACACCACCATCAACACCTTCACGTGCTGATTGTAGTTGGCCCATCAGACCATCTAATGTTGAGCCAACAGCTTGTTTAAATTGGTCAGCTTGTTCTGATCCAATTTGGTCACGGATGCTGTCTAACAACTGTGGAAGTTGTTCATTTTGCATTTTACCAACTTTCTCAATAACGTCTTGAATGCTGTCAACCATGTCTTTAGCAGCTAATAGCACTTCAGCGTTACCAACTTCACCTTCGTTTAATTGGCGGCGGCTTTGTTCTAACCATGCTGCAAGTCCTTCACGAACAGTTAGTAATTCCATATAACGTGGATTACGTTCTGCTGTGTGTAATGCTGCAGAATGACGAATCTTGTTTAAGTTAGCTTCGATAGTTTCACTTAAACGCTCTGCTTTTTCAACAGTTAATTTGTCAAAGTTAATAGCAAAGCCAAAACGGCTTTCCATAAGTTTGTTAATCTTTTTAGGCGATTTAGATGCCATTTCTGATAGTTTCATTGGTTTGATTCCTAATTACAGTTTAATATATTTAGCCAAGTTTAAAGATTTTGCTAATTCTTTCTTAGTGTGACTTATACGTTCCATAGTTTCCTGATAGCGTGTAGTATAATATTCTTCGCCCCATTGATCATCATTTTTAATAGCTTTTTTGTAGCGTATGCGATATAATGCTGCGTCAAACTCTAATCGACTTAATAGACTATCACATTCACGTATATCTTGTGCTAGTTTGTATTGCTGTTTATGTAGGGCTATACAATAGAATATAGCATCTTTGCGATTAAAAAAGTCAAATAGTTGTAGACCGTTCTCTACTACACGCCAGGTCTTATCGTCTATTTTAACTACACGATAGCGACCAACTAGAATGTCTGTGCCTACCTGATAACACAAAGGCAAGTCACCAGAATTTGACTCTAATTTTTCAAGTTCTTGTTCAGTGAATCGACGTATTTTTTCAACGTCAAATGCGGCGTTAGCGGATGCGTTTTTTGTAGTAGATTTTGCCATCTTCATTGGTGCGTAGTAGAACATCTTTAACAGTTAGTTGATTGGCTAATGTCTGCTCGCGCTCTGCAAGGTGGCCTTTGGCAATAGGAGTATCGCCGACAAAACGTTCAAGCAATTCTGCTTCTTCGTTTGTAATTGGTAGTTGTATGTTATTGATTAATTCTACGATCTTCATAAAGATATTTATTACTTAAAAAGACCGTGGCCAATATAACCGAGAAGTGCTGATAGTAAGATACCTAGAATAGTAATAGTCCACCCCATAACCGATTTGCTACGGTCTTCCATTTTATTCTCAAGACTTTCTTTAATACCGATAAGATACATTTCCATCTTATCCATACGTTGTTCAAGATTGTTAAGTTTAGTATCCAAAGCGCCATACCTCACGGCACATATTTCAACGTGGGCTTCTAGACTCTTTTTCTCAATGTCTGATGGTGTAGACATAATTCGCTTCCTCAGTTAGCGATGCCTTGATGTGTGCCTTAATCTGTTGCCTGTTATGTGCCTTAATAAAATGCCTGAGCATCAACTTATATTTATCGGATCTAGTAGACATTTAAAATATATGTTATTCCAAGGTCCTTTAGGATAGAACAGTGCATGTTCAGGTTTAGCGGTTTCTGTTAAACCTAAGATAATCGGAGTAATTTGAAAATCGTATTTTGCTAGGCCAAAACGATCAGGTCCTGCTTGGTAAATGTCAGCATATTCTACGCTAAACTTCCAAGTCCAAATTTTTTGACAACCTTGATAGTTAATGCCGAAGTTATATCCTTGACTGACATTATCTTCAAATTGATCTGTGCTGATAATAGTAGGTTGAGTGCGTAGACTTATAATCTGCTGAACTGTTTCCCAGTTACGTTGTTGATTGCGAGCTAGTTCGTTTTTAAGTGTGTGGTTAGTTACACCAGTCGGTGTAATGTCAATTAGAGTAAAACCTTGATATAAAAATTGATTGTCCACTTGATATTTATAGCCAATAAAAAAGCCCTTATAAAAAGGGCTTTTTCTATTCAGTAACTAATTGTTTAGATTAGTATGTGAATGCAGCTACTGTAGCACCTGAAACACCTGAACCGTTTACGTATGTGTTGCAATATGCTTGTAGTGATGTAGCGCCTGTTGATGGGCTCGGAGCTGCACCAGAGATAGCTACGTGGAATAGGTTACCTGATTGTGGTGTACCTAATAACTCGATTGAACCAACTTGTTCAATAGCTAAAACTAGTTTTTCGTAGTCTGAACCAGCTGCTAAGTAGTTTACAGCACCTGCTGCAACACCTGAAGTTGACCACATACCAGCTGAAGTAACTGTGTAGTGTGTTAACTGACGACCTGTAATCTGAGCATTACCTGCTGAGCTACCGTCTGCTGGGCGTGCGCCACCATTTGTACGTGTAATTGTTGCCATTTTTAAATCTCCTAAATATGTTTTACGCTTTCGCGCATACTATTATTTAGCCTTTTGCTAAAAAATTAGTTCTACTAAAGGTCAAACGATCCACTAATTTAACAGCGCCGCCGTCGTGTCCGATAGCCACAAACCCTTCTGGACTAGTTACTTTGTAACCGTCATTTGTCTTTTGGAATGTGCCTATACCTTCAACTTGGTTTAGTTTATGTATTAGCATACCTTTTAATTCAATAATGCGTTTATAAGTAGCAAGAATACCCACTAAATTATTACTGTTATCTGAAATCCATTGTTCTTTTGCTTGTATTTTAGCCACACGTGCCTGTGCAGCTCGGCCTTCTAAACCACCGCTTAGTTGGTCGATACCTTTCATCATTTCTTGTTCGTAATAATCAACAAACTGTTGTAGAAACTTAGTAGGTTCGCCTACTTGTGTTCCACTACGTATTTGTTTGTTAACAAATGGCTTAATCATGCGATTAAACTCTTTATCAGCTAGCACAATATCAAATCGTTGTTGGCCAATTTTATTCATAGTGTCTGCTGTTGCAGATAGATATTTTTGTATTTTAGCATTTTCGCTAGGTGTTAAACTAGCAACACCGGTATAGTCTTTATATGTAGCATCATCAAACCATACATTTTTAGTTTGTGTAAAACCACTGACATTTACGCCAAACTCAGCCGATAAACTATCCCAACTGTCGCCCATATAAGTTGTGTGGAAAATAATACCAATTTGTGCCTGTGCTATGCGTTGGCCTAATTGACTGTTAACTGGCACAGCGTAGGTAATTGTATTCGGAGTAAACACATAGCAGTCTTCTTCGTTTACATTTACTACACTTAAGTCGCCTGGTGTAAACATCAAGTCGCCTTGCACAATACCCCCTATGCGCAATTCACGTAGATATTTTAGTGCAGCTTCTAGCATATCTGCCAGCGTAGGTTCATGGCTATACCATTGTTGTATGTCACGTGTTGATTTACAGCGTTTAGGTTCACCTTTGCTGAATACTGCTTTAGTTCCCACAAAGAACTTACCGTCTTCTGGGTCAACTCCGCAGATGATAGCGGGGCTGCCGTCCCATTTAACTGTTAGCTGTGTTGTAGTTCCTGTGCCTTCTGCTAGCATATGACGAAGACTGTCTATGTAGTTAATTGCTTCTTCAGCACCTGCCCATCCCTTGTTAAACACTAGATCTTCTAAATGCTCAAGGTGAACGTTTTTGCTTTCAGTAAGCAAAAATTCAGGAGGTTGGTTTTTTATTTCAAATAATTTCATCGGTTAAGTAATTGTTTTAATTCTTTCATATAGTCTTCAACTACAGATGCAGTAGTTGATGTTTTTTTAGCGGCACGTGCATTACGCTGTCTAATAGCATTAGGTGTTTGACTTAGTGGTTGTCCTGCAACTCTACCACCAGTGTGTGCCTTTGCAGGTCTAACAGGTTGTTCTAACATTGTTAATAACTGTTGAAGTTGTTGTTTGGTCATTTTATTAATATCTGGCAATCTGCTGCGGTCTGTTGTAGCAACATTTAACGCCTTTAATGAATTATCAACTATACCTGCATCAATACCTTGTGCTACTATCAAATCCTTAATTGCTTCACTGTCTGTAGGGCTACCCGCTGACTTCCATGCTTTCTGCAATTTATCAGCGGTAACTTTGTTAGTTATGTTGTGACCAATTCTCTGTGCTTGTTTACCAACCCATCCTGCAGCTTTGCTGGCAGCCTGTTTAGTTACATCTTTGGCATACTGTGCTGTTTTCTTAATTTCCTCAGGTTCACCCAAAACCTGTGTAGAGAACTTGCTCCATAGTCCTGCTTCAATAATAATGCTTTCGAATAGGTTGTTAATCTGTTCGTTAGTTAAAACGAAAGATTCTAACATATTGCTAGTATCAAAATTAGCAACTTTATTTCCTGCTTTGTCAAATATCTCATAGTAATCCATACCATCAGATTTGTAAACAAATTGATCTACTGGATATCTTTGTTTAAACGAATCAGGGATATCCCACGGATTAGCTGGTTGCATACCTACTGTAGAACTTTGGTAATTTGTAGTAGTTGTTGTTTGCCCTTGATCTCTGATGAGATCTCCAAGTTTACTTGCACCATATGCTAGTCCTCCCGTCTTAGCACCCGACCACACTGCTGAACGAATATCTTTGCCTTGTAGTAGTTGGTCTACCGATTTAAATAGACCTAATGCAGCAGCTCCGCCTGCTCCTGCACCACTAACACCTGCGGCTGCAATAAGCGCACCATATACAAAACTCTGTAATATAGGGTGTTTAGTAGCGAAGTCACGATATTTCTGCACATATTTCATTGCACCTTGATCACCACCGGTTGCTTGTTTTAGCTTCTCTGCAGCCTGATCATATGCCTGTGCAAAATTTGACATCGGAGCACTGTCGTATATCTTACTTTTTAAATCAGTCCAAGCGTCTTTAGCAGATCCTATTGCTGTGCGATTAACTCCTGCAGCTGTTGCGTCTTTTTCTACTTGTTGAAATAGTTGTGAGATCTGATCAACAGTGAGCTGTGCTTCGGCAATTTGTTTACCTACACTTTCCCATAGCATCATTGACTGCTTACTAGATTTATCTAATCCTTCATATAGGTATGATCGTGTTTTCATTATGCCTGACCTAATTTTTGTTTAACTTGTCTGATCAACTCTGCACGCTCTTCGGGTGTTAAACTATTTACATCAGGCATTGCCTGTGATTGAGTCGTCTGTGTGTCTTGTGCTGTTTGTCCTGTTACTGGAGCGCGGCCACTAGCTTGGTCAAATGCTGTGTCAAGCTCTGGAGAGTATTTTGGATCAACAGGCTCGTCAGTAGCAATATCATGCCACCCTTTCGCTGTTTTCTTATACTGTTGTCCGTCGATTGATAATATTTTCTTTTTAGCGTCCCATGCGACCTGATTACCGGTAGCAGTAGTTTTTTGTTGTGCCTGTTGACGTGCTTGTTTCTGTGTTTCTGTATACCATTTTTTATCTAATGCAGCAGATTGTGTTGGATTTGCAGCTGTGTTATTCTGTGTATTGACCCACCCGTCACCAGTTTTGGTCCATTGCCCCACAGATGTGCCCACAGGTGCACGTGCTTGTTCTGCTGCTGTCGGAGTTGCTTGTTTAAAACTAATATCGCTAGATGCGCCAGCGCGAGCTGCAGCCCCTATGTCGCTTATATACTGTTGTGAACTTGTGCCAGGTTGCACTGGCATTCCACGGAATCCTGGTGCTTGTTGAACTACACTACCGGCTTGTGGTTGACTTGTAGGTTCACCGCCAACTGTAGCTTTACCTGCTTGAAATCCTTTTTTAACCGCTGTGGGGATACCAGCCACACCACCTGCAACTGCACCTACACTTTTAGCAACACCGCCTACTGTTTTACCCACGGCGCTGCCTACTCGATCTAATACACCTGCTTCAGTGATAATCTCATTAATCTTCATCTTTGATCTTCCTAATGCCTCTAGAGAATTTAGCAGGATCTTGCCCTTTAATAGCATTAAGAAGGCGACGCTCTAGTTCACCTGCTTGTTCTGGTTCGTAGTTTTCACGAATATACTTGATTAGATTAATAGCGCCATTGATGATGTTATTAGCACGAGACTCTAGGAGATTATCCTTGTCCTTGTGTGTAAGTAATTCGTCTAGCTCTGTAAGAATGCTACGGGTGCGTTTCTGCACGATAGTTACTCCAATTTAGTATATTTATCCGATTCCGCAGTTGTCGTAACAAGCGATTAGTTTTCCGTTTTTATATGTATCTTTAGACCAAGTTTTTTCAACTTCACTAAACCAATTAATACATTCTTCTAATGGGCGGGTTAAACAATTATTATCTTTTACTAAAGGAGCAATTTGTGTATTTACTGCCTGCAAATATTCACCCTTCCCGTATGTTTTAGGACTAATACCAAGCCAACAGCACGGATACACATCACCAGATGCACTTACATATATTGATTTTTCTTTTTTAGAAAAGCATTCTAATTTAGTTTTTTGGCTAGGAGTAATATCCTCTAACAACACTAGATCTGTTTTCTTTTTATGGAACAGCACTTCAAACTCTGTTTCGCCTTTGTAATCTCCAAGAACATGAATTAACTCCCCATGCTTATCGTATACCGGTCCAGAATTTCTACCTTGATCAATTAAATTAAAACTAGAAAATCCTAAGTCCTCGGCTAATTGTTTACATTCGTCGATTTGATGTATGTTATGATCAAATTTGATCATTTTCCATATAGCTGTTCCGTTAGCAGACATAAAGGTCGTTGCGTTATCGATAATTGCTTGCCAACTAGTGTTCTGTCTGTATAGATGATGGGTATCTTTGAGACCATCTAAGCAAAATGATATCGTAGCCTTTCCAGCCAATCGTTGCCAGAATTCTTTATCTCTAGCACTGCCGTTAGTGCTAATATCTATCTTTAACGCTGGATTATGACTGATAAAATAATCAACAATATCAGGAGTTTCAGGATTCATAACTGCATCACCGAAATTACCATTTATATTAATTTGTGTTAGTTGCTTTAAAAATTTTGGAGTAAAAACTTTTTTACATGATTCTAAAGTTAAATTGGTTTCAACGTAACCATCATTATAGGGATACCCACGAAAGTTTCTAGGGCATAGCGGACATCTAGCGTTACAAAAACTAGATATTTCTAAATGTAAATTACGAATTTCTTCGTACTTTATCATTCTACTTTTTTCAACCCAGCTAGCATATTTTTAAGTTTGCTAGAATCTACAGTAGCATTTACTTTTGGACTGTCACCTGTGGATTGATTTACAGTTGTGCCTGTTTTAATTTGACTTAGAATATTTGTTACGCCACTACCTTGTTCGCTGTCACTAGCACCACTGTCTGTAATACGCATAGTGTCGATGTCATAGTCTAGGTCAATCTTTTGACCTACACCTGTTGAACTACGAGACTTCATACACTGAATTTGATAACGACCACGCTCACGCATAGCACGTGACGTAAAGATACCAAACACGTTATCTGCTGTGTTGATCTTACTCAAACCGCCCGCAATGTGACTGTGATCAAATTCAATTTCTTCAACAGCACTACGATTTAACTGTGAAGCTGTTACAAATAACACGCCAAGTTCTTTTGCTAGGTTACGCAGTTCTTCTGATACATATTTGTCTTTGACAAACAAATCATTTGGACTAACTTTAGCACTTACGGGCATAACCAAGTCCAAGTAATCTACCATAACAAAGTCAACTTTGCGTCCTGTCTGAACTTGATATTCTTTTAAGTATGCTCTAATGTCGTTGACGTTTGACTGTGCTGGGAAGCCTTTAATTTGATATTGACCTGCTTTCTTGCTAACAAGTTTAACCTTCATTGTGGTTGTGTCAATATCTTTACGAATGTCTTTGGTGCTCATCCCTGTTAACATCGCATCAGTTCTAAGCGCACAAAGTTCTTCGCTCAACTCTAAACTTACATATACACCACTAAGTCCTTGTTGTAGCCAACTTAAGGCAATGTTCATCATAACCAATGACTTACCTGAACCAGAACCACCAGCAAAAATATTAAGTTCACCGCGACTAAATCCACCATATAACAACTTGTCCATTTGTGGCCAACCAGTTGATACTTGTCCGCCACTGTTGTAATACTTTTCAATACGCAGTTTAGGATCATAGAAATAGTCTGTGCCCATATCCTTAGTAAGACTGATCTGCACTGCATCTTTGATAAGTTTTTCAACTGGATTGAAGTCACCCTTCTCGAGCATATCTGCGGCTTTAAGAATAGCACGTTCAAGCTCTTGGCGCTTAGTAAATCCCTCAAATTCTGTCATAAACCAATCATAGTGACTTTCGTTTAGATCCGGCACGTGTTTGAGTTCTACACCTGTAACTGCTTTGACTTGATCAACTGTAGGCATAGTTCTGTGTTGGTCTGTGTGTTCTTTAATAAAACGTGCAACCTCACGCAAACTACGATCAAAGTTCTCTGGATTATAGATGTTCTGCACACGCACATAGCTTTGTGCGTCCTGCATCATCATCTCAATAAACAGTTTTTGCAGGTCTGGGCTATAGTCTTTACTCATTGATTTAGTTTCTCTATTAGATTTAAGTAGATAAATTTGTTAAATTGTCCGCTTGCTACATAATTATGATTATATTTAAAAAATTCAAAAGTGTCAATAAAAATTTTATCTAGATCAGCTAGTGTATATTGATTGCAAAAATCATCTAACAATTCTAAAACAGCAACTAGTCTGTCAGAAAAATTTGATATGTATTGATAATTATCATATTTAAATAGATTTTTATTAAATTTAAAACCAATTGATTCTAGTAGATCAACTGATCCTATTCCACTGACCGGTATGACCATTTGCATAAACATAAACGGCCGCAGGGTTTTTTCAGTCATATTATACCACGGTGTATCCAATAGTGTTTCTTTTGCTATATTAGCGAAACTCTGCTGACCCGATTGATATAGCATACCAGTTTTATTGTTGAATTTCTCACTTTGCTCACCGAAACTGTTAAAAATGGTATTAGTATTAACAACTAATTGATTTACCAAATCATTGTTTAAAAAATAAGTAAATTGCTCAAATCTATCAGTAAAATAATTCTTATCAACTTTGCTAAATTCTGACAGATAGTCAATAAATGCACGATCTTTAAGTTGCAAAAATAATGCCACAACAAAATCTCGGTCTATAGTAGAGCGGGCACCGCCATATAAACTAACATAGTATTTAAAATTTTTACTGGCTACGTCATTAATGCTGATATTTGAGGATCCTACTTCTCCAGAGGGCAA
>JACCDQ010335391.1_pt1 | contig 11906 bp, 10 predicted proteins | sample 7446031 | NCBI WGS metagenome assembly JACCDQ01 (sample SAMN15323442, study PRJNA562643) | freshwater metagenome | isolation source: river surface water | place: USA:Blue River Watershed | collected 2017-08-17
AGATGCTCATTTAAAAACCATCAATCTTTCCCAAAAAGAATGCGCGATTTTAGAGCTACTCTATAAGCGCAAAAACGAAGCGGTCGATCGTAATGAGATCGTTGAAAAAATATGGGGAGAAGATAAATTTCCTTCAAATCGCACGGTTGATAATTATATCGTCTCGCTTCGAAAATGGTGTGAAACCGATAGTAGTGAACCAATCACGATTGAATCGGTAAGAGGAATTGGATACAAATTAACAATTAAGTAATTAAACGAGGATAAAATTATGGGATTATTTGAAAATAGATTAAATTCACTAGATGGAGCTTATCAGAATGTTCCGGTATGGTTCATGAGACAGGCCGGACGTTATCATCAGCATTATCAAAATATAAAAAAAGATTCTGATTTCATGACAATGTGTAAAAACCCTAAGCTTGCTTGTGATATCACCATGGGACCGATTGATGAATTTAAATTTGATGCGGCGATATTGTTTTCTGATTTATTGTTCCCACTTGAGCAAATAGGAATGGGTTTAAGCTATCACAGTGGTCCTCCTACTTTAGAATTTAGAATAGAAAAACTAGAAGATATTAAAAAATTAAAAATCAAAGAAGATGCCAGTACATTTTTTCAATTTCAAAAAGAAGCATGTCAATTATTAAAAAAACGACTGCCAGAAAATACGACCTTATTAGGTTTTGTGGGGAGCCCTTTTACCTTATACACTTATGCTGTCGAAGGTTCTCATAGTGGAAATTTGATTTCGAGTAAACTTGGATTTCACGATGGAAGATTCAAAAGCTTTATGGATATTATAATTCCGCAAACTCTAAAAGAAATGTGTCTACAAGCTGAAGGTGGCGCAGAAGCTATTGCTCTATTTGATACGGCAGCTGGAGAATGCGATTTTTTTGATTTTAAAGAATTTATTATACCTGAAACCTTAAAACTCATTTCTGAATTTAAAAAAATTCATCCTAAAACAAAAATAATTTATTATTCAAAATTAACTCACAAGCATTATTTAACTGAACTATCTAATCAAGATCGCGATGGATTCATTTCTGTACTCGGAGTCGATTGGAGAATGGATATTGTCGACGTTTTAAAAACACTAGGTGAAAAATATTATATTCAAGGAAATCTTGACCCTGTACATTTGCATTTACCATGGCCAATTTTAGAGAAAAAGCTTGAAAGCTATTTTGCCCATTTAAAAAACTCTAAAGTCGACCTGAATCGCTGGATTATGGGACTAGGACATGGTGTTCTTCAAAAAACGCCAGAAGAAAATGTCTTTAAAACTGTTCAATATATTCATGAGCATTTCAAATACCAAAGATAAAATCATTAAAATGAATAATTGTTATGCTTATAAACTAAGCTGATAATTGTTTTTTTAAGACAGATTTTTTTAACTTAAATGAGAATTTAGTATTTAAACAATGAGAATTGATCCAAAACTTTCCTGAATGGGATTCAATAATTCTTTGTGAAATGCTAAGACCAAGACCAGTTCCTTTTCCCGCTGTTTTGGTCGTATAGAATGGATTTAAAATTTTATCTTTAATTTGTTCCGGTATACCATCACCCGAATCAATTACACTTATAATGATCGAATCATTAGAATCCTCTATTTCGATTTTTACCCAACGATCTTCACGCTCGCAAATAGCATCATAAGAGTTATTTAAAAGATTAAGCAACACTTGAGAGATTTCCACAGACTTACAGTCAATATAATTATCTGAAAAATTTGAAGGGAGAACTATTTCAAACTTTATTTGAGCAAGCTTAAATTTTTCTGAACATATAGAAAAAGTGTCATGAATGATATCAATGATCGACTCTGCTTTAAATTCTTCATTATTTCTTTTAGAAAAAAAAGATAGTCCGCGGATAATCTTTGCAATTCTTTCCGAAGTCTCATCAATTTTTTTAGCATAATTGGCAATTTTTATTTGGTCATAACTCTCTCGATCAATTAGTTTTTTCAATTGAGATGCCGAGGTTTTAATTATTGAGAGAGGATTATTTATTTCATGAGCAATACTAGCGGCCATTTCACCTAAGGTAGCAAGTTTTTGATTATCATAGAGAACTTGTTCATTTTGTTTAATTTCTGTTATATCACTTATATAACCATGCCATAAGATGCTACCATCTTTAAGCTTCTCTGGATTAGCATTTCCTCTCACCCATTTCACTCCGGCCTTTGGTAAAACGACTCGATAATCTAATGACCAGGTCGACATATTTTCAGCAGATAATTGAATTGATTTAACAATGTTATCAAAATCTTCAGGATGTAAACGTTTAAATACAAGTTCCGCATTATCTACAACATCTTCTGGACTTACTTCATATATCTGTTCAATAAATTTAGAACAATAAGGAAAACAGCTTGTTCCGTCAGGGTTTAATTTATAAGTATAAATAAATCCAGGAAGATTTAATGATAACTTATCAATCAAAATAGCTTGCTTATACTTTTTATTTACTTCATTTCTTAGATTTAAAAAATGACCTACTTGTTTTGCTAAAATTGCTAACTGATCTATTTGATTTTGATTTAAACTTCTTGGTCTATTATCAATTACACAAAGTGTCCCTAAATTAAATCCATTATTACTTTTGATGGGAAAACCTGCATAAAAAATTACATCTGGAGTGCTTAAAACTAATGGATTATCAAAAAATCTTTCATCCTTGGTTGCATCTTCAATATAGAATAAATCATCACCGTTAATTGCATGACCACAAAACGAAACATCACGACTCGTTTCAGAAGCGTTTAAACCTACTTTTGCTTTAAACCATTGTCGATTCTTATCTACTAAAGAGATCAAGGAAATGGGAGTTTCGCAAATAGCAGATGCCATTTGCACAATACTATCAAAATAAGGTTCTGGTAAAGTATCTAATAGATCACATGCTTCAAGGGCACTTAATCTCTGAGCTTCATTTTTGGGTATTTTAGGAATTTTCATCTTTTTCCTTCTACAAAGTTTATATTACTAAATATAAACATCGTTTATAAGCTTAGAAAATTTTTCCCTAATACACGGTTTGAAATAATTAATAACAAAACATCGATTCTTTGACTTTAAAATCTCTAATTTCATCGACTAATGTTGAATAGAAAAGATATCTTGACTCAGTAGTTGACAGTAACGCTCTGGAGCCTTGTTGGCTTATAATCATTTTTTCAAAGTTTGAATTTTCTTTAGATTCATTAGTTGAAAATTTTAGACCTTTAAAATTTTGTAACAAAAGAAAGTAAAGTTCATTAAAAATATTTTCATTGCATTTTTTTTTAACTACCGATAAATCAAGCAATCGATCTTTTACTCTTATCTTTTCATCACTGAAAGACAACTCATATTGCTTTAATTTAAAATTTACTTTGAGTTCTTTTTCAAGTTTTGCATGAATTGAGGTCAATATAAAAAAAGAACACAAGACTATCGCTTTCTTCATTTCATACAACCATTTAAGCTTAAAATTGGATTATCTTCTTTTAAGGCCTTTTGGCAACTTAATGGCAAAGCTCCTTTATTGTTGGCTTCAATTATCGCCCTTGCAAATGGAGTGGAATGAGTATCACCTTCATCTAAAATAATATCTAAATCTAAATAGCCTTTATCTTTAATTCGCGGTTTCAAAAATGAGCATGCAAAATTTTCTTTAGGATCTGGATATGTGTGGTATGCAAATAAATCGGCCATATCTTCTTCCGTATAAACGGAATCACCTTCTTGAACAAAAGGAGATGCAAATGCTTGATCAGTAATTGGATTTAAATAATTTCCTTTTACACATTGGCGCATACCTTTATATTTTTTAGCACTTGATTCTGATAATTTATTTTTAGCAAAAAATAAATTCATGGCATGTCCTATTTCATGAGCAACAGCATGCTTACCTATCGTTTCATGATTGCAAGAAAAATCAGAGACATAAACTTGATCAGTTTTATCCATATGACTTAGTTCTGCTGGTAATAACTTTTCTTTATCTAAAGTTTTAACCGGTAAAAAGGCGTCCCAAGCAGTACTTGATAACTTAGACTGACAAGGCGATTCATCATCAGAAAAAGGATCAATAAAAATTCCAGACTCCTTAAAAACTATCGCCTTCTTCAAAGACATTTCAGCATCATTTAAAGAGTCGTATTTTTTATCCTTTTCGATTTCTAAAACATCCTGCAAATAACTTTTTGCTTGTGTAGCAAAACTACTAACTTTTGATGGCCTCTCATTTCCAGTTAAATTCAACATTTTACTTTTAAATTTCAATTCATTATCAAGATAAGACTCTAATAATTTTCTTGAATGCTCTGAAAATAATTTTAACGTTTTACTTTTTATATCTATTTTTACTTTTTCAAAAACCGCTTTGGCTTTTTCTTCATTAGTCTCATTAATTGAATTAACCAATAACTGTGCTTTACATCTATTGACTGCTTCTTTTTTTAAATCAAGTGAATCTAAATCCTTTAGCATTGATCCTGCGACTTGATCAAATTTTAACTGATCTAAATATTGAAAAAATGCTTTTTGACAATCAATTGAATCGCAACTTGGATTAGTGAGCTCTAATTTAGCACTTGGAATGGCCGAACTAATGTTCATTCTGATGAACATGCTATTTGAAACCAAGTTGAGTAAATCTTCACGCTTTAAAGATTGAAGATTTTCTTTTTCTAGTTTGGTTAATTCTCTTTCAATGGATTCATTAGTTGTTTTGGCCAACTGACTTTTGTATTTATTGTATTCAAGACGATTGGTTTTAATTTGATCAGACACAAGCTCTCTAAGTTCTTTATCTGAATAAAGATTCTTTTCAGCGATAGTTTGATAATCATTTTGCTTATATTTTTCATAATTTGAAGCATATTCATCTAGTGCTTTTTTAAAACTTGGGTCATTTGGAATTGGTTTAACCAGTTTTAACTTAAACTGCTCATTTTTAGGGCGACCCAAATCGATCGTTTCTTCAAAAAAACTTCCAAAAAGCATACTGCTTAATTCTTCTTTAAATGTGGGTGAAAAACTTTTAAAAAGCTCTTCGCGCTTATTAGATTTTAATGACTTTTGAATTTGCATTATTTCTAACTTGTTTTTTCTTTTTGCACCTTCAACTACTTTCTCTATGGCAGGAACTAATTTATTTACTTCTTTAACTATTTTAGGATCTAAATCTTTTAAAGAGGATTCATTAGTAATCCAAACGGAAGAAATTGAATCTGATTCTCCACAAATATCTTTTGCACACTGATCAAAATTAATTCGATTGTCTGTCTTTCCAACATGATAAAAAGGAGAAACAAGACCGACTTGACAAGGAACTCCTAAGTCCATTGCGGGACCTTTGGGAAATTTTTTTAAAGTTTCAAAAAGGCTGGTATCAATGGCCCAGGAATTTAATTGAAATAGTGCAAATATTAACGACCAATTCATTTGAAAATTATTTCATAAATAGTGATTTTATTCTAGTGTGAAAGTAAAGCACTCCGAGTGATTTGGTCGGGAATTGTATGCACTTTAAATTTAAGGCAAATCAAAAAATAAAAACTCACAATCTGAAATAACTTTAACACTTGCTTCGGCCAAATCAGCCATTTTTAAAGCATCAGAATGAATCAAAGAAACGTTTTCTATACTTAATTCACCTTTGATATTTTGTAAAAAATATTTTCGTCCTGAATTTAAATCTAGTTTAAGCACAGAACCCGCTTTTAAAATACCAGCAAAGATCTTAGCATCTTGATTAATTAATAAAGAGCCATTCTCCCCATTTTCTGAAGCGATTAAAGTTAATTGGTGATTCTCAGAAAGCATTTGTAAATTTAGTTCCGCATATCTTGGAGTGATCCCCATTTGTTTTGGAGTAATCCAAATTTGCATCAAATGTAATACTTCATCATTTAAAGGATTGAATTCTGAATGAGTTATACCCGATCCGGCCGACATGACTTGAATTTCATGGGCCTTAATGATGGTTTCATTTCCCATTGAATCTTGGTGTTTAACTGCACCTTTAATTACATAGGTAATGATTTCCATATTTCGATGAGGATGAGTCGGAAAACCACTTGATGGAGCAACATAATCTTCATTGAGCACGCGAAGAACTGAAAAGCCCATACGACTTGGATCATAATAATCCGCAAAAGAAAAAGTATGGAAGGTTTTTAACCATCCATGATCAAAATAACCTCGGCTATTTTTTTCAATTTTTTCTAACATTACTGACCTATTATATTAATGCCTGAATCAACATATAAAACTTGTCCAGTCACTCCATGACTAAGTTTAGAAGCTAAATAAACAGCCGTTCCCGCTACATCATCTTGAGTCACATTTTTTCTCATTGGTGCTTTTTCTTCAATGACTTTTAGGAAATCTTTTAAACCTGGAACTCCCGACGCTGCAAGCGTTCTTATTGGACCTGCTGAAATACAATTCACTCTAATATTTTCAGGGCCTAGATCATCTGCTAAATAACGAGCTGAAGATTCTAGCGCTGCTTTTGCCACACCCATGACATTATAGCCTTTTAAAACTTTTACTGATCCGTGATAAGTCATGGCCATAATCGAAGCATCGTCATTTAGATTATCTTTTAATGCATGTGTTAGACCAATAAGAGAAAATGCCGAAATATCACAGGCCATTTTAAAACCTTCACGAGAAGTTTCATAAAATCTGCCTTTAAGATCTGTTTTATCAGCAAACGCAAGCGAATGAACTAAGATGTCAAACTTTCCCCAATTTTTTGTCACGGTGTCTTTTAACATTCCATAATGTGCATCGTTGGTTACATCCATTTCACAAATAAAATCAGCATTCACTTCAGAAGCAAGAGGCTCAACTCTCTTTTTTAAGTTTTCGTTTAAATAAGTTAGGGCAACACTTGCACCATTATCTTTTAAAGCTTTGGTGATTCCCCAGGCAATCGACATATCATTTGCAACACCTAAAATCAGTGCCTTTTTTCCTTCAAGTAATTTCATTTTTGACTCCTAAAATTCAGCAACTAAAATTCATAAAACTTTAAAAGAGTTAGTCTTTTATGTCAAAAAAATAGCCAACAGAGCGGATGCTTTTGAAATATTTGGGATTCTTAGGATCATCTTCAAAATATTTTCTAAAACGAACCACGAAGTTATCTAAAGTTCTTGTTTCTGACTCTGAAGAATAACCCAATGCGTTTTTTAAGATTTCATCACGAGTTAAGCTTGTATTAGCATGGTCGACGAAATATCTTAAAATTTTTACTTCTTGTAATGTTAATTCATAAATTTTATCAAAATGATGTCCTTTTAAGTTTTTAAAATCAATAACGTTTTCACCAAATTTAAAAAGATCACTGACTTCTTTTTCATTCCAATTTGATCTTTGAATAAGTCTTTTTACTCGAAGTAAAAATTCTTCTAAATGAAAAGGTTTAGCCAAGTAATCATCAACTCCTAAATTTAAACATTTTATTTTTTCATGAATTTGATCTTTAGCAGAAATAACCATAATAGGAATTTTTTCATTCTTAAGTCTGGTTACTTTTATAACACCTACCCCATCAATCTCAGGCATCATCAAATCAACAACAATTAAATCAAAATTCTGTTTTTCTATCTTTTCAAGACCTGCTTTACCATCAAAGGCCTGTTCAACTTCAAAACCTGATTTCATCAGATTTAATTTCAAGGCTTCTGAAATATGTAATTCATCATCGATGATTAAAACTCTTTGAGCTTCCAAAATTCTTTCCTGTTTATTTTTTTAAAAAATATAAATTCTGATCCTTGATTTATCCCATCTGATTTAACCACGACATCGGCATTATGAAGTTTCGCGATGGCCTGAACGATGTACAGACCAAGACCTGAGCCTTTGGCGGTTTTTCCCACTTGAAAAAACTTCTTAAAAATTTTTTTAAGCATACTTTTATCAAGCCCAATTCCATTATCTTTAAAACTTAATCTAATAATATTTTTATCACTGCTTAATTTTATTAATAATTTTTTCTCTGAAGATTTATTATAAATAATGGCATTATTTATCAAGTTCATCATTAACATTTCAAAAAGATTTCGATCGATTGGCATATAAAATGATTCCAATTCATTTTTAAATTCAATTGATATTTCATCAAACAAATGCGGGGTATTTTTTAAAAAAGATTCCACCACTTCCACGATATTCAATTCTTCTAATTCTGGTTTAAAATTCTTTTCTTCAATTTTTCCAAGTTGCAATATTCGACTTACATTTTGAGTTAGCCTTTTGGTATCTTTGAGCATAAATTCAACATACTTTAATTGTTCTGCACGAGTCATTTCATGCATTTTAAATGATTCTAAAAACAATTGAATTGAGGCCAAAGGTGTTTTTAATTCATGAGTAAAACCATTAATAAAATTTTGTTGAAGTCGATAGAGTCCGATCACTTTTTGATAATAAATATAAATCATCAGCATCCCAACTAAAATGAGCGCTACGAGAATTGATAAAATGAGAATGTTAACCCAGGTTTCGGTCTGAAAGAGCTGTTCTGAGCGTAAATGATATTTTGCCACTGTGTCCAAAAGTGCATGATGAACTCTTAAATATGACCGTATATAAATAAACAATGACCCCATTAAGGCTAAAAGGGAGAAAATAAATATAAATAATGGATGGAAAAACCATCGCGATTTTATCATAATGGCTATATTAGAAATTCACTCCTAAAAAGGAAAGAAATATGTCAAATCAAGTCAATAAAACCATTGACCACACTCTTTTAAAACCAGAAGCCACGATAAAGCAAATTGAAACTCTTTGTCATGAAGCGATTAAATATCATTTTTACTCTGTGTGTATAAATCCAACCCATGTAGCTTTTGCTTCAAAAATTTTAAAACATACCGGAGTTGAAGTCTGCACAGTGATTGGTTTTCCTCTTGGGGCCAATACGACTGAAACCAAAGTTTTTGAAACTAAAAATGCCATTAAAAATGGCGCTACGGAAATAGATATGGTGATTAATATTGGTGCCATTAAAGATCAAAATTATCAGTTAGTTGAAGCAGATATAAAAGCAGTTGTCGAAGCCTCTGGACCTATTCCGGTTAAAGTTATTTTAGAAACTTGTTTGCTAACTGATGAAGAAATAAAAAATGCTTGTGAATGTGCCAGAAGGGCCAATGCTTTATTTGTGAAAACCTCAACGGGCTTTTCTACTCGTGGAGCAACAATTGAAGCTGTAAAAATCATGAAGAGTTCAATTCCAGCATTTATGAAAGTTAAAGCTTCAGGGGGAATTCGAGATTTAGAAACGGCTAATGCCTACTTAAAATTAGGCGTCGAAAGGCTTGGAACAAGTTCAGGTGTGGCCATCATGGAAAAAACCAAAAGTAATCTTGATTACTAATTTAGTGTTTCACACCTTCAACGTTCTCAATTAATTTTGTAGCGATTTCTTGCAATACGTGTGCATCGGAACTTAATGAGTAAGAAGAATTTTCTGTTTGCTTAGCCGTTTGAGTTGTACTGTGAGTATTGGTATCTAAATCATGGATCGCTTTATTTATTTCACTAAGGCCTATGGTTTGTTCTTTGGAGGCGTGTGATATTTCAGAAAGAATCGTGTTCACTTTATTAACATTTTCAACCACGCGATTTAAAACATCATGACAAACTTTTGCGGTTTTATTTCCATCTTCAAGACATTGTTTCGAATACATTATTTTTTGATCAACTTCTCTTCTGGAACTTTGAATTATCTCTTCAACATTTTGAATACTTTCAGAAAGCATTTTTGAAATTTCATTCGATGCTTTACCAGACATTTCTGCCAAGTTTCCTACTTCTTCAGCAACTACGGCAAAACCTTTACCATGTTCACCAGCACGAGCTGCTTCAACTGAGGCATTGAATGATAAAAGTTTGGTTTGGAAAACGATGTCATTTATGACCAAAGTCTTATCACCAATACTTTTTATATAATTATTTATTTCCGAAATATTTTTATTACTCTTTTCGATTGAATTCAAAATTTCAGTATTTGATTTTTCAATAGTATGCATAGATTCGATCATCGCCTCAACTGCTTTTTGACCTTCAAGGGCGGTATTTAAACTTTGATTAGAAATTTCTTGTGAGTGAACGGTATTATCCTCATTGCGTTTAACCATGGAATTCAACTCTTCAGTTGATGAAGAAGTTTTTTCAAGTGCAATGGCCTCGACCTCTACGTTTTTTGAAAGGGCCGTACTAAAAGAAGCCATCTTTTCGCTGGTGCCATTAATCTTTTCTACAATTTCAGATAAACGATGTGCAAATTCACGTAAATTTTTTGAAAGTCTAGCTGAAAACAATATTCCAAAAGTTAGCGAAAAGAAAACGCCTACTATAATTGAAATCACCACTATCCATAAACCTTGCTCTTTTAAACTCAATGCATTTTCAACATTCTCACTGGCAGAAGCTTTTTGAAAATCTAAAACAAAATTTAAATTTTCAGAAAAATCTTTAAGCATCGGACCTAAGTCTTTATTGTATTCTTGGTGAAAAACTTTTAGTTTTTCCGGATTATTTTCTGAGAGATTATTGGATTGTTCTAAAATTTTACCTTTTAAACTTTCCCAATTATCTTTTATCGGCGCATAAACTTCCTCTTCTCCAACGGCAAAGCTTTTCATCTCTTCATATTGCTTTTTTAGGTTTTCAAAGTTTTCAATTTTGATGCCGACCATTTCCTTTGAATCTTTTAAAAAATTGGCATCGGTTTGATTTAATGACATTTCTAAAAGAGTTTTAGTCATCACCGAAAGATCTTGATTCATATCACCTAAGGTAACAGCGTTTGGTAAATTGACATTGACTATGTGATCATAATTAGAAATTATTTTAGTCTGAAAAATAATACTTACTGCTCCAACAATTAAGAGCAATGAACTAATTAAAGTAAATGCCAAAATTAATTTTTTTTGCAAACTTAGTTTTTTCATAAAATAAACCTTTAAAAATTTTCAAAAAAGTTAAGCGGTAATCCACCAGCTAAATGGAGCTGCTCCATTCTCTGTGGTGCCAGTCCTGAAAATTTCATAAAATGATCTTCTCTAGTAAAAATCGGCTGCATTAAAATGATTGAACCTTCCATTCCACACACTTCTGAAATTTCCGACACAACACGGTTGCCCTCTTTATCTCTTGAAACTTGAATAATAAAATCAATCGCAGTACTCATTTGCTTTCTTACAACTTGAATAGGAATATCAAATCCAGCTAATAAAAATAAAGTTTCTAAACGACTTAAACATTCACCTGAAGAATTAGAATGAACTGAAGTCATTGATCCTTCATGTCCTGTATTCATGGCCTGAAGTAGATCAAACAATTCGGCCCCTCTGGTTTCACCTATCACTATTCGATCTGGTCGCATTCTCAGAGTATTTTTAACCAAATCTCTAGTTGTGAGTATTTGAGACCCACTCTTAACCATTCTTCCGGATTCTAAACGAACAACATTGACATTATTAATAGTTAATTCAATGGTGTCCTCAATCGTAATAATTCTTTCATTTTTTGGAACTTCCGCTAAAAGAAGATTTAAAAAAGTCGTTTTCCCTACTCCTGTTCCCCCGGAAACAATAATATTGCACCTAGAAGCGATCATCGCTTTTAAAAGCTCTATGATTTTTGGATTTAAACCAAAAATCGAAGGATCCTTGTCTAAACTAGAAATAAATTTCATATATTTTCTAATCGATATGGCAGGATAGTTTTGAACAAATGGAGGCAAGATAACATTTATTCTTGAACCATCCGGAAGATTTCCATCTAAAATAGGATTCTCTTGATCACAAACTTTATGATTTTTTTGAGCAATTTCTTGGATAAAACTATGAATATCTGCTTCCGGTAAAT
>JACCDQ010293412.1_pt1 | contig 11905 bp, 10 predicted proteins | sample 7446031 | NCBI WGS metagenome assembly JACCDQ01 (sample SAMN15323442, study PRJNA562643) | freshwater metagenome | isolation source: river surface water | place: USA:Blue River Watershed | collected 2017-08-17
ACTGCATCTTTCATTATTCAAACTCCGTCCATGTTAAAGTGTTATGTGATGTCACCGTTCCACTTAGTGCCGTAGCCCAAACGACAAACATCTGACTTTGAGTTGATGAATAATTTTGAGAGATAGAACTATTGTGATCTAAAGTTGAAAAAGTTGAGCTAACATTACCACCACTTCCCCCCACACCACTGGCTACATAAATAGTATCAATTTTATGTTCATCTGTGGCTGTATAAGTTGAGATATTAGTTGATATTTCAATGGCTGAGTCATTCTCAACATCTGACCATGTGGCTGTTGTAGAACTTATTCCTGATACATGAACTAACTCAATAAGCATGTTACCAGATAACGCAAAAGCTGAAGTATTTTTAATTCTAGCAATACGTCGGTTAGGTTTAGAGTTAAAAGTATTTTTTAATCTAATAGCTATCACTGGAGTTCTAGTTGTAGTGATAAGTTTACCAGTATTATTATTACCTCCGCTAAAATCATATCCTGGAATTTGATAACCTCCTTCACTCGCAACACTAGCGCAAATTTGTTTCATCACTCCAGTTCCTGAAGGAGTTCCCACATTTCTAATCTCGTATCTAACGGGGAGATTAGGATTTGCCATGTAAGTAGTTGTGCCTGAGTTAGCATGGTGCACCTGATGGCATAAATAGATTTTTCCGTGATATGAAAAACCAAAAGAGACAGTCCCAACTCCTAACCATTGATATTGGATTAAAAATATTTGTCTCATTGAAAAGTCCATCGTGATACCACTCGGACCAGTTCCATCAAGTTTATCAATATTAAATGAGGATCTTTTTACTTTAGTATCTACAGGACTACCAGACGTATTAGATCTGATAACAACATAAAGATCATCACTAGCAAGCTCAAAAAAAACCCCATTGTAATTATCGAATGATCCTATTCTTTTAACTCTACCAGTGTCTTTTCCTTGGAAGTTTCCAGTTAATAAAATGCGTTGGGAATTACCTGCTATGTAAGGATAATATTTGTAAGTCTGTCTTATACAATAATCATTTGATCCAGTTCCAACCTCAATCTTGACCGCACTTTCATCACTTAGATAGGTTGAAACTCCACTTGTGTCAGTGATGTCTTCCCAAACTATAGGTTGCTTGCTAAATAAAAATTTACTTTCTAGTAAGCCATAACTTTGACTCACTCTTAGTTTAGAAAATGCATCAAAGCTTAAACTTGAAGTTAGTGCTTCGATGTCTGAAGAAGGAACCTGTTGAGGGAATACAAAGTGCTGCATTAAGATTCTCCCTCTTCAAATAATTTCCTATAGTTTTCATCTCTATTTTTTAGAACATAGTTAGCTGCTGCAAAACTTTGTTCACCACCATTTTTAAGAGAATTATTTAGGAGTTGTTCATAAGGGGAACCTTTAACTTTTTCCATTATTGTAGAAGTAGTAGGTTTTATTTTTGGAGTTTCCTCTGGTACTTCTGATTTTTTAGGTTCCATGTACTTTTGGATTAAACCTTTGTAGATCATTTCTCGAGTTGGTGCTGCTGGCATTACTTTTTCAATAACTGGTTTAGCTGCTCGACCAGCTTCAATCATGCCTTTTAATGCAAAAGGAGAAGTTAATCCTGTCATCATTGCCCCTCCAGTAGGGCCACCAAAAATGGCCCCAACTCCAGCAGCTAGTCCAGTTCTTAATGCACTTTTTCCAGTTGTATCTACAGGAAGAAAAGGAGGATTATTAAAGGTTCTCATAGCTGCTAAGTTCTGAGCTTGTTCAAGCATTGGAGTACCAGTTAATTCACCTAATTTTTTTAATGTAGAAACATTTCTTTCATTTAATCCAGTTCCAGCAGTTATTAAAGCAGCTTCTGGAGATCCAACTTTTAACAAGTTTTGATTCATTGAGTTTTCTATATCGTGGAACTTTGCTAGAGTAGAGTTTAATTCTGTCACTTCAGGCTCTACAGCATCAATCAAAGCTCTAGCCTTTGCAGCACCACCTTTTGCAGCGTTGGCCGCTTCTGTTCCTATTTGGAACATATCTCCATTTCTGTAAGCTGACTTTGCTTTATTTTGAAGATATTGTTTAATGTCATTACCAAGTCCGATAGGTATTTTATCTCCAGACGTTGCATTTAAAACTCTAGTTTGCAAATCATCTATTTGCTTAATTTCTTCGATATATAAATTAGGATTTAATTCAGATTTATACTTTTCTAAAGCATCGTAAATGGGCTCTGAATTAATTTTTTTAGTAGAAGCATTTAATTTTTTTGAGAGAGCGTCATTAATATTTTTTGTCGTAGTATCAATATCTTTATTAAATTGTTCTCTCATTAAATCCGCAGCCTCTAAAGTAGAAGCATTGGATTCATTGGCCATTTTTTTAACTTGATCTGCCCTTTGTGCATAAGTTTTTATTTCTTGTTCACTGACTCCAGTTAATGCGTGACCTGTTTTAGGTAGTCCTTTTGCTGCTGCATAAGTAAGACCTTTTTCTAATGCTTTACCAGCAACTTGGCCCCCAGCTTCTCCAGAAGCTCCAGCCAATCCTTCTTGAGCAAGTTCTGTATATTGTTGCGCTCTAGTTTGAGGTCCTTCATCAAAAAATAATTTCTTTCCAGCTTGTTCTAATGATTTACCAGCCATTGCACCAATACCAGACCCTGCAATAGTTCCAGCCACGGGTGTAACAAAGGAACCTACTACACCGCCGACTGCTGCACCTGCCAATGGTAAAGACTCTATAGCTGATCTTCCTAAACCTTCCACTGAAACATCATACCAAGGTTTGCCAGATTCTAATTTTGTCATATCTTCATCTGAAATAAAATCAGGGCTTTTTTGATTAGCCTCTAAAGCTCTCATCTCTTCATCTGAAATAAAGTTAGCCATTATTGACCTACCTTTTTCCACCCGCCTTGGGTTTTTTCATAGGTTGCACCATTGATTATTTTAGTTTCGTTTTTCATTTGTGGGGTTTTAGTTGATCGTCCATAAATTATATTAATTTGATTGTCTAAGCTTTGAATTGTTTTTTTATTTCTATTCAAAGCGTTTTTTAATTGCTCAGAAAACTTTTTAATATCTGGACCAATTCCAAACTTTCCTATGATTGGATCTGGTGCAGTTTTTAACCATCTTGAAACACGTTCAGTTTCTCCAGCTCCTAATGCATCTGGTCCTAACTGAGAATTTAAAAGTTTTAGTTGTTCTAAAGCTGAAACGACCTTTTGAGATTCCGCAATTTTTGGGTCGTCCATTTGCTGCATTAAAGGATCCATCAGATTATTAACAATAGTTGACTTAGCCTTTTGATTTCCAAGTGTAGTAACCATGACTTGATCTTCTTTAGGAAGATTTTGAAAGTCTAATTTATTTTGACCACCTTTTCCCATCATAGCCTTATTTCTTTCCTCATAAGCTAATCTGTACTTTTCCTTTTCAGCCATGTTTTTCGCAAAGGCTTCTTTACTAAATTCAAACTTTTTATTTGCACTCTCAATCTGAGATTGCTTGAACATTGCATCTAACTGATCTTTTGCAGACTGAGACTCGTAATATTTTGATTTAAGATAAGAATCTAAAAGCTGCTTTCTTTGAGCTGCATCCGTTAGAGATTTCTTTTCAATATCTCCTTGCACGCTCTGGAAATAAGGGAATTGAGATCCAACCTTTTGACCTGCTATAACGTCTCCTAAATTAGCAAAAGCCAATCCAGTATTAAGGTTAGACATTTTATTTTCATAGTCTGACTTATTTTGAGATAATGCATCTGGTGACGATAATAAGTTATAAGTCTTTAAAAGATCATCGGCATTATTAGTAATAGTCCCAGGAGTCGGCATAGGGTTTTCTACTGGTAATAAAGAAGGATCCAATTCATCTAGTAAAATATTGTTAGCCATTTTTATACCTCTCCAGGAAGTTTTGTTTTAGTTTGTGGGCTATATGCTCCCCCGTAATACATTGCACCCGTTTGCATTAAGCCGCCCAAAAATTGGTTTTGCTGCTGCTGCTGTTGAGCTGCTAAGTTAGCTTGATTCTGTAAGCCTTGAGACTGTCCAGTAGCTCTGGCCATCTGGTTTGCATATTGCTGCTGAGGTAAAGCAATATTATATTGTTGAGCTTGATTTTTAAGTCCGACATTTTGACCTGCAATGTTTTGAGCCATTTGAGCATTAGAAGCTTGGGCTTGATTTCTAGCTGCAATATTACGCTGTTGAACATCTTGGAGGTTAGCAATATTGAATCTTGAAATAGCATCTTTAGCTTGGGCAATAGCTTGCTGTTGAGCTACATCCTGTTGAGATATTTGACCACCTAATTGACCACTTTGCATAATAGCATTTAAAGCTCTCTGTTCGGCCTGTGCTTTAACGTCAAGTCCTGCCTGTGCTTGTCTATTAGCTGCACCTTGAGCGGCTAACTGACGGGCTACTAGCTCACTCATGCCGCCACCCATTCCACGAGCTGCCAAGTTTTGCATGATTGCACCCTCTTGACCTCTTAAAGCTGACTCAGTTTGACCTTGGATCTCTGCGAGTCTTGCTTTATCAGTCGCAGTCATTCCTCCCTCTGAGCCGATCTGTTGAAGCTTAAGAAGGGCATTCATCTGAGCCTGCTTCAACTCTGGGCTTGCCTTAACTTGTTCCATAGCACTTGGGCCCAAAGATTGATACATCTCAGCCTCTGGAACTAAGCTGACTACCTGTTGATAAAGTTCTGGATAATATTCTTTAAGAGTTGGCAATGGAACAGCGTCAATAATAGCTCTAGCTTTCTTAGCCGCATCCATTTGAGCTTGCTGACTTTGATTCTGACTGTAAAGGCCAGCTAGTGCTGTGCCTCCCATAATTCCGAGAGTTATTGGATCCATTAAACACCTCCTAATTTTGTTTGAATGTAACTAGGGGCAAGTAATGCACTCCCCTTGTTTGGGTTTACTACTCTAGTATAACTACCTTGAGTTAAGTTTGATAATTGATTTTTTAAAGCTGGATACCAAGCATATTGATTGCGATAGTTGTTAGCTATCTCATTGTTCCATCCCCATTCAGAAGGAGGGGAAGATCCATTTAAGAAATTTAAAAATTGTTGACCCGTTGGAGTTGAACTTTGTTTCTGTTCAAAAGTTTGTAAAGCTTCTGTCATATTTTGTAAGCTAGGTTCTTTAGTTAAGAATTGTTGCATATAACTAGGTAAAGAGTTACCAGCTTGTCCCATAAGGTTTTTTACTTGTGTGTCTCCTGCCTTAACCTGTTGATTAAAAGTCTGCTCTCTTTGAGCTATTTCTTTAGCAACATCTTCTTTATTAACTTGATATGGTTGATAAGTTGGTGCACCTAGACCTAAGTTTTGTGGGTTATTACCTAAGAAGTTTAAAAGATCATTGTATCTCTGTCTTTCTTCTGTCGAGGCAATGTTTTGAATAGTTGCAGGTGCAGAAGGTCCAGCTAAAAACTTGCTTAAGTCAGTGTCATAAATGTGCTGACCAGAAGTTAAACCTAAAGCTTCTAAAGTTGCAGGATCTAAGTATAAGTCTTGAATGTCTGACTTAATAGCCTCATAAGGTTTATTCAAGTTAGCTTCTGCTACTCTTTGCTCGATCGGTGATAAGATTTCTTTCTGTGCTGCTTCTTCAGCAGGGGAGAATGCTGCAATATTTTTTCCAGCTTGTTCTTTAGCTGCTGCAATGTCTTGAGTTGCCTGAGTTACTGGAGTCTTTAAAAGATCCTCTAGACCCTTATATTTTGACTGCAATCCTTCTAACTCCTGCTTTCCAGTTTGTGATCTTTGCAATAGAGCTTGATCTAGACTTAGTAAACCACCGCCATACTTTGGTTGATTGTAAGTCTGTTGTAATAGAGTCTTTTGACCCCCTTCAGTACCTAATAATCCATAGCTTTCTTTTGCTTTTTCTGCTGCTGTTTGAGCTTCTCCGTACCCTTTAAGACCAGTTATGTCTTGGGGTCCAGTGTAGCCACCTGTTTGCTTTGTATATTGATAAGTTTTTTTCTGTTCTTCAGTAGCTTGCGGAAGATTTTTAAGTACCTCAGTTGGATTGTACTCTTGAACTTTTTGAACTTGCTGACCTAACTCTTGACCCTTTTGTTGAGCTTGTGTGATTTGACTCTCAACTTGACCGCCAACTTTTTGAGCCATCTCTTGAGCTTGGGGTTGATTGCTTTCCAAATATTTTTGAATGTTTTGGTACTGTCCAGACTTTTGGGGAGACTTACTTGCCACTTGGCCTGGAAGATTAGCCCCAAAAGAAGTCGTGACCCCAGATACGTTAGGAGTCGCTTGATTAGTTGTGTTTTTTTGATCTTGTAAAATAAAAGGCACTTTATACTCCTATCCGTATATTACTAAAAATCTAATTGTGTAAGTGTGACTAGACGTAAGTCCAGATAATGAACTAATAACTATCTCGTTATTTCTAAAGGTCCAATCTATGGCTGGATTTATTGCTGCGAATGAACTTAAAGTTTTATCGTATAAATAAATCTGGATCATACCTTGAGGGAATTGATTAAACTTTGTTCTAAAAATTAAAGGAAATGAGTTAGTTTCATTTTTAAAATTTAACTCTTTAATTTCTTGGAATAAGTTATCTTTGATCGAAAGGTTGTTATTATATGAGATCCATAGATCATTAAATAATTGATTGAGCGGACCGAATAAATTCCCTATCCAGCTAGCCTGATCTTGAAATTGTTCAATAGTAAATTTCTGAGGTTTAAGTTGCATTATGACCTCTCCATTCTTTCTGACACATATTCAAACTGGAGACTCATTCCGTTTAGTGACCATTTAGAATATCCATTTTTGATTGATAACTTGATAGATAAAAGAGATCCTCTCGACTTTTCTCTCATGACAAAAACTCGAACAGGCTTAGGCCTTACAATACCACCCCATGGAACTACACCCCAGCCAAAGCCTCCCCAAAGATCTGATCCATAATCACCGTAAATAGTGGTTGAATCATAGCTACTTGATAGATCTGTGTAAAAAGATGTCTGACCATAATCAAAAGACTTGTCTCTAAATAACCAAGCAATCTCTTGAAAGTGCTTCATGAGTCCAGCGTTGTCATTAGTGATATTAGTAAACTCTAAACTTGAATCAATAGCTTTTAAAATTGAACACGAAGCTATATCCCAAGTTATATTAGTGTTCATTGTTAGAGTTTTAGAAGGAACATCTATGGCTGTGATAATAGCAGTTTTAGTCACTGACTGATAAAGAATGTCTCCTATTTCAATGCCTGTCATTAAATCTATAACTACTTGATCCCCAGAGTAAGAAACAATATTAAAACCAGTTATCTCTTCGTCAACATAGTCTAGATATGTAAATGTTTTTCTTTCTTCTAAAACATTCTCAGTAATTCCAGAACATAAATAAAGTTTATCTTGTGAAGTACTAATAAATCCATGTCTTGCAGGCTTATACCAGTTAGTCCATTGGTTAGTAAAAATATTAAAAACAAAAGCTTTTGTAGGAGTATTGTCTGAACTAGCATCAATAGTAAAAAGAATATATTTTCTGTCTGTATCGTAGTTAATTCCAAAAGATAAAGTTTTAAGTTTAAAATAATCAATAGAAATTAATTGTTGAATCTGATCTTCAATTTTTCTAGATTTTACTTCTACACCAATATCACTAATTGCAACAATACCTTGATCGGATAAACAAAAAATCTGATTATTGATAACTGCGGCACTGTCTGGTGCAATGATACGAGTTGAAGTATCAAGAGGGTCAATAGACCATACCCCACCACTCCCTGTTAGACGAAAAACTCCATCATCTTTTAAAATAAATAAAGAATCTCTTAAAGCTATGATCCTTCTAATTGCATAGTTTTTTGAACCAACAAATTCTAAGTGAGACATTGGAACATGTTCAGCCTGTTGATTTTTAGACCACATTAAGCCGTTAATATATTCAGAATTATCACTAACTCCATCGTCAATGTCCCAAGCTGCTACTCTGCTGACTGAAACTGTAAAGGAAGTTTGATCCATCACTCTTTTTTCTAAAAGAATTTGTCCAGGTAGAGAATCATATTCACTCACGTAATACGCATATATTGCAGTATTAGCAGAGTATTGATTAATAACTTTAACTAAACTTCGAGCTGTAGAATCAATATTTTGAGCAGCGGATCCAGCAGTAAAAAGCTGAAAGTATCCGCTTGATATAGTCTCAAATCCTTTTGCAGTAAAAACATCACCGTCAATAGTTATTGTATCATTAAGAGCAAGACCAGTGCCCCCAATTGAAAGTAAAGAAATATTAAGTTGGTGCTTAGTCCGAATGTTTGCAAAAAAAGTGAACCCCTTAAACAAAGCAATATCGTTAGACATTGGTGGAATGTCATTAGATTCACTTAATCCTTCTTGTGAAGCATTAGTATATAAATAAGCCCCCATTAGTGTGTTAGTTGTAGAGTCTGTGAATGTAACACTTTTGGCTGATATCTGACCACTTGTCGGGTTTTCCTCATAGACTAACTGTAACTCGTCATTAGGCTCATCTGTTGAAGATGCAGACTCTTTAGATCTATAAACTTGATAGAAGTCACTTACTGTAATTCCATCGGGAATTGTGAAAGTTAAACTAACATCTCTAAAACCCCCAGAAGTATTCGCTACAATAATTCTTTGAGAAGGAGATCCTAAATAAAGGTTATTGTTTGCATCTTTAGAACCCCAGACTACTCTATAAGCAACTTGTGTGTTTGTTGTCATGAAGCCACTAGCTCCAGTAGTAGATCCTACGCCGTCAAGACCTTTGGGCATCCCTGTTGAATAAATAGGGCCAGCATAATTGTCTAATACTTTAACCCCTTCAAGAGTTGTAAAATACAAGTTACCTGCTGTTTTTAAAAAACGCATCCGTGCGTAATCATCATCTGGATTTTTATAAGTTCCAGAATATGCTGACCATCCAGAGTCATAATAATTCATAGAATCATCATTTGATCTTCTTACTATAAGTTTATCTTGGTATTCTGTAATTCGATCGTTTTCAGTCCCAAAAGAAGGAGGATTATCAAGGTAGTCAAAGCCTCTTCTAATTTCAGCTACTGAATCTTTATCAATATTAATATTTTTAGCAATAGACAAAGATCCAGGCTCTACTTCTGATAACTGATTAGAGTTGGTATTGAGTCCTTTAATTTTTAGTATTAAGTTCTGACTCATTAATACCACCTATTAGAAAAGTAACTTAATAAACGTCCTGATCTAAATTTAATACCGTCATTCTCAACACGAGGGTCAAACATACGAGTTATGTCTAACTTCATTCTTTCTAGTACTTTCATCTCATAATCTAGAGCTTTATCTTTTTTAGATGATAAGCAAGAAACTAGAGCCGCTTGAACTAAGACAGGTTGAACCTCTTCTGGCACCATTGCCACTGGACTTTCTTCAGCTAATGCAACCCAATCCCCAATGACAAGATCGTCTGGAAGAGATGAAAAAGTAATAGTAGTCCCAGAGACATTTGTTATCTCTCTATCATAATCCAAAAGGTCATACGGATTTTTACCTTGGATAAAATCAATTAAAACTCCTGTCGTCATAGTTGCAGGAATTGCTGATACAGTAACTTGATTATTAGCAGTATCTACTGCTGTGATCTGGCCAGCAGCAGTCGGCAAAACAAGCTTGTTAGGTCGAGCAAAATATTTCATTCTCAATATTGGAGAAGTGATATCTTCAGATAACTCAATAGAGTTTCTAACAACATAGAAGCCCGTATTATTAGAAGGTCTGTCTTCTTCTAATAAATGGTTGATAGAAGTATAATTATTATTTTCATCAACTCTTTGTAAGTCTCTGACCTTTGCACCGATTGCTCTAGAAGGAATTCTATACTTCTTTCCTGGAGTTATTGTGTAATCTTTAGTTAAAAGAAAAAACTCTTCTGATAATAACATCATGACATTAATGATTTCTGTTTGCATGACATGGTTAAAAATAATTAAAAAGTCAGAGTTTTTAAAAAGATCATCCGAAGTGGGGAATGATCCTTTTATTTTTAAAGCTTCAATTAAGTCACTCGTAGTTGTCACGGATCACCCCATTTTTTTATTTAATTAATTTTAAAAGTTTTTTGAGCATATCAGGATCAAGTGATGATAGATCAGTGTTCTCTTCTTGATCCTCACCTTCTTCATGCATAGGCATATCCTCACCTGAATCACCCATCATTTTTTCTATCATTTTTTCTTTGGGCATGTCTTTCATAGGCTTTGCCACTGTGATTTTAGCAGCAACAATTTTAGGATGACCTTTTAACTTTTCACCGTCTAAACCGTCTGCATAGTTCATAATATCTTGAAGTACTTTAGCTTTTAAATCTTTTGGTTTCATTTTTAACCTACTTTCTCAATAGCTGAATCAATTAAAGAAATAATAAATACTTTTTCGTCTTCCGTGTAATATGGGCCTACATAGCTTTGAATAAAAGCCTTAGCCGTTTCAAAAGATCCAACCCACAAAAGTCTCTCAATGGCTGCTAGACTTTGGTCTTGAATCAATGCCAAATAAGTCTCGGCACTCATATTTTTATTAATATTTAAAAGGCGAATCTCTGCTACTAAGTCAGCACCTAGAGCTAATGCAAGCTTACTCTTTTCGAGAGCTTTTTCTTTTTCAATTTGAGCCGTGATGTCTTCGATTATCACCGTGTACTCTGCTGGAATTATGTTGCCAGTTGGAATGCCTTCGAGATCGAGTTCGATTTGTTGAGGCTTGCCCCACCACTCTAAATCCTTACCTTTTTGAAGCCACTCTTGAACCTCTTCGTTAGAAAGAAGAGTGTTCCCATATTCTAAACCTTTGTTGTTTGTAATTACGATTTTAAACATTTTAGTAGTTTCCTATTCTGACCACGTTAAAATAATTTGAGGCTGTGCTAGAACTTCTTAAGGCTGCTGTTAATGATGAAACACCTTTTACATTACACGTTTCACCTGATAATAGTTTAACCGTTGTGGACCCAATAGAACTTGGCAAAATTGAAGTCCCATTACCCAATGTTTCACTCCCAAATTCATAATCAGATCCATTTTTTTGCAATGTTGAATAGACCGATTGTGAAGTTGAGGGAGACTGAGCAACTGTTTGGATTCTCCACGCTGCTAAATAATTCCCTGATACTGGTGCCGTAAAAATCCCAGTGCTAGAATTATATGATCCAGTTTGGCTGACGTTTTTAGTTGTAAACACAACCGTATTACCTGAAGAGGTGATGTTTCCTCCAGCCGTATCACACCAATTCTCAATTATTGAATCAGTCGCAGCAATGACTGCGGGGCCTGATATTCTTTGTAATGAAAGATTTGTTAAACTGTAAGCACCTGCCGCTGTAGTTCCCGAATCTACTTTTCCATAAAGTTCTACATAATCCCCAGCTTTCATTGTTAAAATTAAATTACCCAATGCTACGCCGATTACTGCGTTTGCTGCGTCTGGATTTGCCAATTCGCCTGCGTCGTAAATTGTACTAGAACCGCCTGATGTGTGATAAATAAGACCAGTCATGCGTCTTCCAGCCGCCAAACTTTCTGCTCTCAATGAAGAGGTAACTCTATACTGTCCAGAAACGTACGCATAAATTCTATCATTTGTTGAGTCGTACATCCCTGTAGGATCTGAAATGGCTGAATTTAATGTTGTAATTTTTGAAGCTGTGGTCGTAAGTGTTTGAGTAGTTGCTCCACTGTTTACAACACAACACGCCACTGCCCTTGTGTCAGTGTCGGATGACATAACGGTGTTTGATGACCAGCCAGTGATAGGTACTGAATAATTAAATTCAATAATATTACCAGAACCACTAAATGTTATTGGAACAAGATTTGTAACTACGCTGTTCCCTGTTACATATC
>JACCDQ010918622.1_pt1 | contig 11904 bp, 8 predicted proteins | sample 7446031 | NCBI WGS metagenome assembly JACCDQ01 (sample SAMN15323442, study PRJNA562643) | freshwater metagenome | isolation source: river surface water | place: USA:Blue River Watershed | collected 2017-08-17
GGCCGGGGCGGCCCGCTTCTTCGATCAGGTACACCTTGTCGGCCTTCGGATGGCGCTCGCCGCTGCCGGTGGTCGATGCAAAAGCCTGCTCGGCCTTTTGCTGCGCGGCCTCGAAGTTGAAGCCGTCCAGGCGCTGGCTGGGCACCGCGTCGCCGGTGTTGATGTCGGTGTCGGCGCTGTGGGTCTTGTATTCCCAGCGGCAGGCGTTGGTGCAGGTGCCCTGGTTGGGGTCGCGGCGGTTGAAGTAGCCGCTGAGCAGGCAGCGCCCCGAGTAGGCGATGCACAGCGCGCCGTGCACGAAGACCTCGATTTCCATGTCCGGGCAGTCGTTGCGGATGGCTTCGACCTCGTCCAGGCTCAGTTCGCGGCTCAGGATGACCCGGCTCACGCCCTGCTTTTGCCAGAACTTCACGGCGGCGCTGTTGGTGCTGTTGGCCTGCACCGACAGGTGGATTGGCACCTCGGGCCAGAGGCCCTTTTCCATTTGCTCGCGCACCAGCATGATCAGACCCGCATCGGCCATGATCAAGGCATCCGGGCGCAGCTCGACCACGGGTTGCAGGTCGCGCAGGTAGGTGCGCAGCTTGTCGTTGTGGGCGATCAGGTTGCTGGTGACGAAGAACTTCTTGCCACGCTGGTGCGCTTCGGCAATGCCGATGCCCAGCTGTTCGAGCTTGAATTCGTTGTTGCGCGCACGCAAGGAATAGCGCGGCTGGCCGGCGTACACCGCGTCGGCACCAAAGTCGTAGGCGGCGCGCATGCGCTGCAGGGTGCCGGCGGGCAGCAGCAGTTCGGGGGCTTTGATCGAGGTCATGGGGCTCTATTGTCCGGGTTTTGGCGCTGGCTGGGGCAGCCTGGTGTGGCAGGCACAATCAGGGCATGGACATTCACGCTTCTGACGTTCTGGTCGCTGGTGGCGGCATCGGCGGCTTGGCCGCTGCGCTGGCGCTCTCGCGCCAGGGCGTGCAGGTGCAGCTCATCGAGCAGGCCGAGGCCTTTGCTGAGGTGGGCGCGGGCATCCAGATCGGTCCAAATGTGACCCGCATCCTGCGCGAATGGGGCTTGGAAGACGGCTTGCGCCAGGTGGCCAGTTTCCCGAAAGCGTTGCTGGCGCGTGACGCACGCACTGGCCGTGAGCTGGGCCGACTGCCCCTGGGCGAGCGTTCCGAGCGCCTGTACGGCGCCCCTTACGCCTGCATCCACCGGGCTGACCTGCACCAGCTGTTGCTGCATGCCGTGCAAGCCCAGGGTGTGCCGCTGCGGCTCCACCAGCATTTGGCCGATGTGCAGCAGCAGGGCGGCACTGTAACGGCACGCACCGCGCAGGGCCAAACCTTGCAAGCGGACATGCTGGTCGGCGCGGACGGTCTGTGGAGCCGCAGCCGACAGGCCCTGGGCCTGGCCGAAGCACCTTGCTGCACAGGCCATCTGGCCTATCGTGGGCTGGTGCCACTGCAAGGGCCTGAGCCGCAGATCACGGTCTGGATGGGGCCGCGTCTGCACATCGTGCAATACCCGGTGCAGGCAGGGCGTGCGCTCAATGTGGTGGCCATCGTGCACGGCCAGCCACCCGCCCAGCTGCAGGACTGGGACCATGTGGCCAATGCCGCGCACCTGCTTGAGGCGCTGGGGCCGGTCTGTGAACCGCTGCGCCAGACGCTGGAAGCGGTGCCTGGCTGGCGCCTGTGGGCGCTCCATGACCGACCGCCTTTGACGGCGGCCACACAAATGGGGCAGGGCGCAGTGGCCCTGCTGGGCGATGCGGCGCACCCCATGCGGCCTTACCTGGCACAAGGTGCGGGCATGGCCATTGAAGACGCGCAGGTGCTGGCGCAATGCTGGGCCAGCACGGGCAGTGTGGCCCAGCGGGTGCAGCGCTATGCAGAGCTTCGCTGGCAGCGCAACGCCCAGGTGCAGGCACGTGCGGTGCGCAATGGCCACATCTTTCACGCGCAGGGGCCACTGCGGTGGGGGCGCAATCTGGCCATGGGCGTGCTGGGTGCCCAGGTGATGGATGTGCCCTGGTTGTACCGGGGCCCGGACTGAGGGGTCAGAGCGCGTCGATTTCGCGGTGGCGTTTGAGGGTGAGCCAGCGGCCCTTGAACTGCTCGGTCAGCATTTCCACCAGGTACACCGAGCGGTGTTGCCCGCCGGTGCAGCCGATGGCCACCGTCACGTAGCTGCGGTGGTCCTTCTGGATCGCCGGAATCCATTGCTGCAAAAAGTCTTCGATGTTCTTTTGCATGCGTTCCACATCGGCCGACTGACGCAAATACGCTTGCACCGGGGCATCGCGACCAGTCAGTGGGCGCAGGTCCGATTCGTAGTGCGGGTTGGGCAGCATGCGCACGTCAAACACATAGTCGGCGTCGTTGGGGACGCCGCGCTTGAAGCCGAAGGACTCGAACACCAGCGTGAGCTGGGCGGTGGGTGCGCTCACCAATGTTTTGACATAGGTTTGCAGCTGTGACGAGCGCAGCAGGCTGGTGTCGATCACATGGGCGCGTTCGCGCAGGTTGGACAGCAGCTCCCGCTCGAACTGGATGGTTTCGGTCAGCGCTTTGTCGCTTTGCGGCTTGGACTCGCCCGACAGCGGGTGTTTGCGGCGCGATTCGGAGTAGCGTCGCATCAAGGTGTCGGTGGTGGCGTCCAGAAACACCGATTTGACGGTCATGCCCATCTCGCGCAGTGTGTTCAGTTGTTCGGGCATGAGGTGCAGCGATGTCGCACTGCGCACGTCGATCGCAATCGCCAGGCGGCTTTCCTGGTGCTGTTCTTCGAGTTTGACAAAGGAAATCAGCAACTCAGGGGGCAGGTTGTCCACGCAGTAATAGCCCGCGTCTTCGAGCGCGTGCAGCGCCACCGATTTGCCAGAACCGGACATGCCGGTGATCAGGATGATGTCCATGGGCTTCAGGCGGTGGCAGTGCCCAGCATTTCGCGGGCATGGGCCAGGGTGGTGGCCGAGAGTTTTTCGCCGCCCAGCATGCGGGCGATTTCCTGCACGCGGTCTTCACCGGTGCTGGGGCTCACGCGGCTGCCGATCTGGCCGTCGCTGAGCTGTTTGCTGACCACCAGGTGCTGGTCGGCGCAGGCCGCCACTTGCGGCAGGTGTGTCACAGCCAGCACCTGTCGGTGGCGACCCAGCTGTTTCATCAGGCGGCCCACGGTCTCGGCCACAGCGCCACCCACGCCAGAATCGACTTCGTCAAAGATCAGGGTGCCCGCTTCGCCCAGCTCGCTGGTGGTCACGGCAATCGCCAGTGCAATGCGGGACAACTCGCCCCCCGAGGCCACTTTGCCCACCGGGCGCGGGGTGCTGCCCGCGTGACCTGCCACCAGAAACTGCACATCGTCCAGTCCGTGCTGGCCGGCTTGTTCCAGCGCTTGCAACTGCACTTCAAAGCGGCCGCCCTGCATGCCCAGTTGTTGCATGGCCGAGGTCACTGCCTGGGCCAGAGCGGGTGCGGCTTTTTGGCGCTGGCGCGAGAGGGCGCGGGCGGCTTTTTGGTAGGCGTCAGCGGTGGACCGCTCTGCAGATTCAAGTGCCTGCAGGTCGCTGGCGGCATCCAGTCTGGCCAGGTCTTCTTTCCATTGTGACCAGACCGCGGGCAGCTCTTCGGGCGTGCGTTTGTAGCGGCGTGCCAGCGACACCCACAGGCCCAATCGCTCGTCCAACTGTGCCAGGCGGTCAGGGTCCAGGTCGGCGCGGCGCAGGTAGCCGTGCAAGCTGTGCGCCGCGTCTTCGGCCTGGGCCTGGGCCGAGGCCAGTACATCGGCCAGGGCCTGAAACTCGGGCTCCACCCGCGCCAGATCGGCCAGGCTCTGACTGGCTCGCGTCAGCAAGGTCAGGGCCCCGGCTTCGTCTTCGCCTTCGAGCAGGGCGCAGGCTTGCTGCGCGGCATCCATCAGACCTTGCGCATTCGACAGCCGACCGTGTTGGGTGTTCAGGTCGTCCCATTCGCCATCGGCAGGGGCCAGTTTGTCCACTTCGCCAATCTGCCAGGCCAGGCGTTCGCGTTCACTGGCCAGGGTGTCTTGTGCGCGGCGCGCATCATCCAATGCCTGGCGCGCGTCACGCCACGCCTGCCATGCGATGCGTACGGGGCGCGTGTCGGCTTGTGCATAGCCGTCCAGCAGCTGGCGTACAGCATCAGGTCGCGTCAGGCTTTGCCAGGCGTGCTGGCCATGGATGTCGAGCAGCAAATCGCCCAGAGCGCGCAGTTGGGTGGCCGTGGCCGGGCTGCCGTTGATGAAGGCACGGCTCTTGCCTGCAGCATCGACCGTACGGCGCAGCAGCAGGCTGCCCTCAAAGTCAAAACCGGCTTCTTGCAGCCAGGCCTGGGTAGCAGGTGTGGCCTCGAATTCGGCAGCAATGTCGCAGCGGCTGGCACCTTCGCGCACCACGCCTGCGTCAGCACGGGCGCCGAGGGCCAGCTGCAGCGCGTCGATCAAAATGGATTTGCCTGCACCGGTTTCGCCGGTCAGCACTGAAAAACCGGCACGCAAGTCCAGTTCGAGTGCGTGGACGATCACAAAATCCCGCAGGGTGATGTGCGTCAGCGCCATGTTCAGGTGCCCTCGTTCCAGTGCATTTTTTTGCGCAGGGTGTCGAAATAGTTCCAGCCCTCGGGGTGCAAAAAGCGCACCTGGTGCTCCGAACGGCGCACGGTGATGCGGTCACCAATCATCAGCGAGGCCAGCGACTGCATGTCGAAGTTGGCGCTGGCATAACGCCCCGAGACGATTTCGATGCTGACCTCGGCGTTCTCGGACAGCACGATGGGGCGGTTGGACAGGGTGTGCGGTGCAATGGGCGCCATGATCCAGCCGCCAATGGCCGGGTGCATGAGCGGGCCACCCACCGAGAGCGAGTAGGCGGTGGAGCCGGTGGGGGTGGCAATGATCAGGCCGTCGGCGCGCTGGTTGGCCACAAAGTGACCGTCCACCTCGACGCGCAACTCCACCATGCCCGAGGTGCCGCCGCGGTACACCACCACGTCGTTCATGGCCAGGGCGTCAAACACGCAATGGCCATCGCGCTGCACGCGGGCGTGCATGAGGCTGCGCAGGTCGGTCTGGTAGCGGCCCTGCAGCATGGGCGAGAGTACGCTCTGGTAATCCTTGAGCGGGATGTCGGTGATGAAGCCCAGCCGCCCCTGGTTGATGCCGATCAGCGGCAGTTTGTGGCAGGCCATCTGGCGGCCCACGCCCCGCATGGTGCCGTCGCCGCCAATCGCAATGCCCCGATCGCATTGCTGGCCAATCTCGTTCAGGTCGAGTGCGGCGTAGCCGCTCAGGCCGGTGAGCTGGGCAGTGTTTTGGTCAAACACCACTTCGCAGCCCTGGCGTGCCAAAAAGTGGGCCACCTCTTCGAGCACTTTGCGCGAGCTTTCGAGTGCCGCGCCCGTGACCGATGCGTGGGTTCTTCCAAACAGGGCAACGTGCCGGAATTGGGATTTCATAGGCAAATTACATCATTAAAATGACCCGATGCTCGATGACCGCGCCAAGTTGTTGCTGAAATCTCTGGTGGAACGCTACATTGCCGACGGCAAGCCCGTGGGCTCGCGCACGCTGTCCAAGGCCTCGGGCCTGGAGTTGTCGCCCGCCACCATCCGCAACGTCATGTCCGACCTGGAAGAGCTGGGCCTGATTGCCAGCCCGCACACCTCGGCCGGGCGCATTCCGACGGCACGCGGTTACCGCCTGTTTGTGGACACCATGCTGACCGCGCAGCGCCAGGAGCTGCATGCCCCCAGCCTGCAACCCGACCAGCCGCAAAAGGTGATTGCCAATGCGGCCAACCTGCTGTCCAACCTCTCGCACTTTGTCGGCGTGGTCATGGCGCCCAAGCGTTCGTCGGTGTTCCGGCACATCGAATTTCTGCGCCTGTCAGAGCGGCGCTTGCTGGTCATCATTGTTTCGCCCGAAGGCGATGTGCAAAACCGCGTGCTGTTCACCGAGGTGGATTACTCGCAAAGCCAGCTGGTGGAAACGGCCAACTACCTCAACGCCAACTTTGCGGGCATGGCCATTGAACAGGTGCGCGCCCGCGTGCAGCAAGAGCTGGTCAAGCTGCAAGGTGAAATCGCCACGCTCATGCAGGCGGCCGTGCAAGTCAGCTCCGAGGCGCTGGCCCAAGAAGACAACGTCGTCATCTCGGGCGAACGCAACCTGTTGTCGGTGAGCGACTTCTCCAACGACATGGGGCATCTGCGCCGCGCTTTCGAGCTGTTTGAACAAAAGAGCCAGCTCATGCGCCTGCTGGACGTGTCCAGCCAGGCCGAGGGTGTGCGCATCTACATTGGCGGAGAAAGCCAGATCGTGCCCATGGAAGAACTCTCGGTGGTCAGTGCCCCCTACGAGGTGGATGGCCAGGTGGTGGGCACGCTGGGCGTGATTGGCCCCACCCGCATGCCCTACGACCGCATGATCCAGATCGTGGACATCACTGCGCGCCTGGTGGGCAATGCCCTGAGTCAAGGCAAGTAAGGCTTTTTGCCCCACTACAATCGAGTGCTCACCGCTGTGGTGCAGTGGGGCGTTAGCTCAGTTGGTTAGAGCAGAGGACTCATAATCCTTTGGTCGTTGGTTCAAGTCCAACACGCCCTACCATTTACCACCAGCGAGCGGCACGCTATGCCGTTCGGCATGGTCCTCTATGAATGCCGCAACTGCTGAACGACCCTTATTTCATGGTCGTTGATCAGTTTCTTGAAGTACTTGTAGATCCCATCCATCTTCACATTCAGATGGCTGCTGGAAAACCCCTCATCATCCTTGTCCAGCGCAATCACGCCAGTGACCACACTCTTGAAGTGCTCGGGATCTTTGTTTCTGATGGGCTGGTAGGCAGCGATGGCCGCAAAGATATCGTCGAGGGCATAGCCATGGTCTCTCGTGAGGACCATCAAGTCGTAGATGTCGCGTGACTTCACGCGGTCATAGATGACGATGCTTTTCATGACAAAGAGCCCTTCGACGGCAAGCACGTCAAAGCCTCTTTTGGAAACCGCCACCTTGGGGGCTGATTTCAGGAAATCAATCTGCGCCTTGGGTCGATCACCTTCATGGCGCGAATGAAACGTCACCTTGGCACCATCGATCAGGTAGTCCTGAATGTAATGGTCCAGGTTCTCTGACGTATTGATTTTGAAGCCCAGCTTTTGTTCAGAAGTGATCAGACTTTCAATCGTGGCACCACCAGCAGCCAATTCATCCAGAAGCCCATCGATGGCTTTGATGGGCAATTTCTGACCAAAGATATTGAAGTCCAGGTCTTCGCTGATCCTGTGCCCAATTTGCAAGGCCAATGCAGTGCCACCGACCAGGGTAAAGCCAGCCAGTCTGGGGTCGTCTTTGAGGCGTGCGAAGTTCTTTTGCGTCGCCTCTGGCATGAATTCCAGCTTGAGCTCATGCATGTGCTAGCTCCTGTGATGCTCGCAGACCTTTGCTGATGTTGCTCAGCATCCTGGTCACACTGGCACTGGCCATGGGATCAAACGAGCGCCGCTTGAACACGCGCTTGACCTTGGGGACACCGTAGTAAAAGCACAGCCGCGCCACATCCTCGAACTTGTGCTTTTCAAGCACCTTGCCAATCAACACATCGTCCCTGATGTTCGGGTTGGACCAGTCATATGCACCCGACAAGCCGATCTTGACGGACTTACGTGGCGCATTGGCTCGCTGGATGGCGGTGCGCAGCCACGCCGGGATCAGTGCCGCGTAGCTGTCGATTTCACCCTCAAGCCAGTCACCCGTGGCGCGCTGGATCTCCAGCGTCGTGAGGTTTTGCATGCCCCGGGTCCACAGCGCAAGCAAGACCTGGCCCTTGGGGCTGGCGGCGAGCTGGACTTTCCTTGGACTCATGCGGCGGAACTCCACGGTGTGCCCCGCAGCCTTGACGGTGCGTGACAGGCCCGAGGTGGGCACCACCAGCACATCGCTGGGCGCTTCGGCTGGTGCCAGTCCCACGCGCTCGCCGGTCTTGTGCGCCAGGGCGCTGGCCACGGTCTGCGCATCCACCTGCTGTCCAGCGGCGGCGTACAGCCCCCTGGCCACCCGCACGATGGCCCCGGACTTCATCAACCGAAAGAGCGCCTGATCCACGGCTGCACGCGTTCCTGCCGACAAGAAATCGGCACTGGAGAACGCTGCCCCCTGGGGCCTGTCTGCGATGGCTTGCCGGATCATTTCAGATGTGCGCATGTCAGAAATTATGTGTGTATTTAATCTAATGTCAATATCTTGATGAATGCGTGCACGAGACTCAAGGTCACATCGGGCTGCAAGAATCTGCGAGACCCACCGAGTTCTTGGCTTAAAAGACAGACCCCCTTCAAACAGCGGCAGATATTTCCCATATCCATCGGGTTCCGCCAAAAATTGACCGGCCATGACCCAATCATCGGGAGGTGACCAGAAATGCATTCATATATGCGCTTTTAGCGACATTCCAAACCCTTTTTACCTGCTTGGCCCAAGATGTGGGGGGCGGCATCGCCAACGCCAAAGATGCGCTGGCAGTGGCCGTTCGCGAGCACCCGGCCTTGCGTGCCAAACGCTCCGAACTCACAGCCACGCAGTCCGATGTGGAGGCGGCACGCTGGCAGTACTGGGCCACACCGACCGTCAGTGTCAGCAAACCTGACAAAGCGTTCATTGCAGGCACCGACCGGTCTGTCTCTACTGTAGGGGTGCGCCAACCCCTGTGGACGGGTGGACGTCTGGAGGCGGGTGTGTCGTACGCGCAAGCGCGCCACCAGACTGCGCAGGCCAGCCTTGAAGAAACCCGGCGCGACATTGCGCTGGAGACCATCCAGACTTGGGGTGAAGTCTGCACTGCCCAGGCGCGTGTGGCCGTCTACGAAGCCAGCCTTCAGGCGCACCAGAAATTCCTGCAGCAAATCAAGCGTCGCACCCAATCGGGGCTGTCGGTCCAAAGCGACACCGCCTTGGCCAGCAGCCGCCTGGATGCGGTGCTCGCTGAACTCGCTGGCGCCCGTGTCTCCCTGCAAACCGCACTCGAGCGCCTGCGCACCCTGACCGACAACCACCCTGTCAAGGCCTATGCGCTGCCTCAAAGGCTTTTGACAGACTCGCTGACCGAAGACGATGTGCAGGCCGCTTTGCAGCTTGACCCCAGCCTGGTGCGCCTGAACTCTGAACTGCGCGAACTGCAAGCCCAGATCGACAGCACCAAATCCACCTACTGGCCGGAGCTGTACGCCAACGTCACGCAGCGCCACGGCGATGTCACGGGCAAAGTCAACCAGATCGCCATCGGGTTTGAATCCCGATGGGGTGCAGGCCTGTCCAACACCGCAGCCGTGCAGGCCGGCTTGCTGCGCATGCAAGCCAAACAAGAAGACATCGAGTTCCGCGCCCGCAAACTCACAGAGCAAATCCGTGGCGACCAGCAGCAACTGCAGGCCTCGCGTGCCCGCATGCAAGCCTATCGGCAGGCCCTGGCTTCTGCCAATGACGTGGCCCGATCCTGGGACCGCCAATTCGCGGCCGGGAAAAAGTCCTGGCAGGAAGTCATGAACGCGGCACGCGAAAGCACACAAACCGAAGTCCAGCTCGTCGATGCCACCGGTGCCTCCGCTGTCCTTGACTGGCGTCTGGCCGTCCTGACCCGTGGCATCGAGTGGGTCCTCCAATCTCCGAAAGTTCAGCCTTGACCCTCCAGTTCGACACCACCACCGCAGCACAAGAGGGGTCGCCGGTTCAAGCTCCCAGCGCATTCGAGCAGCAACGCCAACAGCTGCAATGGACCCTGCAGCGCCTGGCCCAGATGCAAGGCGGTCCGCTCGACCCCATGTACCTCAAAGCCGGCCTCGACCAACTGCAGGCCAAGCTGACCCCGGTTCAAATGCTGCAGGCCATGTGCCGCTTCATCGGCAAGCCCGCGCCCCGGCGCCTGCACAGCCCCGACCGTGCCCACCTGCCCATGCTGGCCCTGCACCCCGAGCACGGCTGGGCCCTCGTGGCCGACCGCAGCCCCACCGGCCCATGGCTGCTGCACACCCCTCAGGGGCCGGTACAAGCCTCGCCAGACAGCCTGCACAAAGCCTGCTTCGTGCTGCAACTTGGCCCCCGCGTGCAGCTCGGTCTGGGCCTGCTGGGGGTGTCAGACGGCACGCCCAGTTTCTTCGCCAAAGTCCGCGAGACCCTCATGCTCTACCGCCGCGAGCTGCTGGAGGCCACGCTCGCTTCGGCCTTCATTGGCATTCTGGCGTTGGCCACATCGCTGTTTTCCATGCAGGTCTACGACCGCGTCATTCCCACCCGCGGCGAATACACCCTGGTCATCCTCGCCCTGGGCGTGAGCCTGAGCATCTTCATCGAACTGGGCATGAAATTCGCCCGCTCCCATGTCATGGACTACGTCGTGGTCGGGCTCGACAACCGGCTCTCGCGCGAAATCTTTGATCGCCTGCTCCAGCTGCGGGTTGATCAGGTCCCCAACTCCGTGGGCAGCCTGGCCTCGCAAATGCGCGGCTACGAGCAAGTGCGCGGCTTCTACACCGCCTCCACCCTGTTCACCCTGATCGACCTGCCGCTGGCCCTGCTGTTTTGCATCGTCATCGCCCTGATTGCCAGCCCCTGGCTGGCTTTGGTGCCGCTCATCTTCTCGCTGCTGGCCATCTACATCGGCGTCACCATCCGCGAAAAAATCATGGCCCTGGCCAAAGAGGGTGCCGCACTCTCCAACCTCAAGACCGGTCTCCTCGTCGAAGCCGTCGAAGGCATTGAAACCATCAAATCCGGCTCGGGCGGCTGGCGCTTTCTCTCGCGCTGGATCGGCGTCAACGGCCAGACCGTGCACACCGACCTCAAAACCCGCAAAGCCTCTGACAGCGTCGGCTACCTCTCGGCCACCGTGCAGCAACTGAGCTACGCGGCCCTCGTCGTTGTCGGTGCCGTCCTCGTCATGCAAGGCCACATGACCCAAGGTGCGCTGATCGCCAGCTCCATCCTCAGTGGCCGCATCCTTGCGCCCATCATGGCCATCCCCGGCCTGCTCGTGCAATACGCCCACGCCAAAGCCGCGCTCGAAGGCCTCGAAAAACTCTACCTCCTCAAAACCGACGCCCACGGCATCGACACCCCGCTCACGCCCGACACCCTACGGGGCCACTACGAACTCAGCGACATCCAATTCGCCTACGGCGACAACCCGCCCTCGCTCGTGGTGCCACAGCTGAGCATCCAGCCCGGCGAACGCATCGTCGTGCTCGGCCCCATCGGCGCGGGCAAATCCAGCCTGCTGCGCCTGCTCAGCGGCCTGTACCAGCCGCAAGAAGGCCAGGTCATGCTCGACGGCCTCACCCTTGGGCACATCCACCGCCAAATCATCAACCAACAAGTGGGCTACCTGCAGCAAGACCACCGGCTGTTCCAGGGCACCCTGCGCGACAACCTGCTCATTGGTCTGCCCGACCCCGGCGACGAAGCCCTGCTGGGCGCCATGCGCGCCACCGGCATGGACCGCTTTGTGGCCAGCCACCCCAAAGGCCTGGCCCGTGCCATCTTTGAAGGCGGCAAAGGCCTCAGCGGTGGGCAAAAGCAGCTGCTCGCCTTCACCCGCCTGACCTTGTGCCAGCCCGCCGTCTACCTGCTTGACGAACCCACCGCCACCATGGACGACGAACAGGAAAAACGCTGCTTGCAGCAACTTGCCCAGCAAGCCCAGGTCGGCAAAACCATGGTCATCGTCACCCACAAACCGGCCCTGCTGCCCCTGGCCACCCGCGTCCTCGTCGTCGTCGGCAACAAGATCGTCCTTGACGGCCCCCGCGACGCCGTGCTGCAGCAGCTCCAGCAAGGCCAAGCCCGTCCCCCCAGTGCCCCAGCAGCCCAGCCCGCCAGCCCGGCAGGCCCTGCTTCTTCACC
>JACCDQ011733333.1_pt1 | contig 11902 bp, 11 predicted proteins | sample 7446031 | NCBI WGS metagenome assembly JACCDQ01 (sample SAMN15323442, study PRJNA562643) | freshwater metagenome | isolation source: river surface water | place: USA:Blue River Watershed | collected 2017-08-17
CGATCAAACTGAGCGCCACGATGTAGACGAACAGCGCCGCGACCCAGGCCCACCAGGCCCCGGTGGTCGCATGGCCCGGCAAGGTTGCCACCGTCCACGCAAGAAACACGCGGCAGCCTGCCATCAGGATCACCGAGCCGATCCAGCGTTTGTGAATCCAGTCGTAGGCGAGAATGGTCGCCGCCAACACCGCGGCCATCGCGGCCGACGCTCCCATCCAGACGAAGAGCGCCAACCCCGCCACCATCTCCGCGCCGGCCAGCAATGCGGCCGCTTGCCGTGAGATCAGCCCGCTGGGAATCGCTCGGCCGGGGCGATGCCGGGCGTCGAAGGCGGCGTCGAACACGTCGTTGAAGGTCGCGCCCCCCGCATAGACCAGCATCCCCGCCACCGCCGCCAGCGCCAGTGTGGTGCCGGCAGGGAAACCGCCGAGACCCGCTGTCGTGGAAGCGGTCGAGCTCGCGGCGCCCGATAGCACGAGGGCCGCGAGAACGTTGCTCGCGACCGACGGAAAATTGCCGGCCCGCGCGAGGTCGAAACCGGCTCGAAGCGGCGATCGGGTCGTCATCGGCCGGCGTTGCTCCAGGTTGCGCTCAAGCCAGGCCGCGCTCGCGGAGCGCACCGAGCGTCCAGTCGTATTCGTTCACCAGCTGGTCTTCGATCGGCAGGCGGAGCGCGGGCGGCAACACTTCCCACGTGTAGGTCTCCATCTCGAGGTGCGTGCAGGCGCCCGGATGGGCGACCAGCCAGTCCAGGGCGCCTGCGAGGTGGTCGCGGGTGTCGCCGAAGGGCGCGCCCGGTGCCGCGTGCAGCGGCACGTGAAAGTGCACCCGCCACTCGTCGTCCGGCTGCACGAATGCCGGGTCGCGTTCCGCGAGTGCCAGGGCCTCCGGCAGGTCGACGAAACGCCGGCGCACGATGCCGGTGCGCGGGTCGCCGACCACGACCTGGTGCAAGTAGACCGGTTCGGCGAACGCCGCCAGCGCCGCGCGGCCTTCGGCGTTGGGCTGCACGCGCAGCGCCGAACTGAGGTGCAGTTTGCTGAGCCGCAGGCCCGCCGCCGCGAGGCGGTCGAGCGCCGGGCCCGCGGTCTCGAACTCCACGCCGAGGTGGCAGCAATCGTAGTTCACGCCGACGAAGCGGCGCAGGTCCTCGCGGTCCACCGCCCGGTCGCCCGCGCGCCACGCCGCGAAAAACGCGACGGTTTCCTCCGTGGTCTCGATTTCGCAACACGGCTCGGGTTCGAGCCCGAGGTGCAGGTCGCGGCCGGTGCGGGCGGCGAGGTCCGAAATGAAATGCGCGGTGGCCGTGAGGTTCTTGAAAATCGCGGCGCGGCGCTCGGGTTCCGCGGCGGTGAACCCTTTGAACGACGCCGGCACCGTGCTCACGCTGCAGGCGGCCCCCGGCGGAGCGAGCTGGGCGAGCAGCTTGAACAGCTGGCGAGTGTAGGCGACGCGCTCCGGCGTCGACCAATCGGGCGCGTAGACCTGTTCCTTCACCCGCGTGCCGTGGAAGCTGCCGTAGGGAAAGCCGTTCACGGTAAAAACGTAGCAGTCGTGCTGCTCCAGCCAGCGCTGGAACGCGGTCAGGTTCGCGGGCTGCGCCAGTTCTTCGGCGGCGCGCTGGCCGAGGCGCAGGCCGATCGCGTAGGGCTGTCCGGGCGCCACCCGCCGGCGCACGGGCAAGGTGTGCCGGTCGAGCGCCGCGAAGGTTTCCGCCCACGTCTCGCCGCGGTGGACGTTGGTGCAGTAGGCGAGGTGGAGATCGTGGCGGAGCTTCATCGCGAAGGGGAGCGGGCCGCGCGGCGGCGGACGCGCGGGAGGGCCGGAGCCCGGCCGGTCATGCGGCCGCGATCCGGAATTTCGGGCACTGCGACAGGAAGCGGTGCGGGTTCCGGAAGAGCACGGCGTCGATGAAGTCTTCGCTGTGGCCGCGCCGGCGCATCTCGAGCGCGGTCTTCGGCACGGCGAGCGGATCGCTGACGCCCCAGTCGCAGGCCGAATTCATCCAGATGCGCTCGCGGCCGCAGATCTCGAGCATGTCGACGGCGCGCGGCGGGGAAGATTTGGAATCCGGATACAGCGTGATCCCGGCCCAGAAGCCGCGGTCGAGCACGCGCCGGATGGTGTGCTCCTCGACGTGGTCGATGATCACGCGCTCCGGCTTGATGCCGCGGTGCGCCCCGAGGACGTCGAGGATGAGCTGCGTGCCCTTGAGTTTGTCCTCGAGGTGCGGGGTGTGGACCAAAATCAGCTGGTCGTGGGCGACCGCGAGCGCGATGTGGTCCTCGAGGACCTTCATTTCGTTGCGCGTGTTGCGGTTCAGGCCGATTTCGCCGATGCCGAGCACGTTGGGCCGGGCCAGAAACTCGGGGATGATCGCGAGCACGTCGCGCGCGAGCGCCAGATCCTCGCTCTCCTTCGGGTTGAGGCAGAGCCAGGAGAAGTGGGGGAGGTGGAATTTCGCCGCGCGCGCCGGCTCGTATTCGGTGAGCTGCCGGTAGTAGTCGCGGAAGCCCGAGACCGAGCCGCGGTCGAAGCCGGCCCAGAAAGCCGGCTCGCACACCGCCACGCAGCCGGCGGTGACCATCGCCTGGTAGTCGTCGGTGGTGCGGCTCACCATGTGGCCGTGCGGTTCGATGTAGCGCATGGTGGAAATTATTTCTGTTTCGGCGCCGCTTTCTTCGGGGCCGGGTGTTTCGCCGGCGGCAGCCATGCGCCGAGCGCGGCCTTGCCGGTCGATTTTTCGTCGGGCGCCGTCGTCGGGTCGCTCAGGCTCTCGAGGATCCGGCGCGCGCGCTCGGGTTTGCCGTCGACCAAAATCCTGGCCGCCGAACGCAGCGCGGCGCAGCGGAAATCGTCGGCCGCGCCGTAGCGCTCCACCCGGTCGAGGAAGGCCGCGACCTCGATCAGTTTCGCGCGCACCGGGATGAAGCCGTGGTCGACGGCGGCGCGCGGCTGGAGATTGGCCGGAAGGAGCACCGAGGCGGGGCGGGTGGTTTGCTTGGGCACGGTCGGGACAGGGGAAAACGCAAATTGACGCGGACGGGTCAAAGCAAACAAACATCCCGGCGCGGAGTTTGCAACGGGCCGGCGCGCGCGACGAAGGCTGTTACCTTCGGTTCGTTCCCGCGTCTCGCCGGTTCGCGACCTTCCGCCCGCCCCATGACCGAAACCCTGATCCTCGTCGACGCCCGCAACCGTGCCATCGGTCGCGGCGAGAAGCGGGCGGTGCACGAGGCGGGCCTGCGGCACCGGGCGTTCTCCATCTTCCTGGTCGACGGGGCGGGACGGGTGCTGCTCCAGCAGCGGGCCGCGGGGAAATATCACAGCGGCGGGCTCTGGGCCAACTCGTGTTGCGGTCACCCCCGCGCCGGGGAGACCACCCGGCGGGCGGCCGAGCGCCGGCTCGCCGAGGAACTGGGGGTGCGGGTGCCGCTGCGCTTCCAGTTTCACGTCTGTTATCGGGCCGAACTGGACCGGGGCCTGACCGAAGACGAGTTCGTCTATCTCTATTTCGGGCGTGCGCCCGCGGCCTTTGCGCCGGATCCCGCGGAGGTGGCCGCCCTCGAGTGGACGACCTTGGCCGGCCTCGAGCGCGCGGTGCTCCGTCGCCCGCAGCGCTACGCCGCGTGGCTGCTGCGCTACCTGCACGACCACGGCCCCGCGTTGGGTCGGGCGCTGGAAATATTTCGCCGGCAATCTTCCCCCGCGCGCCGTGCGCGGGGCCCCGCATGATTCCGCGCGCAGGGCGGCTGCTTGCCGCCCTGCTGGTCCTGCTGCCGGCGCTCGCCGCCGCCCCGGCGGCCGGCTACCGCACGCCGTCGCCCGCGCTCGCCGCGATGGTCGACGCGCCGCTGCCTCCGACCGCCGTGCTGAGCACCGACCGCAAAACCCTGCTGCTGCTCGACCGCCCCGAGGCGCCCTCGATCGCCGAGCTCGCGGCGCCGGAGTTGCGGCTCGCGGGCCTGCGCTTCCGCCCCGACACGCGGGCGCGCAGCCGGGAGCTCACCTACACCGGGGCGAGTTTCCAATCCGTCGCCGGCGGGCCGGCCCGGCGTATCCGGGACCTCCCGGCCGGGCGGCCGATCAGCGACCCCGACTGGAGTCCGGACGGACGACACCTCGCACTGGTGATCGGCGGAGCCGAGGGGCTCGAGCTCTGGGTCGCGGAGGTGGCGTCGGGGCGGGCCCGACGGGTGACGGAGCCGGGGCTCAACGCCGTTTTGGGCAAACCGTTTGCCTGGCTCGATGCCAGTCGGCTCGTGGTCCGTCGGGTGCCCGCCGGACTCGGGGCAGCGCCGGTCGCGCCCGTCGTGCCGGCCGGCCCGGTGGTGCAGTCCAATCTCGGCGGTCGCGCGCCCGCCCGCACGTTCGACGGGCTGCTGGCGAACGCGCACGACGAGGCGCGGTTCGCCTACTACGCCGAGAGCGAACTCTGGCTGGCGGCCCTCGACGGCACCCTGAGCGCCCTGCCGGTGCGCGGGCTGGTGCAGGCGACGTGGGCGTCACCGGACGGCAACTACGTGCTGGTGGAGCGGTTGACGCGGCCCTTTTCCTACCTGGTGCCGGCCGGGCGCTTTCCGACGACGGTGGAGGTGTTCGATCGCGCCGGTCGTCCCGTGCACCGCGTGGCCGAGCTGGCCTTGCACGAGAACACGACCGCCGCGGTCCGGCCCGGCCCGCGGCAGGTGGGGTGGCGTGCCGACGCTCCGGCCACGCTCGCCTGGGTCGAGGACCTGCCGCGCGGGGCGAAGACCGCCGAAGGCCGCGCCGCCCGCGATGCCTTTTTCACCCTCGCGGCGCCGTTCACCGATCGCCCCGCGGAGCTGCAGCGTTTCGAGCAGCGCGTGAGCGGCGTGACGTGGGCCGACGCGGGCCTGGCGCTGCTGTCGGAATCGCAGACCGCCGCGAAACAAGTCCGCGTCTGGCGGATCGATCCGTCCCGGCCCGGCGCCGCGCGGACCCTGTTGCTGACGCGCAACACGGAGGACCGCTACGGGGACCCCGGCCGGGTCGCGACGGTGCGCAACGCCGCGGGCCGGTCCCTCGCGGCCCGCAGCGGCGACGGCCGCACCTTGTATCTCCACGGCGCCGGCGCGTCGCCGGAGGGCGACCGGCCGTTTTTGGATGCGTTCGACCTGGAGACCCGGACGGCCCGCCGGCTCTGGCGGTCCGCGCCGCCCTATTGCGAGGAGTTCATCGCGTTTCTCGACGGCGGCCTGACGCGGGCGCTGGTGGCGCGGGAATCCGCGACCGAGCCGCTGCACTACGGCGTGCGCGACTACGGCGCGGGGACCTTCACCGCGCTCACGGCGTTTCCGCATCCGTATCCGGAGTTCACCCGGGCGGGCAAGGAGGTGATCCGCTACCGCCGCGCCGACGGGGTGGAGCTGTCGGGCACCCTGCATCTGCCGCCGGGCTGGACGCCGGCCCGCGGCCGGCTGCCGGTGTTGCTCTGGGCGTATCCGCGCGAGTTTCTCGACGCCGAGCATGCCGCGCAGGTGAAGGCGACGCCGGAGCGTTTCACGCGGGTCAGCGTGCAGGGACCGCTGCCGTTCTTGCTGGCGGGCTACGCGGTGCTCGACGATCCGGCGATGCCGATCGTGGCGGAGAAGGGCAAGAAACCCAACGACCGCTACCGGGAGCAACTCGTCGCCAACGCCCGCGCGGCCGTCGAGGAACTGGTCCGCCGCGGCGTGGCCGACCCGGCGCGCATCGCCGTCGGCGGCCACAGCTACGGCGCCTTCATGACGGCCAATCTGCTCGCGCACACGGATCTCTTTGCGGCCGGCATCGCGCGCAGCGGCGCCTACAACCGCACCCTCACGCCCTTCGGTTTCCAGAGCGAGCAGCGGTCGTTCTGGCAGGTGCCGGCGATCTATGCCGCGATGTCGCCCTTCAATTTCGCCGACCGGATCAAGGCGCCGCTGCTCCTGATCCACGGCGCCGCGGACGACAACAGCGGCACGTTTCCGCTGCAGAGCGAACGCTTCTACGCGGCCCTGCAGGGCCAGGGTGCCGTCGCGCGGCTGGCGCTGCTGCCGCATGAGGCGCACGGCTATCGGGCGCGCGAAAGCCTCCTGCACATGCTCTGGGAAATGGAGACCTGGCTCGACACCCACGTGAAACACGCGGCTCCGGCCAAGGCCGTGCCGGTGGTGCCCGCTGCCGCCGAACGTTGACGGCGGGATCGCGCTCGCCGTCGGCGCGGGGTTCGCGCACGCTGCATCACCCCATGAAATCCAGGATCCTCTGGGCCCTCGTGCTCGCCGCGGCGCTGGCGGGCTTTTACTACGCCACGATCCGGCCGGCGTGGGAGCCGGCGCCGGCACGGTTGCCGCGGAAATCGCTCATCAAGGACTTCACGCCGCCGGAGATTGCGCCGCCGCCGCTGCCGCAACCGGTCGTGTCGATCCCGACCATGGCTCCGCCGGCCTTGCCCGCGCCGACCGCGGCGACGGTCCCGCCGCCGGTGCGGTCGCGGCCGCGCGGACCCGAGGTGCCGATCCAAAACGGCGTGACGATCGATTTTTCCTACGGGACCGCCCAGATCAAGACGCAGGGCGAAGACCAGGCTGCGCTCGATCGGGCGCTGAAGGAGATTGCCGAGGCGACGAAGCACACCGTCTTCGCGCCCGCGCCGAAAGCACCGCCGCCGGCCAAGCCCTAGCAGGGCGACCGGGCCGCGGAGGCGTGACGGGGGCGGCTGCGACCGTGCCGCGGGCTCCGCGACCGGGCCGCACGGGCAAAAAAAAGGCCGGTCCAGCGGACCGGCCTCGGACAGGGAAGCGTTGAGGGCGCTCAGACCTCGTAGGCCGGGAGGACCTTGTCGACGCGCGACTTTTCGAGGCGGGCGAACTGCGGCACGCCGTTGTCGTGCGGGATCGCGACTTCGCCCTGGATGAGGGGCTGGGCGTAGCGGAGGAACTGGAAGTTCATGCTCACGCCGTCCTCGTTGATCCACTCGCGGGGCAGCTTCTTCACGGTGTTGGCGACATCGCTCAGGGCGGCGAGGCCGGTCTCGGTCTCGTAGTGGTCGCCGTCGCCGCGGAGGATCGTCACCATCTTGTCGGTGTGGCCTTCGATGGCGGCGGTCACGGCGGCTTCGCCGGCGATGAACGCCTCGTCCACGTCGGTCTTGGAGGCGGCATGGGCGGCGCAGCGCTGGGCGAGGCCGGGCTTGGCGACGCGGACCTTCACGCCGGGGATGTTCTGGCCGACGATTTCGGCGAGGGCGTCGCCGGCACCGCCGAGCTGGGCGTGACCGAAGGAATCGGTGGCGGCATCGGCGGCGAGGTAGTTGCCGTCGGCATCGACGAGGCCTTCGGCGACGACGATCTGGCAGAATTTCTCGCGCTTCAGGACGCGTTTGATGTCCTCGATGATCTTCTCCTGGTTGAAGGGCACTTCAGGGAGGAGGATGAGGTGCGGGGGATCGTGCGGGTGGTCGCGGCGCTTCGCGAGGGCGGCGCCGGCGGCGAGCCAGCCCGCGCTGCGGCCCATGACCTCGATGATCGAGACGAGATCGCCCTGGCCCATGGCCTCGTTGTCGCAGGCGATTTCCTTGACGGTCGTGGCGAGGTATTTGACCGCGCTGGCGTAGCCGGGCGTGTGGTCGGTGATGGGGAGATCGTTGTCGATCGTCTTCGGGACGCCGATGACGCGCATTTCCCAGCCCTGCTGCTGGGCGAGCTTGGAGATCTTGTCGGCCGTGTCCTGGGAATCGTTGCCGCCGATGTAGAAAAAGTAGCGGATGTTGTGGGCCTTGAAGACCTCGATCATGCGCTCGAAGTCCTGCTCCTTCTTGAGTTTGTAGCGGCAGGTGCGGAGGGCGGCGCCCGGAGTGTGCTTGAGCGCGCGGATCTGCTGCTGGGACTCGGAAGCGAGATCGATCAGGTCCTCCTGGAGAATGCCGAGCACGCCGTTGAGAGCGCCGTAGATCTCCTCGATGCACTCATGGTTCAGTGCTTCGGAGATGACCCCCGCGACACTGGCGTTGATGACGGAGGTGGGGCCGCCGGACTGGCCTACCAAGACATTTCCTACGAGTTCAGCCATGACTGTTTTGTGATAAAGGGTGGAGAGAACGTGAACGGAAGAGAAAGCGGGCGGCCTTTGGGTGTGGCAAACTCAAATTTCCCCGCGGCGGCGTGCGGGCAAACTCCGCGGCGCCGGATCGTCGGCTGCGGGGCGGACGGGCGCCGGGATCGCCGTGACGCACGGGAATTTCGGTTGCGACTCACGGACGGCGCGCTAGCGCTCATGGGGTCGCTCCGCGGGGTCCTTTTCTCCGCGGGGTCGAAGTTCGGCCGATGCCGGCCCGTCGATCCCACCCCACTGTCCCCACCGCATGAAACCTACCGTCCTTTGCCTTCCCCTTTTCCCCGCAGCGCGCCGCCTGATGGCCGGTGTGGCGCTGGCGCTCGCCGGCGTGGCCGTCCACGCCGCCGAGACCGCTCCCGGCGAATTGATCCTTTCGACCGACGAAGTCGTGAAGAAGGAACTGATCGATCTGGACAAGCTGCTGGCGACCAATCCGGCGTTGGAAGAGAAGCTGCGGGCCAATGTCGACCGGCTGACGGAGGAAAAATTCCGCGCGGAAAATGCCGACGTCGACAACCTGCTCAAGGTGCGGCCCAACCTCGGCCGGGCGCTAAAGGCCGAACAGCACTTCCTCATCACCCGCGCGCTGGCCCGAAGCGCGAAGGCGCCGATGCTGCGCAAGGATGTGGCGGAGTTCGACAAGTTCCTCGGCCGCAATCCCGACGTGCGCAAGGCGCTGCAAAAGTCCCCGCGCCAGATCACCCAGCCCGACTTTCTGATCGCGCACCCGCCGCTGGCGAAGTTCATGGAAGAGCATCCCGCCCTGAGTTCCGTGCTGCTGCAGCGCTCCGACAAGAAGGGCGAGAAGAAGAAGTAAGGCGGCTCCGGCCGGAGGCGGACGGCGTGGCCGCGGCGCGCGGCCCGCCGCGCTCTTGACGGTGGCGTCGGCGGGCCGGCAGGCTGCCGCGGTATGTCGACGCCGACCGCCGGGCCGAAAAAGAAGCTGCCGCTCGCCAAATTGGCGCTCGCGGGCGGGGCCTTGGCGCTCGTCGCGGCGGCCGCGGTGCTGATCGCCGGCGTGGAGCCCACGGTGGCGGCGGTCCGGGCCGTGATCGGCTGGGGCGTGGGCAAGGTCACGGGCGCGGGACCGGCGGTGTATTTCGGCGCGATGGCGGTGTTGCCGATCGCGGGTGTGCCCGCGGCGCCCTTCGCGATCGCGGCCGGGCCGCTGTTCGGGAAGACGCTCGGGCTGCCGGTGATCATCGCGAGCGCGTTGGCCGCGATCACGTTCAACCTGACGCTGGCCTATTGGCTGGCGCGGCGCTGGCTGCGGCCGGTGATCGGCGGATTGCTGGAGAAATGGGGCTACCGGATGCCGCAGCTGAGCGGCGAGGACGCGACGGACGTGATCGTGCTGGTGCGCGTGACGCCCGGACCGCCGTTCTTCGTGCAAAACTATCTGCTCGGCCTGGGCGAGGCGCCGTTCGGCCGCTACATGGCGATCTCGTGCGGTGTGCAATGGCTGTTCACGACCGGCTTCATTCTGTTCGGCGAGGCCCTCAGCCAAGGGAAGGGCAAGCTGGCGCTGACGGCGATGATGCTGCTGGCGACGCTGGTGGTGGCCACGCACATGCTGCGCAAACATCTGGCGCGGAAAAAAGCGGCGACGGCCGCGGCCTGAGATGGAGCGCGGGTCCGGCCAGAGCGGGGCGGGGGAGCCCGGCGCCGACGTGGAATCGGTGAGTGCCTTCACGCGCCGGGTGAAGACATTGCTCGAGGGCACGCTGCGGGCCGCCTGGGTGCGCGGCGAAGTGTCCAACCTGCGGACGCAGGCGAGCGGCCACAGCTATTTCTCGCTCAAGGACGCGGGCGCGCAGGTGAGCGCGGTGATGTTTCGCGGCGACGCGGCGCGCCAGAGCGCCCGGCTGCGCGACGGCGCGCAGGTGATCGTCTACGGGGACGTGAGCGTCTACGAGGCGCGCGGCCAGTATCAGCTGATCGTGCGGGTGGTGATCGACGACGGCGTGGGCCGGCTGCAGCGCGAATTCGAGGCGCTGAAGGCGCGGCTGGCGGCGGAGGGGCTCTTCGACGCGGCGCGCAAGCGGCCGATTCCCGCGATGCCGCGGACGGTGGGTTTCATCACGTCGCCGACCGGGGCGGCGGTGCAGGACTTCTGCCGGATCGTCACGCGGCGCGACTGGCGCGGCCGCGTGGTCGTGCTCCCGGCGAAGGTGCAGGGCGAGGGCGCCGCGGCGGAGATGATCGCGATGCTGCGGACGGCGGCGGACCTCGGGATTTTCGATCTGCTCGTGATCGGGCGCGGGGGCGGGAGCATCGAGGACCTGTGGGCGTTCAACGAAGAGGCGCTGGTGCGCGCGGTCGCGGCGTGTCCGGTGCCGGTGATCTCGGCGGTCGGCCACGAGATCGATTTCACGCTCTGCGACTTCGCGGCGGACCGGCGGGCGGAAACGCCGAGCGCGGCGGCGGAGCTCATAACGAGCACCTTTGTCGGCGCCGCGGAACGGACCGAGCAGGCGGGGGCGGCGCTGCAGCTGCGGGCGGACGCGGTGCTCGAACGGGCGGCGGCGGACCTGGACCACGCGCGCTCGCGCCTGCGGCTGCTGACGCCGGCGGCCCAGGTGGAGCAGGGCTTGCTGCGGCTCGACGACTTGGCGAACCGGCTGCAGGCCGCCGCGCGCGGGGCGCTGCAGGCGCGGCGGCAACGGTGGATCGAAGCGCGGGCGCGGCTGGTGCAACGCTCGCCGGAGACGCGGGTGCAGATCGAATCGCACCGGTTGCTGGCGCTGTGGAAACGGCTCCAGGGCGCGAGCCCGGCTTCGGTGCTGAACCGCGGCTTCGCCATGGTGCGCGACGCCGACGGCCGGCCGGTCATGCGGAAAAAAGACATCGCGCCGGGCCAGATGCTGGCGGCCGAGTTTGCCGACGGCACGGTGCGGGTGCGGGCGGACGGCGCCTGACCGGAGACGGGGGCGGTCAGGCGGGCGGCAGCTGGGCGAGCGCGGCGCGCGCCCGGGCTTTGGCGGGTTCGTCGTGTTTCTCGCGCGAAGGCCGGGCGAGGCCGGCTTCGAAGGCGGCGCGGGCCCGGGCGAGGTCGCCCGCGGCGAGGTGGGCGAAGCCGAGTTCGAGGCGATGCTGGAGCTGGCCGGGCTCGAGGGCGACGGCGCGCTCGAGATGGCGGACGGCGGCCGCGACGGACGCGTCGGGCAGGCCGCCGTAGAACAGTTTCACAAAGAAACGCGCGGCGGAACCGAGCGTGGCGACCTCGTAGTGCCAGCGGCCGAGGACGTGGTGGGCCCACGCGTAGTTGGAATCCAATGACAGGGCGCGCTCGGCGTCCTCGCGGACGAGGCGGGAGTATTTCACCTTGTCGCCGGTGCCGCTGTAGACGGCGAGTTTGCCGTGGCAGACGGCGAGGGAGAGGATGTTCTCCGGATTCTTCGGGGCGAGGGCGACGGCGCGGCGGGAATAGTCGAGGGCGCGTTCGATGCTGGCGCGTTTCTCCGCCTCGGTGGGGAGGTCCACGACGAGATCGGAGTATTGGCGGGCGATTTTCTGGAGAACGTAGGCGTCGTTCGGGCGGGCTTTCTCGAGTTCGAGAAAGAGTTCGAGGGCGCGGCGGGTGTCGAGGCGGGCCTCGGCCTCGAGGGCGGCGCGCAGGGCCGGGTCGGCCGGCGGCGGCTGGGTCGCGCGCGCGGCCGGTCCGCCCGCGAGGCAGACGAGGATGAGCGCGAGGGTGGACCGAAGCAGCATACGGAAGAGGATACGGGCGACGGGACGGTTTGGGCGCAAGGTCCGGGGGCGAACCCACCGGGAGCGCCTGCGGCATGGACGCGGTC